>Ga0315291_10000619_pt1 | contig 47070 bp, 50 predicted proteins | sample YL17G12_20_MG_FD_203070 | JGI IMG/M metagenome (GOLD analysis project Ga0315291, IMG submission 203070) | Sediment microbial communities from Yellowstone Lake, YNP, Wyoming, USA - YL17G12_20 | ecosystem: Environmental > Aquatic > Freshwater > Lake > Sediment | place: USA: Wyoming | collected...
ATATACTCCCAACATGCCTCCTCGGAGGCAAAGCGTTGCTCAAATTCCATTATTGTTTGTGGGTAGTCTTCCATACCCACAAATTCTATATGTTTAGTTTACTTGAGTCAAGCGGATACCCCAATTAAGTTATTAAGCTAAGAACGTCCCCTATTTAGAAGCCGCGGTTGGGTGTGTCCTAGAATAGATAAAGCTCTTGAGATTCATACTCAGGATCGTACTCTTCAACGGTACGCTCGAAGTAGGCCTGCACCGCTTCTTTCTTTTCGTCGGTCCACTTGTCGAAGTAGTTCGGGCACAGCACGAAGTTCTCGCAGCTGTGCAAGATCAGCCGCGACAGCTCGTATCGCTGGTGGGCACCGCGCGCTTCTAGGATTCGAGTAAGAAACCCGCGAGCCAGTGGCGCGTCGGATCGCAGATACGAGAACACGGCCGTCGTCCTGTTCGCGGAGAATGGGAATACGTTGATGTGGACTCGCAGAACGTCTTCTCTCGCGTGTATCTTGTCTACCGAGAACAGCGAGCAGACAGAGACGGTAGGTCGTTCGATATCGAAGTGGATGACATCATGCACTACTGCCGCGAAGTCTCTCCCAGCGTGCGCGGGGTCAAGGAACGACTTGTAGCAGAAGGTGTTGTAGGCTATCGCTAGCCGCTGCGTTGCCGCCAGACCAGTTGGGCTTGGAGAATCTATCGGGTCGAGCCCGCGCTCAACACGCTCCAGATAGGCGGTTTGGACCTTGACGGCAGCCTCGATAGATGCATGCAGCTCGCGATAAGCGGCCCGATACGCCAATAGAAAGAGCTGCTCTTCGTCGCTGAGGTTGATGTGCACCTTGTCAATGGGCGCGAAGATCTCGTGGTCGTGGCGGGAGCATAGCCCCGCGAACGTGGTCGCCCTGTTCCTGCCCACGGGGGCAAACTCGATCCTCAAGCCTTCGTCGAGACTCGTCGACACCGTGGGCGCCACCACATGACCGTCGCGTGCTAAGAAGTCTAGCACACGCGAGTTCTGAATCGAGTGCGCTCGAATTGCTCGCCTGGTGCATTGGCCCGATGGTTCAAGACAGCGCGAGAACTTCGCCTTGCTGCTCCGCAGGTAGGACGCGAACACGTCTTTGCCTATGGACTGCCGTCCGCCGTCTGTCATCCGATCTCCATCAAGCCCAACAATAATTATACAGTCTGTATAAAACAGCAAACAGAGACTGTCGCTTTCTGTATAAAAAGTTGTCGTGCCGTCTTGTTCATTCGACTAAAACTTGCCATTTCAAACAATTATGCCCCTCATCTCTTTCGGCCATTCTGTTTTAGACACAATAGTATATCCACGGCTGACTGCCTTACTCACTGCCGAGGGACTTATCGGGTTAGGGGAGTTAAAAAGTTAAATTAATCCTATTCTCCTTCAAATAAGTTTCTCCTCGCTCAATAGGCATTGGGGGACGTCCTTAAAAATTTAAATAATTTAGGTTATTTATTTTTATGAGGCACTCGGAATCGAAAGATGAGTAAAAAATGACAAGGCAAAAGAGAATAATTTAACTTTTTAACTCCGTCCCCTTGACCACTTCCCCCTCTGTCCTCTTGCCTCTTCCCTTTTTCAATAGCTCTCTCACCGCCTGAAACACTTCCTCTACACTGATTTCAACCATACAACGATGCTCATCACACTCATTCCTAAAACAAGGTGAACAATTTACCTCTTTCCTTATCACCCTATGGATATCACCAGAGGGATACCACACATGAGGGATATCAACACCGCTGAAGATCGCCACTACGGGCGTTCGGACTGCAGCGGCGATATGCATCGGTCCGCTATCGTTGCTCACCATAAGATCTGCCTTCTTGATCACTGCGGCAAGCTGGGTGAGGGAGTGAGTACCTGTGATATTAATAATTTCTTTTTTCACCTGTGCGTCTATTGTATTGGCCATTTCCACCTCGTCAGCACTCCCCACCAGGATAATGCGTGCCCCCGTGTCTTTAATCAACCTATCTATGAGGAAGATAAAATTCGAGAGAGGCCATAGCTTCGTTGGCTTTTTGCCACCTGGGTGAACAACAATTTTTAGTTCATCCTCTCCCACACCATGGCGCTGTAACAGCTCCGAGGCAAAATGGATATCTTCAGGCTCAAGAGGAAACTCAGGTGCGTACCCAGATGCAGTAATGCCAAGTGGTTTAATGAGCTGTAGGAGCCTCTCCACCTCACCTATCGGCGCCTGCCGATATTTTTTATAGAGCGCGTAATCTTCATAGACCCTGAATCCCACCGCACCTCGTATACCCGCTACACGGAAAAATATCATATCCCTCAAGAGATGTCGCACACCCCACTGATTGGCAGGGAGGTATACGAGCAGATCATACCGCTTCTTTCTAAGATCTTTAATAAAGGTAAAAAGTTTTTTCGCAGTGGTGAGTTCCTCAAGGTAAAATATGATGATCTCATCAACGAGATTGAGTGGTTGAATAATTTCCCTCGCCCCCGGTAAACCTTTCCTTCCTGGAGAGGTGAGCAGGGTAATACCTATTTTTGGAAAGGCGTTACGAATAGCACGGTAGGTGGGTGTGGCGACGATGATGTCACCGATGTTACCGACATGATAGATGAGGATGCTCTCAGGCTTTCGCGTACCTAACCGAGCGAAAAAGAACCTTGATATCACGTCCAAGAATCTATTTGAGAGCAAAGAGTAATTCCGCATCTCACTGCACATACTGCTCATAAATAGCTACACATGCCCTTGCCGTTTTATCCCAGGTAAAATGAGACTGTATTTTCTGCCGGGCATTGACCGCCATTGCATCTATCTTCTCCCGGCTACGTAGTGCGTAGAGGATAGCGTCACCCAGGGCATCGGGATCATCAGGTGGTACCAGAAGACCTGTCTCATTATGGGTAATCAGTTCAGGGATGGCCGCAACGTTGGTACTGATTACCGGAACACCGCTGGCCATTGCCTCAGCGATACTTAAGCCAAAACTCTCAATCCGAGAAGGCAGTACACAGATCGTACTCTCCACTACCATCTTCTGTAAATCAGCGAGCTTCTTCCACCCATGGAAATGTATGTTCCCACTGAGATGTAAAGACTGGGCTAACACTCGCGCCGTTCTCTCATAATTTCCCTCTCCAACCAGATGGAGCATGCACTGGGGATAGGTTGCTACTACCTTTTTGAAGGCACGGATAAGCACATCTATACCCTTTTCGTACTCAATCCTGCCAAAAAAGATAAGAGCATATTCCTTGTTTTTTTTCCTTACCACTTCACACTAGGAAGGATGAACACCTGGGGTAACCTGGAAAATCTTCTCTTTAGGATAGTTGCCGAGCGCTCTTTGAACCATCTCAGAGGAATACCTGCTATAGGTGATAATAGCATCACTATGGATAAGGGCAGAGCGAAAGAGGTATAAGTTCATGAACCTTTATATAAAAATGCAGGCAAAAAAGCTAATCAATAATATTAGGAAAAGAACGCCACCAAATTCTTTTATCTGGGAGGGGTTTCAATACTCTTTTGACTATATAGGTACTGATTAGACATCAGACTGAAATGCTCCATTCCCACTTTCTTTAGACGGTTGTAAGGAATTGTCGAATGTGTTGTTGAGTTTACATTTTAGACAGTTAACGAAGAAATGGATCCTTAATCAAATTATCACTCAAAGCATAATAGCGTCGTAAGTATTGCCATCCTTGATGGAGGTCACAATTTCTGCAGAGAACCATTTTTTTCCTTTCTCTATTGATAGCCTTTTCCCTCAATTCTGTTATAATATTACCTCGCCATATCTCCTCTAAAGACTGGTGAGCTAAATTACCAAGTACAACGCTCTGGTTAACATCAATACAACACTGAACTACATTGCCATTAGGCACAATCACCATATACCTCCATAAAGCAGCGCAAGGTGAAGGATTTAACAGATTGTACCGCCGGTAATTATTTTTTACCTTCTTTTTTTTGATGAATAACTTTTCAAATTTATCCTTATCGAAACTACCTCCCATTCTATTTATGGGATCTTCTTCCGCTATGGGAAGCAATTCTATAAAACCAGTGGTGAGTAAATTTTTTATTTCACCATAGAGTGGATTGTTATAAATTTCTCTATAACTCTGGAGTGTCTTAATTTTCACAATAATTCTCACTGGTTTCTTTGCTTCCCTATTCAAGTGCAACACATCAAACAAATTGCCCATTACCCTCTCATAATCTAATCCTTTCACCGTCTGATATATATCTCTCTCAAGCTCATCTAAGCTCAATTCTAAATGAACGTTCAAGCGGATTAATTCTGCTGCAATATCCTTACTTAACAAGCTAATATTAGTATTCATGTCGACTAAAACTATATTTTTGCAATTTCTTAAAAATTCAATTCTTTCTAAAAATTTCTTATCAAGCAGAGGTTCTCCATAGTTACCAAATTTGATAGTCCCTCTTCTGCAAGAAAAGTCCTTTAATATCTTTTTATACAAATGATCATCCATCTCTTGTGGTTGAGGTCTTGCAGCAGGGTGAGGACACCACACGCATTGAGCATTACACCGATTGGTAGTATCAATAATCAATCCCACTGGATAATGCTCTAATGCGTGTGCAAGTTTATTGACTCTAAAATCAAAAATCTTTGCCTCATAGATTCTTCTCCTAACAAAATCTACCTGATAGTAGAAAGGTATCCTTTTAACTATTTTTTTAATTGAATGACGCATCGTTATCTCGCCACGAGGGAATGATATACTTTTGCAAGTCTTTCCATAATAATGCAATTATCGTATTCTAACTCAACTATTTTCCTTGCCTTATAGGAAATATCAGTTAAATCCCCTCTATTGGTATTGATCCAATCAAGTAACGCCACCAACTCTCCTACATCTTCTTTAATGAGGAAACCCGTTTCCCCATGTACGACTGGAGTTCTATCTTCAATGTTAAACATTATTACAGGTCTCCCGCACGCCATTGCTTCTAAGGTTATTCTTGATATTCCAGGTACTTTCACAAAATTTACTATCACATCAGCGTGGTGATACCATCGGGGAAGTTGATCATTGCTCACGTTTGCAAAAAAAGATATCTTCCTCCTATCTATATATTCCTTAATGGACTTCGATACTTGCTGTGAGCCAGCTCCAACAATAGTAAAGTCAACATACGCTGGCATATATTTGATAAAATCTTGAAGAAACTCCAATCCCCTCTCGGCAGTTAAGCGACCAACGAAGAGAACTTTTAACTTATCTTCCCTTGTGATTGGCTCAAACGTAAATTTTTTGGTATCAACTGAATTGGGTATGTACCATACCTGCTTTGACCTTCCCCCCATAATGCACTTAACTTTGTTAAAGATGAATAAATCCACACAAATAATATTATCAAACATATCAATTAATTTTTTTTCCCACCACAAATCTATCGTGTGATTAGTAAAATATGAAATAAAAGAGTGGAGCGTCAATACCCGAGGGCCTTTAAGAAAGTTAAAGTCCGGTATCTGTGACAATAAGGGGTACCTGAGTAGTTTATCGAAAGGTCTGAATTCAATGTTGATGCCTTCTCCATGAAAATGGACCACATCGTAGCTGTGATGTTTCAAAAAGTACTTTTTTTTAGTGAGTCGCAGGGACGACCTTAACACATTCAAAAGATAGAATAGCCCCCTTTTTACAAAGGCACCGTTTTCCTTCAGAGGAGCATTGGCAGGTGAGATTCTATAAATAGTAGAATTGTTATAATAGCTTTCCGTCCGATATTTCCTATCGACAGCATTTGTCAACACATCAAATGTAATAGAGGGGAGATTCCTTATGAGGGTATCCACATACAGCTCTCCCCCTCCTATTGTGGGAAGAAAATCATCTATATAATGAAGTAGTTTCATCTCTCACGTTCGCGAGGGACTCTTTGCCACTCATCTACTCCAACCTAGGGTACCTTAGAAACGCACGATTACGCCGCATCAATGGTAAATAAAATCGTTAAAATCTTTGAACACTCTTTACACCCATATACATATCCACTTCCCTTGATGTGCTTTAACACCAGTTCTTGTCCGCACCTACACACAAAATTCTTCAGGCGTGCAGGGTTACCAACCATCAACGAGTGGGGCAGCGTGTTTTGTATCACAACCGCTCCCGCGCCGATCATGCAATATTCCCCTATGGTGATGCCGCAGAGAATAGTAGCATTTGAACCTATCGCAGCTCCTCTTTTAATAAGGGTAGGAACAATTTTCCAGTCTTGATTAAATGCTCTAGGGTAGAGATCATTGGTAAAACTACAGTGTGGTCCCAGAAGTACATCATCCTCTACTACAGTCCCATCATACACGGATACGCCGTTTTGAATCTTTACATTATTACCTATCTTCACATTCTTGTCTATATACACACTCTTCCCAATGTTACAGTGTGTCCCTATTACCGCATCTTCCCTAATCTGAGCATAATGCCATATTTTTGTACCTTCCCCAATGGTAGCTTTGGATGAAACTTCTGCCGTATCATGCGAATAATAATCTCCCATACCCCATCCTCCTTTTACTATTCTTGTCGTTTCTCCCTACATCATTAAGAGATCCCACTTTAATAGCATTTTTTGCTTGATCACCTCTCTCCGAGAAGACCAATCCAGGAGATATAAAATAAAAAATTTCATCACGCTAAGAAAAAATGTTATTTTATAGGTCAGCAGAAGTATAAAATATGCTTTAGTACTAAAATACTTTTTGTAAAAATACACATTACTTTTATAGCATGCCACCACCACTGTATCTGCTATCTCTCTCTGAGAGGTACTTGACCCTCCAATATGAAAAACAATAGAAATCGGGTAAAATACAATTTTCCACCCTGCCTTTCTTGCACGCAAACAAATATCATTTTCCTCATTATACAAGAAATAGGACTCATCTAATAATCCAACAGTATTAAAAACACTTCTACGAAAAAGCATGCAACATCCGCCTATTACCTCTACCTCTTGTATCGTATCGTAATCCATACGCTCCGATTCTTTTCTATAATTATATATACCCAGTATCTTTAGAAACGCATCCATTGGTGAGTATTGATCAACTCGTGTCGTTTGGGGAGAGAAGTCTGGATTTAATACTTTAGGACCACATATTCCAATATTATTATCTCCCTTCATAAAATGCATCATAGAGTAAAAGGCATTATCGGCAATGTAGGTATCACTGTTTAAAAGTAAAATATATTTTCCCTTTGCTATTTTAATCCCTTGGTTGTGTGCTCTTGAGAATCCAAGATTTTTTTCATTCTGGATAAGCGTGAGGCTGAGAAAGATATCGTTGAGGAAGGGTATGCTTCCATCGTCCGAGTGATTATCCACTACAATAATTTCATACGTTAGATCCCTCGTGTGCTGCATGATTGACTGAACACATTTCTTTAGGAGTTCCTTTGTGTTCCAGTTGACGATGATGATAGATAACGTGATAGAAGACATTTGATTTTCATTCTATTTAAATTGAGGTCATAGCCTTACTTCTAATCTTCTAAAACACTTAAACTCCCAGCCGATGTTACTTATAATGTACCGTACTAATACCTATAGAGTAGTCAAGTTCTGTACGCCACTGTCCCCAGGTATCTTGGTAAATGCCCTGGAAGAATCCCATCAATACTCTAAAGTACCTATTCATCCATAGCTGCTTCGCAAAGCAAACTTTTTTCTGTACTGGCACAGGAAAATCTTCTAAAAATTCATTATCAAAATAGAGTACAAAAAACCACAGAGGGACTCTACCCGCATTTCCCTTTTTGCATGAAATGAGGGTAAATCCATTTCTTTCGAAATGCTTAATAATATCAGATGGAAGTTCCAAACCATAGTGTCCCTCTCTCTCAATAAAGTATTTTTGATAACATGTAGGATATCGTTTTGCCTCCTTGATAAAGGGGTTAAGGCTATCCGTTTCTATCACATTGATTGCCCTTCCTCCCTTCTTAAGGATTCGAAAAATCTCCTTTAAGAGTGTATCTTTTTTCTCGCGTGCAATATGTCCTAGCACATGAGAAGAAATCACACAATCAAAAGTATTGTCTTCAAAAGGGAGTGACAACATATCACAGCGAGCGACTTGATGGTATACTGTGGCAGCGTTTACCAGTGCCTTGAGAGAAAGATCAACCCCTATGCAATAAGCACCCCGGCGACGGAAAAGTTCTTTCCCACCACCACACCCTAAATCTAAAAGGATATCTCCGTTTCTCACGTTATCCTCAAAAAAACACTTTTCATTCCAATGGTAAAAATGCAGATGACGGTAGAGTAATTCTAGAGGCAACGAAACCCTTAGATTCGGTTTGGTAAACTCATCTTTATAAGGAACATCCTCCTGAGTAAAAAGTGTTACCCTTTCCACTACCTCGTAGGTCCAACTGCATTGAGAACAGATATATCCTCTAGGAGAGGTGGTAAGAGCACCTTTACATACTGGACAAATATATTTGACTTTGTTCATAATAACATTTTCCAAAGCATCACTCTGCTTCGCATGTTCCTGAAACAACGTCAATTCTGCACAATCCATATAACTTATATCCTAGGAGAGAAATGCCAGAGAGTAGAAGGAATAGTATTGCAAAGATAATCCATATTGGAAATCCAAATAAATAGAGATAAAACCACCAGAAATTGGGAACATTTAATGCTAGACCACAGTTAAGAACTTCTTCATCACCCTTTCCAATGAACATCTTTTGATTTTTCGCAAGTGAGGCAAGTTCTCTCAGGTAGTGAGGGTTTTTTAAATTACCCACCACCTTAATCACCTCTCTCCATTGTCCCACCAATGGAGAATCTTTAGGAGCATATATCAGCCTATTCATCATCTGATCACCGTGCGCTACCCTCAGCGTATAGTGATACCGGGAAACATTAACTATCAGCGCAGGCAACTGGACCAGAAAGCCTATACCCACAAGTACTAACGATATCTTCCACCACATCCTCCCTCTCTTTGACAATAAGAATCCAGACGAGAGAACAAGGTAGGGAAAGGTTACCATAAGAAACCTGCTGCCCCAGCACATACCCCCCATCCACACCTCCCACTTAGAGTAGAGGAGGAGATGAGCGAGAAAGACTAAAGCTACGAGAAGTGCTTCATACGGTTTAACCTTGATGAACTCATAAAATCCTATGACGGCAATGATAAGGATGGGGTTATAGAGGAAGATGCTCTTCCCCGGAGTGAACAGATGACCTACTACCCCAACCCAAAGCGGTGTGGTGAACCCGTGACCATAACCTGCCTCAAATATAGAGCCAAAACGGAGAAAGTTATAAAGGAAATACATCAAGAAAAAGGGGATAAAGCCACTCAAAAAAAAGCTCACGCCTTTGAATAATTGCCCCTTCCTCTCCTCCCCTCTTTCTTTCACGATGATATAAATGAAATAGCAGGGGATCGCAACAAGTGAAGCAGGCCTCACCAAGAATGCACACCCTGCTGCACACCCGCTATAAAAGTAATTTCGATGTGACCCGGGTGGCACCCTTAACACACAATAGAGTGCGCCCAAGAGAAAAAGAGTGGTGAGTGGCTCACTCATAAAATCCTGTGAGTAGTGCCAAGCAGTAGTTGAGATACCATAGGCAAAAACGAGGAAAAGGGAAATGTTGAGAGTGAACCCCATTTCGAGTGCACAAAGGAAAAGCACAAAACATACCAGAGCAGAAACAAGTGGATTGAATAGAGACACCATAAAGAGGGTAAAAAACTTCTTGGGAATGCCTGAAGCTTTTGCACATGCGGTACCTATCCAATACAAGGGAACCGCGAGCATTGGCTGTCCCACCCCATACTTTGAATAGTACCTATCACCTCTTCCCTTGGCAACTATATCAGTTCTCCCAGCATCAACGGAGAGCCTTCCGTTTTCTGCTATGCTCTGGGTGAGTAAAAACATGCTCATCCCATCAGAGGTTTGAATTGAACCCTGGGCGGTGAGAAGGTAGATGGAAAAGAAGAATAGGAACATAGCTAATGTCTTCTTCATAATGCTTTACGCGCAAGTGATAAAGAGAAATGGATCGTAAGAAACTATTTTCCCCTACAGCAATAGAAACAGGTGAGAGTCAAAAGCCTGAAAATGATCTTATAAATTTTGCCAAAAAAATCGATGGTGCAGGTGTGGTACCATTGGATCTGCTCCCTCATACTCTTGAAACCACCCCTCTTCTTTATGTTGCCAGCTGAGAGTTAGCGAAACTTTATCATCTGAATACTTCTTAAATGTTTCCTCACCCGTAACAAAATATACATTATACAGTGCTAGCGCTGCCATGGCCTGGTGATTAGAAAGCTTCCCCGTTTCATTCCTCTCTCCGAGATATGCTGCCCTCCGCTTAAAAAAATCAATTACTTCAGGATATTCTAGACCAAATAGTAAATACGATTCCGTGCACGCATAGAGAGAGAAAACGAGATCACCCATGGCCCATTCAAAGGGATAGTAGATATCGCATGTTCCATCTCGATGTAAACTCTTAATAGCGTACTTTATACCAACAATTACTAATTCCCTGAAAAGCTCTTTCTGATAGAACCGGTTTCCAGGATATCTATTGAGAAAGCACAACGCGAGGGGAAGGATACATTCCTGATACATTCCACAGGGAAAATCCATAGTGCGATAGTGTCAAAAAGAGCGATCAAAACATCCATAAGTGGGGCTATAGAGATTTCTATGAGATTTCTATCGATAAGCTGTAGTAATCGTGGAATATAGAGTAGCGCCTCCTTAACATACAACTCTCTCATTACACTTCATCCTATGAGTATCTTTACTGTGTTTAATCCTACTTTTCCTAACTCCTCCCAGAATAGATTTTTTAGACGCCTTCAAATTCCTTTATCCTCAGAGCTGTTGCGAGATATCGAAGACCAATGGGGGGGAATGGTATAATGAGTTCTACTGGGCGGGGTTACAAGATAGATCTTTCCCATTTAGCTACTTACCCTGGATTACGAAATTACAAATTTATCTTAATTGAAACATGACTTCTCTTTGTAAAAGACAATTGAACTAATCTCATTTGAAGTGCCTTACACCTGCTATAAAAGAAAAAAGATAGAGAATTAGGGCTAAAACTAAGAGAAAATTAAACCCCCAAGCTAAAGAGGAATACTCCAGGAAACCTCCAGTAATAGCTCCTAGAAGATTAGACCCGAAAGCTAAATCAGTGTCGGATACATTCTTAAAGGATGAACCGAAGATGATACCAGCGAAGAATAGAGGGAGGGAAACTAAAAGCAACATAACCCACAGAGATACTGTTGGCCCTAACTTCATGACTAGAGGAGAAACGAAATAATTCAATCCAATGATTAAGCCTAGCATAAGATATGCAGGTATAACCAGACGTCTTCTATATTTAGAAACCACATAATTGGCAATCAAAATCATAGTTAAAATTCCCCCAATAACAAAGGAATTAACCAGCCAGGTGGAGCCCAACAAAAGTGCCAATACAGTAATAGACCTGGTCTCCAACAGGAGAAAGGCTCCTCCAAGAAAAAAGAAATGGAGGTTAATCTTCTTTCTGATGGGGAATACCCTGGAGAGGAGAAACATGGTAAAAAGAAGAAGAAATAAAAGGCTGCTCCAGTAAATATCAGGTATCTTCTTTGCTTTAAGATAAAGAAAAGGCCAGTCATCAGTAGCCACAAAGGAGTCAGGATGGTAGCTATTTGAGTATTTCAAAAAATATTCATAAAGTTCTGGGCATTTTTTTAAAAAATCTTCATCTAGGTGATCTCCTATCACCATGGTACTATCTGACAAAATCAAGGGTTCCTGGCCAAAGGCCTCAGTAAGTATACGATAGATCCGATCGCCTATCCAATCCCGAGAAATAGCATAAGTGAGATAAACACATCCTCCTTCTTTGAGAAGTACCTTGGCCTCTCGAAAACTCTCCAAGGTATAAACGAAATTGTCCAAACGAACACTACTCATGCTGGAAAAAAGGGTGTGGGAATCAAGGAGACCAAAGACAATGAGGTCATATTTTTTCTTTGCTCCCCACTTAAAATAGTTTCGGGCATCATTTATATAAACTGTGACTTTATCTGAATCGTATGGTTTCTCTGGATGAAGGCTTTTACCCAGATTATAAATAAGTGGGTCAATCTCCACAGCATCGATGTGAGATGCCCCATTTCTCAATGCTGCAGCAACATCATTCCCCCCACCTGCTCCCACTACCAAAACATCTTTAGGTCTTATGAGATTATAAATGAGGTTGTATTTAGTAAGCCTATAGTCTTTTCTATAGCACCCTGGAAATTTTTCAAAGTACTCTCGAGATTGGTTAGAGATACTCATATGGCTTTTATTATTAATATTCAAAAGCCACCCTAATGTCTCTTCCTTTCCAGTTGAAGGATCAGAACACTGCATAGGCTGAAGAGTGATCTTATAATAGGGAGACCAGTAAGCCCTATCCCTAATAATAAATAGGAGGGAAAGGGTAAAAACGGTTATACAAAGTGAGCAATAAAAGATAGTCCTTGGTTCCTTTTTCAAGAACGAAATACTAATGGTGAGGGCTATGAAAAACCAGAAGAATGGAGGTGTATTCAAAAAAGATAGTATGCTAAACACCACAACACCTGCAAGACTCCCTAAAATATTAATGGAATAGGCAGGAAGAGGATGAAAAGCTAACATCTTTTCGCCCATCACTTTCCCTATGGGGAGAAAAATAAACATGGTTGAGAAAAAAAAGAAAATTACAATCCCATAGAAAAGGAGAGCAGAAATAAAATCAACTACAGATCGAGGATGTAGTATAGTACTAATTGACTCTAACGGCCTAAAATACTGGGCATAGTCTTGCAAAGTAACATCTGGTGGACTCGCGAACCCCCATAAAAACTCTTCCTCATTACCTAGATAAGGAATAAAAGATAACTTAGTGCATAAAAGCACAACCAGAATAAAAATACACACTCCTATACACATATACTTTTCTAATTTCTTTTCTGATTGAGCCAGAGTACACCCAACACCTAAGCCTAAAAAACAAGCAATAAGGCATAAATTTTGAAAAAAAGCAAAAAGTCTCACCTCTGCAGCAAGCCAGCGGATAAGAAGTATTTCCAAAAAAAGACCAAGGAAACTTATCGAGAAAAGCTTCACAGACTCCTTGAAGAAATTTCCCTTGCCCTCCTTAAGATACTTTTCCCAATGGATGCTCACTGCTAGTGCCTCCTTCTATTCTTTCAAAAGTTTTACTATCCTGCAACCCTGACATGAGTACCTGCAACGCCTCTAACTTTTCCTTCAGTTCACCATCGAGAGACCTTTGTTTTACCATACCATAGAGATTCTTAGCAAAAGAAATGGGGTAGAAAAAGGCGTAGGACCACAAAAGAAGGTAGAACAGGCTTATTTCATATTTCTCAGGAAACCATCGAATAATCAAAAGTTCTAAAAGGGCTACAAGCAAAAGGACATTATTTATACCCGGGTAGAGTGAATATCCCTTGATTAGCTTATACCACAATCTCTGATTTTTTGGAGAAGCAGCAAAAATTAATTTCTTTTTTCCTTTCTCATCAAGTGGGATTCTTTGATCGTCACTTCTAATCTCTAATGAATCAATTTTCTTCATAATATTATGGAGAAGGTACTTGTCTTTCCCATCATAAAGGATATTGATTAAAATAAAACCAAATGAACTCGAAAATCCCAGATATAATGGGATAACACCTTCGAACTGTCTGTGCAGTCCTACTCCCAAGGCAAAGAACACTAAACCACCAGTAATATAGTGTTCAATAAAATCAAGATACTCCCCCGTCACTGAAAATGTTTTCCGGTATCTTGCTATTTCACCATCTACACTATCCAGGAGGTAACGTACCTGAAGTAAAATAGCCCCCCAAAAATACATCCACGGCTGACCAAAAGAAAAAAGGTAAACAGCAATTAATCCAACAACCATAAAAGTAACAGTAACCTGATTGGCTGAAACATTAGTATGTAGGAGAACCCACGTAATATAAATAGAAATTCTTAAATGAATATATCGTGCGTACCATGGAATAGGATTGAGGACAGATCGTTCATACAACCAGAGTTTCGCCTGACAAATTTTACGCAATTCATCGATCGATTCAACCTTTGGCATCTACCTCACCTCTGTCCTTTGATATACTCTACCAGATCCTCAATCTTGATGATTTTTGTACTATATACCTTAGAAAGATAAAAAAGTTCCTCCTCCTTGGCCATGTGCCCATTTCTTCCCACAATTTCAATATCAACCGCTGCTGGGTATAAGCCCGCCCACCTCACCAAATCCACAGCTGCCTCCGTGTGACCTCTTCGAATCAGCACACCTCCCTCCTGAGCCATTATAGGTATCACATGACCAGGTCGTACGAGATCTTCTGGTCGCGTAGCCTCATCAGTCACTGTCTTAATTGTCACTGCCCTATCATAGAAGGAGCTTCCAGTGGTAACCCCTTTCTTGGCATCAGTAGAACACATAAATGCGGTTCTATGAAAAGCTGTATTAAGACTTGCTGGAACTGCAGGTAGAATATCTAACTCCTCAAGCCTCTTCTTCTCCAACATCAAGCATAAGTAGGCCCCTCGACTTACGGACACCACAAAATCGAGAATCGGTGGTGTTACCTTGCTCGCAGCAAATATAAAATCCCCTTCCCCTTCTCTTTTGGCATCATCAACTACAATTACTGGTTTTCCTTCCCTAACATCAATAAGTGCATCTTCAATCTTGTAATAGTTGGACACAACAGCCTCCTTCCTTTACGTGCAAAACCTTTCTTTAACCTTTTTTAAATCATCTACTTCATCAATCTCATACCAGTACAGCTCACCCATATCTATATAGGTTACCTGTAAACCTCCGTTGATTAGTTCCTTAACAGCTATAGTATAAAATTGGTCAAGATTTTCTTCCTTATGCACCATCTGCTCAATCATATCCCTCATCTTAAGAGCACCTCGTTGAGAAAAAAGAACCATTTGAAGCGACATTCCTCCCACCCGCGAAGCAGAAAGATTTTTCCCTAGATTAATAACCTGATTATTTTGTATCTCCAATTTCATGCTATCCTTCTCATATTCTTTCATTCTCTTCATAAAAAAACAGATTTCGCCCCTTAGAGGAGCATGTAACCCTCTTATCAGTACTTCATCATCAAATACAAGATCACTCATCACCAGAATTAATGGTTCACTCATTTCTTCTTTTGCAAACCAGAGAGAAGCAAGATTATTTGACCGTGCATAAAATGGGTTAAAAATCACCCGAATATCAAGGGAGTAATTTTTCTTATAGATAAAAGCTTCTATCTTTTCCACAAATACTCCACCTACTATCACCACTCTGCCAACCCCCACTTTTTCCATTGCTCTAAGCTGCCTCTCCAATATTACTTCCTCTCCTATAGAAACGAGACACTTAGGTATCTCTTGAGTAAGTGGTAATAGACGTGTTCCAGATCCTGCTGCTAACATTATAGCTTTCATTTCTTCTCCAAGCGTATAGATTATCGTGGGACCTTTAGAGACTATTGCCTATAGCATTTCTCGTCTTAAAACCATAATGAAGTTACCCTCAGTATATAGAGTCACTAAAAATGTTGAGCTATTTCACCAAGCAAAGGATTGACATCTCTAATCACGCGGCGATCACCTTCTTCAAGCGGCTTAAGCCATTTTGCTATTATTACAAAAATAATCAAATAGACTACCCCTCTAGCTGAAAGAATATACACTCCGCTCCCTTGAATCAAGGATGCAGAGAAAGCTCCTATCGCGCACATAACGAGAATCTTTAATTCAAACACCAAGGGAAATGTTATCTCAATTTTTCTCCACAAATAAAAGATCATAATTATCCCAATAACAACTGCAGATACACCGGTTGCGATAATAGCCCCGAGTGCACCATAGAGGGGAATCAAGATTACATCCAGAATAATATTCAATCCTCCGATCAACAATTGAAACGCAAGGAGTGTTTTTTTTTGACGAAGGATATAAAAGAGAGGTGTGCAAAAACTCGCTCCTATAAGTATTTGAATACACCAACAGACTGTATAAAATTGAAGTAGAGAAACTGCACCGAGATAATCTACCCCGTAAAGGGAGTGGATGATATCCTTCGCGAACATTATTCCAAAGATACCAAAGGGTAAGGTGAGGAACACACATGCTTTCACAATAAGGGGAAATGTAACAATTATTCCCTCTTTTCCTCTCTTAGTATATTGCTCAGAAAATGATGACTGACAAAGTGCTCCCATACCTGTGGATAAGAAGGCAAACATGGTAACAATGGATAACGCAAGGTAGTAAAATCCAATATCTCCTTTTTCTACTCTAAAAAAGTTCATAAGAAGAATATCTATCTGCTGTCCCAGCCCAAAAGCCATAAATGAGGAAATAGCCGCTGTCATTCCTATCTCATATACTTCTCCCATCCCTAAAGGTGATGAACTCCCCCAATAGAAATAACGAAAAAAAAAGATAAAGATGAGAGTAACTATTCCTGTTGAAATAATGTATGCAATGAAAACGCCTTTTATAGTTAACTCAAACATGAAAGAAAAGATACACAGGAGAACTAGATATCCAAGTTGATTTAACGCCTCCAGGAGAGATACTTCTCTAATTTTAATTAAAGCCCTGGGAACCATAGAAACGTAAGAAACCAGAACGGTACAGAAAAAGTAACAAGCTACAAAGGGAAAGTAACTTTTCACTTCATTCAAATGCAGCCACTTTTCAAAAATGGGAAGGGAAAAATAGAGTCCTAGACAAAATAACAAAGAGATAAAAATGCGTCCCATCAATAATCGCTTAACGAGAAAAACACACTGACTTTCCTGCCTTTTTGCTACAAGCATAGGGAGCTTAATATTAAGACTGGTCTCAAAACCCAGTGTGGAAAAGAGGCGCATGATTGCGGGAATGGTTAGAAGAGTAGCATACACCCCTAGACGTTCACTACCCAATGAGCGTGCAATCAAGATGGAAATGGGAAATCCCATAACGCCCAGTAGGATCTTACCTACTATATTCCAGGTAATGCCACTAGCAAATCTCTGGGCAAGACTCCCTTTCTCCATCACGATACCTCTCGTATTAACTCATCAATACACTCAACAACACGCAAGGATGCCTTTCCATCCGGTTCATGGCAGTACTTTCTCAAAAATAATTTTCCATTATTAATTATTGAGTGCCTTAAACCCTCATCCTCATAAATCTTTACAATAGCCTCCCTCAATTTTTCAGGATCCTCAACACCTACAGCTGCCCCATATTTTGCAAGGGGAATACCATCCTCATCACAAAGAATACCCTGCCGATAAAGGATTTCTCTCAATTTCTTTCTGCTTGCATTTACAAATTTAAGCTGTATGATGGGCTTCCCGAAAAAAAGAGCTTCTATTGCCATAGTAGAAGCAACAGTAAGCAATAATCCACAAGCATGCAGTAATTTTCCATTATCAGTAATATCTACTAAATAAACATTATCTAACCCCCTCCTTTTAATTTCAGATTTATAGAAGCTCGATTGTGGGTCTCCTGGTCGTAGCTTTATGACAAGTTTTTTATTTGGTATCATCTCAACAGCATCGAGTATAACCTTTAGCAAATATTCATTATCAAGCTTAGTTAATTTACAGCCAGTGGTAAACTCTCTACCAATACCAGTTATATAAAGAATATAATCCTTTTCACCATTCCAACATCTTTCGGTGTTGTCCCTAGCTTTTTTATTTATTTGTAAATAAGAATCAAAATTTGCAGCACCAGTTATACAAATCCTTTCATTTCCCACTCCATTTCTTTTAAACCACCTTTCAGTAATCTCTCCCCAGGCAGCAAATTTAGTAGCGATAAGGGGGAAAAACCCCCAGTAGTGACCTGCAGCCCCATGCTGAAGCACTATCGAGGGCACTTTACATCTATTAGCAACACTCACTACCGTTCGCTCACGTATTGTTGTGTCCGCATGTGTCAACACTGCGTGAATATTCATCTTGCTAAAATAATACTCTAATGATCCAATGTCTGAGATAATATCTCTTATAATAGACGATATTTGTCGCTTATAAACATTCTTGACAATATCCGCCATATTTTTTAATTCACTTATTTTAGATTCTTTAAGAAAATCAACAAATTGCTTCTCCACTCGTAAAGTAATCTCCCCGGAATGTCTTCCTGTTCTCTTAATTAAGGGGGAAGCGATATCAATAAGGTTGACTCGTTGTTGCTTTGTCTCTCCTTTCCAAATAAATACATTTCTTTTTTTATCACTCAAGAGTATATTAACAATTTCTTCTCCCAGATAATTAAGAGCCTGAGGAGAAGGGAGCATTATGTTGATATTGTTCCTACTTTTTCTCATCATAAGATGATATTTTATAAAAAAAAGAACATTGCTAACAACTAATGAATAAAAAAGTGATTCGCCTTTCTGTGTGAGGAACGTTATGGATTCCCTCAGTTTTATTTTTTTATGATCCCCATACAAAATCTTTTCCTTACAAGCAATGCTTTTATCTTTCGCCAGAGCAAAAAATATCTCCTTGAAAACCCTGTAATCATCAACCTGCTCCCTGTCTTTGTCTAACCTTGAAAAACACAACCAAATCTCTTTAGGCTCTTCTTCCTGCAAAATTCTTTCAACAGTCTTGACATTACTCAGCAGGTCATTAAAAATTTTAGTGATCGATCTCTGCAGTACTACACCTATAGAGATTCCACGATAAATCGTTGCATCATTACCCATAGAATCAATAAACCATTGATTTGAGATTTTAATAGCTTCCTTATAATCCAAAAAATGATCATCTTCAAAAAAATAACTATCAATATTCTTGCAAGGAATCCCCATATCTTTCAACCTTTTAAAGGCCGTATGTCCTAAGGTCACTACCTGCCAAGATAAATGCTCAACTGATTTTAGTTCAGAAGTTACCTCCCTAATTTTGGGTGTTAAATTTGGGTCAGAAACAATGATTAGCAATTTTCGATCAGTTAAGTCTTTTTTAAATAAGTCCATTGTTAATATCTCATGATAAGTATTAATTCCTTATTATAAAAAAACACCTCTATTTGAATTGATGAGAAATAATACCACTAAACATGATGATATGTAATCAGATAACATGAAAAAGTCAGTTTCGCCATCATATAAGGTGTTAAGGTCAATAGAAGAAGGAAAAACCAAAGTATTTACCTTTTCAACTCTCTTCCCTTTCTTTTTGACTTTTTTCCATAAGCAACCCATCTTCTAAAATACTTGGAATCAAAATAAAATTCTTCATAACCGATTCCCTTAATAACCTGCGCAGGGATTCTATGCGCAGGAGCGGCCATCACTACCAATTACAAATTCGGGAAGGATGTTTCGCTCGGGAACAATCCATCCATGTTGCCATTCTCCATTTATCGGATGTGGCACGTCTTGAAAGGCACAATAGATAGCTGCGACTTTCTGATCTCCATACGCCCCACTGTGCGGATCATAGTCCCGCTCAACTAGTTCCATTTTTCGTGTTTCCTCGCTCATTGTTGTTCACTCATGTGAAAGGGTATCATCACATGCTCCGCTCACAGTAGAGGTACGTCGCACAGGTGCGGTATAGTCAGGAGAGTAGATCCCAGCACATCGGTGTACCCTTCTTCACATCACACCGAACGGTCTTGCCGAGCAAACTTTCGTAATGCTTGGGTGCGAGGCCATGACCGGGGCGTATGCAGCGCAGGTTCGTTTTGGTCAGCACTTCCCCGGCTTTCAGATCCTTAACAACATAAATTGAACGGCGTCGCATGACAGCGTGCAATTCCGCTTTGGTCGGACCATAGGTGACTTGGCCAAGAGCTTGCCACGCCCGCTCTGTTTCTATGACCAGTTGCGCGAGTTCGGCTGGCTCCAATGAGAAGGTACTATCGACACCACCATCGGAACGGTCTATCGTGAAGTGCTTTTCAATCACGGTTGCGCCCATCGCAACGGCCGCAATCGCTGCTCCGATTCCCAACGTATGATCCGACAACCCCACCTCGCAATTGAACAACTGGCGCATGTGAGGAATCGTTAGCAGATTTGAATTATCCGGCGTCGCGGGGTATGTGCTTGTGCATTTCAATAAGATAATGTCCTTGCACCCGCATTGCCGTGCATACCGCATAGTTTCATCCAGTTCCGCCACAGTTGCCATACCGGTAGAAATAATCATAGGTTTGCCCGTTGCGGCAATTTTTCTTATCAATGGAAAATCCGTGTTCTCAAAGGATGCAATCTTATAACAGGGTACGTTCAATGTTTCGAGAAAATCCACTGCCGTTTCATCAAAGGGTGTGCTAAATGCTATCAAACCAAGCTCGCGTGCCCTTCTGAATATTGGCTCATGCCATTCCCAAGGGGTATAGGCCTTTTTATAAAGGCTATGTAACGTTTGTCCTTTCCATAGACTATTGGGATCATCAATAAAAAACTCACCATCGATCAAATCTAAAGTCATTGTATCGGCCGTATATGTTTGGAGTTTCAGTGCATGTGCCCCTGCTCTTGCCGCGGCTTCAACAATAGCCAATGCCCGCTCTAAAGATTGGTTATGATTCCCTGACATTTCGGCAACGATGGTGGACGGTTGCATAGTCGATCGCGAAAGTATCCTTGTTGCTTCCATTATGCCTTTGCTCCTCCAGAATTCACCAATCTACTGTTTTTCTCCTTTGTGAGAATCAGTGTGATCCATTTTTTATCCTGATGCTCGGTTTCAGCGAAATATTCAAAACCTAATTCTTTATTAATCTTCTGAGGAATAATGTTTGTTATTTCGCTTTTCGATATTATCGTTTCTAAACTCAGATATTCAAAAGCAAACTTTATCCATAATATAGTAGCTTCTTTAGCATATCCTTTACCAAGCGCCCATTCTTCTCCAATTAAACGTCCTAGTTCCATCGCGTTTTTAAACATTTCATTTGAATATTCTTTTAGGTTCCATACTCCAATAGGTTGCTTACTTTCCTTAAGCGTCAGTACATAATCTATTCTTGTATTTCTTGTTCGCCGAAACCATGCCAAGTGGCTCTCCAATGTTATCATTGATCCACCTACTTGTGATTCAGACACTGTGGCGATTCTTGGTATGTTGCGCCAGCGCACGACATCTGGTGCGTCCTTTTCAGTCATTGGTCTCAGCAGAAGTCTCTCTGTTTCCAGATCGGGCAGTCTGTAATCTTTATAAAAAGAATGAGTGTTGGTCATGTTGAGACAATAATATCAACGTATTCAGAATGTGATTTTCTCATTAATTGAAAACAATTATTTTCGATCTTTCTCAAGTTGTTTTTGTTGTTTATTAATTCATTAACTTTATCTGTTAATATTGTTTTAATATTCATCTCATCAGCATTACCTAAGTATATGGCTGCGCCAAGTTTAGCCAATTGTCTCGCCGGTTCTATCTGATTTTCGGCAATGGCTATTACAAGCGTGGGCAATCCAAGCATGCACCGTTCCAGCATCATTGTTCCGCCGCCTCCAATGGCGAGATCAGCCTTCGACATTAACTCTGCAATGTTGGATGACTGCACATGAAGAGTTAAATTGGCATTTTTTTTACAGAGCTTAGCCAATATCTCGCGATGTGGATTAGCTGCACTTATCAGCACATCGATCTCTATTCCGAGCAGATTCGAAGCAAGAACCGCATCTATTGCTTGTGACGTCATATTGGGCTGGTCAATGCCACCGAACGTAATAAGGATTCGTTTTACAATGCCGTCCCGTTTATGTATCTTTTTGCGAGCTATAACGAATTCAGGTCTAATAAGCGCATACTGGGGACCGACAAACAACCTGCATGACTGTGGCAGGAGATGTTTCCAGCGGGAAGCGCCTTCTGCAGAGTACGTTTGGTCCAGCAATATGTCGCAATCATGTGCGCGGTTTGCCTGGCCGTCGATGTCCATGATTTTGACACTGGTTGCATCTTTTACTTTGCGTTCCCACTTTGCATCAATAGCGTAATGATCGACGATCAACCAAGTAGACTTCTCTTTGATCAAGGATTCGATGGCATCTTTTGCATCCTCATTCCAATCGGCGCCGAGCCATGACTCATATCTCGTTGGCATCACATGATTTTTATCAATTTGCCTTTCTGATTTAGCCACGGGCAACAATGTAAGCTTATATCCCTGTTGGCGGATCAAATCCGAAAGATTTCCTTGAAAGTCGCGACAAATAAAATGAGTCTGTGCTCCCTTTTCCTTCAGTTGATTTGCGAAAGTAAGGCACCGCATAACATGGCCGGTGCCGATCACAATCGAGGAGTCAACACGGAAACATACGCTGACGTTCCTGCTTGGTGGATCATCCATTTTATGCAAATTTGAAAAAGGTTTTAATTGAGCCGTTTAAATTCCGCATGGCAGATGGGGCCTTTGAGAAGCTTCATGACGTCCCGGCCCTCTTCGCACTCTTGAATTAGCTTAAACACCAGATCCAAGGCTTCAAAATAGCCTCGTACGATCTCAGGGGTATGTTCAGTGCATACATAAACGCTGTTGCCGGCGAGATGATACCCTTTCCCTAGCATCTCTTGGGTAACAAGGGTCTTGTATGCAAGTGCATTCACACAATTGAAACTGAACTTGATCAATGCAGGCAGTCCGAATATTTTAATCGGTATATCGTATTTTTCGGCCAATCCTTTCCATCCGGCTGCAATCTCTCTTCCGGTCCCGGTAATTCTCTCCCAAGAATGGATACGTTCCATGACCTCCAATGTTTTAAGCCCTGCGGTGGGCCCAATACGCTCTGTCCAAAAAGTGCTGCTGATAAACGTGGATTGAGCCGCTTCCATAATTTCACGACGGCCGATGACAGCCGTCACGGCATATCCGTTGCCAAGCGCCTTTCCGAACATGGCCATATCGGGTTCCACGCCATAAAGCTTATGCAACCCTCCGAATGTTTGTCGGAAACCGGATGTGCACTCATCGAAGATCAGCACAATATTCCGATCTGTGGCGAGTTTTCTCACCCTCTGCAAAAAATCATTTTCCGGTTCCTGATTCCACATCACCTCCATTTTAATGACACCTATATCGTGCCGTGCAACCAACTCTTCGAGTTCGTCATATCGATTGTAGGTAAATGGATAAATCGTGTCGCGCAGGTTTGGAGGGACACCATTGGGTTCAAGGCCAGGTAAAAGATGACCAGCCAGATTTTTCCCATCGCCCAAATTGGCAGCTAGGTACCAATCATGCCATCCGTGATATCCGCAAAAGGCAACTTTGTGACGTCCGGCAGCAGCGCGGGCAATGCGGATTGCAACGGCATTGGCTTCGCCGCCGCTGCGGGCAAACCTAGCCATGTCCGCCCACGGATGCAACTCGATTAGTTTTTCCGCAAGGTAAACTTCTTCCGGATAATTGAAGGTTGACATGTTTCCGGCATCGATCGTTCGATGAACAGCTTCATCGACTTCCGGGCGCCCGTACCCAAGCGTATTCGTGCCAATTCCCATGATCGACATGTCAATATATTCGCGGCCATCCAAATCCCAAACACGACACCCTTTGGCTTTGCTGAAATAAGCCGGCCACTGGTCAGGCAGGAACATCTCAGCCCGCTTGGGCAACAGCATATTGCCGCCGGGTATGACATGCTTTGCCCGTTTCCAAAGCTTTTGGCCGGTTCCCATCGTTGCCCCTTCGTTACGGACCAAGTGCTGATTAGCTTTGAATAGATCAGGCTGTGGACGGCAAATAAAGTGGATTTTATTCCCTCTTACTTTCAACATATTGGCAAGTGTCAGGCAACGCACGACGTGGCCTGTACCGATCTCATTCGAGGCATCGACCCGGACTGCGATTTTCATAGCGAGTATTAAGGCTCCATTACTTGCAGCGCCCTGAACAATATCTCGGCACGCAGCCAGTCTTCTGGCGTATCAATATCCTGGACGCGGTAGCGCGGCAGAATAATCGGCACCGAAGCCTGCGAGAAGGTCGGAACTTCATTGAGAAACGCTTGGGTCCGACCCCAGTAAAACTGTCCGGCATCGTGAAACGCTTCCTCAAGCTCCTGTGATCGGCTGCCCAGGTGCTCGGGATAAAACATCGCTATGCGCCCATCGGCGGTGATCTTGAGCGCACGCTGGATCGGATACGGGAAACTGGTCACTGTGAAGGCAAATTCGCATCCTGTGGCGTTCAAAATATCCAGCCCCCGCTTCAGGTCTGACGCCTGCACGAACGGCGCGGTGGCGTAAAGACAGCAGACAAATTCTGATAAACCATGGATTGCCTCGATCTGTCGGATGGCATGATTAACGACCGGGCGGGTCGCTGTGTAGTCATCCGACAACTCCTTGGGTCTTGTAAATGGAACTTCCGCACCCCAGGTCTTGGCTACCTCGGCAATTTCGGCATCATCCGTTGACACAATGATGTGGGCGAACAAACCGGATGCTTTAGCCGCCTCAATCGACCACGCGATCATGGGCTTGCCGCAAAAGTCTTTGACGTTCTTGCGCGGTATGCGCTTACTGCCTCCACGGGCAGGGATGACGGCGATCTTCATACCCTATAAGTTTTGCATTCTGGTAACTCGCAAACGTTCGTAAAAGCGGCACTCATCAACTAATAAGCTGAAAAACAATCGCTTGCATTGAATTCTTCCTTATATTGATCCATTTCATCTATTGACAACCATGGGATTTTACCCAATTGGGATTGAGGGTTCATTGTTGTCCACTGTTCCAACCCAGAAAGTTTGGGATACCCACATTTAATTGCCTCCTGATAGAGCTCTGTACCGGGATATGGCTGAAAAAAACAAGCGAAACAGATAACTTTATTGTTTATTTCTTTTAGATATTTTGCCTGCTTTATTGTTTTTCTCATTTTCCCGATGTTATCACCAGGCAATCCGAACATATATGTTATCTTTTGAATAATTTCATAATCATCTAATATATTTATTGTTCTTTCAATATCTGCGGGCTCAGTTCCCTTGTTAATTTTTCAGCAACTCTGCATCCGCTGATTCTGCCCCAATGGCAAGAGAATCCAATCCGGACTCAACAAAAGTTTTTAAGCAGTTCCTCCCAATTCGAGGTATTACATTCGCTCTTATATTGGCACCCCACTTTAATTTGATCTGATTTGACAACATAAGATAGGCTATTCCCCCCGATCTTTGCGGATTTATAAAAAAATTATCATCTTGAAATCTTACCATCTGAATTTCGTAGTGTTTTTTAAAGAACATCAAATCGTCAATTACTTTTTCCACAGGATAAGGCGAATATTTGTTTGTCATGAATCGTCTTGCACAAAACGAACAATTATAAACACAACCGTGTCCAAAAAAATAACCAATAGCCCTTTTTGGGGGATTTATATATTTGTTTATAAACGACTTTAGAGTCTCAACTCGGAGTGAAACCCATTCGTGCCTGAACGATCACTACAATTTTCATCGATCATTACAGCTTACAATAATAGTTAATTACCTTCTTAATACTTTCAACTACATCTTCTACATCTTGATCACTCATTTTGGAATAGAGAGGAAGCGAAAGCACCCTGTCATAAAATGACTCTGCAGCAGGAAAATCGCCCTTCTTGTACCCAAATCTCTTTTGGTAGTAGGGATGTAAATGGATAGGAATATAGTGCACCTGGGGCCAGATGTTTTCTGCCCTCAGCGCAAAATAAATATCCTCACGGGTTCCCTTAAGCTTATCTAACTGCAATTGGATCACGTAGATATGCCAGGCATGACTAGTCATCGCTGCCAGCGAAGGTGAAGGATTAGGCAAGGCAAGTTCTTCTATCTCTTTAAACGCAGCGTGGTAGCGTTCAGCAATTTCCCTTCTTCGTTGTAAAAACTTTGGTAATTTTTTAAGTTGTGAAATTCCCAATGCACATTGAAAATCAGTAATTCTATAATTATACCCTAATTCTACCATCTCATACATCCAGATCGTGTCCTTATTCAATCTCTTCCTTATATCCAAACTCACCCCATGCATTCTTATGCGGCGGGTCTTTTCTTCCAATTCCTTATTATTGAGCAGTATCATTCCTCCTTCTCCAGTGGTGATATGCTTTACCGGATGAAAACTGAAGATAGTCATGTCAGAGTGAGCACAACTACCTACTTTATACCATAGGTTATCAATTTTATACTCAGCACCTAAGGCATGTGCCGCATCTTCCACTATACGTACATTATACCGGTTTGCTATTTCTCTAAGTGCTGCCATATCACAAGGAAGACCCGCGTAGTGCACCGGAATTATCGCCTTTGTTTTTGGAGTCACTTTTTTTTCAATCTCATTGGGATCAATATTGCCGGTTTTAGGGTCAATGTCGGCAAAGACCGGGGTACCACCTAGGTAAAGGATCGCATTAGCAGTTGCTACAAAGGTCATTGCAGTAGTAATAACCTCATCACCGGGTTTTATTCCTAAACCAAACATCGCCCCATGTAAAGCCGCGGTACCAGAGCTCACCGCAACTGCATACTGAGCACCGGTATAGCAGCACACAGATTGTTCAAACTCGTCAATTTTAGGACCCATAGTAATCCAGTCGCTCCTTAGGACATTCACCACTGCTTGAATATCTTCTTCCTCAACCCAATGACGTCCATAAGGAAGGGGGGTTTCACGAATAGGCTTGCCACCATGAATAGCTAGTTTTTCTGACATATGAAGTTCCTTATGAGTGTTCAATTGTTGAACAATATCATTAAAAAATTTTATGTCAAGCCGATTTTGATACCACGAAGCTCATAAGTACCCCAACAACAAGCTAGTGAACATCATTTTCTTTAAACCCACTCATCTCAGCAAAAATTCTCATGCCTTCCGGTCTAAAATCCCAAAAGGTTTTTTAGGTTACAATCAGAATTCTTTTAGCAACTTATCAATGATTTTCATTATATAGTGCGCATCTGCTATAGCCTCAGATGCATCATCTTCATCAAACATATCCTTTGCAGAAGATGTATCCAAACCGCAAAATGCGATTTCTCTTTCATCAGCTAAGCGATCGGCTATTGTTATAATTTTCTCTAGAGTCCCCTCTTCCAACTTCTCCTTCAAGGCAGAATCCTTAAGTACTACTCCAATCCGGTGTGATTTGGGATACTCAATTCCTACTACCCGCAAGATCCCTTTTAAAGCTAATTCAACTGATTCCTGACATTTTCTGATCGCACGATGATTATAGCCTTTGTTAAATGATTCTTCCGCTTCTTCCAAAATAATCTTTGCATCTTCTACATATGATCTTCCTGCAATATTGTTTTTCATATCTCGAATATCTCACCAAATTTCAAATCGGGCTTCAATTTCCAATACCATGTTCCATCTCCCAGATAAACCTTTTGAGATCCTAATTCCTCCATCCTTTTCCTTAGTTCTTTTAACTTTTTATCAAATGTCCCATCATCATACATTAGTACTGCATCATCCACCATATCCAAAAAAACAGGTTTTGTATCTACTATCTCTTCAGGTGTGTAAATTATAGGAGAAATCTCAGAATAATATCCAGATTGACATAGAAATTGATAGCTCTCTCTTTCCTGGAGTTCTTTAATACAGGGATAAATCATCTTCGACCTTTTATAGCTACTTTTTGGTAGGTCCCTTAATACTATACAGACATCAATGTCACTATATTTATTTGCCATGTTTCTAGCCACTGAACCAAACACGACAACCGAAACCAGATGATTCATAAATTTTTCCTTTAATATCTCAACAAATTCAATCAATAGATTTTTATAAATCTCTTTCACCTTATCTCCCCAAAAAACACCTTTACTCTTTCTTTGGGCTGTGTCAATGTCAATCAAATTCAAGAATCCCTTGCACAGCACCAATTATCTTGCGAGCATATCCAATACAGGCAGCAGCATCCTCTTCATCATAAGCTTCATCAGGGGTAATATCAGGCAGTCCGTTCGGATATCTAGTAGGCACATAAAATCGGTCGAGAACAACCGCCTCTCTCGTGAAATTGAGTAGTGAACTATAACTTTTTAGATCAATATCTTCCAAATCATCAATCAATTTTTTTATCGAATGGCCCCAGGGATCAGCGCTAACAAAATACCAGACTGACTTCAAAGCTTTTTCTCCTGCTTGCTGCGCATGAAAACATGAGTGGGCAAACTTTTTATTTCTCTTCAAAATGTCTGCCGTATCTAAATCATCTGAAGCTGTTTTCAACCAACGCTGAGCTTCAGCCTTACTCTTATCAACACTCATAAATAATCTTTCCCTTTTGTAAGATATCCTTAATAAAAGGACGATGTGAAATATTTGATAGCTCTTCAGGAGTATAAATCAACATATCTACCGCATACCCCTTGAAAGTGCTATAAATTTCATCAAACTGATCGTATCGTTCAAAGAACCTTTGACTCGTATCCATGATGACCATCAAATCTAGGTCACTTTTCTTTGTTTCCTTTCCAGTTGCATACGATCCAAACAGAATGGCTTTTTTAACCTTTCTTTTCTGAAATATGGGAGTGAGTAATTCCTTAATTTTTGTAATAGTATCTTTTCCCATTACTTTTTCATTCCATGTCTTTACAAGGAACTTAACTATTGCAGAATTTTTAGATTGTCACGCACGCACACCTTAACTTCCTTTCGATCGCTCCCTCTCTAAAATCTTTCTTAAAAGCTCTGACACGAGTGGCTTAAGCTCAGTAAACATGGCAATCGCCTCCCACCGAAAATTGAGATAACGGTGAGCGAGACGATTTCTCTGAATCGCTAACTTTGAGAGCTTCTCTTGCTCCTCTTCAGAGAAACCAAAAAAATTTGGACATGCTCTTAACACCTGAGCATAATTCTCAACGGGAATAGCCTCCTGAGCAAGTACGGTTCCACTTACCTCGATGAGCGCAGTCAAAATATTCTCTACCGTTCGATCCATCAATTTCTGGAGTTTTCTATCCTTTTGATACTCTTCCCAGGTTTTGGTGGAATACTCCTCATCGAACTCCTTCGTCTCCTGAGAAATGAACTGTAGTGAATCAACTATCCTTCCTACTGCATATCTGAATTCAGGCACAATCTATTTCCTCATAGTGCGCTCAGCTATCTCTAGCTGCCAGGGAACACCAAAAACACTGAAATCTTCCATCTGCACAATAGCTGACATTCTTAAATCAAGATACCTTGTCTCATCCCTTATAAGTAGTGGTTCCCCTAATACTATCGCATTGTAGTAAAGCATGGGTTTGCGGAAATCCTCAAAAACAGGGATGATATTTACCTCACGACTTAACCCCTTGCCCACTTCATAGGCAATGTCTGTAATCAAGGGGAAAACCTTTTCTTGATCGATTGCAGGAGAAAACAGAATAGCTAAATCTATATCAGATTCACTATGAGGATATCCGCCCGCCCAAGAGCCATAGAGAAAGACCAGGTCTATCCCATAGTGAGCAGCTTTCTCTTTAAAAAAATTCTTTAATTTTAGAACTATCTTTTCTCTTTCTTCTTTCATCCCGTATCCTTCAGCCAATGATATGTCCTTTTTCTGCCCGCATCTGTCTTTTTAGAAAATACTGCCAATTAGTGTTCAATAATTGAACATTATATGCTACTATCGGAATATGTCAAGGTTTTCTTTACCTTTTTCCGCAATTCATGACAACGGCTCGTTAATTTTGTATAGCCCCCATCCACTCTCATCCCATATAATCTCATTCTCTCTCAACCCGTCAGGTTTATCTTCTCTGATAAAGATAAAGTAATCTTTTTTTTTCACCCCCTTCTGGATAGGCAACAATAAATCTTTTCTATCGTGTAATTCTAAAAAGTGTACCCTGCGGGGCAACAGAACCTTATAGGCCTCCGCCTTAGAAAAATGAGGGTTAATAAAGTTCACCGTACTGTCTTCTTCGCTATGATCTCTCACAAAATACAGCAGCTTATAAATCTTACGCAGGTGTTCCATATTGGGATTATCAGCGGGGCCTTCCGATAACAAAATTTCCCTTTCGGATGCACCCCAATGGGTTACCATAAAAACTAAGCGAGGATATAAAAAAATACTAGAAAGTAACATGATATTAGCTACTACCATACCATAGAGGAGTCCCTTAATAAGCAAATCATAACGACGAGATCGTGCACTCACATAATCAATCATTCACTACACCTCAAATAACTGTCGTACCTTTTTAGATGTTGCAAAGAAAAATATGACGATGGGATAGAGTGGAAGAAGCCCTCTCACCTGGGTATTGTTTATTAACTGGCCAGGGTGATACAGCATCGTTCTAAACAACTCTTTAAGATCATAGTTCCAATCAACTGCACTATACGCTTCAGGATAACTGGAGAAAAGTAGAGAACTGAAAATAGCAACATTAGCTATCAAAAACAAAAGGATAAAAACAAATAGATACACATGTACCCTCTCCTCCCGCGCAGAGGGAATACTCCTCTTGGAGAGAAGAAGTACTGTCAAAACAGAGGTGCAGAGATAAAACACGTTACCTACAACACAGGTTACCATTTTTGTGATTACTGTCTTCATAAAAAAAACAAAAGGGGTACTAAGGGTACTATCTCCTGGTTCCCGGTGTGGAAGAACAAAATACAAGGCAATAAGAAAAACACAGAGTATCCCTAATGTTCGTAGTAGTAGAGGAAATTGTTCCTCACACCTATTGATGAGTTTTATGACTGTATAACGTGCGTGCCTAAAAACGAAAACGTAGGAAATTACCGTTACCACAATCAAAACCACAAGTGCTACAGGCAGGATCTTAAAATTCCCAAGACCCACTCCGCTCGTACATATAAAAAAGGACCAGTAAGACGAAATACACAGTGAAGGTAGGGATAAATAGAGCACATTTTTTAGGAGCTGATGCTTCAATGAATAGAGCGCGGTGAGTAGCAAAGGAATAAACACATACGCGAGCATCTCAAACCTGGTACAAATAGATAAACTATAAAATACACCTGCAAGAAGCGGAATCGAGTAATCGAGGGCAATCCCGCTTTCAGATTGAGAGATATTGCGGAGATGAGAAAACCAAAATAGTGTGGCAATAGAAAAGTAGTACGCTGCGGTGAAATTGAGGATACCTAAAAAACTATGCCACCATAGATAGGGGGTGGTGGCAAGGATCAAGGTAAACACTAGGGATGCACTCCTCCTGGTAGAGAGTGCACTGAGCCTGCAATAGAAACACATCACTAATGATAAATAAAAAAAGGAGAAGATAATTTTCGGGTGCGTACCTCCCAGAAAATAGATGAAAGAATAGACTATGGGAATAAAAGGAGGGTAAGGTCGAAAAAAATGGTGGGGTTCAATAGTGGCAGTGAGTGCCGTCAACCTTCCTGTAACCTCATAATCATTACCGTCAGTCATCATAATGGGGTAGTAGTATGAAAAGAGAAAGCTCACCATAAAGAGGGTTACCATCAGTGCCCACCCTATATAGTAGTGACTACCTCCTATGCCATCAGTTATCACTGGAAACACCTTTCCACCCCTTTTCTTTATGCAATACCTACCTATAAAAAACGCTATGGAAAGGGCACCCATAATGCTCATCAATTGAGTGGGAGAGTGCACCCACGAACTATAATATAAGATCCACAGCAGCAGCAACACACATCCCAGTCCTATCCCATAGGAGAGACTCAACCGTTCTCCCAGAGGTAATCGTGAGGCAAGCAAATTCATCACACTGTACCCTATTGCCATGAGGCATACAAACCCAACACCTACCACCATACGATGTACCTAGAATTGCTTATTCCCGATCGATCTCTCTCTCAATATCCAATATCTGTTTTCTCTTCACACTGATAGCCATATCGATTCCTTTAATCAACACCACTACGATTAGTTCCGTTAATACAATCCATAACCGCGAGGTAATAGATAAGATAACTGAAAAAGACTCCGGCATGATCCTACTTAAAAAAAGTACCAGGATACCTTCCCGCACCCCAATACCAGCAGGGGCAAAAATGCTCACAAAACTTACTATGCTCGCAAACGCCAATGATCCTGTTAAAAAAAATATTTCACTCATGGGAATAGAGATAAACGAATTAACAAAAAGGTAAAAGGCAACACCCACTACAAACCAGTTTAAGGTGTAACAGCACAAAATCGTGATTGAATCTAGATAGCGCCACTCTATCTTAATTCTTTGTCTTTTCATCAAAGTGAGCACCCTATTGATAGCCCTCTCAAACACTGCCGGGTGCAAGAATACTATGATACCACCTATGATTACACCAGCTACGATCACCACACTGTCAGGAGTGATCCTCTCACCTTTCATCCGACCAACCCATGCAAAGGAGACTAATGCTATCACACAGGCAGCAATGAGTGACATCGCCGCTTCCACTACCACAGCGAGCGATATACGTTGTAACGATATGCCCTCCTTCTGATATAAGTACGCACGTCCGAAAAGAACCCCCACCTTTCCGGGAAGATACTTCCATAGCTGCGAGTAGAACCAATTCCGAGTAGAACCCCCATAGGCGCTATTAATGCCCATTTTACCAGTGAGAAAATACCAGGTACTATTTAAAAGTAGGTAGGCTGCAATCAGTACCAGCATAGACAGCATCAGTAGAGAGTAGTTAAGGTGTAAGCTATACTCAGAAAGCTGACACCAATTATGATAGAGCACCTTCACTATGAAAAAAAATATCAAAAATACTAAAGCGAACTTCACCACGTTTTTTACTGTATCCATGCGTACCATCTACTTAACCCCCTTGACACAAATTCTGTATCGAAAATAGTGTCCCACCAGAGGAAGGGGTTTGAGTATCCATTCAAGCTGCTTAAAAAGGGGGATGAAACTTACTGTGGTATATGCCATTTCAATGATAAAGTTAGCGCGAGTTAACGTGTTAACCATTCTCCCAAGCGTTTTGAGATCAATATGGGTAGGGTTTTGTTTTAGTATAACATTGCGAGCTTTCATTCTTTCAATGAGGTGATCTGGATTAGGGGTATATATGGATAAACTGCCTCCCTTCTTTAACACCCGATATGATTCTTTCACCATACCTTCAAAAACATCCTGAGTAATATGTTCAACTAAATCTGTTGCAACAGCCTTGTCGAATGATTCGTCTTCTAGTCCATCAAGGTGCGCAACATCCCTCTCTAAAAATCTAATCGTAGTGTGAGCAAAGAGTTCTCTTGCTTTTTGTATGGCAAGCGAAGAATTGTCTACCCCTGTTACCTGTGCGCCATATCGATAACAGAAGTGTGCTGTCGCACCACTGGCACATCCCAAGTCCAAAATGCGGTCACCTTGCTTCGGCCGCACTATTGTAAGAACCTGAGCCATACGCAACTGCGTCCATCGGTCATATCTGAGGTAGACATCTTTTAAGCTGTCATAGAATCTATCATCATAACGCAGTTCAGGTCCCTTGGAGAAAACCAGCCTTTCCTTAATCGCTTTAAGTGTACTTCTGTACGTGCGTCTTTTCATGGTAACCATCAGATACGACTATTCACTATTGATTTTGTGGCATACCACGCTTAGACAGTGTCCGTATGTTGGGACTAGTTTACCCAAGAGTACATTAACTGGCTGCAAAATCTGCATAAAGAAATTAGTGATCACAATTGGAAGTAGTGCATCCCTTCTGCCTATGGGAGGATAGTACCAGATACCTCGCCACTCACTCACTTTAAAACAGGGGGCGAGTAATCGACACAGTGATGTATAGGTATACCAGTTATCGACAGGTTGATAGGCTGCGGTGACCGGTTTGCGGGTGATGAGCTCAACGAGCACCCGAACAAACCCATACCAGCTCATCCAGTTAGGAACAGTGAGGATCAAGGCGCCATTTGCCGCTAACACCCTTTGAAACTCACGAATCGCCTTCTCTGGTGTTACTACATGCTCAATCACCTCACTGCATACTACACAATTGACCACAGCATTCTTAAGAGGTATAGACGATAGATCGGCAACAAAATAGCTATTATCTCTATACCTCTGTCGGGAGCCTTTCACCGCAGCATAGGATAAGTCAAATGCCACAAGTCGTTGCGATGAAATTGTTACATCTCCTCCTGATCCACATCCTGCTATAAGAATTTTTCCCGTATTCCAACTGGTTAACAACTCTTTGAGCACACCTACCCGGGTGCGCTCCTTCAGGAGTTCATTCTTATTCATTGCGGGAGCATGAGAATGGAAATTCTCATAAAAGTTTCTGTGACTACCTATCATTACTTTTATTACTCCTCACAACATCAAAAATGTATAGCAGCGCTCAGGCAAGTTCCTCTATTTTCTCAACAATAATCGCCGAAGGTGAAACCCCCATTTCCACTCTGCGCTCTCTCTTCAACTGTCCATAGTTCCGAATAAACCACTCCACTTTACCCAAATTAAAACCTGAGAGGCAGACGTTTTCCCCAATACCCTCGTATCTTTCCGTTCTTTTCCTCAACACCAAACAGGGAATACCGAGATAGTAACTCTCCTCCTGGATACTTCCACCATCTGTGATTATATATTCCACCTGCGACTGGTGAAAAACAAAATCAGGATATTCTAAGAGAGGAGAAAGGAACAGATTTGGTTGTGCTTGTAAAAGTGAAAAGAGCTTATACTTGCGCAATCGAACTTCTGTGGGTGGATGGATACAAAAAAGTATCTTCTTATCCCTCGGAATACGCGAAATGAGTTCCACTACAAATGCAAGTCTCTTGCGAGAATAAATAGTCTCGAATCGATGAATGGACATAAGCACCTGATAGCTAGTACCTTTTTTACCAGCGGGCATATAGTGCTGCAGGGCATAGCGGATAGAATCTACATTGGTATTCTGTCCAATCTGAATGAGTGCTCCCTTACAGCCCATCTTCTTCAAATTCTCGGCGTAGGAATTCCCGGGTACAAAAAGGTAGTCAGCACAATACATCGTAATAATACGAATAATCTCTTCGGGGAAAGGGTGAAATATATTATGCGATCTAAGTCCTGACTCCAAATGAGCGACTAACAGCCCTGCTCTCTTTGCCAAAAAAATAGAGAGCAGAGTTGTTGGCGTATCTCCATGAATAATACATATACCTCCCTTTCCTTTAAAAAGATCCCTCCACATTCTCTTCGGGAAGAAAATACCTAAAAGAAAAAACTTACAAAGCCAAGAAAAAGCAGTGAAAAAAGTTTTTATATCATCCTTGCCAGCTCTCATGGCAGCATCTGGCTCACGTAATCGAAAGAAGCGTCTGTAGGTATAAGCAATACCGCTATGTTGTCCTGAGTCAATAAGGTTATACGCAATTCCTCTTTTCTCAAGTTCCAAAATAACAGGTGCTGTCTTTATGTACTGCGCTTTGGTTCCAATAAAGACATGAATCATACCTTGCCTCGAGAGCAACGCTGCTTACCAATGCTCCTTCTTTGATGCGTTCTCCATTTTTTTTATTCTGAAAAGAATGTCCTCTATAAAGGTACGATTGGTTCCTATTAAGCTCGCGAGTAATCCCAAGACTGCTACCTGAAAACTCACAATTAAGAGAACCGCTGCTAAAATGAGTGACTGGATATGTCCCACACCACCGCTGGTAAAGTAGAAGTAGAGAAAACGCATACAGAGTCCAATACCACCAAGTGCAATCACACCTCCTATCAATAAAAATACCCCCAACGGTCTATAAACCATTACAATTTTTAGCATGGTTGCAATAGAAACATACACATACTCAGCCATGTTGGAGAACAATCGTGATTCTCTCAGTTTAGGATTAGTCGTGATCGAAACTGAGGCAATAGTTATATTCTTTCTGCGCGCTTGAATAATCGTCTCCAAGGTATAGGAAAAACCAGAAAGCACATTAAGTTTCAATGCTGCTTCACGACTATACGCTCTAAAACCGCTTGTTGCGTCTCTTATTGCGGTATTGGAAAGCACTCTCACCATAAAGCTTCCAAACCGTTGCAGTTTTTTCTTTAAAAAAGAGAAGTGAGCAATCTCTTCAATGTTTCGCTCTCCCACCACCATATCAGCTTCCTTCTGCAGTATGGGACGAATCAGCTTTGCAATATCCTCGCCACAATACTGGTTATCAGCATCTGTATTCACAATAATGTCAGCTCCCTTGTGAAGACAGGTATCGAGTCCCACACTAAAGGCCTTTGCAAGGCCCTGCCGAGAAGAAAAACTCACGATATGATGTACCCCTGCCTTCTTCGCCACCTTAACAGTACCATCTGTACTCCCGTCGCTGACGATAAGCACCTCAATGGTATCGATACCGGCAATTTTGCGTGGAAGTTGTGATAAGGTTATGGGTAAGGTCTTTTCTTCGTTGAGGCAAGGAATTTGAATGATAAGTTTCATAATTACTGCTCCTTGGACAGCGCTAAATGTTCACACTCTTTTATCACTCTTCTCTTCACTACAAACAAGTGTAACAGATCCTTAAGAGACCCTAAAATTGATGGTAAAGATACCCCTTTCCCCTTTCCGTGAAGACGTGGCTGTATAGCAACATCAACTGTTTCAATTGAACAGCCAGCATAGTAAGCTCTGATAATTCTTTCAGCGTCGCCAAAAACACTCTTAGAGTAAACGGGCATTTTCCATACCTTTGATCGTGCCAGCTTAATACCCCCCGCATCCTTAATACGAATGCCGAAGAAAAGAAGAATTAAGAAATTATAGAGAAAAGATACAACTAATCGAAAGGGGGTATATACCTGCCTGATGTTTTTTTTCACCCCAATAACCACATCACACCCCTTCCCCAATTTTTCGTACATGAGATAGAGAGATTCCATAGGGAACTGACGATCGGCGCTTATAAAAAAAATGTAGTTTTTGGATGCGTGAGCAAATAAGGTTTTGAGGGTCGGCTCTATCCCTGCATTACGCTCATGGTGGAGCACTACCAGATTATTATACTTTGTGTGAGCCTCGTCTAAAATTTTCCGCGTGTTGTCTGTGCTACCATCATTTACCACTACTACCTCATGGTAGGGAGTAAGGGTAGTAATAACGCTAAAAGCTTCCTCAATGACTCGGGCGATGTTCTCCTCTTCATTATAAGCAGGTATGCAGATTGAAACACTGTATAGATCACTCACCCCGTCTCCCCCGCAGTGAACAATCACTTATAGGTAAAGGTAATCTCTACACTCTTGTTACACCGTGAACACAAAAATACTATCTCCCTACCCTTATGTGCTTCCATTCGTAATACCTTTCCACAGCGGCACACAAAATCTTTAAGGCGGGCTGGATTCCCCACCATTAAAGAATAGGGTAATGTATCTTGTATGACCACAGCCCCTGCTCCCACCATGCAGTAGTCTCCTAGAGTAATACCGCATAAAATGGTGGCATTTGCACCTATGGCAACACCCTTCTTTATACGTGTGGAAACAATTTTCCAATCCTGGTTAAATGCCCTAGGATACAAATCATTGGTAAAACTACAGTGCGGACCTAAAAGAACATCATCTTCCACTACTATACCATCATACAATGACACCCCATTCTGTATCTTTACATTATTTCCAATTTTCACATTTTTATCTATATACACACCCTTGCCAATATTACAGTTCTCTCCTATCACTGCACCTTCTCTAATCTGCACATAGTGCCATATCTTGGTCCCCCTCCCAACAGTTGCCTCTGGAGATACTTCTGCCGTTTCATGGATCAATCGTTCCACTTTCTCTCCTCCCTCTTGTTATTATTACACTTTAAATCATTCCCCCACAAATTGATATAACGTTACGTGCCTACAGTTACTGTCACCATCATTCGAGAAACGATGGCACTGGATTTCATAAGAATTCTCCGTTCCCGAATCATTGACTGGAAGCACAATCTTTCTATAGAGATCATCCCGCTCGATCACACTTCGTACATAGTCATCTTGAGAGTGATCAGCAGAGACCTCAGGAAGGTAGAATGAGTGTGCTCTGAATGGGTACTCACCACGAGGAATAATCCAATCGGGAAAATATAAGGAAGGAATGTTTTCAACTAACTTCATATTGGTAAAAAATATAATTGCATTTGCCTCATGAGCAATGAGTACCGTTTGATTAGGACTTCCATACTCTAACAAATGGTGAACGATCGCGCGTTGGGGTCCATTGAAATCTGTTAAAATTTCACCAAGAAAATCGGCAACTAAAAACCTCATTTTCCTACTATTGTTAATCTGGTTTTCTACTCGCGTAAAGTAGGGAGCTTTGCATAGCTGCGTTGCATGTGTTTTCAACGAAGTGAGAATGCTTCCCCCCAGGTACCATAGTGATATATGTACTATATTACTAAAGAGAGTTACTATCAAGAGCACTGAAGTCAAAATGTGCTTGGAGGTATATAAATAGTAAAAACATAGAGATAGTAGAACAAACAAGAGGGGCAAGATCCCAGAAATATAATTTTGCATAGGAATGGCACTACCAGTCATTAGCACAAGAGAACAAAATACAATAGAAATAATTAGGAAAATATATCTTCGATTTATCCTCTGATCGAACGATCTCTTTGAAAAAAAATAAAGTACACCTACGACCACAATCAAAGCAAATGGAAATATGTAGGTATTGATCTGTGCTAGAAATGCAAAAACATTCTTTACTCTAAACAACAGTCCTGGATTGATTGAGTACTCAGTGCTACCACTCATGGCTGAGAGTGTCTGTACCAATTTAATTTGACAAGGATATCCTATGAGTGCAAACCAAGGAAAGGTAAAAATAACAGTGATACAAAAAGATTTAAAAACATTTTTTCTTAATGCTCTATTGCGTCGCTCGCACACAAAGAGGTGGAGTACTACTCCCATCACCAACCCTACCATCTGAGGGAAAAAGGTATGAAAATAGGCTATGAGTGAAATCGTGAACTTCCAAAGGGATCCCTTTTTAGATTCAATGAGGTCAAGGTAAAACCAGATGCATACAATGCTCAGCAAGAAAGTGAGCGCCATGTACCGACCAGTTCTCATATAAATTACACAGGGGACTGAAAGAGCAAAAAGTAAAGAAGCTCCTCGTGCCGTTCTCCTGCTTTGGGTAATTCTAAAGGTGAGCGCATATAAAAGAAAAACCGTGATGAGTCCTGAAAGAGCAAAGGGAATACGTGTTGCGAGTGGCGTGAACCCAAAATAGAAATATGAAATGGCAATCAGATAAAAACTTAGCCAGACCTGTTGTCCCCAAAGGTGATACGCAGAGTGAGATTCAGGCCCAATAAAGTTCTTCCCATCCCAAATCGTGGGAAAACCAAATTGTAGTATGTTTTTCCCCAAAACCGCGTAATCATATTCATCAAGGATGAGATAAAGGTTACCTAAATTTTTAAAAATTAAAAACGAACTTACTAGGAGGAGCAATGTCAAATATATCCAGTCTCTACTCCATAGACTCCAGAAAATACCCTCTGAGCTCTTCAATGTACCATCGAACGGTTTTACCCGCATATCACCTATCACTATTTCAACGGATGTAGATAAAAATCCTCTTCTCTTTGAGCTTCAGTATAACCATAGAAAACCACGGAAAGGTTCCAGCACTTGGTTAAAAGTAATTCTTAATCTTTTCAACAATTATGGCAATATCATTTTTTTTCAGTTCGGGATACATAGGAAGACTTAGAATCTCCTGAGTAACTTCTTCTGTAACCGGGAAGTCACCACGTTTGTACCCCAGGTGACGGTAGGCGTTCTGGAGGTGAAGAGGAATGGGATAGTGAATTCCCGTGGCGATTCCTTCTTGATGCAGTCGTTGCTGCATAACCTCCCTCGCCTTCACCCTTACCACATAGAGGTGGTACACATGAGTTCCCCACGGTACCACGGTAGGAGTGCGTATCCCTGGTACACGTAAAAGCAGTTCATCATACAATTGTGCATTCCTTCGCCTCTGTTCATTCCACTCCTCAAGGTGCCGTAGCTTTACATTGAGAACAGCCGCCTGGAGGGCATCAAGCCTGCTGTTACAACCCTCTATTTCATGTTCATACTTTTTCCCCAATCTCCCATGGTCTCTCAACATTACCACTCTCTCAGCAATCTTTTCATCATTGGTAACCACCGCACCTCCATCACCATACGCGCCAAGGTTCTTTCCAGGGTAGAAGCTAAAACATCCCACATCCCCAATGCTCCCCACCTTCCTTGTGACACTGCCTGAACCCTGCTCTCTGCCCCCTGCTCCCTGATTATAGTATAGCACCCCATGAGCCTGACAGGCATCCTCAATAACCATCAAATGATAACGCTCAGCTAATTCCAGTATGGGATCCATATGGGCAGGTTGTCCATAGAGATGCACAGGAATAATTGCCTTAACAGTTTTTAACTGTCCCGCATGATGAGCTAACAACTCTTCCAGTTTCTGCGGGTCCATATTGTAGGTATTGCGATCAATATCTACAAAGACTGGTCGTGCACCTACCGTACTAATTGCTTCTGTAGTAGCGATAAAAGTGTTAGGTACTGTTACCACCTCATCTCCTCCACCGATGCCACAGGCATGAAGTGCGAGACGAAGTGCATCTGTCCCATTGGCAACACTCACACAATAACGAGTTCCACAAAACTTGGCAAAAGCCTCTTCAAATGTTTCTACTTCACTTCCTCCAATGAAACAACTGCCGCGCACTACTCGCACTATTGTCTCTTCCATCTCATTAAAAAAGCCCTCTAGTTGAGCCTGTAAATCCACCAAGGGAATTTTACACCTATTTTTACTCACGTGCCCATACCTCCCACTCTCTTCGTTTTCGTGATTTAAAACGTAAAAATACCACCCTGCCTTTTTTACTCATTGGTAAATCGCATTAACTCATTCCAGTGATTTTCTCCCTGAAATGAACTTAAGCCTTAATTCTTCACACTGTAAAGCTCCTTACAAGGCGTGAGATACCACCATCATTAATTATCCACCATACTTTTTATCGATGAAAATCCTACACCACAGCTCAAAGATAATAAGGGCGTACACATGGGGGCCATACTGCATAATCCCCGCATCAATCCCATCCAAAATCTTTTTTATTGCCTTTACCTCAAAATATCCTCTCCTCTTAATGGTATCCTCAGAGAGAATCTCTTTGGCATAGCTATTCAATTTCCCCTTAAACCAGCTACTGAGAGGAACTTCAAACCCCTGCTTCTTCCTCCAGGAAATCTCATCAGGTAAAAAGCGTGAAGCCATCTTTCTCAAAATGTACTTGGTGGTCTTTCCCTTCAATTTCAAGGAGGAGGGTATGTTCCACGCATACTCCACCAGCTCATAATCAAGGAAGGGGACTCTCACCTCAAGCGAATGTGCCATGCTGGTTCGGTCAACCTTGGTGAGCAAGTCATGAGGGAGAAGCACCTTGGTGTCAATGTACATCATCCGGTGCAGGAGATCCTCATCACGTTTTTTGTTAAAAGGCACCTGGTAGATACGGTATGAATTGATATCATCGATCTCTTCACGAATAGTTGGTTTATATAACTCCTCTTTGAGCTCGGGAGTGAAGATGGAAAACCAATGGAGGTAACGTTTCTCCTGCTCCATACCCGCATAGGTTAAAAACTTCTTCAGTTGCCTAACCCTGTTCTGCAACCTCACATTGCTAGGCAAAGGGATGTAGAAGGCAAGCTTTTTTAGAAAGAGCTCCCTTATCCACCAGGGCAGCTTACGATACCTTTCAGCAACCTGGTCCCAGAAATAACGGTAAGGGTACCCCCCAAAGGTTTCATCGCCACCCTCGCCCGAGAGGGCAACCGTAACGTTCTTTTTTGCCATCTGGGAGACATAGTAGGTAGGTAGTGCCGAGGAATCAGCAAAAGGCTCATCGAAATACCACACCAGCTTTGGTAACACTTCAACCGCATCAGGTTCCACTACGTACTCACGGTGAGTAGTGTGAAATTTTTGGGCAACCATACGCGCATAGTTCAATTCATCATACTGTTTTTCCTTACCAAACCCTATGGAGAAGGTCTTAACTTCACCGTTATTGAGTCCGCTCATCAGCCCTACGATGGAACCGGAGTCAATACCACCGCTCAAAAACACCCCTAGGGGCACATCACTTATCAACCTCTTTTCAATAGCAGAAGAGAGCCGTTCCTTAATCTCCTGGCAGTACTCCTCTTCGGTGTGAACACGCTCACTACATTTAGCTAAATCCCAAAATTGCTCTCTATGGATCTCACCATCTTCAAGCACTAAACGGTGCCCTGGATCTAATTTTTGTATCCCTTTAAAAATGGTATCTGGCGCGGGGACATACATGAAGGTAAAAAAATCATTGAGCGCGTGATAATTAATCAGCGTCTCAACACTTTTATCTTGAAGAATTGATTTTATCTCTGAAGCAAACCAGAAACTCTTTCCGTCCCACTTATAAAAGAGAGGTTTTACTCCCAACCTATCCCGTGCAAGGAACAACTTTTCTTTTCTTTCATCCCAAATGGCAAAGGCAAACATACCATTAAAAAATCTAAGACACTCCTCCCCATAGTCTTCGTAGAGATGGATGATCACCTCCGTGTCGGTGGAAGAACTGAAGCGGTGGCCTTTTTCGAGCAACCCCTTTTTCAATGCTAAAAAGTTGTAAATCTCACCATTGTAGGTAATCCAGATGGTACCATCCTCGTTACTCATGGGTTGATGACCGGCACTGGTCAAATCGATAATACTTAACCTGCGATGTCCTAATCCTAAGGACATCGTCGCCCTCTGAGTTACATACACCCCTTCATCATCAGGACCACGATGCGCAATTACCTTGCACATCCGTTGAATCAAATCCCTCTCTACCAACTCATCCCCGCTTACATTTACCTTACCGCATATCCCGCACAAGATATTTATACCCCCATGCTTCTACTCGTTTTCACTACTGTGAAAAACTATCTACACGACTATCGTTTTCGTTACCTGAGGTTATGAGATTAATTTCTCAATTCCTTTCAAATAATCCTTTACATCCTGGAGGTCTTCTTTCAAAAAATGGTAAACCCGCCTATTGTCTACCTGCCAATAGAGATGTACGAGGAGGTTTCTAAACCGTGCCATCTTCTTGAGACGTTCAGTGAATTCCAAAGGGAACAACCTTAGTTCCGCAAGGATTGCAAAACCATCAGCATAATCACAGGGCGCTCTTCCTCCCCTACGGGCAACGATATGGTTACAGATATCTATTGCTCCCTCGATGGCAACGATCAAATTATATTTTCCACTATCCAGCTTTTCATCGTTAGAGATGAACTCTTCTTCAGCTAACACTGCACATTTTTCAAGCTTGCCAAGAGCAAAATTTATTTCACCAATGATCTGACGGATACGATCAATATTGAATTCAGGCATGTAACACCTCCTTTAAATAGACCTTCGCGAGTGGCTGAAAGTCAAAGTATTCACTCCATGTCTTACATAAAAATTCTTCTCTTGTTAAATCCAGGTGATTAACTAAAAGATTCCCCCTTGTGACGTGATATCGAAAACTCAAAGGAGCATAATTGAGGAGTTTCACATCGATAGGAATCTTTAGGATTCTCTCTATCCGTAACGCCAGAGAGATTTCAAAATCAACTGGTTCAATACCCCTTGCGGCACTCTCAGCAAGGTACAACGCTATATCAATATCATTAAATTCCTCCTCACCTAAGAAGGAACCATGGAGGTAGGCAAACACAATACCTTTCTCTTTGCTTAAAACCTCTTTTAGCTGCTGAATTAATCTTTGTTTTTCGTGTTGGTCTCTATACACGCACCTTATCCTTTCATGTAATAACACATCCCTCTAAAAAACTTTTCCCTAAAATCTGCAAATTTTTAATATACTATTAGCCCCTCAGAGTATCTTAGTGTTACGGGGTGAGATCACGGTAGATCTGCACATACCGGTTAATGATACCATCCCAACTGAAATTGCTTCTCACCAGTTCTTTTAACTGTTCACTGTACTTCTTCCTTACTTGCCAATCCAGCAAGAGCCCGACCCGTGCTGCAAGCATGGAGGGATTATCAAACTCTATCACATAGCCCGTTTCACCATCCTTCACCAACTCCTTAGCTACACCAACCGGTGTGGAAACAACGGGTAATCCCGCGGCTGCCGCCTCAAGCAGCGGCTGCCCGAAACTCTCATACTGCGATGCATAGACAAAGATATCAGCGGAGCAGTAACAGGCAATCAACGCATCACCATAGCGAGGTCCTGTAAAATGCACTCTCTTATCAACTCCCAAGCGTCTTGCCAGTGTAATCAATTCCTCCAGATAACCACCACGAGCAACACTGCTCGTTTTTTCTTCCGACCCTACAATAGTGAGCTCTACTCCATTGGCGATTTCTGGTAGTGCCCTGATGAGTATTTCCAGTTTGCGATTTCGCACAATCCTTCCCACAAAGAGCAAGGTGAGGCACTCTCTTTTCTTGTGATCACTCAGTTCACCTTGAGGAAGATCAATGCCTGCGGGAATTAATCTCAATTTTTCTTCTCCTATACCAAACTCCAGGGCATCTTCATGTTCGATCTGACTTGATACCACAATCCGATCAGCCCTCCGGGCAGTAAACTTAAAGGTTAAAAAATCATAGAGAACATAGGGCAGGTGAGCCGTTTTCCCTTCCAGATACCTCTTATATCCCAAGAGCGAGCCATGGGTGCTGAGTACAAATGGTTTTCGCTTCCATTGAGAAAAAAAAACACCCAAGTCAGCCTGAAAATTACGGTAATTGTGACTGTGAATGAGGTCAAATTCTTTAAATCCTATCACCATCCCGAGGCTCATGCAATATCGCATCAGTCGGAATTGATTCCTGTAGCGGGTAACCTCTACCCCCTGGTAGTTTTCTTGAGAGGGAAGTTGAGTACTCACATCACAGTAGGTGGTTAAAATAGGAGAGTGAAAACCTCGTTTCTCAAGCTCCCAGGAGATCCTAAAAGCCTGATTGGTAGGACCGGTCACGTAGGGATAAAATGTTTCTATGGTTCTAAGGATATGCATCTTGATTAATACGGGAAAATTAAATGTGCCTTTCTATAATCTGTTAAGATCAAAAATCAATAATTATTCCATATTCTACGGCATCTTTTACCATACCAATCTGATTTTTTTTCCTTCCAAACTCAGAGGGGGTATAGCAAAGTATTTCTATAGGATATTCACCTTGCCACAAATCAAGATACCGAGAAACTTCACCTATCCTATCTGTAAACGTGACTCCCTCAAAATCCTTAGATACCACAATCAAATCCAGATCACTATCCATCAGGTAATCACCTCTTACCCTGGAACCAAAGATAATCACCTTTTCTATCTTCCACCGCGTAAGGTTCTTTACCAACGCTATAACCTTTTCTCTCATTTCAGCAATTTTTGTATCCATTGCAATATCACCTCTGCACATTGAAGATGCATAGTTGCAGATTTCTCATCATACATTTCTGCGGGAATGCCATTAGCTGCATCTACATAACGAGTTACCAGATACTCAGGGTTAAGTTCTCTGGCAGAACTTAAAATCTCTTCACTCGCTCCTAAATCCCTCGACATTTCAATTAAGTTATGTGTTTGAGGTAGTTTTTTTAATTTCTCAATGTAACCTGCCTTTAGGGCTTTCTCAGCGCACTGTTGACTAAAAAAAACACTCGCATAGTATCTTTCCGTATCAATATTCACCTTAGCAGTAATAAAGTCCTCCTGTGCCTGTCTTAAGCAATTTATCACCTCTGCTCTCATCTCCTCTCCCTTAGCAATCTTCTGTCAAATTAAAATAAGTTTATCCTCTGCTACTCCCAATTCTCGTGCTCTTTTAAAAATCTTTTCTTTTGACGCTAAAGCCATTACCATCACCCTCTCACAGTCGATCCCTTTAAGCGATTCAGCAGGTTTCACCTTTTTACCAAAAAAATTCTTACCCACTTTGAAATCATCCACCACCTCGATTAGCGTAAGCCCCGTTTCTTGCAAAGAAAGATAGGCAATCTCAGCAATTTCGCCTGCTCCATAGAAAGTGATTTTTTGTACCCCCTCTTTTTCTGTCGCCAAAAATACCCCATTGAGTCTCGCCCTTAAGTCTTTATAGAAATTGAAGGAGTATTTCATATATTCATAGGTAAGCTTGCTCTTTTCTGCGATCCCTTTGGGCGTTAAATTATAAATGATGCGATTCCTGGGCATAGCGTCCACCATGATATAGCCCTTCTTGATTAACCTTTTAAGGTAGAGATTGGTTAACCCCAGGGCAATACCCAGTTTTTGTGAGAGCTTTCTCTGGGTAAGGCTTTTGTCTTCGGCTATCTCTTCCAGGATACGATAGGTTCTATGTGTTTCGTTATCCATAATTATTTCCGATATGTTCAATTTATGAACACTGTACCATAAAAAAAATCCCTGTCAAGGGATTTCGCCTAGCGACATCTTTTGCGCCATTGTACTACAGAGCACCCAAAGGCTATAGTTTGAGCATTCAGGTAAACATAGTATTCAATTCGAATAATGTCCTCAATTTCCTTCTCTCATGAGTCTATTAGTTAACGTCTCGACCTGATTTACAAACTCTTCTGCCTTTTTAAGCCATACTTCTATATCTTCCCTTTTTAAATTCTATGAGATCCTCATAATCTCCTGTCTGGCGCTTCTCACATATCTCAGAATAAAACTTGCCATACTGTCTATCTACTTCTCCCCCAGTTATAAACTCTTTAAAGAACAAAGATCTCACTCCACTATGCTTTGAAGATGAGAGATCCCGAGTGAGAAGAAGGGCGTTTACAGAGTAGAACATAGCATAGTAGATCCGGTTAACACTGGAGTGCAAGCTTCCTTCGTGTTGGCAATCACCTGAACGGTACCAGTTATAATCATAGTGGTTCTTTAGGGAGGAATTAAAATAGTAGCAGTTAATTTCTCTTTTTTGCTTCTTTTTTCTCTTTGTTGAT
>Ga0315291_10000621_pt1 | contig 46893 bp, 31 predicted proteins | sample YL17G12_20_MG_FD_203070 | JGI IMG/M metagenome (GOLD analysis project Ga0315291, IMG submission 203070) | Sediment microbial communities from Yellowstone Lake, YNP, Wyoming, USA - YL17G12_20 | ecosystem: Environmental > Aquatic > Freshwater > Lake > Sediment | place: USA: Wyoming | collected...
GTATACTTGCCCGTAATGCCGATGGTGGCCTCGTATTTCGAGCTGCCGATCTTGTCGGTGAAGTCGCACCACTTGGCCCAGGCCTTGCGCTCGTGGCGCAGGTTGATGCGGTCCTCAATCCGCAGCAACCGCAGGACCTCGAAATCCAGGCCGTTGTCCCGGAGCATGGCGGGGATCATGTAGATGCTCGCCGAGTCCGGCAGGCTGATAACGCGTTCGAGCGGAACGTTGCTGTAGACGCTGATCTTCTGGCGGGCCTTGTCGTTGACCGGGTTGGTCGCCCGGCAGACGATGATGTCGGGCTGAATCCCAAGCTGCATCACCTGCTTGATGCCAAGCTGGGCGGCCTTCGACTTCTGCTCGCCCAACGCCGGCGGCTCCATGATATAGGTCAGGGCCACGAAGCAACTGCTGCCCGGCCCTTCATCGTAGGCCAGCTCGCGCATCGCCTCGATAAAGTAGGCGTTTTCGAGGTCGCCGACCGTGCCGCCGATCTCGACGAAGACGACGTCCGCCTTGGTGTCGGCGGCAAGCTGCCGCAGGCGGAGCTTCACCTCGCCGGTCACGTGCGGAATCATCTGCACATCCCGGCCGAGATAATCGCCGTGCCGCTCCTTGTTGAGGACGGAGCTGAAAATCTGTCCGCTGGTGGCGAAATTGGCTCGGCTCAGGTCCTGGTCGAGAATCCGCTCGTACGTGCCCAGGTCCATATCGGTTTCCATGCCGTCGTCGAGGACGAAGACCTCGCCGTGGCGGAAGGGATTGAGCGTGCCGGAGTCGATATTGAGGTAGCCTTCGAGCTTGATGGGTGCGACCTTGAGGCCTTTATCCTGCAGGAGCTTGGCCAGGCAGGACGAGAATATCCCCTTGCCCAGGCCGCTCATCACGGTGCCCATCACGAACACGTAGCGGGTCTTGCCCTTCTTATAGTTCGGCGGTACCGGCGAGAAAAACTCGCTCTCCGTCGAGGTATCACTGATCTTCGTCAACAGCTCTTTACTGTCCGTCATCTGAGTTCCAGCCTCAATGTGCTCCGTGCCTTGCAGATGTACCATCCTTCGTGTGCCCCAAATAGCGCTTCACAAACGCCGCGTACTGCTCGGGCGTGTCGATGCCCTCGCAGGTGGGCTCGACCTTGCCCACGAGAATCGTATAGCCGTTCTCGATGGCCCGAAGCTGCTCGAGCTTTTCGAGCTTCTCCAGCGGCGTCTGCGGCAGCGCGGTAATCCTCAGCAGGAAATCCCTGCGATAGGCGTAAATCCCGATATGACGCAGATAATGGCGTACATCGCCCACGCCCGCATGTTCCCGGTCGTAGGGAATGGGGCTGCGGGAGAAATAAACCGCTCTCGCCTTCGCGTCCACAACCACTTTAACCACGTTCGGGTCGGCGATTTGTTCGCGTCTGGCAAAGCCGGTGGCCAACGTGGCCATTGATGCATCGGGGCTGTCGCGCAGCAGCCAGGAAAGGTAATCGATATGCTCCGGGTCAATCTCCGGCTCATCGCCCTGCACGTTGATGACGATATCCGCGTGCATCTTGCCGACGACTTCGGCGATCCGGTCCGTGCCGCTGTTATGCTTTGGCGAGGTCAGCACGCACTCGGCCCCAAACGAGTGGGCGGCCTGCACGATCCTCTCGTCATCGGCGGCGATAATGACTCTTTCGGGCGACTTGGCCTGGCGGGCCTGCTCCCAGGTGTGCTGAATGAGGTACTTGCCGGTCTCTTTGGCGAGAACTTTCGCGGGGAATCTGGTGGATGCGTAGCGAGCAGGAATACAAACAACTATTTTCACTGTGCCCCAGACCCAAACGCCGGCCAACCCTTAATACATGGGTCAAGAAGGGCTTCCCAACGCGGTATTTCGCGTTGGTGGACCCGAACCTACCCTACATGCTGCGCCCCGAACCCGAACGCCGACCCTGTTGCTCTGCGATCGGTTGTGCGTGCTTTCAGAAAGGACATTCCGTTGCGGCGACGCGCCCCAACACTAACAGCCGCCATCTTACGCCCCGCCACCCGCCGTGTCAATGAATTGATTACTACTGAGCATGGGTACAGATGCAGAATCCTGCGTCTCCGCTCACACAACAGCGTATGACGGGCTCCCCGCTGGCATCCGCAGAGCGATAAATCCATTGAGATTATCACCTCGGCACTGTACGGGAGTCTTGACCGGCACAATTTTCTCCTCTACAAACCACACGCGCGATGTTAACAGTCTTTGAGCCTCCTCATCCACGCCGGCCCGTCTCCTAACCGCACGCCGGCGGCTTTGGCTCATGTACCCTGCTAAAGCAGAGTTTCCGCCGATGCAGACCGGCTTGCCGCTTTCGCAGGAATGGCGGATGGTGTCGGGCGGCTGCCGCATAAGCACTGGCGACGTTATCAAGCCGCGGATCAGTCAGTTTGAGTCAATAATCCTCAATCGAGCAGTTCCTCCAGGGTTGCAATCTGCGGGGGAGGGACTATACTGCAACGGCGTTTGGCTCGGGGGTATCAGTAAGGTAAGGGGTATCGTATGACGGCAGGGATTCTCGCCGCAGGGAAGATGGCCATTGGGCCCGTCGACCTCGGCGTCATCGTTCTCTACCTCGTGGTCATTGTGGGCATCGGCTGCTGGGTCGGCCTGCGCCGCCGCAAGGGCGAAACGGGCAAAAACTACTTCCTGGCGGGCGGCACCCTGACGTGGCCTTTCATCGGACTGGCCCTGTTCTCGACCAACATCTCGACCATCCACCTCGTCAGTCAGGCCCAGGAAGGCTACATGAACGGCCTGGCCTACGGCAACTTCGAGTGGATGGCCCCGTTCCTGCTAATTACCCTGTCGCTGTTCTTTGCCCCGTTTTACTTTCGGTCGAAGGTCGCGACCTTGCCGGACTTCCTGGAGCAGCGGTACAGCCGGGGCTGTCGCGACTGGCTGGCGGCGCTGTCCATCGTCTCGGCCATCGTGATCCACATCGGTTTTACGCTCTACACCGGCGCCGTCGTGCTGGAGGAGATGTTCGGAATAGGCAAGATGACAAGCATCATCGGCACAGCGGTACTGACCGGTATCTACACGGTGATTGGCGGCCTGCTGGCCGTGGTGCTGACGGAGTCCCTCCAGACCATCATCCTGCTGGCCGGGGCCATCTGCATCACGGTGGTCGGCCTGTATCATGCGGGCGGATGGCACGGAGTCGCTGCGAGCGTCGAGCCGGTCAAGCTGACGGTATTGCGCAGCGCGAGCGATCCGGCCGGGCTGCCCTGGTACTCGGTCTTTCTCGGTTATCCGATCATCGGGCTTTGGTACTGGTGTGCCGACCAGACGATTGTCCAGCGTGTGCTCGGGGCCAAGGATGAGAACCATGCCCGTGTCGGGCCGCTGTTCGCGGGTTTCATCAAGATTCTGCCCGTTTTTATCTTCGTCTTTCCCGGGACCATCATGCTGTCCCTGCTGAATCAGGGTAAAGTGACGGCCCTGCCCGCCCTGCCGATTGCGGCCACCGGGTCCGCCCCGACGGGTCTCTCGCCCGTCGAGCAGCAGATTTATCAGGCCGTCAAAGGCTATACCGGCGAGGAGAAAGCCGTCCGGATGCAGTACATCGCACAGCAGACCGGGTTGGGTCAGCAGGAGGTCAGTCAGGCCATGACCGCTCTGGTCCAGCGCAAGGTCCTGACGGCCAAGTCGGATGCGGTCTACGCCCACATGATCCTGGAGCTGCTGCCCGTAGGCCTGCGCGGCGTCCTCGCGGCGGCGCTGCTGGCCGCACTGATGAGCACCGTCTCCGGGGCCCTGAACTCCATTGCGACGCTGTTCAGCTATGACCTGTACCGGCGTTGGTGGCCGGAGACGCCGGACCGCACGCTGGTCATCATCGGCCGGATTGCCACCGCCGTAGCGATGGTTCTGGCAATCCTCTGGTCGCCGTTCATCGCCAAGTTCGGCAGCATCTACAAAGGCTCGAATACGGTGATCTGTTACCTGGCACCGCCCATCACAACAGTCTTCATCTGGGGCGTCTTCTGGCACCGGGCGTCGAGCAAGGGCGCGCTGGCGACTTTGGCCATCGGCTCCTTCCTCGGGCTGACGGTATTTCTGCTGGACTGGTACAAAGAGTATACGCATTGGAACCTTCAGTTCATGATGGCGGCGTTTTACCTGTTTGTGATCTGTTCGGGGATTCTGGTGGTGACGTCGCTGGTCTGGCCGCACCAGCATACGCCCCAGAGCGAGCGGCTGGTCTGGGAGCACCCGTTAGCCGCCCTTCAAGAGGCCGGCTGGAAGGGGCTTCTGAACTATAAGGTGATGGCCGGACTGTTGCTCACCATCATGATCCTGCTGTACATCATCTTCGCCACGCCCGCGACGGAGCGGTTCTTCGGCCTGGTCAAATAAGGGAACTTGGATTCGGGAGGCTTTTTATGACGCGAAGGGGAAGTCTCAATCTCGTGGCTCTACTGGTGACGTCGGCAGTGCTCGTGACGGGAGGCTGCTGCTCGACCTGCACGAAATGCCCATTTGCGAAACCCGCCGTCCAGCGGCACGGGGCGGTCATCGGGATACCCAAAGAGAACATCGCGGAATACAAGCGTCTGCACGCGGATACGTGGCCGGGCGTGCTCAAGATGATCGAAAAGACCAATATCCACAACTATTCGATCTATCTCGGCGAGGTCGCCCCGGACCAATACTACCTCTTCGCCTATAACGAATATACCGGCAGCGATCCGCAGGCCGACGCGGCTAAGATGAAGAAAGACAAGACCACGCAGGAGTGGTGGAAGCACACCGACCCGCTGCAAAAGCCGCTGCCCACGCGGAAAGAGGGCGAGTGGTGGGCCGAGTGGCAGGAGGTGTTCCATCACGGCGGCCCGGCGTACAAGCCAAACCAGGTCAAGTCCCGCCACGGCTCAATCATCGGCATGCCCCCCAAGAACATCCTCGCGTACACCCAGATGCACGCCGCCGTGTGGCCCGGCGTCCTGGCGGCCATCGACCGGGCGAACATCCGCAATTACTCCATCTACCTGGGCCAAATCAAGCCCGGCGAGTACCTGCTCTTCAGCTATTTCGAATACATCGGCGACGATTTCCAGGGCGACATGAAGGGCATCGCCGACGAAGTGACCAAAACCTGGTGGACGTACACCGACCCGCTCCAAGTCCGCCTGCCGGGCACGCCCGAAGGCGAGCAATGGAAGACGATGGAAGAAGTTTTCCACACGAACGGAGCAAGGCGCGAAGCAGAATAGGTCCCATAGGTCCTATAGGTCCCATCTCCTCCGCGCCGCGACAATGACTCCTTTCGAGGGCAAGAGCTATGCTTAAGAACATTCCTCCCATCATTTCGCCCGACCTGATGAAAGTCCTGATGGAGATGGGCCACGGCGACGAGATCGTACTGGCGGACGGCAACTTCCCGGCCGCCGGCATCGCCAGTCGGCTTGTCCGCTGTGACGGCCACGGCGTGCCCGAGCTTCTGGAAGCCATTCTCAAGCTCTTTCCCCTGGACACCTATGTGGACCAGCCCGTGGCACTGATGAACGTCGTGCCGGGCGACCCCGCTGAGCCCACCATTTGGAACGTCTACGAGGCCATCCTCAAGAAAAGCGGCGAGCCGTACTCCGACTTTCATTTCGTCGAGCGCTTCGCCTTCTACGAGCGGGCGAGAAAGGCCTACGCCATCGTCGCCACCAGCGAAAAGGCCCTCTACGCCAACGTCATCCTCAAAAAAGGTGTCCTCTGATTGCCGATTGCGGATGACTCGCGAGCGGTCTTGATGGAGGCCGCAACTGGGAAGACAATCTCATGCGGATTCGGAAAAACTCTTGGGCGATACAACTTTGTCATCCTGAGCCGAAGGCGAAGGATCTGGCCGGTGTAGGGGCAACCGGGACCCCAAACGCATTGCGTTGCGTTTGGGAACCCGGTCTGCCCCTACCGCGCTACGCTCCGTTCAGGATGACATACCGCGAACGAATTAATCATAATCCGCATCACCGCGTTGGTTGTCCTCTTGACATCACCGGAAGTCATCGACTGAAGAACACTCGGCGTCCATCCAATCCGCAATTGCCGGAATCCCAATTGGAAAGCGTCCGATAAATGATGCACAGGCTCTTGACAGTCCTGGAGCATAATGATAGAATTGCAGATTCGAGTGGCAGGGAACCACTTTCTGGCAGGGTACTGGACAGACCGACGTAACTGATGGTGACGCAGAGGGTTATGAGCCTCCGGCGAGGAGAATACCTCTTAAAAGAAAGGGTGTGAAAAGGGAACAGCATCCCATCAGAGCGCATCTTTGCCAGCGGCTTAGAGCCGTGGTTTGTATTCGCCCATGGATACAATCGCCATAGCAAGTAACCGACGCGAAAACAACCAGTTGTTTTCGGTGCCGGATTGTGTGAAAGAACGGGTGGATGTGGAGAGATTCGGTAAACGAACTTAGGAGCCGTACGATGAGAAAGCGAAGAGGTTTCACGTTGATCGAGCTGCTGGTCGTCATCGCCATCATAGCCCTGCTGATGTCGATCCTGATGCCGGCCTTGCAGCGGGTGAGAAAGCAGGCGCGAACGGCGGCGTGCCTGGCACAGCTTAAGCAATGGGGACTGATGTTCTCGATGTATTGCCAAGAGAACGATGGGTACTTCTTTACCGGCGAGGTACAAGGGGCGCGTGGCAGCGTCATGGCCACAATAGACGGCGTGACGAAGTCATGGGGTACAGGGTCCGGCGGATTCTGGCGACTCGTCATGGCGCCCTACTCCAAAGACATGAAGATGTGGTGTTGCCCCCAGGCGACGAAGCCGGCGCCCACCGGGACGATTCCGCAGAACGGCTGGACAAACGTGGCATGGACAGTCGATGGCACCGTCGGCAGTTATGGGCTCAATGGCTGGATCCTGAACATCTTTGCCTCCAAGCAGTCAGGCAACAGAACGAACGGGTGGGGGCGTAACGACACGGATGGGGCGGGCCGGTCGCGGCACTGGGGCGCTCCGTCTTCCCAGTACGGCAACCAGGTGCCCGTCTTCACCGGCAGTTGGTGGGTGGATTCCTGGCCGCTGGAGACCGACCAGCCGCCACAGCGCGAGAGCGGGCCCGGCGACACACCGGGCACGAATGAGATGAACCGCGTCTGCGTGGACCGGCATGACGGCTTTGTCGACTCCGTATTCTCCGACTGGAGCGTCCGGAAGGTGGGCCTCAAGGAGCTGTGGACCTTGAAGTGGCATAAGACCTACAACACCGGCGGTATATGGACGAAGGCGGGTGGCGTCGATCCCGCCGATTGGCCGCAGTGGCTGCGGAAGTTCAAGGATTATTGAGCGTAGCCCGCGCAGATGGTACCCGCTGTCATGAACGATGCGGCGGGGATTGACTTCGATGAGATGAAAAGAGTTCCCATGCGGGCACGTCTCGGATGGGAACTCTTCTTTTGCGCTTACGGCTGGGCTTTGGCGTTGATCAACGCCGCCAGCAGGATGTGCTGGAGCCGTTCGAGACTGAGCGAATCGAGGTAGTCGTCGGAAAAGTCGAGCCGGAAGCGGCCGCGAAAGTCCCTGATCTGCTTCTTGAGCTCATCTCTGCCCAGGGCGGCGATGGCTGTCGCCAACTGTTCGAACTGCCCATGTGACTGCACGGCTGTGGCCTTTGGAAAAGCGGTTATCATCCGGGTTCACCTGCCAAAATGTTCACGTCGCGCTGGCTGTATCGGGCGGGCGGCGCGGATGCTTGCGTGAAAAATCCCTCATTGGGCGCAATCGCCGAAATCGACTTATTATTAGGCGGGAAATTTTTTGTTGCGAATCTCGAAGTCTGATAATGTACGGTCATGAAGGTAGATCAGCTTGATTACGAATTGCCGTCCGAATTAATCGCTCAGCACCCCGCTGAGGTCCGCAGCGAGTCGCGGCTGCTGGTGATGGACCGCTCCACGGGCCATCTTCTCGACAGTCGTTTCCACCGGCTCGGCGCTTTCCTGCGACCCGGCGACTGTCTGGTGCTCAATGATACGAAGGTGCTGCCGGCCCGGTTCTTCGCACGGCGTCGGACCGGTGGCAGGCTCGAAGGATTATTTTTGACTGCCACGGCGACTGCCAGCGCGTGGGAGGTCATGCTCAAAGGGGCGAGGAAAGTCAAAACGGGCGAGGCGATTGTCCTTCTCGATCGAGAGCAGCGCGACTTCTGCACCGCCGACGTGCTGGAGAAAAAGCCCGACGGCGTGTGCCTGCTTCGGATCGAGGGCGAGGCCGGCCCGGAGAGCGTGCTGGACGAGGTCGGCTTTCCCCCCTTACCACCTTACATCCGGCGGGATCACGACCTGACGACGGCCGAGAGGGACCGTCTCCGCTACCAGACGGTCTACGCCCGCCAAGCGGGGGCCGTGGCCGCCCCGACGGCCGGACTGCATTTCACGGATGAATTGCTGCGCCGACTAAAGGATGCCGGCGTTCAGTTCGCTTACGTGACGCTGCACGTCGGCGCCGGCACGTTCAAACCGATCACCGTTGACAACATCGAGGAGCACCGGATTCATCGCGAGTGGTACCGCATCGACGAGGAGAACGCCGGCATGATCAACGCGGCCCGCGGGGAAGGGGGCCGCATCATCGCCGTCGGGACCACGGCGACGCGGGTCCTGGAGACCGTCTGCACCGGCGGGCGAGCCCGAGCCGCCGAAGGGATGACCAACCTTTTCATCACGCCGGGCTATTCGTTCCAGATCGTCGACGCGCTGATCACGAACTTTCACCTGCCCCGCTCCACGCTGCTGGCGCTGGTGGCCGCCTTCGCCGGCCGGGAGAACATTCTGGCCGCTTATCGGCACGCCATTGAGCAGAGGTACCGATTCTACTCCTACGGCGATGCGATGCTGATCGCATAACGCGGCGGGTCCATGCAAAGGTCAAATAGGACCAAAGAACCTCTGACAGAACGAGCATTGTATGGCACGAAATCTGCCGTATCGTCACCCCCGCAAAAGCGGGGGTCCATCCGACGGGCTTGTGGATTCCCGCTTTAGTGGGAATGACATCGCAAAGGCCATTGGCGAGACTCTCCTTCTGTTGGGGACTCCGACGGATTCATGGGACCTATAGGACTCGCCGGACACCGGGCACTTGGCGGATCAGAGCCGCCAGGCTGAAACATAGGGGGACTACGACGAGCGTGACGAGTGCGAACTTCAGCAGGGGGGTACAGGTGAATCTCGCGCACCATCAGCGTGAAGACGATGAGCACTGGGGCGTGGATGACGTAGGCCGCGTAGGAGTTGGCGGAGGCCACCTCGCTCAGCCTCCCATGGCAATTGAATCGCTCGCGGAACAGCACGATAAGCCCAGCGGTCAGCATCACACCGAGGGATTGCTCCCAAAGGGCCATGGCCAGAGCCTGCCATTGGAGCCCGCCCATGAATCGGGATACGTCCCCATCCGCCCCACCACCAAGGACGACCAGCAATGGAGAAAGGACGAGCACGAACACGGAGGCGAGGATCAGCAACGATCTGCCCACAGCCGTTGATATCTCCGTCAGCCACTGCCGGCGATAGGCAATGATGCCCAGGATGAACATGACGACGTACTGGGGGAAGAAAGGAAGCTGGAAATTCAAAGGCTCGTAGGACCAGCCGATGGGCTTCCAGACGCGCACGAGGAAGGACACGATTCCCAGGGACAGCGCCAGAACTGCCAGGGGAGAGATGCTCGGCGGCTTGAAGCTCTCGGCGGACGACGGGACCGCTGTGCGACCTCCCAGACGCCATACCATGTAGACAAGGCTGAACAGAAGCAACGCCTCGACGAACCACAAGGGGCCGCAGCCGATGTGGAACGAGGTGTAGTATGAAGTGGCCCAGTCCCAAAACGAGCCGGTATGCTTGATCACGCCATTGCGAGCGAGCCAGTAGACTATGAAAGGATGAATGATCAGGTCGTAGAAAACCATCGGAATGCCCAACCGCACAAGGCGGTCCACGAGGAATCGACGGGGACCCTTGCGGTCGAACGACGCTGGCGTGAAGTAGCCCGAGATCAGGAACAGGCACCCCATGAAGAACGACTGATTGACGCCGTTGTGGAGGGTCAGCACGATGCCGCTGAACATGTCCGGCTTGCCTTCCTCGTAGTACCACGAGCCCTCGCCACCGTAGGTGATCGAGAGGTGGACCATCATGACCAGGATGATGATCACGGTGCGGAGGTTGTCCACGAAGAGCAGACGCGACCCGGATGCCGTCGGGCTGCCCGCATTCGATGGCCCGATAGGACCCATAGGACCTATAAGACCCATGCTACCCTTTGCACATCTCGTCGAAGTACTTCTGGGCGTCGACGACGGCGGCCCGCATGATGTCCTCGGCCGTCGCGGTGTCACGCTGCGAGAGGGCCCGCATGAGGTCTCGGGTCTTGAGCTCCTTGGCCGCCCGCTCGCAGGCCTCCCAGCTCAGGACGCTGCGGACCACGCGATTGATGGCCTGCTCCGTGTTGTCGTAGGCGCGCGGCTGCATGTCGTGGCCCTTCCAGCGGTCGTAACCGGCTTGCTGGATCAGGCCCGCGATGGCGATGTTCATGCCGTTGACGCGGGCGCCGTGGTCGATGTCGTACTTGCCGGGTCCACCGAGAATGATGCCGTCGTTGTAGCCCTGGCTGTTGAGATGCATGTGGACGCACATGCCGTTGTCGAGCTCCTCGACGGTGTCGTAGATGTGGTCGAGACCGATCATCTCGGAGTGGCCGAACTCCTTGTTGACGCCCTTATGCTCCCGCGAGACGCCGAATTCCTCCTCGATCTTGCGCCAGAACAGCAGGGCACTGGCGACGGTCGGGATCAGCATGGCGGGATGGCCCTCATTCGGCTTGGGCTCGAACGCGATATAGAGCTCGCCACCTTTTTCGGCCTCGTATTTGCACAGGCCGGCGACGCTCTCCTTGAGGTTTTGGTACATTCGCCTGATGCCAACGCTGGCCACATCGTACCCGAAGGAGCCATTCCAGATGACAAAGGCCGGGGCCTCCTCCGGGTGCCAGGTCTTGCGCAGCGGCCCGTAGGCCAGATCGACGGTCCGGGTCCCGAGCTCTTCGGCGGCCTTGCGCTCCTCCGGATCGAGCGAGGCGATGCCGCCATAGGCGAAGTGCGTGTGGGCGCCGGGCGTGATCATCGCCAGGTAGAGTCTATTGCCCTCCAAGGCGTCGGCCACCGCCGCGGCATTATTGTCATCGACCTCGGCGTCGTAGTGCATCTCGATGCCGAGCAGGACATGGCGGGGGAGTCGGGGCCTGATCTTTTCGGCGACGAGCTGAAGCATCTCCGGCGTGCCGAACTTGCGACCGGCCCAGTCCGGCCGGATATCCGCCGGCACGAACCCGCCCTTGCCCGCGTTGAACGTCCATCGGCATATGCTATGTAGGGATTTCTTCGCCATCTCCGTAACTCCTTCTCCATACGTGTCTTATGAGTTCTTGCCCCGTTCGATTGGCCGGCTCCGACCCGCGCGGCAGAGCTAATATAACGCCGGAGCTTGACCAGAGCAAGCGGCAATTCCACCTGCGACGAGGTCTTGCCATCCTGAGCGACGGCGAAGTATCAGGCAAGAGCGAGTTATTGGCCGAGCAGGACGTTGATGAATTCCCGGTCGCTCTGGCCGCCGCGGCCGACGATGCCGAAGCCGCCTTTGTAGTCCCAATTCGCCCAGGCGATGCCATGCTTCTCCAGATTGGCTCGTACGTCACGGTACCACTGCATCCGCACTTCACGCGGCGTGGTGGGCAGCGCACCCCATTCGCCACAGTACAGCGGCAGGTCGAGCTTCTTTGCCAGCTCCAGTGGCTTGGCCAACAGGCTTTCGAGCTTCTCGCGGTTGTAGATGCCGTTATTGGATTTGACGATCCGGGCGACCTCAGGGTCAAGCTTCTCGATTTCGTTCGGGTCTACGAGCAGGCCGGGGTAATTCACGGGCCCTTTGTACTTGCCGACCTCGGTCCACGAGGCCTTGTAATGGGTGATGAGCATCGGCGTATAGAAATGAAAGCTCAGGATGATGTCCCTGTCACCGGGCGGGATACGAAGCTGATCGAAGGTCCCTGTAGACTGCCACTTGTTCGAGCCGATGACGATTTTGCGATGCGGCTCCTCCTGCCGAATCTGCCGGACAGCCTTCTCCACGAGCTTATTCCAATCCTCCGCATTGTCCGCCACCGGCTCGTTCATCAGCTCATAGGCCACCAGGGAGACGGGGTACTTCTTCAACTCGGCCGAAAGCTCCCGCCACAACTGGAAGAACTTCTCCTGCGCTTTCGGGTCGGTCCAAAGCGGCTTTTCCGCCGCGTTGAAATGGTGCGAGCGCAGGATGTGCAGATCGACCACGATGCGCAGATTCTTCTTCTGGCACCAGCCAATGGCATTATGGAGCAACGGAAACGCCTCCGGCTCCTCGTCGCCGGCTTCATTCCAGAACTGCTCTTCATCGACGGGCAGCCGGATATGGTCGAAGCCCAGCGAAGCAATCAGCTCAACGTCCTTTTCCGTGAACCATCGCTGTCTTTCTTCGCCTCGTTTGGTGCTCTGGGAAAGCCAGTGACTGATATTGGTCCCCCGGCGAATCTCAAACGCCCCCTCCTTCTGGGCCGCCCCGGCAGAGAGGGAAATCAGCAGTACCGCAGTAGCAACCTCCACCTGTCGTAACATGTCATACTCCTCACTTCTGTTTTCGTATGCGTTCTGTCATCCTGAACGGAGCGAAGCGGAGTGAAGGATCTGGGCTGCGAATTGAGGGTATCGCTCATTCGGTAGCCAGATCCTTCGCCTTCGGCTCAGGATGACAAGTCCGTACGAGAATATTTCTCCTGGCGCACTTCATAGCTGCTTATCCAGTATGGTCTCCCAGTTCTCATACGCGTTCTGGTAGGCCTTCTTTAGTTGCTTATTGGGCTCGACGGTCCGGACGGGCTCGAGGCCGACGAAGGCGTCCTCGGGACCTTTGTAGAGAGCCGCTCCGAGGCCGGCGCCGCGGGCGGCGCCTTGCGAGCCGTCGGTGTTGTAGAGTTCGACGGTCGCCCCGGTGATGGTCGCAAAGGCCTCGGCGAACAGCGGACTGAGGAACATATTGGCGTTACCCGCTTTGACGGCCCGGAGCTTTGTGCCCATATCTCGCATGATCTGCAGGCCGTAGTTGAGCGCAAAGACGATGCCCTCCTGGGCGGCCCGCAGGAAGTGAGGCTGCTTGTGAATGTTGAAGCTCCAGCCGTGGACGGAGGCCGCGATATTGCGATTTTCGAGAGTCCTTTCGGCCCCGTTGCCGTAGGGCAGGATGACCAGGCCGTCGGAGCCGACCGGGGCCCCGGCGGCCAGCACGTTCATCTGCGGATAGTCGAGCCCGTCGCCGCCGACGAAATTGTGCTTGAGCCAGCTATTGAGAATGCCCGTGCCGTTGACGCACAGCAGCACGCCGTAGCGCGGCTTCCTCTCCGTGTGGTTGACGTGCACGAAGATGTTGACGCGGGACTTCGGGTCGTAGTTCTTCTGGTCGGTGACGCCGTAGACGACGCCGGACGTGCCCGCCGTCACGGCGATTTCGCCCGGCTTGAGCACGCTCAGCGACAACGCATTATTCGGCTGGTCGCCCGCCCGGTAGCTGATCGGTGTACCGGCCTTCAGGCCGAGTTCCGCGGCGGCCCCGCTCGTCAACTCGCCCTGCACGGAAAAGGTCGGGACCGTCTCGGCCACGAGGTCCGTCGAGATGCCATAATTGTCGAGAACGAAATCGGCCAGCCTGTTTTTCTCGAAGTCCCACATGATGCCTTCGGACAGGCCCGAGGGGGTCGTCCTGATCTCGCCCGTCATCTTCATGGCGATAAAGTCGCCGGGCAGCATCATCTTGTAGATCTTCGAGTAGACCTTCGGCTCGTTTTGCTTGACCCAGGCGAGCTTGGAGGCGGTGAAGTTGCCGGGCAGGTTGAGCAGCCGCTTGAGGCATTTCCTGGCCCCGATGTCCTTGGCCGCCTTTTGTCCGATCGGCACGGCCCGGCTGTCGCACCAGATGATTGACGGCCGCAGGACCTGCTTGTCCTTGTCCACGACCACCAGGCCATGCATCTGATACGAGATGCCGATCGCCCTGACGTCGGCGGCATCGAACTGGGCCTTGGCCCGAATCTTCTGCGTCGCGAGCTTGACGTGCTGCCACCAGGTATCGGGGTGCTGCTCCGCCCAGCCGGGTTGCTTGGCGATGATCTCCAGCTCCTTATCCGGCGAGGTCGCCGCCGCGAGGACCTTGCCCGTCCCGGCGTCCATGAGCGTGGCTTTGATCGATGAACTCCCAACATCATATCCCAGCAGTAGCGTCATTCGTGCACCCCTTCACAGGCTCAATCCAGTTCGCCATTTGCCACAAAGGACTCCGTAGGGGCAACCCCCCGTGGTTGCCCTGACCCACCGGGCAGGCACGGGGGCCTGCCCCTACGAATATCTCTGTGGCGGTATTCTATCCAATGAGCGGCACGCGCCAATACTTGTGCGATCAGGCGCCCGGTTCACTCGTGCTCCCACTTGAGGATCCAAGGGTCTTTCGTGCGCTTCTGGAAGGCTTTGAGCTTGGTCTGTATCTCTTCGAGTTTGCCTTGGTGCCGCGGATCGTCGGCCAGGTTCTTCACCTCGTGCGGGTCGGTTTCCAGGTCGTACAGCTCGAACTTCGGGCGATGCAGATACGCTTCGACGGTGCGTTTGCCGTAGAGCTTACTGCCGCGTTTGAGCGTCGCCTGCCACGTGGCCGATTCCCACAGGTCGCTGGCGAACGGGTACTCCAGGCCGTGGGCGATGTTCCAGATCAGCTTGAAGCGGCGCTCGCGCACCACCCGCATCGGGTAGTACATCGTGACCTCGTGGAACGTATGCGAAGCGTAGGTCGTGTCCCAGTCCTCCACGTGCTCGCGTTCGAGCACCGATTGGAACGACCGGCCGTGGAACTCGTAGCCGCCTGGCATGGCACCGGCGAAATCCAGAATCGTCGGCGTCAGGTCCGCCCAGTTCACCAGCGCATCGCACTTGATGCCCTTATTCTTCTGCCAGGGCGTGCGAACGATGCACGGCAGGTTGATGCCGGGTTCGTAGGTCGTCGTCTTGGCGCCGGGGAACGGAATGCCGTTGTCGGAAATATAGAGCACGACCGTATTGCCGTACTTGCCGGCCTTCTTGAGGTGCTCGATCAGACGCCCGACGCCCTGATCGACGCGGGAGACGGACTGATAGTACTGAGCCAGCTCGGCCCGGCACTCCGGAATATCCGGCAGAAAATCCGGCACGACAACGTCCTTCGGATCGTACTTGACTTCCTCAACCCCGGGATAGCCTTGCTCGCGATTGCCGAACCGGTCCGGCTGATGCGCTAGATTCGTGGCTTTGCCGCCGCCGCGATGCGGGTCGCTCGTGCAGAAATACAGAAAGAAGGGCCGGCTGTCTTCGGCGTCGAGGAACGGCCTGCAGTTGTCGGCCATTTGCACCGCGTTGCGCTCGTTTCCGCGCAGCGTGACATCGAACTTGTAGACCTCCTCCGGCGCGACGTGATATTTGCCGATTCTGGCCGCGCGGTAGCCGCTCTGTGACAGCAGCACCGGCAGGCTCCGCACGGAATCGAAGCTGACGAAGTGATGATAGGCGTGTTGGAGCCCATACTGCCCGTTGCTGTGGTTGTAGAGGCCGCTGAGGATCACGGACCGGCTCGGACTGCAACTGGCCGTCGTACAGAAGGCATGTGTGAGCCGTACGCCCTCCGCGGCCAGCCTGTCAAGGTTCGGCGTCTTGAGGACAGAATTGCCACAGCAGCCCAGGTCACCCCGCCCGTGGTCGTCGGCCACAATCAAAACGATGTTGGGCTTACTGGCAGATGCGCCACTTTTGTTCTCGGCTGACGAACGGGCCTGGAGCGGCACTTGGAGAGTGGCCAAAGCACTTCCGCCCAGCTTAAGAAACCATCGTCTCCCTATCCTGTTGTCCATGAAGGAGACTCCTTCTTGTGTCGGCAGAGTCATTTTTCTCTTGTCTCGCTCGCCTCGGGCAGGGGTGTGAAGAACCTGGTCCCGCCGCTGTCCCTGTCCCTGGCAAGCACGCTTCTGCCGGGGATGCCGATGTTCGAGTACCGCCGGGTCTCTTGCGAGAAGTTCACGACCAGCTCAAATCTGTCGTCGAATACCGTTTGCTGCAACAGCCTGTCGGGGCTTAGCCAGGCAAAATCAGTCATTCGCGCAAACCCGAGCTCCCGGTGCAAGGGCGAGAAGAACGCATAATGCCTCTTCATCGTTGGGCCGTGCTTTTCAAATTCCTCGAGATTCATATGATACAGGGGCGGCGTCATGTAGAGCAGTTCCGTGAGAGCGATGGTATCGGCGACGTTCGCAAATTTCAGGCTGGCGTTCGCCCAGTGGTGTGTGGCGACAACGGAATCGTGAAAGACGATCTCGTACAACGGCAGCCGAAAACGAGGGTCGTAATAGAAGAGCTCATACCGGTCTTTCACGGGGACCTGCTGCACAAAGACTCGCGGTCCATCGGGCGGATAGTAACCCCCGAGATAGTACTTGGACTTCTTATCCGCCATGTCGCGGTCGCCCCAGCCCAATACCGGGCTGATGATGCCCTCTGCAACGTGAATTGCCGGTGCCGCGTAGGCACTGCCGCCTTCGGAACCGACGACCACCTTGAATGTGTCACCGATCCATTGCAGCCTTGCCACGCGGGCCGCGACGTCGTCCGCCTGACCGGCCGGATGCAGCGGCGAGTAATCGTCGTAGACCTGTCCATACGCGTCGCAATCGACAAAGTAGTAGCTGTACGGGGCGTTACGCATGTTCTCGCGGACGCGCTTCTCCACGTATGGGCGGGCGGCGATAGGACTGAGTACGTAACCGACCCTCTTGAACCCTCCTCGTTTGGTTCCGTCTCTGCGGACAATGGGTCCCTTCTCGAACAGCTCTTTGTCGAACTGAGCCGTCGGCCAGGTCTGGTCCGTCCCGCGGAGGGCAGGATCGTGGATGCTGTGAAAGGAATCGTAGGTTCCAAAGAGGTATCCCATCTCGTCGGCGCGTTTTGCGACCTGGGGGCGTCTCTCGATCCCCTCCCAGCCGGACACGCACAGTCGCAGGCGGTCGAAACCGGCTTCCTTGAATCTCTCCAGCATTTTGGTCGAGACGCCGTCGCCCCAACTGTCGGGCTGGATGACGAAGTTCGAAAACGCCGCATGCAAAAGCAGGCTGTTCAGCCGGCACAGTTCGACGGCCGTCAGGCTATCACGATCCTTGCTGACCAATTTGACTGCCTCGTCGGGCAGCGTCACCCCTCTCCAGGATTGCGACTCATAGAAGTCCTTTTGTGCCAGAAGATCGGAGAGAGCGTTGGCGACTTCCGTCTTGATGTAGTTGTCCGGCCACTCTGTGTCGGCCAGCTCAACGACCTGTTTCCAACGCTCGGGCGGCATCAACTGCTTGATTCGCCTGCCCGGCGATGCTTCGGGCTGGCCCGCCTGCCGGACAAGCTCCTGACAGAACGGACGCCATTTCTGATGGGGAATATCGTGCCGTGTGAATAAGGCGTCTCCCCAGAGGTACACATGGGCCGCTCCCAGCAGACGCTCAGCCTTCGCGACCTTCTTCATCTTCGCCGTCATATCGACAAAGGCTCCCTTGTCGCTGAGCCAGCGCCGAAACCGCCTGGCCGGCTCGACGGGAGAATTGTTCTCTCCCAGCGAGATGACGAAGCCGTACTCCCTGGGATTTTGAAACCGCGTGAATTCGTGCGTGAAAGAAGCCTGCAACGCGCCGTCTTTGCGATCAAATCGAATCGCGTTGTTGTATGGGCAGGTGACAATATAGGTCAGCGAAAAACCGCTGCAATCGATTCCCCAAAACGGCATGCTCAGACTCTCGAGCGTATTCCACTCGCCCTGCTCGATCAGGTAATCGGTCCAGCGCCGGTCGTCGAGAGGAATATACACCCCCTCCGCACGCGGCCAGATAAGCGCTTTAGACTGCTCCTGCTGTCTCCATATTGGCCAGGTGAATGAGCCTTCATCCTTCGACCGAATCCGCACATGAAGATTCCTTCCGTCAAGGCGGATCTCAACGGAAATCCTTCCGTCTTTCTGGCTCCAATTCGCGTGCTCCTTCGTCCGCGTGAGGCCGGCGACTGCGCCCAAATCAGCTTGGCCGGCGGAGAGTTCAACAGTGCCCTTGCCGACCGGCGCGGCGTACAATGAAAGCGCCCCCGGTGACACGCCGATCTCCCAGAATGTATTTCTGAGCACGAGGTCGTCTGATGAGCTGGCGAGCACCTCCACCACACGCGCACAGACAACCACGAATACCAACCAGCTTTCTGCCGATCCTCTTCGAGTCACCTTCGCGAGCATGGGGTGCTCCCGAAGCAACCTGGGTACCTATGCAGGCGCTTTGACGACATGAAAGATCCTGTTCAGGAACCGCCTTCTCTCCGTTGCATCGTACAAGATTGACGTTAGATTGAACCATTCTCGCACTTGGCCGTCCTCCTTGATCTGCTGCATGACGGCATCTGTGAAGCAGCTTGCCAGATACACCGTGTGACAACGCGGATTCTCCGCCAACTGCTTGGCGAAAGATTTCTTTGCCTCTCCGTAGCGAGTTTGTGCTCCCGCAACATCGAGACTCCCTTTGATCTCAATGGCAATCTGCTTCTGACCATTGGCATCAAAGAACGCCACGTCTGGCTCACTTGCAAAAACAATCCTCCATCCATTGCGTAATCTGAGGTCGCCGGCTGCTGGACAGTCTCCCAAGTCCTCTTGCTGAATGTACTCGCAGAGAATCCGCCTGACCGCCACTGCCGCCCCCTGTCCAATCATATTCGCCCAAGTCCCCTGCAGCTCGGTTCCAATCTCAGCGAGGCAAGCCTGACGACTCAGGCTGACCGTGTAGTCAGGAAGTTCTTCGATAACGGCACTGAGAATCCGGTTGAACGTCTGGGAGATCCTGCGTGCCTCCGCACTGCTCATACTTTCTTTCCGACCGGATTCGTACACCTCGGTGGAGAACAGGATTTGCCCAATCCCCTTTTTGGAAATGGTCACGATATTACGGTAGTAACCAATTAGATGAGGGCGACTCTTGATGATGTCGGGATGTGCGAAGACCTGATGGGGAATGCCACCCCTGCTTCGCAGCGTTTCCAACGCATTGGACGAGACCCCGAGGTCCACGTTGGACCAGTCAAGCTTTGACCCATCGATGCTGTCGATTTCTGCAATGAGCAGGTCTATTTTCGACGCCTTCACCCCTGTATGGAAGAGCTTCGCACGCGCGATGTATGCCTTCGTCAGGGCAGCGACAAGTCTTTTATCCATTCCCATTTGACTCCCAACCGCGACCCGCCATGCGCAGAGCTTCAGGCTCCCTTTTCCCAAACATACACGCATTTTCGCAACTCGCTTCTGCCATGGGCGCCCATCTGCTGGCTGCTGTTGCCTTTGCCTCTGGCGAGCGTCCATATCTGCTGGGTTTCAAGGCCGAAGCTCTCAGCAAAGCCGGACAGGATAAGATCTACCGGGATTTCCTCGCCCGCGTAGCGCACATTGTCATTGACCATCACCACGGTCCCGCCAGGACGCACGATGCGTGCAAGCTCGCGAACGACGAAGGTCATTTCCAGGAAATAGTTCCTCACCATATTGGGAATATTGCTGTTATTCAGCTTGCCAGCCGAGCCGTATGCTTCCAGTATGCCAAGAGCCTCATGCAACGCCGCCTGGCTCTCGAAGACGCCTATGACATCCGCAAATACGTTCTCTTCGTTGCGAGAGGTATAGAAGGCTCGAAGTTGTTCGCGCTTTGTCTTGTTCTCCACCGTGCAGGAGAGGAGACTCTGGCGCAACATCTTGATATCATCCGCACTTGCCCCAAGGTACACCAGTTCGAGGGCATAGGTCCGCGTGTAATCATACCGGTTGCAGTAGGGAGGCGATGTGATAACCAGATCAACAGAGTCGTCCGGCAGGTCAGGCAATGCATTGAGGCACGACCCTCGCCTCAAGTCCAGATATCCGGGCTTGTGGCTTTCCACGCCAAATAGACCTGTCGGCTCATCGTTCTTGCAGAGAACGTCATTGCATATCTGGCGGAGCTTCTGACGAACGGCAGAGTCGAAGTCCAGGATCGGTCCCTTGTCAAATCTCGCCGTCACTCGATCTTTCTTTGCGCGATAGTCCCACCTGAGATATTGTCCGTCCTTACGCGTATAACTTACCGATTCAAGCACGGATACGCACGCCAATTCAAAGAGCGTCCGCAGATGCGCATTCCTCATGCGCGAGCAATAGGTGCGATAACCCGCGATTGCGCGCTCCGTTCGTTCCGAAAATGCGCCTCTCGTGATGGGTACATGCTCCAATCGCCATTCCGGACTGTAGAAATCCTCCCATGTTCCTTCCGCTGCCTTGTTGACCTCTCGCTGCAAGCTCCTGGGATTGACACTCTCGGCGGCGATTCGCGCCTCAATCGCAAGAAAGCCGACGGGGAGAAGTTCTATGCCGATCGTATCCCAGCCCAGTTTTCGTGCAGCGAACAGGGCAGCCCCGGTCCCGGCGAAAGGGTCCAGAAGAACTCCCGGCGAGAGAGCCAACTCATCGATCACATATTCGATGAATTGCGCGGAGAAGCCTTCCTTATACTTCAGCCATCGGTAGTAGGGGAGTCTACGGTTGGCCTGGAAACTGACTAGTGTTCGATCCAACTTCTCGTTGGTCACGAGTTTCGCGCGAAACCTGTGATAGAGGTCCGTTCTCGCCGCCTGCGGGGTCTTCGTACATGGAACCGCAACTGTCATTCGAGCCTCATCCTTAAACGTCGAGCACTTTATTCGAGCCACCCAAAACCTGTGCCCATAGTACCGCGGTCCCACTGAGAACGGAAGAAGAACCTGGGCAATTCATCCCGGCTCTGGTTATCTGTTGAATGTCTGCTCAACTACTTCGATGAGGCCGGCGTCGATGTATTGGCCCCCGCCGGTCTGGTGGCAGTGGACGGCGATGACGTTTTCGCCCGGCTTCAACGCGGCGAGGGCATCGGCGTTGAGCGGCAGCGACTCGTATTGCGTGGTGTAGCCGGTCGCCGAGGCGGCGGGTACGCCGTTGAGATACACCTGGACGTCTTCATCGTGGTGAATGGATAATTGAAGGCTACTCGACGCCTGTTTGTCCAAGGTAAAGGTCCGCCGCAGCCAGATGTCGGACGTGTTCCACACCGTGTGGACGATCGCGCCGGGCGTGCCCTCGGTTCCGAAGCCGCTCTCGCCTTCCTTCCACATGCCGGCGTCGAAGTCGCTCTGATACCACTCGCGCGGCGGTTTTGTCGTCGTGTAGCGCCACGGCACGGATTTCTCCTGCGCCGTCAGGACCACGGTCACGAGCACGGGCGGTTTCGGCATGGGGGCCCAGTTGGCGGCCTTCGTCTTATCGCGTCCGGCGTACTTCTTCCACACGGCCTTGTCGTAGAGCATCTGCAGAAACACGCCCCCGATGACCGGCCGGCCGGTAAAGCCCACTTTCTTGCCGCTCTTGGTCTGATACCAGTCCGTCAGCGGCGCGCGGTCGGGCGTCTCGTTGAGGAACAGGTACACCGGGTCCACGAGCGCCTCGAAATCGCGGCGGTTCTGCGTGAGCGTGGCGGTCCAGAGGGTCCAGTCGAGCTTGGTGTAGGTCTCGCGGTTGTCGAGCGGCAGGCCGTAGCGGTTCTGGATCTTCCGGTAGTAAGCCATTTCCTTCTTCACCACGTCGGCGGGGAACAGGTTCAGGCCGAGAATGCGGTCCCAGCCCAGATTGTATTTCTGGCTCCACGTGCCGGAGCGATCGAAGGCGAGGCGGAAATGGTCGCCCTCGGCGGCCTCCTTCACCCAACGGGCGGCGAACTCTTTCGCGAGCTTGGAATACTCCTGGGCCTTGGCCTTGTCGCCGCGCATCTCGCACAGCTTGGCAAAGGCCCCCAGGCCGCAAATGGCCTTGGCGCTCAGATTCACGTTGTGGGCGAGGTGGCCGGCGAAGTCGTCGGTGCAGAGCTGGTTCTCGGGGTCGAAGCCCTTGGCCTTGAGATACTCGGCCCACTGTTCCAGTCGCGGCCAGTAGAGCCCGGCGAAATCGGCGTTGCCCTCCATCTGTGCGACGGCCGCCATGAGAATCAGCAGGTTGCCGCTCTCCTCGACGGGCATCTGGTTCTCTTCCGTGCGCTCGCCGCCGCCGTAGACCTGGCCGTTGGCCTGCGGGTAGGTCCCGAGGTCGTGGGGGGCGAAGGGAAACTTCCAGCGGTCGGAGGCCGCATAGTTCATGAAGGGCACGAGGAAGGATTTGGCCAGCGTCGGGCCGAAGAGCAGGAACTGCGGCGACATCGGGTAGAACACGTCCGACGTGCTGATGCAGCCGTTGGAATGGTTCTCCTTGCAGAACTGCAGCGGCTGACCGTTGTCGTCGGCGACGAACTTGCCCGCCGCGAAACACTGGCGATAGGCGAGGGCACAGAGCTTCGCGTATTTCTCGCCCCCGGCCTTGGTGAGGTCCGCCATCAGCTCCTTGTCGAAAGCCGCGCAGCGCTTCTGGAGGGACTCGTAGTCATTCGCAGCGGCCTTGAGCAGATCGGCGGCCTCCCAGCCGGTGCGCCGCCAGTACGGCCGCAGATTCTTCTGCATATATTGGATCGAGTAGAGGTCGTCATAGGCGAGCATCAGCCAGCATGAGACGGGCCGGGAGGAGACTTTGCCGAGATTGAATTGCATCGCACCTACCACCGCCTGCGCTTCATGCGGAACCTGCTTGCCATCCGGGTCGCGCGCACCCGGCGCCGCGATCATCTCGCCCGCCAGAGCCGCCGCCGATTGATTTCGCCACAAGCAATCCCTCAGGACTTTTGCCGACTGGGGCGCCGCGAGATACAGATAGCCCCAGTCGATGCGCAGGTCGTCCCCCTTCCTGGCCAGCACGGGTTGGGCCTGTGAGCCAATTCTCAGGACGTCCAGGCCGGCCACGTCCGGGAGGTCCAGCAGCACTTTTTCGTTGCCTTGATTGACCGTCAGTTCCCCGGATGCATCCAGAGAGTATGCGAGGTCATGCGACTTGCCGTCGGCGGATCGGAACTCCCAGGTGAGATAGGTCACGGGGCGACTGAGGATGTCGATGTCCTCCGGCAGGGCGGCTGTCATGAACGTGAGCGTCAGTGCCACACCGGCCTCTTCAAACGTGTAGATCGTGCGCGTCGGCAGCACGGTGAGGCTCGTCTGCCTCATCGCACGCACACTACGCGGGTTGACGCCCATGATGCGATAGAGCTTACCATCAATGCGGACGACGCTCGTGAGCCGATGGGGCTTGCCGGTCCAGTGGACGGTGTCCTCGTCGGTCAGTTTGTCCGCGGGTGACCAGATGCTGAAGTACGGGTCGCATGCGACCAGCGGCGTGGCGGGGGGGATCAGCTTATCGCCCTCGGCCCGGCGCGGCGCCCGCGGAGTATAGAGCGCCTTATTGGCGGCGGCCACCTGGTCGGCGTCCATCTTGACCATGGCGCGGTCGTAGGTCATCAGGCCGTTGACCTCAACCTCCACGTCGGTCGTCTGCGTATAGACGGCGGCGCTGAGACCCTGGGCCCCGGTCATCGGGTGCAGCTTTTTGATCAGGCCGAGGTACGCGTCCGTGAGTTCCTCGCGCGTCGTGAAGCTGCGATAGCCCCAGTTCTTTTCCGCCTGCCAGGTGTGGCCGGGGATGGGCAGGCCCAGGCCGCCGAACTCGCCGAGCACGACCGCGCGCTTCTCTTCGAGGCGCGGCACCGCCGGACCGGGATATTGGTGAATGTCCATCACATCGCCGACGCGACGGTCCGTCCAGCCGCTGGCGTTATCCACCAGCCGCGTCGGGTCGAGCTTCTTAATCATGTCCACCACTCGCGGCGTGTCGAACTGGCCCCAGCCCTCGTTGAAGGGGACCCACATGATGATCGACGGGTGGTTGCGGAACGCCTCGATGATCCGGGTCAGCTCCGTATCGAACTGCCTGGCGGATTCCTCGGTCCGCTGGATGTCCGGATCCCTGCCGCCGATGAACTTATCGCCGCTGGGCATATCCTGCCAAACGAGCAGGCCGAGCTTGTCGCACCAGTAATACCAGCGGTCCGGCTCGACCTTCACGTGCTTGCGGGCCATGTTCATGCCGAGTTGCTTCGTCACCTCGATATCGTACTTCAGTGCCTCATCGGTCGGGGCAGTATACAGCCCATCCGGCCACCAGCCCTGATCCAGTGGACCGAACTGAAACAGCGGCTTGTTATTGAGGCACAGCCGCAAGATGCCGCTCTCGTCCTTGCCCAACGAAATCTTCCGCATGGCGAAGTAGGTTTTCACTGAATCGAAGAGAGCCGGCCCTGACCCAATCCGGATATCAAGATCATACAGACGTGGAGAGTCGGGCGACCATAGCTCCAGATCCTTGACCCGAAGCTCAAGCTCTTCGTCTAATTTGCCCATGGTATATGCAATATTCCTCTCCCCACCCGGGACTGTAGATCTGTCTACTTTCGCCATCAGGTTGCAGTATTCAAGACTTGGGAGCTGATGTCCAACGTTGACACGCAGGCGAAGGACTCCAGCATCAATATCCGTAGTCATTTCGACGGACTTGATGTAGACCCGGCCCACCGGTTCGAGCCAGACGGTTTGCCAGATGCCGGTGACGGCGGTGTACCATATGCCGCCGGGATTGCGGACCTGCTTGCCGCGCGGCTGGGTGCCCGCATCGGTCGGGTCCCAGACGGACAGGACGATTTCCTGCTCGCCGGTCGGTTTGACTGCGTCGGTGACATCGAACGTGAACGGGTCATAGCCGCCCTTGTGGTTGCCGACTTCCTTGCCGTTGACCCAGACGGTGGTGTCCCAATCGACGGCTCCGAAGTGCAGCAGGAGGCGTTTCTTGTCGGGGGACCAGCCCCACTTCTCGGGAATCGTGAAGGTGCGGCGGTACCAGAGGCGATTGTCCGGTCCGACAGGCTTCCGCACGCCGGAAAGCGCCGACTCGATGGGGAACGGCACGAGGATCTGATCATCGAAGCTGTCCGGCCGGGAGGCGTCTTTCGGCTTGATCGCATAGTCCCACAGCCCGTTGAGATTGAGCCAGTCCGCGCGGACCATCTGCGGCCGCGGGTACTCCGGATGCGCGTTTTCCGGCGCGACCTGCCCCGCCCACTTCGTCATCAAAGGCCCTTCGGCCGGCTTCCACACGGCCTGCACCCGCCCGCAAAGGCCCAGCAGAAAAGCTCCTGCAAAAACACCGGCGCATGCCTTTCCCATCTTTGTCGCTCTCGCAGAACATCCGTTCATGATATGACCTCCGAAGAACATCTGCCCGGCGCCTCGATGACGCCGGAATCCTGGAATAGTGTGCCGGCGCTTCGGCTACCGGCGCGATCGAAATGCCGCACCAAGTCAGCCGCCGCGTTGAGGGACAAGGTATCCGACCCGAGCCCACTCTTCAACCGCAAACTGCGGACTCGCGATGGGGAGAGATGCAGGGGAAAAAAGGGGCACCGGCCGCGAGGGAATTCTTCGCTTTTCGTCATCACCGCGGCCGGTACGACACGACACTGCGCGGATGTGCCGATGGGCTCATACGCATTACGCTTGAAGATTTCATAGCGTGGGTGGCGGCGGCAAGTGCATAGGCTGTGTCACAATTCAAAAATCGAGCAACTGAGCGCCGTTTTGGGCTCAGAATTGAGGCCGAAAGCCGCCAAATCCTAATTGTGACACAGCTTGGCAGCTTGCCGATGGTTTGCCCATCCGCCCTCGGCAAAGCCTTCGGCCTTGCCGCTGCCACCCAGACGCTTATATGGACTACGAAAAACTCGGTCGTAATCGGGTTCAGTTCGCCCAACTCTGCGCCCAGGACAGATTCCTTACGGACTCCATCGCGTTTTCCTCTGCATCCGGCAGTTGCCGGAAGAAATCCAGGCCGCTGCGCTGCTCGATTTCATCCACCGTGGTCAGATGGTCGATCACCCGCGCTGCCCGGGGCGTGCTCTGCGCCATGATGAACGCCGCGACGCGCAGAACCCCGCCGTCCGGAACGGCCACAATCTTCCAGAACCCGCTGGGGACCCTGTGAGGCTCGTCGCAGTTCGGCAATGAGGGCATGGGGGCTTCATAGAGCGGGCCGCACATCACCCACGCACTGCCGTACTTGCGAACAAGCTCACGGGTCTTCGATTCCAGTGCTTCCCAAGGCCCTCTATTCAAATCGGGCCGCTGCGGGACGATGTTGCTGTAGTAGTTCACCTGCGAGGCGAACCGCGAACCCTTGAACGATGCCAGCGGAGCCATGTGGCCCCGGTCGTATTCTTTCTGGCCCCGGTAATCGTCCTGATTGGCCGGTTTGGCCTCCAGCGTCTCGGATGGGTCGAGCCAGGGGTCGTTCCGCCAGTTTCGTTCCAGGTCCAGGTCGCCTTCCACTTCGTGGCACGTCATGTAGGTGCAAACCCAGTCGGCGAACTTCGTCGTGCCGTTGTTGCTCAGGGCGTACAGGTCCCGGACGACCAGGCCGTTCGACGCCGACGCGCCCACCGGATAGCCGTACAGGAAGTGCCTGCAGAAGATGGCCGGCGGGGCGGCCGTTGGCTGGCTGTGCACGCCGGAAAGCCAAATCAGGGCGATAGTGAGCGCAATGAGAACACACCATTTCCGTTCCATGGTTCGACCCCCCAAATAAACCCACGGTACAGACTACTATCCGGGCCGGGGCAGCGGCCTATGGGGGCTTTGATCAGCAGAAATTCCGCCGATGCCTTACTCAATTTGCGTCGGAAATCCCATCCGATGGGGCGGTTGGAGATGGCCGTCGCTCGGGGTCTCACCACGACCGCCTCGACGGCGCGCGACTGCACCCTTGACCTTGGCGCCGCTGCGCCAGGGATGATCTCGCGATTTTGCTTGAGTTTGCCAGGGCTCGGATGGTATAAATATAGGCATGTGGGGTTGCCTATAAGGCGTCCAGGCGAGTGCCCACATGTGGAAGGAAGGTATCATCTCCAAGGTTCGTCGTGTGCCGGAGCCGCACGATGTTCACGGTGCACTCCGGCGTAACGTTCCGGCTCATTGAATCGCGAAGAACTCGACCGAGTGAAATGATGCAGGGCGGACTCTGCCCACCGATTTCCGCCGGTGCGGCTGATGCACAACGGGCACAGGCCGCCCTGCAAACTCAAGACCCATATGTGGAAGGAGGTCACGATGTACAGGCACAAGCACAGTATCATGGTCGTTTTGGTTGTTCTGGCATGCTCGTTTTCCCTCGCCTCGGCCGATGTTGTCACCGGCCTGGTGTCGCATTGGATGCTCGATGACGGCGCCGGTCCGGTTGCCACAGACAGCGTCGGGGGCAACGATGGCAAGCTCCAGGGCGATGCGACGTGGGCCGCGGGCTTCGTCGGCGGGGCGCTCCTGCTCGACGGTGACGGCGATTTCGTCGATTGCGGCAACAAGGAAGCCTACAACATTACCGATGCCGTGACCCTGGCGGCCTGGGTGCAGGCGCGGGGCGATTTCGCCTATCCCGACTGGTCGGGCATTATCATGCGGGGCGGCCCGAATATCGACACCTTCGCCCTCTACTACTACGGGCCGGGCAAACAAATCGGTTTCAAGACGACAGGGACCAACCCGCCCTGGTTCGCCACGAACGCGAACGACGCCCTGGCGCTGTTCGACGGGGACTGGCATCACGTTGCCGCGACGTACGACGGCGAGACAAAGACCATCTACCTGGACGGCGCCGTGCTGGGCAGTGCGGCGTCATCGGGCAAAATTGAAACCAGCAACGGTCGCGTCCTGCTCGGGGCCGGACGGGATACGAACCCGCCCACCCTCTACCTGGCGGGCCGAATCGACGACGCCCGCATCTACCAGCGCGGCCTGTCGGCGAAGGACGTCAAAGAATTTGTGCCGCCCAAGGTGCAGGCGCGCAAGCCTGACCCCGCCGACGGCGCCAACGCCGTGGCCGCGCCGCTATTCCGATGGGTGGCCGGCGAGACGGCCGTGCTCCAGAACGTGTATCTGGGCAAGAGCGCCGACCTCGGTCCGGCGGACCTCGTAGCGTCCCGGCAACCCGCCGCTATAACCATGTACTGGCACCTGCCCGGCCTGGAGCCCGGCACGACGTATTATTGGCGCGTCGATTCCATCGAGGCCGACGGCACGACCATCCATACGGGCACCGTCTGGAGCTTCATCACGCAGGCCCTGACCGCCTATCATCCCGAGCCGGCGGACGGAGCCAATGGTGTCTCGGTGGCACCGACCTTGACGTGGCTGCCCGGCCAGGCCGCCGTACAGCATCATCTGTATCTCGGCACCAGTCTCGACGCGGTCAGCCAGGGGACGGGCGACGTGGACAAAGGTGCCTTGGCGGAGGCAACGTTTGTCCCCGGAACCCTGGAGAGCACCACGACGTACCACTGGCGTGTGGACGAGCTTGTCGCGGGCGGCGCTATCAAGGCCGGAGCCGTCTGGAGCTTTACCACCTGCCTGCCCGTGGACGACTTCGAGAGCTATACGGATGAGGAAGGCAGCCGCATCTATGAGACCTGGCTCGACGGCTGGGCCGACAACAGCAGCGGCTCGCGCGTCGGCTACACCGACCCGCCCTTCGCCGAGCAGACCATTGTGCACGGCGGCCTGCAGTCCATGCCTCTGGACTATAACAACGTCAGCTCACCCTTCTACAGCGAGGCCCAGCGCACGTTTGACTCTCCCCAGGACTGGACGGTCGATGACGTCAATGCATTGGTTCTCTACGTCCGGGGCAAGGCCAATAATCGCCCGGCCCAGTTGTCTCTCACGATCAAGGACGCCTCCAATCACGAGGGCGTGGTCATCCATTCCGACCCGGCGGCCGTGACTGCAACCAAATGGATCGAATGGAAGATTCCGCTCGGCGTGTTCAGCGATCTCGGCATCAATCTGGCCCGCGTCAAGCAGATACGCGTCGGCGTGGGCAATCAGGACGACCCGGCCCAGGGCGGCACCGGCCTGATTTTCCTCGACGACATCTGCATGGTCCGATCGGCTCCCGGCGCATAGCTGCGTGAATCCAAAGGAGAACACACCATGCGAACTCGATTTCTACTCGCTCTGTTGTTCGGACTGGTCGGGGTGCCAGGGGTCGTTCCGGCAGGCCAAATCCCCGAGCCGACTCCCGGCATTCCGGAGGAGAAGTCCATCGCCTATCGCGCTGTGACACCGCCGATCATCGATGGTAATCTTTCGGATTGGGAGGGAGCAGCCTTCAAGCTCATTGGCCGGCAAAAGGACGTCTTCCGGGGAGAGTGGACCGGCCCGGAAGATTTGACCTGCACCTGGTCGGTCATGTGGGACGACACGACCTTTTACTTTGCCGCAGCGATTCGAGACGATGTTCTCGTGGAAGCGACGGATCCCCAACAGCCGTGGACAGGAGACTGCATCTTTCTCTACATCGATGCCGATGCGGATGGGACGATTGACAACAAGCCATGCTTTTTCCTGTTCCACGGGGAATCGGCTTTCCTGGGTATGGCCGGGGGTGCGGACTCCGGAAGCGTCAGTCTCGCCATCGTCATGGAACCACGGCTGGGACAGGCGGGCAGGACCCTGGAGGTCGCGATTCCTTTGGATTGCCTGACGAACATGAAACCTGCCAACGGAACGATTTTCCGCATGATGCCCGGCTATGAAGAGGGCACCCAGGGAGCGGAATCCCCGCCCACGTTTCTGGATTGGGACGGCCTGAATCCGGACGACGCGGCCAATCTGCGCCAGGTCATCTTCGCCGGGGCCATCGGTACGAACCCCTGGGCCATGGCCCGCGAACCCAATCCCCCGGACGGGGCGACGGCCGTCCTCGCGCCGCTGTTCCGCTGGACGGCCGGGGATGGCGCCCTTCTCCACAACGTCTATCTGGGCACGAGTCCCGACCTCGGTCCCGCCGACCTTGTCGCCTCGCGCATTCCTGTTGCCCTGCACTATCATGCTCCCGGCCTCGAGGCGGGCGTGACCTACTATTGGCGCGTCGATGAAATCGCGGCGGGCGGCCAGACGATCTACACGGGCAACGTCTGGTCCTTCACGGCACAGGCGCCGACGGCTTACAGGCCCGACCCGGCGGATGGAGCAACCGAGACGTCGCCCGCCACGACGCTCACGTGGCTGCCGGGCCAGGCGGCGGTCGAGCATCAGGTGTACTTCAGCGACAGCCGCGATGCCGTCAGCCAGGGGACCGCCGAGGCGGACAAGGGCAAGGTCAAAGACCCGAGCTTCACCCCGGGACCTCTGGAGAGCGTGACGACCTATTACTGGCGCGTGGACGAGCTGGTGGCGGGCGGGGCGGTCAAGACGGGGGCCGTCTGGAGCTTTACCACGTACCTGCCCGTGGATGACTTCGAGAGCTACAACGATGAGGAAGGCAAAGGCACTCGCATCTACGAGACCTGGCTCGACGGCTGGGCCGACAACAGCAGCGGCTCGCGCGTGGGCTATGTGGACCCTCCCTTTGCCGAACAGAAGATCGTCCACGGCGGCCTGCAGTCGATGCCGATGGACTACAATAATGTGAGTTCACCTTGCGACTCCAAGGCACAGCGGACCTTCTCGCCTCCGGTGGACTGGACGGTCAACGGCGCCGATACGCTCGTGCTCTACGTGCGGGGCAAGACGACCAATAAGGCGGCTCAGTTGTACCTGTCGATCGATGATGCCGCCAACCACGGCGCCCGGGCCATCCCCAACGACACGACGATGGTGACCACGGCCAAATGGAACGAGTGGCGAATCCCCCTCGAGCTGTTCATGACGTCGGGCGTGGACGTGACCAGGGTCAAGCGGATCAGCATTGGGGTGTCCAACGACCCGGCGGTCGGCGGCGGCACCGGGACTCTTTATTTTGACGACATCTACGTGGTAAAATCGAAGCCATAGGGACTGTGCGACGGCGGATATCGCTGTGTCGAAAAAACGCGTCTGAGACCGATGATTCGAGGTGGTAATTTGGAGGGAAGGCAGATGCGCAGGGGAATTGCTCTGCCAGCGACAGTCGCTCTGGCAGTGTGTGTCGCACTGGCAGGCTACGCTCGGGCGGATATTGTCAGCGGTCTGGCCGGGTATTGGCCGCTCGATAGCGACGCCGCCGATGCGACCGGCGACGGGCATGATGGGACAATCAAGGGAGGTGTCACGTGCGCCGCCGACCGGTTCGGCTACTACTACTATGCCCTGCATTTTCCCGGCCAGCCGCAGGCCTACATCGACTTGGGCCAGCCGGCGGGATTGCTCGTTCATCGAGCCATGACCGTGGCCGCCTGGGTCCGCGCGGAGAACTTGGGTCAGGGCGGCCAGATTATCGCGAAGCAGGAGAGCCTCGAGGACCGGTCCTGGTCGCTCCAGTTGGCTGCCGGCGGCATCGCCCGTTTCGAGATTGCCGGCGACCGGACCACGCGGATACGGGCAGATTCTCGGCCCTTGACGTTCGGGCCGACCGAATGGTTCCACGTGGCGGGTGTGTTCCGGCCGGGTGAGGCCGTCGAACTCTGGCTCAACGCCCGGCTGGTGGCAACCCAGCCCACGACGATTACGTCTCACTACGTGGGCAACGACGAGTCGATCCGAATCAGCGGCGGCGCCGGCGGTCCCTGGCAGGGCGATATCGATGAGGTCCGTTTGTACGCACGCGCGCTCGCGCCGGCGGACATAAACGATCTCTGCGCGTTCAGGCCGACCCCTCACTTCAAGGCCTGGGACCCGCAGCCGGCGGACGGCGCTGTCGGCGTCATGTATTGGTTCCTTATGTGGAAGCAAGGGGTCACAGCGGTTCTCGATGACCTGTATTTCGGAGATGCACCCACACTCGGGCCGGAGGACTTCATGGGTCGTATGCCGGGCCCCGGGTCTGTGTACTTTGGCTGGCCCGCCCTGATGCCGGGGGCCACCTACTACTGGCGCGTGGACGAGGCCGAAGGGGACGGCAAGACCGTCCACACCGGGGATGTATGGCACTTCACGTCCCTTCCATATACAGCCATCGATCCGTGGCCTGCCGACGGAGCGAAATCCGTCAGCGCCGAGATGGACCTGAGCTGGTCCGTGGGTATCGATGCTGGCTCACACGACGTGTATTTTGGCACCGACGCGGCTACGGTCGTCGAGGGTGCCGGCGATACTTTCAAAGGCAGACAGCCGGGCACGCGATTCGATCCAGGACCCCTACAGATGGGCACCACGTACTACTGGCGCGTGGACGAGGTCAGCCGTCCCGACCCATACCATCCGGCGTCGACGAAGCCTCCCGAAATCTGGAAAGGCCCCGTCTGGAGCTTCACGACGGCGGATTTCCCCGTGATCGATGACTTCGAAAGCTATGGCGATGAGGAAGGCTATCGCATCGACGAGACCTGGATCAGTGGATGGTGGTACGTTCCCGATTATTGGCCAGACCCATTCGTCGCCCTTGAGCGCCAGATCGTCCACAGCGGACGACAATCGATGGCCTTCGACTACAACAATGTGTTTTCGCCATACTACAGTGAAGCCAAGTTGTGGTTCGCCACCGCGCAGGATTGGACCATCAACGGCATCGATACTCTGGTGCTCTACATCCGAGGCTTGGCAGCCAATGATCCTGCGCCCATATACGTGTCTATCGAAGACAGCACCCACAAGGCTGACACGGTGGTCCATCCCGACCCGCAACTGACGGCCACAACGGAATGGATCGAGTGGCAGATTCCGCTCGGCAGACTGACTAACATCAATCCGGCTAAGGTCAGACAGTTCCGTATTGGCGTCGGTAATCCTGAAGATCGACATCCCGGCGGGCTTGGCCGCATCTATATTGACGACATCCGGGTCATCAAATCCGGACAGGAAGAGTCGTTTTGATTGCGGATTGCGGATTGAAGAAGGGCACGGGCGCAAATCCGCAATCCGAAATCTGCAATCCGCAATAGCGCGGCACTTCTTTCTGCTTCCGTTGTTTCTTTCCCCATGTCGGCCGGAGGCTTTTGACAGCCGGCGGTGCAGCCATTATACTGCGAGAGTACGGTGATAGGGCTGCCGGCGGATGAACGATGGTGTATCCGCGAGCCGCAACCGGACGGGGAAGGAGTATAGTGAATGAATATTCATACGGAGCCGTTTGGACGGACGCCGGAGGGGGAAGAAGTCTCTCTCTACGTGTTGACCAGTGCCAAAGGCCTGCGGGCCCGGATCATCAACTACGGGGCGATTCTCGTTTCCATCGACGTCCCCGACCGCCATGGCAAGCTCGACGACGTCGTGCTCGGATTCGAGAGCCTCGACAAGTACGTCGCGCGGCATCCTTACTTCGGCGCGACGGTCGGCCGGTACGCCAATCGCATCGGCAACGCCCGGTTCGTGCTCGACGGCGTCGAGTACAAGCTGACGGCCAACGAGGGGCCGAACCAGTTACACGGCGGCTTCAAAGGCTTCGACAAGAAGGTCTGGAAGGCGGAAGAAGTGACGGCGGCGGAGGATCGGGCCTGGGTCCGGCTGAGTTACCTGAGCAAAGACGGCGAGGAGGGCTACCCCGGGAACCTGCGGTGCACCGTCACGTACATGCTGACCAACGACGACGAGCTTCGGATCAACTACGAGGCCGAGACGGATAAGAAGACGGTCGTCAACCTGACGAATCACAGCTACTGGAACCTGGCCGGACAGGGCGGCAGCAACGTCCTCGGCCATGAGCTGATGATCAGCGCCAGTAAGTTCACGGTCGTGGATAAGGGGCTCATTCCCACGGGGGCCTTTGCCAGCGTGGTGGATATGCCCTTGGATTTTCAGGCTGCCCGGCTGATCGGCTCCCGCATGCGCCAGCTCGTCCACGGCTACGACCACAACTACGTCCTCAACGGGCGCCCCGATGCCCTCAAGCTGGCCGCCCGGGTCTACGAGCCGAGCACCGGCCGCGTGATGGAGATTTACACGACGGAGCCGGCGGTCCAGTTCTACTCGGGCAATTACCTGGACGGCTCGATCACCGGAAAAGGCGGCAAGGCCTACGGCAAGCACGCGGGCTTATGCCTGGAGACGCAGCACTATCCCGACTCACCGAACAAGCCGACCTTCCCGTCCACCGTCCTCGCACCGGGCAAGAAATTCACCAGCCTGACCGTGCACAAGTTCTCGACGAAGTGACGCGATTGCGGATTGCTGATTTCGGATTGCGGATTACCTGCGAGCGGTCTTGATAGACGTGATGACCATGGCGAGGATTTCGTTGGCCTCATCCAGCAGACCGGAGACCCGGCTTTCCTTCATAGTGCCGGCCTCGATAAGCAATTCCATCCAGTAGGCGGCCTCATCACTCTCTTCCTCAACAATGCCCATCTTGGCGACAAAATCCGCGGACGACCTGGCTCGACAAGCGGCACGATAGTTTGCACCAACCGATGTCCCGCACCGAAGCAATTGCCCGCCGATTACATTTGCCGCGCGCGATCTCGGCAGTGAGTTCACGAGCCGAATGACCCGCAGTGCAAATGCCTTCGTCCTTTTCTTGAATTCATCAGAAGTCATAGCAATCTCCCTTTCCTTAATCCGCAATCTACAATCCGCAATCCGCAATCACTCACGCGAGATACACCTCATCTCCCGGCCGGATGGGCGGAATTTGGTCGCGTTTGGCTGCCACGTCCTCTTTGTCCAGCGCGAAGCTCGGGGCCATTTCAATAATGCAGTCGGCTGAGCCGTCCGGCCTGCGGGGGACCGTCACGCCGGCGGCTTCGAGCCACTTTGCGGCACGCTCGATCATCATCTGGCGGGTCGTCTCGGCACTATCCTCGCCGGTGGCGTTCTTCGTCGGGGCGAATTCCTCGCTGCGGTCGATCTGGAGGATCACGGACGCGTCGGTCAGCGGCAACGCGTCGAAAATGAAGGATTCGAGCTTGATGCCGTTGGGCTGCCTCGGTTTGACAGGGTTGCCCTCCGGGTCGGTGTGAGGGATCTTCTTGACCGCCCTGTGAAGGGGCAGGGAGTGACCCTTGGCGTTCAGCTTCTCCACGAAGCGCGTATTGATGATATGGATCGCGATGCTGCCGAGCTGAAAGACCAGTGAGCCATCGGGGTTGCGCCTTTCGGCAAGCTCGTCCGGCAGATCGCTGTACTCGATCACGGTGACCTTATCGTCGATGAGGCAGAAGTTGCCGACCTTTTCTTTGGGCGCGTTCTTGATGACGGCTTTGGACGACATCTGGGCCCCATCAATGGCATGGAGCCCGATAAACAGGGGATCAAACAGCCTGACAAGGGGGTTATCGACCTGCCAATAGCTGACGTACCCGACGCCGCGCTTTTTCATGTCGGCCAGTGCTCCGCTGCGAGCCAGAGCTTTGATGCACCCGCCGTGGCCGTCGGGGGACCGGGCGATGTGGGCCTTGTCGGCCAGCAGTATTTTGCCGTCGAAGCTGAAGTTCGGCAGCGTTCCCTGCTGGAAGATAAAGACGTCCCGCGGGTCGAAGCCGTAGTAGTCGTCAGCCTTGAAGATTTCCAGTGTCTGGGCGTGGTTCATTGGGCTGGTCATGATGTACCACGGGCAGGCCGTCCGGCAGCGGCGCGAAACGGCCTGGATCGTCTCGGCGAAGATTCGGAAAAGCGTCTTGTGCTTTATCGGACTGACGGGGAAGTTGCCTTTGGGGCCATCGAAGCCAAGACGAGTGCCCTGGCCACCTGCCACGGTCAGGCCCGCGACCTTACCGGCCGAGATCAGCTCTTTGCCTAAGTCGATAGCCTGTGAGTACTTATGCCGTTGTGCATCGTTCTGCGGCTCATGGCAGTAAGACGGGGCAGGCATGAATCCCCCGTGCTCGACAGGGGGTTGAGGCTGGCTCTTTACCAACTGCTCGATCCAACTGCTGATCTCGGGCAAATGCAGTTCGCGAATCTCGCCCAGCAGTTCCTGCCTCTGGTCGGGGCCCAGTTCCGGCCAGAAAGCAAGCAGATGGTCCTGATGATGCCTTTTCAGCAGTTTCCTGATACCCTCAACCTCATTCTTGTCGACCATAGCGTCTCCAGAATCCAAGAACGCACGCGAAGATTGGATGTTACGCCATGTTCAAAAAAATTCAAGGAAATGAGAGAATTTGGCGAAAATTGTTTGACAGGGAATTCTGACCGTGCTACACTCGGTAACGACAGGTAGGTTTGCAGAACACTTTATATTGTATTCGGTACTGTCATCATAATATCTCAGCACTTCATATCCAAACCTGCCTGCCGGGAAGTTGTAGGGACACACAAAACCTACGTGAGGAGCTTCTTAAGGATCTGCTGCCCAGTTTGAGTCAGAACTCTGCGAAGAGCAGAGATTATGTGACATTGACCCGGCCGATTCCATCGAAAGGCAGTTTTTAGGTCCGGAGATTCGCCGAATGAGCTTTGCCGGTCAGGCGGCAACGAGTATTCATCTATTACAGTAGCCAAAGTGGCGTAGGTGGAGCGGTCGGTGTGCGAATCTCAAAAAGAAGTGGTGAAAGGAGAATGCAATGAGAAGAAAAGGTTTTACCCTCGTTGAGCTGTTGGTCGTGATTGCGATCATCGCTCTGTTGATGGGCATTCTGATGCCGGCGCTGGCGCGCGTGCGGCAATTGGCCTTCAGGATGACCTGCGGCACTAACCTGTCAGGCATAGGCAAGGCCATGCTGATCTATGCCAATGACTATCAGGATGAGCTGCCCCGCGCCGGCGGACGCACCAGCACCTGGGGAGTCGTCAAGAACTGGATGGCCACGGATCGCTACACCGCCTACGGCGTATCGGCCACCGGTGACGGCGGCACTGCCTCGATCAGCTCGTGCTTCTACCTGCTGGTCAAGTACTCCGAGGTGACGCCCAAGTCCTTCATCTGCAAGGGCGATGCGGGCACCACCGAGTTCAAGCTCTCGGAGCTGGCTACGGGCACTGTTCCGCAGAACTATGAACTGATCGATGCCTGGGATTTCGGGCCGGATCCCACGAAGAAATGCAGCTATTCGTACCATATCCCGTTCGGGACGTACGCCCTGACGACCTCGAGCGAGCCGGGCTTTGCCGTGGCCGCGGACAGGAACCCCTGGCTCGCCAGCCCTGCCGGCGCCGCCGGGACGTTTGCCGGCTTCAAGCCGGACCTCGACACGGTTAAGGGCACCAATGAGCAGGCCCGGGCCGGCAACGCCATGTCCCATCAGTCTGACGGCCAGAACGTGCTGTTCCTCGACAGTCACGTGGAGTTTGCCAAAAGGTCCTACTGCTCGATCGAAGATGACAATATCTACACCGTTTCGCGGTTTGGAACCGAGCAGCGGGGTGATTCGTGGGGTATCGCGCCCACAGCAGGCGTTCAGCCGGCCTGCCGCAAGGATTCGCTCCTGGTCCATGATGACTCGACCATGTTTGGCGGAGGTACCACTACCGCCGGCAGAAGCAGGACAAGTAGTCGCTAAGGTCTGATTTTGTGGTTTGACTGATCAGGTGGCCCCGCGTGGGCTCCACCGGGGCCACCTTTCCTCTGTAGCGTGCTCTTTGACAAGATAACCGGATCGTTGAGCGTTGACGGTTCTCAAATCGGACCATAGGAAAATACGACGGATGGCAAAGAAACGCCATCACCGCCGGGCGAACACGGGGCCCCTCATAATATTACGGCCATCATCCTTCCTTCTTCATATCTCTCCTTTCGCCGGCGCTAAGCTCGCTTTTCTCCACCGATGGAGTTCCATCATGCTCGTATGTTGTTGCGCGGGGCGATGACCCCAGGTGCAATCGACGGGTGTATTGCAGCAGACTTCATACCATTAGCCGTTATCATACCTAAGTCCTTTCCGATCCCCTTCATCCACCCGATGCAGGTTCCGGTTCTCCCTGCGGGCACAGACCCCGCCCCAATCGTTTGCCGCGCGCGGGATGCGCGCCTCTGCTGATCTTTTGCTTGGTCAACAACCGGTCAGGCTCGGCTTGCGAACCGACCGTTTACGAGGCAATACCAGTCTGCGAGATCGGCGGGCAACGAAGCATCTGGGCCTGGCAGCAGGGCAGGCGTTCTGCCCTCGGGCCGATGGTTCCGGCGGTGAATGAATCGCCTGTTGCATTCATCCATTGTACATACCCTCATACGCCGGAGAACGGTCGGTCCCGCTGGTCTCACACAAGATGAAAGGGGACGACTATGAAACGCAAAGGATTCACCTTGGTTGAGCTGTTGGTCGTGATTGCGATCATCGCTCTGTTGATGGGCATCCTGATGCCGGCGCTGGCGCGCGTGCGGCAATTGGCCTTCAGGATGACCTGCGGCACTAACCTGTCAGGCATAGGCAAGGCCATGCTGATCTATGCCAATGATTATCAGGATGAGCTGCCCCGTGCCGGCGGACGCGCCAGCACCTGGGGCGCGCTCAAGAACTGGATGGCCACGGATCGCTACACCGCCTACGGCGTGGCGCCTGCCACGGGTGACGGCGGCACCGCTTCGATCAGCTCGTGCTTCTACCTGCTGGTCAAGTACTCCGAAGTAACACCCAAATCCTTCATATGCAAGGGCGATGCCGGAACCACTGAGTTCAAGCTCTCGGAGTTGCCTACCGGCACCGTTCCGACGAACTATGAGCTGATCGATGCCTGGGATTTCGGGCCGGAACCCGCCAAGAAGTGCAGCTATTCGTATCATCTCCCATTCGGGACATATGCTCTGACGACCTCCAGTGAGCCGGGCTTCGCCGTGGCCGCGGACCGGAACCCCTGGATCACCAGCCCCGCCGGTGCCGCCCAGACATGGGCTTCCTTCAAGCCGGACCTCGATGCAGTTAAAGGCACCAATGAGCAGGCCCGGGCCGGCAACGCCATGTCTCATCAGCAGGACGGCCAGAACGTGCTGTTCCTCGACAGCCACGTGGAGTTTGCCAAGAGGTCTTATTGCTCGATCGAAGATGACAACATCTACACCGTTTCGCGGTATGGAACCGAGCAGCGCGGTGATGCGTGGGGCCTCCAGCCCGTAGCCGGCAATGCCACGCCCGCCTGCCGCAAGGATTCGCTCCTTGTCCACGATGACCCGAGCATCGTCAAACCAAAGCCGCGTTGCTTTGCTCCGGAGACGCCTGTGTGGGTCGATGGCCGTCTGATACCGATTGGCGAGGTGGTAGCTGGTCAGGCTGTGGGCATGCCCTGTGCGAACCAGGTCGCTTTCCGCTCCAGCCCGTGCCGGATAGAAGGGGTCGATGTCCATACCGGCGCTTATGACGATGTCTACATGCTGATTCTGGAGAATGGCGAGACCCTCCACGTGGGCGGCTCGCACGTGTTCCTGCTGGACAACGGGACGTGGACCCAGCTCGAAGAACTCCGGGCCGGGTCCGTGCTCAGGACGAACAGCGGGTCCATCCGAGTCTCGGCGTCGATTCACCAGATTCAGCCTTATGTCGGGACGGTCTATAACCTGAGGGTCAAGGACTCTGACCGCTACTTCGTAGGTCGCGCCGGCGTCGTGGTCCGCGACTATTGACGACAGCGTAAGGTCACCGGCCGCAGGGCACTGCTCGACGGCGACGCTTTGCAGGTCGGTACCGGGAATTCCCACGGGCGGCCTCGCGCGGAGGTGCGGGGCCGCTTTCCCTCAACCGCATGCGAGCGGTCCCGTGTGGCGGAGCACGGGACCGCTTTTGTCGCTCAGGAGACGTCCGCCGGGACGCGCCGCCCCAAGTGGGCACCGTACCGGCTACGATTGAGTTTTCGGTAGCAGCAAGACCAAAGGCTTGTGCGCATTCACCTCCTCGACGCCAGCTCTGTCATCCTGAGCGTCAGCGAAGGATCTGGGCCGCGGATAGTACGGTCCATCCGATGCTACGCCAACTTCCCGTTCGGGGCCAGATGCTTCGCTGCGCTGCGCTGCAAAGGCGCAACATCTTGTTTTTTTAGCAAGCATTTTTGGTTGCGGCCGGAGGCCGCGCCGCGCTCAGCATGACAGATCGTGGCCCGTGGAGGTGGAACACGTGTCAGAGAGACTACGGGCGGGGCAGGCGAAGATCCTTGTGCGCGGGGATGGAATCGATCAGGGTAAAGTCGGTTCGTGTCGCCGCGACCGTCTCGCCCCGCTGCACGATTTCCTCGGTCCGGATCGTTCCGAGCCGGCCGTCAGCGGCTTTCAGATAGATGACTTTCAGCGGGTCAATCCCCATGATTCTGGCCGTGGTGGCATCGACGGCGGCCAGGTCCGTGCCCATCACGATGACCCCGGCGGGTTTCGGCGTGCCCATGATGGGGCCATCGCCTTCCATGCCGATAATGCCGTCAACAATGGCAAGATGCGGTTTCACCGTCTGATTGATATCCAGGATCGACGGCTCGATCCCGACCCAGTGAAAGACATTCTTCGGCCAGCCGTACGCAATGCCCGGCATCAGGCCGAACAGATTCTTCATGGAGAGAGTCACGCCAACCCAATGATGCGTCTTCATCTTGGGCATGGAGACAACCCAATCGACCTGGTCCACGGTCGCCGGCAGCGCGAGCGTCGCCAGGCCGTTTCGGCCGCCGGCGTTCGGCTTGACGACGAGATCATCGTTGTTCAGGTCGATGAACGGTGTCTTGTGCTCGACGAGCGCCCCGGCCATCCCCGCCTCTTCGAGGACTCTTGTCGTATCCCGGCAGTGCCCCGGCCCCTCACCGATGATGACGGCGGCGCCAAACTTGCGGAATGCTTCGACGGCGGCAAAAATCACTTCCGGCTGCGTGCAGATGTGGGTCGTGCCCCGCATCGTCTCCACGAAGTTCGGCTTGAGCAGGACCTTCTTGCCCCGGATTTCCCTGGGGCCTATGCCCAGGCCGCGCAGCCCCGCCTCGATGACCGAGACCAGGTCCGCACTATATGAAGAAGCCTTGGCGATAAAGACCCGGGATTTCCGGCGCCTCTGGCGCAGGTCCTCGTGAACCAGAGCCGCCGCCGTGCCGATGACACCCGCGGCTAAGGCATCGGCCAGGAGCCTTCGCCTCGATATCTTTCCCAACCATCGTTTTTCTGAAGGTGACTGCGTCATTGCTTGTCCTGTGAGCCACCGTGCTCCAGAAACTCGACCAAACCTGCCGAGCAGTGCCACGCCAGCAGCAGCAAACTGAGCGAAACCGTGTCATATGGGCCGGATTCTTCCTGCCGGGCGAGAACACCGACGATCTGCTCGTGCGGCTGCTCCAGCGTCTCCTGCCAGGCCTGGAGGCCCAGAATCGCCCACGCGAGGGACATGGGGGCGTTCAGGGACGTCAGTTCCACTCGCAGCAAGGCGATGCTCTTTTCGACGGCAGCCCTCGGCGCCAGACCTGCCAGGGCTTGCAGGCTCAGGCCGGTGCTCTCGGGCATAGGCCGCATCTGCCGTCCGAACGTGACGGTATTGCCGCAGTTCCAGCCTCCGTCCGGCAACTGGCGGTTCAGCAACAGTCGAACGGCATCCTGCGCCCGGCCATGAGAAGCATACCCGCAGACCCGCAAGGCCATAAGGGCATACGCCGTCGGCTCGACCCAGGCGTGCGTTTTCGCAATCCACGGCCAACCCGGGATCGTTTCATCGTGACCCTCGTTGGTCTCCAGGCCCTTCGCGATCTCGGCCTGCCGGAAGTCGAGCAGGAAGCGAACGGCCTTGCTTCGAGGCTCCTCACAGTCCGGGGCGCCATGCCACGCGAGGATGGCCAGTGCCGTGGGCCAGCAGGCGTCGGTGAGCTGCGGCGCTATGCAGACGCGGCCGTCGCCGAGCTGGACGCTCGCCAGCCAGCGCCGTGCCTTTGCGGCCACTCCGCTTTCGCCTCCGGCTGCCTCCAGCGCCAGAATGGCCCAGGCAGTGGCATCCGGCCGGCTGTTCCCGCCCGGCCGATTGGCAAAGCCGACGCCCTCCACGTATCGCTCTTCCAGGAGACGGAGTCGGGATTTCTCAATTGGATCGGTCAACAGCATTCCAACACCTGTTTACGTCCCATTCTACCACATTCCTCCCGCCCGCAGAATACCGGCGCTGGGCGTGGGCGGCTACGCTCCGCAGCCCCAGCGCCCGCAGGTCCGGGCCAAGGACCCGGCATTCGTCCTCAAAAATTGGCTTTGTTTTCGCAGAGGCATGGCCCGCGCTTCTCGCTCGTAACTCTTTTGCGGAACAGACATTACCGTCATTTCCGGTTTTCCAAAATTGGCTTTGTTTTGCATAATCAGGTCCTCCGCTCCCGCCCGGTACCGCGTTTCGCCAGTCCTGCGACCATCCCCGGAGGAGATTGCTTCGTCGCTGCGCTCCTCGCAATGACATGAACGGGGCATTCCACGTCATTGCGAGCGAAGCGTGGCAATCTATAGTCGCACGATTTCTGAAATGCGGTACGAAGCGACCCAAGGGACGCAACGATAGAATACTGGGCACGTCAGCTCCCACGCATGTGGTACACCCCGTGCCTTCCCCGGCGTTCCGCTGCTTGGTGGAGACTTGCATGGCGCTGACCACGATCAGAACCTCCGGCTCACTGGACGCGTGTCATTGTGACTCTATAGTTGCATACGCATCATACATACCTATCCGTTGCCCGTCAAGTGAAATTCCGGCAATCCAGTGACTTTTCATCTGCCGCTGGTGAACGCTGGTAAACTCTTTTCCGACATGGGTTTATACGGCTGTAACGGCAGCCGTAGGGTGGACTGTGCCCGCCGTCTTCTTTCGGCAGAGGACGCGAAGGGGCACAACTAAACACTTTGATGAAACGGACTTATGCCGATTTCTCCGGAAAAAGCACCTGACACCGTCTCGTTTCCCGATACAAGGACAACCTCAAGGGACCCCCAGAGATGGCCGATGTTCCTATAGCGATTTGGAGGTGCTACCATGAAAAGAAGAATCTGGCTCTTGCTTGCTGTTGTACCCGTCCTGCTTGCCATGTATACGCTGAGGAGGTCCCCGATTCCGCCCCGGGTGAGCGGTGGGGAAGTTCTCCCATCCTCGGTAGTGGAGTCTCCTGAGCCGGTCGCGACTCCGGTCCCGATAGTGCCCCCGGCAGTGCCTCCGACTGTAGCCCCACCTGTGGCCGAGGCCGGTCTTCCCGAACAGGAGGAGCTACGTGTCGTTGACGCCTACGCCACAGAGGAACGCCAGAAGATCGAGGCATGGTATTCCGATGAATTGGCGAGATTGAAGACGCTGCTTGAGGAGAGGTTACAAAAGCTCGACGGCGTAGACAAGCTGGCCTGGGCACAGTTCTACCAACGGGCAAATGAAACGTGGTCCACAACAAGCGGCTACGACTACGGATCGGCCTATGATTCTGGCTACGGGTCTGCCTATGGTCACGGTTTTCGTTCTGAAACCACCGATACCTTTGTGAGAGGAGACCCGGCAGAAGAATATGCGGCAATCATGGCGCAGATCAAGGATTCCAAGCAGGCAACACAGGAAGACTTCGTAAAGGCACAACAAAAACTCGCCTGGATGCGGGAACAGAAGTTGCTCGGGGTGCGGAATGAAGTGGATAGGCGGAAGGCGGTGATAGCCCTAAAAAAGTCCCGCGCTCAGATGGAGCTTGAGCGGAAACTATCGGGGGACCGGAGCCCGATAGTCGAAGCCGTAATCACAACTGCCGACAATCGGTTTTGTGCCTTGGTCGGGGACGCCCTTGTATACGAGGGGAACACTGTACAAGGCTATCGGGTGCGGAAGATACGTGCCGATAGCGTTGAATTTGAGAAGGATGAAGAGGTATGGGTGCAGAAAGTAAACTGAAGCCACACCTTATCCCCGTGGTTAAATCCGGGACTAAATCTGGGGACATACTCAATTCGGGACCGAAATAAGTAAGCTGTCCCCGGAATTCAATTGTACGGAGGTGCGACGTAAGGGAAGGAATCGGTAAGGTACGCCACGTGCTATGGACTTAGGACTGCTATTGGTGCTATCTGCTGTATCTATATCTGACATTGCGGCTGTCCTTGGAATGATATTCGGAACAGCAGGTCTCGTGTTGGGTATTTTGAACCATGCCAGAGATCGAGCCATGGTGAGAGTAGTACTGCAATGGGATATGCGCATAGCCGGTGAAGGCGGGAAGTCGTGGGCTATAATAAGTGTGGCAAATGTTGGAAGAAGACCCATATTCATCAGCAAAGCAGCTATCCGCTTACCCAAGAAGTATGAGCGTCGTTACTTGTTCTCTCATAAGAGCCTCGTGGGGAAGAAACTGAGTGAAGGCGATCCTGAAATAACGTACATGTGCGATCAAACGGGATATGAGAAGTATGCTGAGGATTGGCAGAGTATACGCGCCGTCGTCTTTGATTCACGTGCCAAGAGGTATTACTCCAAACCAGACGTGAACAACATTCCATCGTGGGCGAAAGGGACTGGCACTGTGTCGGTCAACTGAAGGAAAAGCACACATGGGCAACGTGATCGAAGCTACGACAGACAAATGGTTTCAGGAGACGGTAGCGAGAATCAATCGTGACGTGAAGCCCGACACCCCAGAGAACAACCTGCTATTCAGCATTCTGCCAGTGGCGTCCAACTATTCCAAGGCTGTATTCCTGTTGGCCGATAGCGATCACAAACTCCCAGCAATGGCCCTTCTTCGCGTCCTCGCTGAACTGACACTTCGAGTCATGTGGTGCCTGTATGAAGACAATTCAAAAAAGGAAGCCTCCTCTACACGGATCATGCGATGGTGGAGAACGACATACGAGGAGGAAATCAAGCATTTGAAAAAGATGCTCCCATCCGCAGACCCACAAGAGACCGGGAGCATGAAGCACGCGATAACCTCTCTTCAGAGTGAGATCGACAAGAACGCGCATCCGTCTGTAGGCCCGTTGTACAACTCCCTGGATGATCTACCCCGCCAAATCAGGGACGACCTCTATCCCCTTCTGTACAGTCCGTTCAATCGGGCAATACACCCAAATCTTAAGCTGTTCGCCGATCTCGTCAGGCAGGAAGGCAATGAACGAATGTTCCTTCGCGACCCGGAAAAACCAAGTGCAGGCACGCTCAAGATATGCGCCATGACAGATGCGTACGATCTACTCGCCGTCGTGCATTTCCACTACGGGTGGGATTGTGAGCGGATGAAAGCCGAGTATCTCAAGATCAAGGAAGACTTCGCGAATCAGGTGGGAGAATGACGGTGGTCAACCGGCGAGTTTGACGCCGGGGTATTGTCGGGTCAGAGCTTGATTAGTGATTAGGGGACGGAATTCTACGGTACGTTTGGCGGTGGGTCAGTTCAGATGGCAGGGTCCGGGCGGACGGGTGGGGTGGCTTTCGTGGCGGGCGAGGTAGCGGATCGCACAGGCTGCGACCTCTTGCAGCCAAGCGGTGTCCAGGGCCGCTGCGAAGTCCGCCAGCAGGGGTCGCACATCCAGGTGGGCCGGCGCCTCGGCGTTGGCATGGAGGTTGGTCAGGGACTCGGCCAGGAGGCTCTCGGCTCGGTTGATCTTCGGCGCGATGTCCACAGCCGGGTAGTGCAGGAGTTGCGCCAGTTCGGCCGGCTCCACGGCCGCGAGATGATGGAGGATAAGGACCTCCCGCGCGGGGCGCGCCAGCAGGTTCAGGGCATCCGCCAAGTCCCGCATTCTCTCGTCGGCGATCAGGGGCTCATCATCCCAGAGGACCGGCGGCTCACGGCGCAGCGCGACATCCGGCCCGATCACGTCCGCCATGAAATCGACGAGGATGCCAAGCTGCCCCAGGCGATCCAGCTCGCCTGCCAGCAGGCATGTCGTGATCAGTGTGTACACCCCGATTTCCCGGGCCTGTCTGTGGCTGTTGGTGAACCGGGCACAACGGACCAGCACATACGGGGCATAACACTCGATAATCCACTCGTATAAGGTGAGCCTCGCCCCATTGACGCCGTGCCGCACACGCCGCATAGTCTGCCCTTTCGCCCCCCGGTTCGCTTCGTACCCCTTCCCGGCGGCGGCACAACGAAAAAGAGCACCGCCGCAATCACGCTCAACTCAGGCCGGTCAGGGCCTTTGGGGAACGTGAAAGCTAAACGGTGCTCTCTGCAGACATACCCTACGCAGGGGGCCCGAGCTTTGTGTCGAGTGTCGATCAAGGATGCCTTCTGCACAGACACAAAGCATCGGTGCTCTTTGCGTAGAAACAAAGAGCACCGAGCCTTCCAAACGCTTCCCCGATAAAGACTGACCGTTTGAGTTGAAGCGTCTGAAATCTCAGTGTTTCAGATTTCTTTTCGGCTGATTTCTCCCAGCCGCACCGTTATTCTACCCCAACCCGCCCGTCAAGGCAACCGCAAATCCAACGACAAGCGGCAGTGGGTGCGGATTTGTGTTTTGGGGGGATTTCTGGTAGAGTGGCTGATCTGGGTTTCTTAGGAGTGATCGAATTGGGTAAGACACTTGTCTATAAGATTCTGGAGGGGCATCGGGTCGAGGGGCGGTTGGCGCCGGGCGAGGAGATCGGCATCCGGATCGACCAGACGCTGACCCAGGATGCGACGGGAACGACGGCCTTTCTGCTCTTCGAGTCGATGGGGGTCGGCCGGGTCCGGACGGACCTGTCCGTCAGCTACGTCGACCACAACATGGCCGGATTCGGGCCCGAGAACCATAACGACCATCTGTACCTGCAAACCGTGGCCGCCAGGAGCGGCGTGTACCACTCGCGGGCCGGCAACGGCATCTGTCACCAGGTGCACCTGGAACGGTTCGGCAAGCCGGGGGCGACGCTGCTGGGCAGCGATTCGCACACGCCGACGGGCGGCGGCCTCGGCATGCTGGCCATCGGGGCCGGCGGCCTCGACGTCGCGGTCGCCATGGGCGGCGGGCTGTTCTACCTCCAGTGCCCGAAGGTGCTCGGCGTGAAGCTG
>Ga0315291_10000623_pt1 | contig 46875 bp, 32 predicted proteins | sample YL17G12_20_MG_FD_203070 | JGI IMG/M metagenome (GOLD analysis project Ga0315291, IMG submission 203070) | Sediment microbial communities from Yellowstone Lake, YNP, Wyoming, USA - YL17G12_20 | ecosystem: Environmental > Aquatic > Freshwater > Lake > Sediment | place: USA: Wyoming | collected...
TTCAGAGGTACTGACGGTATGTGACAGGCGTTTTTGCTTGCCTTGGCGATACTTTGGTGATATAATGCGCGGTACATCAGGCGAAAGCAGCTGACGGTGTAGTCTAATAGACATCTTGAGGCATTAGCGCGGGGGGAGTTATGTTTGTTGGCATTTCAACGCTCTTGTGGCGGGAAAAGGTGAAGAATAGCCTAAGTATTTTCGGCAATTCTCATTATGCAAACTCTATTATGCTCTCAACGAGAGGGGGTGCACGCGTGGTCAAGATGTTTATGTCTGTTTGTCTTGGGACGGCTGCCGTGGTGTTTTGCCTTGCAGCAACTATGGCCACAGCGCAAACAGACGGGTGCGTCTTGCTAATGGATGGATTCAGAGTTGCTAACCCCGGATATGACTATGAATGGTACGCTGGCCTGGTTTACCACAATGGACACTGGGAAGTAGCCCTGAGGTTCGTCTATCACACCGACCCCGAACCCCAGTGTGAGTGTTCGTGGGCTGTGAATATCCCAGCTCCGCGCCAGGGAGAGGATTGGTACTTAATCAATCTGAGAGCGGATACTGCGATAATGACATATCTATACTACTCGGACGGGAAGGTCTATAGGACAGCGGGGGGTGCATTTGAGTGTGGTGTCTGCGTGCCTCCAACGGGCTGGGAATTAATATATGATATGGGCTATACCGGGGCCTGCCAGACTTTTGGTTGGCCGATCAGGGGAAGTGACTCGCTGACGGCTGTCGGAGACAATCAAATTCCATCAGGCGGCGTCAGTAGCTGGCTTGCGAGCCAGCCAAATCCGTTTTCGAGCACCACCGAGGTTAAGTTCCACCTCGAATCTCCGGATCATGCGAAGGTGGAAATCTACGATCCAACGGGACGGAGAATTCGTACTTTGCTCGACTCCGACATATCGGCTGGAGATCTCTCTGTATTCTGGGATGGCAGGAATGAAAGCGGGCAGCAAGCTGCATCTGGGGTGTACTTCTGCCGCATCATTACGAGTCGAGGCCCGGGTGTGCAGAAGATAATCAGGTTGCGATAGTATCAAAAGACCTCATGAGAGGTTGAGAGCCTGGCTGGAGACCGGGTATGGTTGCCGGGACTGAGGCCCCGTGCGAAAGTAAACGGGAATAGCCACCCGGAACCTGTAGCCACGGCGCCAGACTCCTACTCTACAAGTCCCCACTTACCTGTGGGTGCAAATCGATTGCTTCCTATAACCCGTTCCAGGTAGGAGAAAAGGCTATGCATGATACGAATCGCCGCTATGGTTTTGCCACTGTCCTTTTGGCTCTTTCCCTTGGTGTCAGCGCAACGTCCGGAATGTGTCAGGTGACGATCTCAGCCGTCGTTCCTGGCACGTCAGATCCTTGGCTCGCTGGGATGCCAACTGGGTCAATTGCAAGCTGCCTCTTTTCGCTATGCGACACAGTTCCCACCGAGTCTCCAGTGCTGATAGATAACCTATGCCTGGTTCCAGGGGAGCCCTTAGTATTTGAAGCATCTGGAGGCGTGAGTATTGATCCTGGCCTTCCTCTCTACCCTCCAGACGGCGACGTGTCCTGGACAGTGTGGCATGATGCGGGCGCGGAGGATAGTATATCGAACATCTATGCTCCAATTGACTGTCTCGTTGGTGTGTTTCTTAACGATGCACAACCTAACTCAAGCCCTGCACCCCCTTCCCTTGAGTTCGGCACTCTGCTTAGTCGCGACTATCTAAGCTTGTCTCCACTTCTGAAGCAGGTGTTTTTCATTGGTGACGGACTTACGAGTGCTGGTGAGGTTCAGCGTGTGCTGGTGCCCTCCGGTGCGACGCGACTTTTCCTGGGGACCATGGATAGCTGTGGGTGGTACAACAACGGAGGTCAATTCAACGTCCAACTCACTGTCTCATGCGGCCCTACAACTGTTAATGGCACCACCTGGGGCAGAATCAAGAGCATGTTCAGGTAACTGCCAACACAGGTTTGAAGCCACAATAATCGAGGCGGCTGGCCACGCGCTGGCCCCTCTTGCTATGTGATGGTCTTCAGACGATGGTCGAGGGAGCGACGACCGGTCCAACAGTGAGGGCCTATAGATACTCGCCGTTTCAGAGGTACTGACGGTATGTGACAGGCGTTTTTGCTTGCCTTGGCGATACTTTGGTGATATAATGCGCGGTACATCAGGCGAAAGCAGCTGACGGTGATGATTTTCTCATTTGGACAACAGTGGGGGCACTGATGCAACGTTGGCCCTGGACGCTTCGTGTGTTCTCATACGAGAATCTGAGCCTCATCGGTCCGAGATGGGGCTTTCTTGTCCTGTTGCACCTAGTTGCTGGAAAGGAGACGGAGCATGGAAAGAGTCAAGGTGTTTGGAATGTTGGTACTCATTTTACTCATGCTGTGTGCCTTCCCATGTGTGTCTGCATTCGCATCCTGGCAGGATTATGGGAATTCAATTTGCACAGCCACGGGTACTCAGGATAATCCCCAGATTACTTCAGACGGAGCTGGGGGGGCCATCATCACCTGGCAGGACTCGCGGACTGGGAATGTGGACATCTATGCGCAGCGGGTGGATGTATCTGGGAATGTGATGTGGACGCCTGATGGTGTGGTTGTGTGCATGGCCATGAATAACCAGTATGAGCCGCAGATTATTTCAGATGGGACAGGGGGAGCCATATTTGCCTGGTACGATTTGCGGAGCGGTGCATCCGACATCTATGCACAACGAGTGAACGCATCAGGGATCATGCTGTGGGGTTTGGATGGGCACCCCATCTCCACTGCCCCTGACAACCAGTGGCACCCGAGGCTAGTCCCTGACGGGTCGGGAGGGGCCATCATTACTTGGCAAGACATTCGGACCTCAACCAGCAGAGACATTTATGCGCAGCGTGTGGATTCGCTTGGTCTCTGCCTGTGGGTGGCTAACGGCGTTAGCATTCGCAGCAATGTGGGTCCTGAAGATAATTTGCCAAGCATAGCAGCAGACAACATGGGAGGGGCCATTGTCTGTTATTGCGATCAGAGCTATGACGTTTACGCGCAACGCGTCGATTCGATGGGAACAGTACAGTGGCGTCCCGGTGGAGTTCCTATTTGCACAGCTCATGGCAACCAATGGAACCCTCAGATTATCTCCGACGGAGCGGGGGGAGGTATTATCACGTGGCTTGACAACCGAGGATTCGATGAATCTCCTCCTAGTGATGTGGACATTTACGCTCAGAGGATAACCTCGACTGGCGTGATCCTATGGGTCTACGACGGTGCTGCCGTTTGTAGATCCAGCGGTAGCCAGCAAAGTCCTCAGATCACGACTGACGGTCAAGGGGGAGCTGTTATCGCATGGGTGGATCCCGGCTTGTCAGCATACGCCGGCGACATCCATGTGCAAAGGATTGACTCATCAGGCACAGCGCTCTGGGCAACGAACGGGACAAATCTCTGCGAAGCTGGGGGAGTCCAGTCGTCTCCGCGGTTATCGCTTAGTTACAGCGGTAATGTGATAGTCACGTGGAAGGATGCCCGTAGCGGCACCTATGATATTTATGCCCTCTTGGCTGAACACAGCAAGTTTACTGCAGCACCCTCGATAGCATTTGTGCGTGATATACCCAACGATCAGGGCGGGAGTGTGGCACTCGCCTGGAACCATTCGAATTGTGATATTGTCAGGGGAGCAGTCACGTACTATTCCGTTTGGAGAGCCCTCCCTGCTGGGATCGTATCATCGATCGCAGAGACCTATGGCTCTTCTGTCACCTCTGACATCACCGAAGAGTCTACCGGCGCTAGGGTTCGAGTCACTTCCAATGGTATGACACAATATTACTGGGAATTAATCGGCAAAGTTGATGCACACCGCTTCAGCTCATACAGTCTCAGAGCCCCAACGTTGTTTGACTCAACGTCTGCTTCAGGCGCCTACCACTCGTTCCTAGTGTCGGCGCACACAAGTGATCCTCTGATGTACTGGGACAGTGCACCCGACAGTGGCTATAGCGTCGACAATCTTGCCCCTGATCCACCCAGGCTAGTTTCTGGTCGATGCGTTTCCGGGCTGGGGCTGCTATTGAGCTGGTCGCCGAACAGCGAGCAAGACCTTTCACACTACGCCATATACAAAGGTTTGGATTCAACGTTCGTTCCCAGTGAGGTGTCACTGATAGGGACAGCGGCAGATACGAGCTTCGTGGATGGTTCCTATAACCTTGCGGTGCGGGTCTACTATAAGCTTACTGCAGTTGATATACACGAGAATCAGAGTCGGTGGACGATGTGGGTCGGGGAGGGAGGTCCAACTGTTATTTACAGCCCCGAGCTGGCTGCTGGTGTGAACGAGCGTGGGATAAAGATCACGTGGAATGCTCTTCCAGGTGCTACGGGCTACCAACTGTATGAGAGGAAAGAGACGGAAGGGGCGTACGTGCGAATTACGGAGACATCCATTCTGCCTGGCCCTTCTACGTATGTTTATGTGCTTAGCGAGTACCCTGAGGTCACGACGTACTTCATGCTCTCTGTTCTTGTGCCTGGCGGGATAGAGATGAGATACGGTCCCGTGGTAGTGTATCCGCTGAGGACGGCGATCGTGAGCTGTTCGCCCAATCCGTTTTCTCTGAGCACTCAGGTGCAATACAGCGTTGCTTCAAACATAGCAGGGAGTTTGAGGATCTATGATGTTACAGGTAGGCTTGTGAAGACGCTGCACGAGGGTGCACTTGCCCGGGGAACGCGGAGCATTGTGTGGGACGGCTCGACTGATGCTGGTGTGAGAGCTGCTGCTGGGATTTACCTCTTGCGTTTTGAGACGGAGGGATTTGTAGAGTCTAGAAAACTGGCTCTGACCAGGGAGTAACGTATGTGTTGATGGGTAAGGTCAGTTCAGAGGGATTGCGATCAGTCTCTAGGCCGGCGACTTCGTGGGGACACGGAAGACGGTGATGCTCAAATGAGTTCTGGTAAGGAAGCCGCGCGAATGAGAACCTGCGCCCTGGTTTCATGACAATCGTAGAGACCGGGTATGGTTACCGGGACCGAGGCCTCGTGCGAAAGTAAACGGGAATGGCCACGCGGGATCTGTAGCCTGGGCGGAAGGCTACTACTCCACAAATGTGTCTGTCAAATAAGGGAGATAGTAGAATGAAATCGCGTTTGTATCGTTTTCTCTTGCTGGGCATTGCTCTAGTTGGCGCTGGCTGTGCCCCGTATTCACCACCGCCAAGTCCAACCTTTTTCCGGAATCCTTCAGGCGCTGAACAGATGATGGCTAAGAGAACCTACGCGGCATCTGTCGATGCCGTCTGGAATGCGGCGGTTCAAGTGGTGACAGACAATCAGTATTCTTTGGTGACCATTGAGAAAGACAGTGGTGTCCTGACAACAGACTGGGTGCTCGTGGAATCAAGAAGCCCGTTTGGTTTAGAACCGCGTGAGACGCCTGTTACGCTGGGTTTTCTAGCCGTCCTTCCTCCGACAAGGAATTTCCTTGGCGAGATCGGTTTGTGGTCGAAATGTCGCTACAAGTTCAGCGTGCGAGTGACAGCCGAACCGTCTGGGTCGACTCAGGTTCTTCTGACTCCGCACATCGAATGCTGGGAGGATCAGGAACGTAAGACATGGACTCCCTGTGAGAGTAAGGGTGTTCTGGAGAGTCAATTCTTTCAGTCCTTAGAAACGTACGTGCTAAAACAGCTGAAGGGTATTCTGACACCCGTTGAAAAGCAGCCTCTGCGCAGCCAGCAAAGCTTCGTTCCAAGGAGACAGTTTTTGGCCCCGTCGAAAGACACGATACAGTAGAGGAGTTCCTGTCCAAAGCAAAGCACCACGGGATGGCCAAAAGAATGGTGAACGATCGGCCGGCCTTGGTGACGCTGATGGCATGATTATAATCAGAAGGGAGCGGAAAAGGATGGCATTATCAATGACATGAGTATGGATCTGATAAAGCCGTTCTTTGGGAATTCTACTCACCGTTCAGCGCCTCTTTGTGTTTCAAACGTCCTTTCACTTCGTCCGCCGATTATTGAAGTTCTTCGCTTGGACCAATCTGCCAATCAACGCACCCCCGTTTCCCGCCGCTTTCTGCCCTGCTTTCCCGCTGAAAGAATCTTCGCCTGAGCATCACAATTATCTTGCTATCTCTTGCCCCCAGAGCGTTCATGGACTTAGGCAGTCATAGTAACTGCTTGTACAAAAAGCTGTTAGAGAGGGGGTGAGCAAGATGGCAAAGAAGGCGAAGAAAGGCAACGGAAAGGCCAAGGTGACTGCGAGGCCAGAGCAGCCGAAGCAGAACGCACCGAAGGCTAAGGAGGCCCACAAGCCCCAAGCTACCGACCTGGATGCCCTGCGCAAGCCGGTGCTTGACGCCAACGCTGGCCTGACCAAGGCTGAAGCCGAGGCCAAGGCGCTTGTGGACAAGGCGCTAGCCCTCGTAGCCCAAGCCAAGGCCGAGTATCGCGAGGCTGCATCGCTCTACCGTGAGGCTTGCAGGAAAGCTGGCGTTGAGTGCGAGTTTGAAGGTGGACGCTCTGAAAATGTGAGCCCGAAGGTGAGCTTCGTTGTCGAGAAAACGGAGAAGGGCATCCGCGTGATGGTGAAGGGCAAGCCTGAGAGCGAGGAGCTGATACCGCTGGCGACGCTCAAGGCATCGATTGGCAAGGCGGCCTATGCCTACACCGACAAGCATGTTGGTCCGCGAGAGCGCGTGGGAAACAAGGGTGGGACGTTGGGGAACAGACTGCGCGCTGTGATGGCGGGGAAGAAATAATCCACTCCATGAATGCGAGGATCACCTGATGGTGGTCTTCGCTGTTCGTGACTTGGTTTTCCTTTGCCTTTCACTAGTCGCTCCATATCCTCACATGCTCTCCGTCGACCGACTCTCTCTGCTGACTTGACAACTAGCGACAGGACCAGTAACGTTATATGTGATGGGTGTGGTTGATCGTTTTTGTGACCGCAATCTCGCGGAGACTGCAGGAATCCCACACAAGAAAGGGTGAACAGAAAAGTGAACTCAAGAGAAAAGACGGGCGACAAGGCCAGAGCTGCTGACGTGGGCAAACAGGCGTACGTCCTTTACCTTCGAATAGAACAATACCGAGAGGATCTGCAGCGATTGCGAATTGCGCCCGTAGGCGGGATGGTTCTCTTTCAATTTGAGAAGTCGGCTGACGAGAATGTCTTCAAGACTGCACTGAATGAGTTCAACGCACTTTTGGGAGAGACAAAGCGGTTATTGGAAGAGGATCCTGACTTGTCACCTGAACTGGTCCGGCTCGTACCGGCCGGCGCGACGGAAGCTGAAGCGAAACAAGCTTTAGGCGTATCCTCGAAGGAGCAGCTATTCATTTGGAGTGGGAGGTTGCTGGCAATTGTGAAAGCTTACGTGATGTTTCACGCCCCGATGGAAGAGAAGAGGAAAATCGGATTTGTCTAGGTACTCAACATTGCGTAGGTGCTACCCCAGAGGTCACGAGAACGCGTCGGAAACAAGGGTGGGACGCTCGGGAACAGGTTTAGAGCTGTGATGGCGGGGAAAAAGTAGTAGACTGAGTGAGGACCGTCTGTGATAGGCGGGCCTTGCTCTTTCTTGTTCAGAGCCAATTCAGCGAAGGGCTTGATGATTGACAGGTAGGCACGTCAGCGCTATGCTGGCTGTGGCGGATTAGAGATAGCGTGTCATTATGCGGAAACCGGAGAAGACCGGATGCGGGCGGGAAGATTGTCGCCAAGCGTGTCATCACAAAATAGTTGGAGACCTGCACGCAGCGACTGTGATCTGGAAAAGAGGACATTCCAAAAGGCACGTAAGTGGAAACGGCACGAGCCGTAGCTAGATTCAGGGTAGCGCACTGCTCACAAGGTCCCGATGAGAGCAAAGCAAAGGAAAGAACGTGGCAGGGGAGGCTCAGACAGGAGCAAACGGCCCCAGTTCGAGCAGCGCCCGCTCGACACCTCCCTGACCGAGCCGGTCACAGATTCTGTTATGCCTCCAGCGACGGCAGTGCCAGATTTGCTGCCGTTCAGTCAGCGGACAGCTCAAGACTTCGAGCGAATCTGCGTTGTGGTTGCCCGGGAAGTCGACGGCCTCCGTGACGTGCGTCTTTACGGCGTCCCCGGGCAACGTCAGGATGGCTTAGACCTAGTGGGGTGGGATGCGGATAACAAAGCGGTCGTCTACCAAGCACGACGCTGGGTTGCGTTCTCCGACCTCGACCTCCGCAGCGCCGTGAATGACTACGTAAGTAGGGGCCGGGCTTTTTCCGCAAAGCGTTTCGTCGTTTGCGTCGCTGCTTCTGCGCGTCGCACCGAAATCATTGATGAATTGGCTCGGCAGCGCAACATCCGTGACTTCGGCGTCGATCTGTACGACCAAGAGCGTCTTTCAGAAATGCTAAGGCTACGTCCCGATCTGGTTCGTCGGCTCTTCGGTGCCGAGTGGGAACGGGTCTTCTGCACAGGCAAACCCCCTTCAGCACCTGCTCGTTCACCTTCGGACGTGCTAGCAGATGCGCTCCTCCGTGGCCCTCTCGACGCTTTGGACCTTGCAGAGACCGCCGACGCGGCAGGGCGGTTGCTTGACGAGGAGCCGAGACAGGCCGCAGAGCTGTACGAGCGCATCGCGGAGAAGTTGGAAAGCAGCGACTTCTCAGGCTTCTCTGACACTTATCGTCTGCGGCAAGCGGAGTGTAGAAAAAGGGCAGGCGAGATGCCAGAAGCGGTGCGTCTCTTCACGGAGGTAGTGTGGCACGGTGTCGAAAAAGGCGCAAACCTTCGTAGCCATGAGGCATCACGAAAACTGCAAGAGCTCTCGCAAGAACCTGGAGCTCCTGCGATTGCTGCCGTCCTCGTCAATGTCCTAAGAGCAGTAGACCGCTGGTACGCGGATCCGTTCTATGAAATGAAGGACGTGGAATCCGCCGTTGAGCGACTTGTGAACGAGCGTGCTCCCGGAGCTTCCGACGCGGCCCTTTGGCTGGCCGAGAGCGCAGTGGCCATGGAGAACTACGATCTCGTTCGCAGGGTCGCAGGAACATTGGAGGCCATCGCGTCGAGCCGAGAGGAAATCCGCACCTCGGATGCCACGGCCGTTCGCCTCCGGCTTTGCATTGCGGACGCGACTCGGGACTGGGAGGCGCTTCGTGACCGCGCTCTACGCGGCAGCTTGGGCCCCAGACAAGCTGCTCTGGTCCATGCGCGCATCGGTCGCTTCTGCGCATGGAATGCAGATCCTGAAGCAGCAGATAAGAGTTATCGACTGGCCATCGGGCAGGCTTGCCAAGCGGGTATCAATGCAGAAGCTGCAGCGGCACTGCTCTCCATATGGACGGTTGGAATTCGGTACGGACTTCCAGAGAAAGACTGGGGTGGTGCGCATGACCTCTCCAGGGACGTCCAAGTTGCCGGCACTGACTACCTACAATCCGCCTACGACCGCCGTGCAGCAGCTCTAAGTGAGTTGTCCGAGAGCAAGCTTCCATCTGCTCTCGAGAATCTCCGAGCGTACTTACGTACTGCCACACTTTCCGGACGGCTTGCATCCGAGATTGACGCTCATTCACTGCTCGGCCGGCTGTATATCCGCGCTGGGCTGTCCGGACTTGCGACACGGCATTATATCCGCGCTGGTGACAGTAAGGTGCTGGAGGAGTGGTTTCCGAAACTTGGCTCATACGTGGACTGCACTGAGGGACTGGACCGCCGAGCACCATGGGAGCGGGCGGCCACATTTTCAGCCCTTGCCGCGGAAGGGGATCTGATCCCTGATGATCAGGTGGAGCATCTAGTTAGCGCTGCTCTCAACGGAACTTCGGGCCAGCGACAGGGCCTGTTCGGTCCATGGGTCTGGCTATCCGCGTACAAGCTCTTGGCAGCTCTAGCGCCTCGCATTCCTTCTTCATACGTTGACCCCATCTTGGATCTACTGCAGCAGCATATTGAACGAGAGCCGAACCACTATAGGCACGATGACGACCAACATGTGCGCATCGTCGCAGGTTTCTTTCTCGCGCATCCTAAGCTGCGTGAGAGGACGGGGCGCCACCTACTCGCCCTCATGGGTGCAAGTCCGGACCTGGGGGATAAGGTGTTGGCCAAGGGTTGGGATGCAATAGAGGCCGGGCGCGATGTACTAGTGGAAGGACTGTGTCGGCTCGCGAACGATGGGTCTAAAGCAGCTCTGAGAGCCTTGCTCTATCTCGAAGTAGAGCACCCGCTTCTGGTCAAGGAGGCGCGGCAGCTCTTGGAAGCGGCTGTCAACCGTCCACAGCGGAAACCCGGACAGTACGCGATTGGGTCAGTCCTGCCCGGGGCGGCCCCGTTCGTCCGCCTCCTCGCGGAAGAGGAGCGCATGCACTTCGCTGAAGTGGCGATGTGCTCAGCAGAAGACGACACAGAGATGGAACTCAACCGAGCCGAGGGGGTCGAAGCCGTAGGAATCGTGGCCTCGGTTCTGCCGGATGAAGTCAGAAGTCCGCTCTTTGATCGAGCAATGTCTCTCGCTTGTGCTCCAACGCTCTCTCAGATAGATAGACAGATGCGGGCAGGGTTACATCCTCTGAGCAAGGTCCGAATCGATCTTGGTGTAGGTCTCCTGGTTCCCGAGGCCTTATTGGCTGCTGCGCGGCTTGCACAAAGGAGGGAACAGTACATACAGGTGATCCAGTCTGCTTCTTTGCTGTTCAGAACTGGCGACGAGAAGGTCGCAACCCTCGCCGCGCACGCCCTATCCTGCCTGCCACGCAAAGAGGTCGAAGTAGACACAGGGCTGCTTGCAGCGTCCCCCGTTAGCGCGGTACGTCAGCTGGCAGCAGTCCTGTGGGCGGACCGCCCACAGATTCTACCTCGCCTGGGCGAAGTACTAGCCACGGACAGCAACCGAGGCGTTCGCCGTGCCCTTGCCAGTTCACTTGCTACGCTACGCCAAACGAGACCGGACCTGGCGGAGAGACTTAAGGAGGTGTTGAGCAAGGATCCGTCTGCCTCTGTCAGATCAGAGGTCTGCGGTGCGTAGCGATTCGGACCTTAAGAGCCCTCGAGTGAGCACGTGCATCAGATGCTGCGATACGTCGATTTGGACCAGGATCCAGCAGCGATTTCAAGCAGCTGGCAGCCTTCGGCGTCCACGGCTGTATCCGCAGAACTGCGTTTGTTGTATAGCGAATTCGCAAGGCCATTCTAAGTTGGTGATAGTCTGTTTTGATGATTGTGCTGATTTTATTAAAGGTAACACGGAAACTTGTGGGTCAACGACAGGTTTGGGTGGGGGGGACTTTGAACATTGTTCATTGCGCCTGAGGAGACGCCTGGTATAGCAGCTTCTTCTGTCCATCAGCCCACCTGCGACCGCGTACTCTGCTCATCGCCGTTTTGGGGCTGACTCGCAGTTCGGGGCGTCTTACTCGGCGGGCCTGCGCTGGCGCTGTTCATGGCGAAGGTGGCAAGTCTGTTTCTGCAACTAGGGAAGAGTCTAGCTCTGAAGGGCCTTCTACCCAATTTACGAACAGCCAGCACTTCTGTAGCAGGCGTGCCCCAATCATGCAGCTTGCCACACAATTCTCGCACTCGTGGGTCGTTGTTTTTTGTGTAGGCGGCGACCTTGTTCTGTGCTAGACTCACCGGTGCAATGGTTTTCTGGCGGATGAGTCCCTTGAGGACAAGCCGCCAGGAATAGACCCGCAGGCGTACGGCAGAGCGCTAACCAGGGTCATAGTGCCAACTCGGCACATTTGTGGGCACTACCGCACTGGGGCGCGTATGACAGGGCACCGAAGCCTTCTCCGACAGAACATTGACCGCGACAGACACCTCTGCAAACTGGAAGGATGGGACGCTGACGTTCTGTTTGTGTTCTACGAACAGCATCTAGACAAGCACAAAGTCTTGCAACAGGAGTGCTCAGAGGGATTCATCAGAGAACGCTTCCGAGAAGCTGACAACCTGTGGTTCATAAAGTTCAAATCGTCTCCGACATGTGCAGGCCGTCCTGCTTCGTCCGCAGCTAGCATCGGACTTTCGAATGTGATCGCAGTCGAAACCCTACAATTCTATGGTGAAGACCGATTCAAGCACAAGGCGATTGCTGAGAGCACCGTTGCTGAAGTGGTAGGAGAGATAATCAATGACCCAGAGGGCTACAGGCAGAGTTTCAAGGGCAGGTTGGGTAACGACCGTTACTTGGTCTGGCTTAGTCCGACCGACGACCTGGAACAGTTCTTGACCCAGGCCCCCAATGATTGGGCGGCCCACGAAGCCAGGTGCGCGCTTGGCCTTGTGCATCTTGATGGGAACAGACATGTGATTGTCTTATCATTTCCGGCCCTCTTCTTCAATGGGGTCTTGGCGCTCCCCAATTTCGTGGATGGTGGGGAGCACAGGGTCTTTTGTGTTTGGCTTGAACCCGGTGCCAGTTATGGGCACACGTGGGACCTTCGCACTCAACAGAAGGGGCTCAGAGAGGTAGTGGCACCGAGCCGCTCCGTTGACGGTAACAATGATAAATTTGACATCGTGTACCTCGGATTTGCTCGCTGGCCAATGCCGCCTCCGTTATACAATTTGATGCTGGGGGTGTAGAGTGACCTCGTTTGGAGAGTACATCGTCTCCTTTAGCAAGATGCCTGGTCTGCAGCCTGGGCTGACCTGGACAGATATGCAGGCCAAATTCGGGGTTTTCCAAACTGATGAGGGTCTGCGTTTCACAGAGCAGATTACCAATGCCGAGGTCAGAGAACTAGTGTCCTGCTTCAGCAGCAGGGAAGCCCAACTCGTCGTATATGAGGCGGTTCGAGAACGCCAGAAGCGTGTGGTTTGGTCGTACAACGAAGCTTCACTTACGTCCTGGGTTTCCCGGGTCTTACAGGATGGAGATCCAGATCCGTGGATCACACCGGGCGTTCCAGATGAACGAGCCTTGTTGGTCGTTGATGCTGCTTCGGCATCGCACAGTTCCGTGTTTAAGGGCCGGGTTCGTGTTGTGATTTTTCGCTTACTCGAGCATTTATCTCGGGATTTAGTGTTGAAGGATTCTGTGTCTTTGGATCAAGAGACAATCCCGATTTTCTGGTCTCTTGTGTTCCTTGTGGGTTCCCTAGAAGTCACGGACGCGAAATCACTCTTGAGAAAACTTGCCAGCTGCCGCAACCTGGAAGAGATCGCGTATAGAGGTTTTTCGTTCAAACGGCATGTCCTCCGATCTCTCGGTGGCATCGCGGACCACACTGACTTGAACTTCTATACGCGCCTTCTCAAAGAACCTGGGTTTGTCGCACTTGCGTTCGACGTTCTAGGCAGAATTGACCCGGCCAAGCAGGACAAGCGTTTCATGTCCGTTTGTGTGCTGCAAAAGGTCCACCCGAGTGACGACGAAATCCATTCAATCATCGCCAGTCTAGTCGAGAGTTCGAAGCACAGGACAGTGCAGCAGTTTCAGTACTTCAAAGATATACTTGCCCGCATACAGTCCAATTATGCCCGTCATCCTGACAGCGCTCGCAAGATTTTCCGTTGCCTGGTTCAGACTCTAGAGCGTCGGCAGGACACACCCTTCGTTAGTGTTGGGCTTTACTACCAGAGCCTATTGGAGCTGGCTGTGGGGGTACCCCTGGAGTTAGCTGCTCGTCTAGTACTGAGCGTTCGATCTCCGCTGGAGTCCGCGAGTGAGAAGTTGGCACTGAACCGGGAAGACGAGTATTGGCTGGACGGCCTTTTACAGGACAGAACCCAGAAGCTGTACGCGAAAGCTTCCATCAGCCAGATTGTGTCCCGGCTCCATACTGCTGAGGCTTTGGGTTAATGATGACCGACAATAAGAGTCATAGGCTAACTGCGAAGCGAGAAGGAGCGGGGCTCTCTCGAAGTCTCCATGAACACTTCAGGGATCTTGGTGACATGTTGGAAACCGTCCATCCAGGGTTTGTTCGTCTCGAGAAGGACCTGGCGTGCGATAGCGCCGCCGAGAAATGGGGCATCAATACCAGCTTAGTCTTCGTAGTTGATTTTTCAGAAGTCTACAGCTTTGTCACGCAAGAGCCTTTGGTCTACGGCGATCCACTCGCCGATTTGGTCTCGGGGGACGTATTCTCGGGTGCTCATCACGCAGCCCTGACGTTTCTTTTCCGCGGCCTGCCGTATAGACTGGTTCTCTTGCCCCCTCACATGTTTGAACTTGACAGCTTTGTTGGTCAGGTTTGCGAGAAGCACCTTATGCAAAGCCTGGATCAATCAGATTTGAGAGCAGAGGTCGAATCTCTTAAGACAAAATACCCTCCCATTGCCAAACTTTTGGAGCTCATGTCCCGCTGGAATGCTGCGCGTCGAGATCCCAAGGGTCCAGTCACGTCTGAGGAACTCGCGTGTTTTGAGAATCAGGCTAGGGCGGGACTCACGGCGGGAGAAATAAGGCAAATATGGACTGTCCTCGGACAGGTCTTCGCCCCTGTGTTCTGCTCGTTGAAAAAGGGAACTATCACGCAGATTCACGAGTTGCGGCAGCTGTTCGAGAGACGGCGAGAGAAACCATCAAAGATCATATCGCTTCAGGAATTTGATGTTCGGCTGGCGGAGCTAGCCGATGCCAATAGCGCAGGCCACGAACGATGGACGGAAGAGTTGGAGCGGTACCATTCAGTGTACGCTAACGGCCGTCGCAAGCCGCCGACCTCGATGAGGCAGAAATCGGCGGTTGCCAGGAGGAACGACGCGCTTGCCTTGCGTTATCTCGAAATACTAAATCCGCTGTTGCACTCACGTGGTCAGCAGCTCATGTTTGTCTCTCGCAGTGGTGATATTCGGACCGTGATGAGACGCTACCCCGGCGTGTTTGGTTGCCTGGGCGAGGAGTACTGGAACAGTTCATCAGCGGTAACCACTAAGATTATCTTTCGAAACTGGCAATACTTTTTCGAGGTGGGTGGCATCTGGGAGCAAGCAAGGAGCGAACCGAACGGCACCGACCGAACGAATACCAATTTCAAACGAGTCGCCGCAATGCGCGAGCGTATTAAGAAGAGAATATCGTACTTGCGAGGATTGCTTAATGTGTTGAAGCATGCCCACATACAGAAGGCCTGCCAGAAACTCGAGGGGCACATCACGAACACATACACGATGTTTTCTGCCGCTAGGGCGACGCTTAGAGATCACATTGTCCATGATGAGGAGGACCGGTTGTTTGCCATGTTCGTTCGTGCTGTAATTGATCCAGATCGGTTCATCGAGGAGCGAAAGCATCTGAGGACTGAGCTGGATGACGAGATAGCGAAACTAGTCCGGACTCTCTATGAACGCTCAGTGACTGAACCGACACCTGAAAAGGTAGGTTGGGGAACAAGATTCAGGGAAAGCGAACGATTCCGTTCCATACTGGTCTCCGTGTTCCATGATCCCGAAAGCGGGTCCTGGCTTCTGTTTGACTATCCCGAGGGCAGGGTGAGAAAGACTGTTCACGATGTGTTGGACATAACGTTGGGTAGCTATGATTGGGATAGTGAAACGAAGTTGCGCGACCGAATTGAAAAATTACGTCCTTCACTAGTGAAGGACGACGATCGGAGTCTGGAATACCTTCTCCTCGCAACGTGGAGTTTCGCGCACCACCAATGGAGGTTGGCTATCGCACAGCTGGATCGCGCCCTTGACCAGCTGGCCTCCAGGATCGGAGCTCCCGCCTGGGTTTTCTGGCAATTACTATACGCGGACTGCAAACTGCAAGAGACCGAGACTCAGCGGTCGGCCGACAGGGTACTTTCCTCCCTTCTGGACGAGATTTCCGGGATTCCAGATTTCCCTGCGGGAGTCCATGCTGTCATACTTGATGCGCGACTCCGCCTTAATCTAGATGCGGCAGAGCAATGCGAAGAGAATCAGGACGCGTTTCCGATCATATGGGACCCTAGGGAACCTGGCAGAGTGGCGCTCGAAGTCGTGGTCGAGGATGCATGGCAACTCTGGTCCTCCCCTGGTCTGCGATCAGCGATATCTAAGAGAACACTTCGACCCCTTGCGAACGACCTGCTTTATTCTGAGGCCCGGCTCGCTACAGTGGACTTTGATGAAGAACGGAATCTGAGTACGCACGATATCGTCGAGCTGGTGGAGTTCGTTGAGAGCTGGCCAAATGCTACTGACGAAGAACTTGACACACTGGGTTACTACTATCTTAAGCGAGCGAATCAGGAGGGCCCAAGCGCAGTCGGACAGGGGTTCCTTCAGAAGTCGAAATTGTACTTCGATCAGTGCTCCGCGGCTGTGACCTCCAAGAGGGGGAGGAGGATTCTCTCAAGCCACCTCGAACTCCTACGTGAGATCGACGACAAGGTCTTCTCAGATTGAGGGGGAGGATGAAACGCAATCACGCAGATATTTGGAACCCTGATTTTGACTACAGGAGAGCTGCTGCAGACCCGTATGAGATTTTTGCCGTCATTGCCGACTTTCCGTCAGTGACATTTGCCGAAGACCGGCTTCTCGTTCAGCTGATCGACTATTGGAAGGGACTGTGCAAGAGGTATCCTGCCATAGGTGCAGACTTGAATATTAGGGTTGCCGGGAGCTGTCAGCTTCTTGTCGAGTGGACCCATCGGCTTGCAAGAAAAGATTCCCGTCGGCTTATCATGGTCTGCCACACAGACAGAGATGGCTTCTGGGCTGATGAGTGTCATGAAGCGCTATCGGGAGAACTGCTGATTGGCGCCCGACCCTCTGGCGGTTGGGAGATAGGAAGAGGGTTGCAAGATGCAGACGTCTGGGTTGTCGCTGGCAGCGGACGGGATGTTTATTACTATGAAGGAAAAATTGTCGGTCTTCGTGATGAACAAGGAAAGTCGATTAATCCCTCTGCCGCTGGTGATCGCAGAAAGGAAGTGAGCATACCTCGTTCGATAGACATATCGGTAAGTGCTGACGTGTCGGGTAACCTAAAATCGTTAGTGCAATTCATCAACGATAAGAGCCAACCTGTCACAGCGCACTACCGCTTTTCGTTCTATGAGTCGACTGCTTCCAAGCAGGATGCGGAGATGGAGGCCAAGTTGGATAAGCGCCACTCGCTTGATCCCGCCACCGGAGTTATCCGTTCGTCCTGTATTGACAATCTTGCTGGTGTAGCAGCTGCAACCTCAGCGCTCACACGTCTCGCGGTAGAAAACGCTAATACAAATGCGTCTGTCATGTACACCGTTGGGGAAGAAGCGCGAATGGTAGGTTTGGTGGATCTTGCTGCGCGGATGGATGATTCTCTGTATCGCCATGCCGATGCAGTCACATGGGTTGTTGTTGACAGTAGTGATGTTGCAAAGGCCTTTAGCGTGGGTCTGGACAGTTGGAAAAGCTGGCGATTGGACCTTTCCAGTGACCAGTCTGGCAGTATTCCACAGCTGGAGCAAGTGAGGACAAGCGTACAGGACTCAGCGTTCTGGGATCGTGCTGTTCCAGGGGAGACAGTTTCCTGCCGCGACGACGTTGCAGCTGTGCGACTTGAAGACAGAGCGATGATCTACGACTTGGCGGTGGCTCGATTCCTGTTTCAATCTGCACTTGATGCTAGAGAGATCCTCGGAGATGTTCGCTCGGATCCACATATTAGACGCCGCTACAAGATGATCTCACCTTGGTTGGCCAGCGCGATGCTTGGGAGGCCCTCTATGTTTCAGGGGGGTGTGTCTGAGGTTTCGGTTCTTAATATGCTCGGGGATATTGCCGATGCATTGGGTGCGAAACGCCCGCGGATTCGGTGTGGCGGAATCGCAATTCCTCTTAGTAACTACCGGAACGTTTTTGGGGATAGGGGGGTGGGACCGGAGATCACTCACTATGGGGCTGTCCTCTCTGCGGCGGCCATTCTCTACTCAGCTTGCCTTACGCACCACCACTACGTATTTGCCCCCTCTTCAGAGGTTCGCTATGTGGGCCACGCTTACCCAAATATGTCGCAGACCAGCGAGATAGCTGTTCAGAAGACAGTTGCGATTTGGAACGACAAGCAGACGCAATCGAAATTGAACAGAATTGCTGACGTACTGAAGTTGGAAGAGTTGACTCTCTAGAATCAGTCGTCGGAAGACACAACGTGAGATCAGCATGGTCGCTTGGCTTCGTACCAATCGCAGTTCCCTAACGGCAGACCTTGCGGGGGAGACCCAAGTTTTCGTGAGGCGCACGCGCTGGTGTGTGATGGCTTAGGCAGGAGCGCGAGTAGGGTCGAAAGTGTGAGGTGGAAGGTGGATCGGTCGATCGAGTAGCGAGAGGAAGGGGCCCGGGCTGAACCTTTCCAATCATTAGAGAGCTTCGCTGGTACTCGCTGTGCCCGCGCTTAGTGCTCCAGTCCGTGTAGACAACTCGGAAGTAAAGGGCGGCTTCCGGACTCTCTTCTATGGTTCGAATACTGGCACATTTGGGGAGCCACTCCTCACTCGAACCAGGCTAGATGCCCACGCATGCGGTCCGAACACCGTCCAGCCAGGGGAGCCGATCAGTAAACCGAAAGTCAGGACTATCCGCACCCATGCAAGCGGTCCTCGCGCTCATCTTGACGAGGATTCAAAATTCATTTATCATGTTCCGCGTCGGGGTATAAGCGCCGGCACCTCGCCCATCCTGTATGAGTTTCTCGCCCTTGTGGCGGGCGCGGTTGGCCAGCGGGAAGGAGAGAATACATGCGATGGATCCTCAGTGTTTCGTTGGCTCTGTTGGTCTGCTTCGCTGCGTCGAACGCGTCCGCAGGCCGCATCTTCGGCGACATCAAGCTGGACGGGAAGCCGGTGCCGGTTGGCCTCACGGTGAAGATCGCCGTTGCGCCGCCGGCGAGCGATACGGTCGCCAAGTCCAAGCCCGCGCCTGTCGTAGCCGACACTACGGTTACCGACAAATTCGGTTCGTACAAGCTGACCGTCAAACAAGAGGGAAAATGCATCCTGACGCTCGTGTACGAGAAGCACGCGCTCACGCTTGAGGTCTTCTCCTACAAGGAGGCGACACGCTACGACCTGATCCTCGAGAAAAAGGACGGCAAGCTGTCCCTGAGAAGAAAGTGAGCGAAACATGAGCGATGGACCTGTCAAGAAACGGGACACGTGGGACAAGATCGACATCCTCATGCATCCGGTGGGTGGGTTGCTCACGGCGGCAGCCATTGCCTTGCTGGGGTTCATGGCCTCAAGCACCCTGAATCAGCGGCAGGCGGCCGACACGAACACTCGCCTCTATACCGATTTGATGAGTCGGCGCGAGGAGTCGGAGAGCGCGCTCCGCAAGGACATGTGTGTCTCCATCATAAGCTCCTTCGTGAACCCGCGCGACACGGGGCTCAGCGCCTCCGTGCTCAACCTCGAGATGCTCGCCTACAACTTCCACGAGTCGCTCAACCTGAAGCCGCTGTTCGAGGAGATGCGACGGCGCGTTATGCGCGCGCAGGGAGAGGCTAAGACGCCTGAGGCTCGGGCGGAGAACGACGCATACCTCGACCGGCTGGAGAGCATGGCACGGGAGATCGTGCGCCGGCAGATGATCGTCCTGGAGGGCGTCGGTAAGAGGTTCGACCGCACGATCGACCTGGCGGGCGACCCCGGAGGTACCAGCCTGGAGCCGGCGACGCTGACGCTCGATGGCGTTCCGACGACCTTTGCGATCGACGTTCTGGGCATAGACCAGGCTAACAATGAGATTCGGATCAGCCTCAACATCGAGACCCCGGACCCCGAGCAGGGCCGCCAGACGAAAGTGGCGACCTTCGGCGTCAGCTACTTCGACTTCCCGATGATAGACAACACGCGGCTCCTCAACGGCCAGCGCTGCTCGGTGGTGTTGAACAGCATCTCCGACCAGTCCGCTGACATCACGCTCGTGCTCTTCCCCGGGACGTACGCGAGCCTGAAGGAGAAGCCCTACTACAACGAGGTGATCGAGAGCGTTTTGAACGCGAACAAGCGGCTGGCGCGCTGAGTGCAGAGAATGGTCATGAGCAGGGTTACACTTGGGTTACATTTGGCGAGCCAGACCATCTTTCCAACACGCACGCGGTGATCCACAGGTCCTCGCAGCGGAAGTGCACGGGGGACAAGGCGCCGTAGGTTCGAGTCCTACCTGAGGAGCAGCATACGAATACTGTCGTCTGCCACGGCTTCCGGCAATGCGGAAGATCGAGACGGCGTCAGCTTCTCTTTTCGATTTGGACCAGGAGCCGTTCGAAAACGTACCAGTGAAAGGGATGGAAGGTGTACCAGTAGATATGCCCTAAGAACGTCCTCGTGTCATAGTAAGCTTGGACCGACAGGCGATTCTTCTCCCCCTCCGGATCGATCCTGAACTCAAGCCACGCGCGTCCTGGCAGCTTCATCTCGGCGCGCAGCAGAAGCCTGTGGTGCGGGGTCAACGCTTCCACGCGCCAGAAGTCAATGACGTCGTTCACGCGCAGAGTGGAAGAGCTCCTTCTTCCCCGGGCCGTCCCCACCCCCATGAGCAGACTGTCCAGCACCCCACGAAGGCGCCACATCCAGTTGCCGTGAAACCATCCCTCTTTGCCTCCAATCCGGCAGATCGAGCGAAACAGCGCGGAATCCTTTTTCCCGGTCAGGAGGGAATAGGTTGTCGAGTAGCGTGGAGTTTGTTTGAGCTCGTGTAGCTTGATGGCAAATTCGTGAGCCGGCGGATAGGAGTCTGACCACCTCGTGTGGACGGCATCCTGCTCCTCCCTGGCCATCGCCCTTTCGATTGCTTCGCGATACGACAGGGGCGTGAACGGCAGGATGGCTCTAATCCGGTTGTCTTCGCACACGACATCGTTCCGGAGTCCTTCCATCAGACTCCTCACGATCGGAGCCGGTACGGGTGTTAGGAGTCCGGTGAAGTACGCATAGAACCGAACGCTGCTGAATAAAGGCCGGAGGAAAAGTCGTCTCTTGCCCAGGATATCGGCCAGCGTCCTCATCATGGCCTCATAGGTCAGTATGTCCGTGCCACCGATGTCGAAAGAACCCCCTGCGGTTTCGGACACTTCCAGCGCGCCCACGAGATATCGAACGACATCCCGGATACCGATCGGCTGGCAACGTGTGCGCGTCCAGTGGGGGAGCAGGATGACCGGAAGCCGCTTCACGAGGTGATGGATGATCTCATACGACGCGCTGCCGGATCCGATGATAATCGCCGCACGTAGCACGGTCGTGGTGACCTTCACGCTACGTTGAAGTTCCGTCGCCACGAACATCCTGCTTCGCAAGTGGGATGACAGCGAAGTGCGAACGTCGCCGAGTCCACCCAGGTAGATGATGCGTTGTACTCCGTTCTCCTCAGCTGCCTGCCGGAAGTTACGGGCATTGACAGCTTCCATGGCCACCAAGTCCCTGGAACCGAGCAGCATGGAGTGCATCAGATAGTAGGCCGTGTGGACGCCACGCATGGCGTTGTTCAGAGCCGCCCGGTCCGAGGCATCCCCTACGACCACTTCCGCGCCACGCCACCGCTCCTCTTCCCCGGCAGCGGCCCCGCGAACAAATATCCGCACTCGATAGCCTCTCGCCTGCAGTTCCGGCGCCAGCCGCCCACCGACATAACCCGTCGCTCCGGTCACAAGAACGGTGCCAATGGAAGGCCGCGGTTGCGAGCAAAGCCCATCGCAGAAGCGTTCAGAATCGCTGCTCATGATGGTTCATCTTTCGGTCAAATCTACCGCCTCGCTTATCGATCGCTAGTTTCATTTCCCGGTCTTCAGTTTGAAAGTTAGATATTCCGTGTACTCAGCTGTCTCTTTTGTCTTGTCAGAAGGATCAACCCTGTCACGCATGTAAAATCTCACATTAATGCTTCTCTCACCTAGGTCATAAATGGCATGCCAGAGAGTGCGACCCGGGGCATAGTCGGGAGACTCGAAAGCTGTTCCTGTAGCGGCAACGTTCGAGTTGATCGTCTTTATCTCATCGAGGCCGAAGGCATCTGCTACACCACGCATGCGCTCGTAGAGAATCGGATAGTTTTTCTTAACGTATTCCCGCTGAACCTTGTTTCTCAGCGAGTCGGCAGTGGGAGCTAATCTAACACCGATTTCACGCGCAACCTCCCCGATCTTCTTTCCAATCTCGTAGTCCGAGCCCCTAATTACCAAATGCCGAACCAGCATGAAGTCTTCCGCTGTTCCGGCGACCACGGTCTCCTTGAAGGACGGGGTCGGAGAGGCTGGGGCTGATTTGCTTTGGCACGAGCAGAGGAAAGGCGCTACGGACGCGAAGACGATCAAAACTGAGACTCTGAGGAAACGTGACATTTAAGGCCTCCCTAGAATTGAGGATAAGTACTTACGCCGACCGCCTCAAGGCTGGCCACGTTCAGAGTCGGAGCAGAGCTGGAGCTTCGGGGCTTGATTGTAGACTTGAAGAAAGTGCTTGTCCAATCGTTTTGCCAGAGTCAGGCGCGGTCACCATAGCCAACGTTCACGCACAAAGTTAGAACATCATCCAGCGAGGGGAGCCACATTCTTTCGAGCTTCCGCCCCACATCATTTACCTTCTCTTCCGGTAACCATTCGTGGCGGCAAAGCTGACAACTATCTAATACAACCATATGATGCACCCGATTTTGCCTTGAACAGGTGAGGACAGCAAGGTACAATCGAGGGGAACGCACGCTTCGTCCAAATAGATGGATAAGTACTGCTCGCTCGCGGCTATGACATGGGTGCATTATCTATGATTGGAAAGACCATCTCCCACTACAGAGTCCTCGAGAAGCTCGGCGAAGGTGGAATGGGTGTCGTTTACAGGGCCCAGGACACCAAGCTTGACCGCATGGTGGCGCTCAAGTTCCTGCCTCTGGAGTTCACCCGAGACGCCCAGGCCAAGAAGCGTTTCATTCAAGAGGCAAAAGCCGCATCTGCGCTGAATCACCCGAATATCTCCACCATCTACGAGATTGGTGAAGCAGGGGAAGCCACCTTTATCACAATGGAATGTATCGAAGGCGGCAGCTTAAAGGACAAGATCCGCTCAGGAATGTTAAGCATCGACGAGGTTGTAGCCATTACCCTACAGGTCGCAGAGGGTTTGCAGGAGGCACATGAGAAGGGCATCGTTCACAGGGACATCAAGAGCGAAAACATCATTGTGACGACTAAGGGTAAGGTCAAGATAATTGATTTTGGTGTGGCTAAGCTCCTGCGTGGATCGCAACACCAGGAGACTGGACAGAGAATAGGTACTGGCGCCTACATGCCACCTGAACAGCTATGGGGGGAAGAAGAAGTCGACCATCGAGCGGACATTTGGTCTCTCGGTGTTGTTCTCTATGAAATGCTCACCGGACATTTGCCCTTCGAAGCGGAGTACGAGCAGGCATTGACGTACTCCATCCTGCATACAGACCCCGAACCTATCTCCACCTTCCGTCCGGACGTCCCCGAGATGGCGGAACACATCGTTCGCAAGGCCCTCGAAAAGGATAGAAACGATAGATATCAGAGCATCAATGCGCTGATTGCCGATCTGAGGGCGATCTCCGACAGAAAAGTGGCGCTCGCGGTCTTACCATTTGAAGACATAAGTCCCGGAAGGGACAACGAGTATTTCAGTGACGGATTGACGGAAGAGTTGATCCTAAACCTGTCGCGTCTGAAGAACGTGCAAGTGACTTCCCGCACTACCACGATGCAATACAAGGGTACAAAGAAGGACGTCAAGACGATAGGCAAAGAGCTTGGTGCCCGGTACATCCTCGAAGGAAGCGTGAGAAAATTCCGAAACGATCTTCGAATAACAGCGCAGCTTGTAGATGTTGAGGCTGACTCGCAGCTCTGGACGGGGAAGTACAAGGGAACGCTGGAGGAAGTGTTTGATATTCAGGAGCAGGTATCAGAACAAATCGTTGACGCGTTGATGGTAAGATTGTCGCCCACGGAGAAGCTTGTCCTCGCTAAACGCGCCACTCAAAATGCTGAAGCCTTCGATTACAATCTGCGGGCGAGAGACGCTCTCTATCGAATGACGAAGAACGACGTCAAATCTGCCATTCAGCTCTTTGAAAGGGCCATAGATCTCGACAGTCGCTATGCAGCTGCGCATGCAGGCCTGGGTGAAGCTTATGCGCATCTCTATGCGAACTTTGAACGGAAAGAGTCGCACCTCGACAAGGCCGTTGAAGCTTGCCTCAGAGCTCTGATGTATGACGAGACGTTGTCCGAAGCATATGCCGCTCTCGGAATGGCTTATTTCGACAAGACAAAGTATGATGAAGCGCTGATGGCAGTGGAGAAGGCGATTGAATTTGATCCAGACAGTTTCATCGCCCATTGGATACGTGGAAGGATCTATCACATCACTGATCGAGATAGAGAGGCGATTGAACCCTACAAGAAGACTGTCAAGCTCAACCCTGATTATTACGTAGTCTACATGGATTTGAGAACGGTGTACGAGAGACTCGGGGAGATGGATAACTATGCCGCGGCCGTCAAGGCGGAACTGGAAGTATATCCTCGGTATTTGTCCCGGTTCCCCGAAAATCCGCGTGCGCACGTCTTCTATGCCGTTGCATTGGCTCGGGCGGGGAGAACTGAAGAGGGTAAGGCAGAAGCTGCTAAGGCGATTGAGCTAAATCCCACAGATCCTCTCATGTTGTACAACACGGCATGTTTCTATGCTCGAATCGGAGAAAAGCGTCTAGCGCTCGATACGCTCAGGAATGCTATTCGTGCAGGTTTTGGGGAGTACGGATGGGTCGAACGCGATCCTGATCTCGACAGCATCCGAGGCGAACCGGAATACGCTGAATTGATGAAAAAGAAATGACTCAACTGAGGAACCAGCCGGTGTGGTTGCCCAGTTTGGAAAGGTGTTGACAGGTTGCGGCTCTTTGACCCGGCGGAGACTCCAAGAATCTGCTTCCCGAGTTCCCCGGCACTGGGCGGATCGCAATTTGACAGTACGATGATGGTGTAACCTCATAATGAGGTCGAGCCGGTCTATGCTGTGTCGCCCAAGATAGGCAACGACGAAACAAGCAGGAGGCCGTCGATTCCTCAGCAGCTAACCGGCAGGGCACCCGGCTGTTAACCCGAGGGTTGTAGGTTCGAGTCCTGTCTGGGGAGCCAGTTCAAAGGTGAGCCTATCCAATCGTCACACACTCTCGCTGGTATTCGGTGTGGCCGCGCTGAGTGCTGCAGTCTGTGTGGACAACTCGGAAGCAAAGGGCGGCTTCTCGACTCTTTCCTAGGGTTCGAATACTGGCAGATCTGAGGAGCCGTGCGGGAGTTCAAACAATACTGTTACATAACCACGTTTGGTAGTCGTGTAGCGGACGGTATCTATGAAACGCTTTTAGATGGGATGGAACTGGAGGAGCTGGCGAATAGTGAGCACGTTGGAGTTCTTCACTACCTGTTTGTAGGTTCGCATTACACCTGGTGGGAATGTGGTAAGTCTTACCTATGTAGCATAGTCGACATGTTTCATATGGGGTATGTCAACGAGGTCATTTTTGGTAAGGCCATCCCCAGTCGTCTGCCCACTCTCGTAAAGTGTTGGATAGAGAGGCTCAAAAGCACTAGATAGGATCATTGAGTGGAGGGGTAGACCCCGCCCCGCCCAGCGCGGCGTGCAAAACCGACCTACCACCACGAGTGTCTCTGCTCTTCTAGCTACTTACGGTCATGGTGGGACAGCGTCCGGTGAACGGAGGTGAGTCCAAGCGGTCTCACCTGCTTCAACCCAAGAACCCTGCATGCCTTGTAGTCTCGGGTAAGCCTGGCAATGTCGACCTCCTTCAGAATAGCTTTGGTGAGATCGTATACGTTTCGCCCGATGTTGGTAAGAATAAGATCGGCATAGTGAAGATCCATGATTCCGATGTCCCGCTGGCCAGAAGGAAAAAAAGTGTTGACACGGTGTTCACATACAGCCAGTCTACTTCCGCGGCAGGTTTAGGCATGTAACCTTTCCCCAACCCAATCGGCTTCTGACCATTGATGTTCTTAGAAGATGTGACCGAACGGGTCTGTTAGCGCATGCAAACGATGACGAACAACCCTTGACAACTCGGCGGTGTCGAGGACGGTTGCGACGCTGTCTTCTGACTATCGCACGTAGGAATGTCTCATTCGTATTTCGTAAAGGGGGTAAGGCTGATGGGCACCACAAGAGCTCCTCGGGTTTGGGTTCTCTTTCCCTTTTTCGTGATCGTGGGCTGTGCTTGTGTTCTCATTCTTCCCTCGCTTGTCATGGGTAATCTGAGGGACACCAGCAATGCCTACGATTACGTACTCCTCGCATCCGATCAGCTTCTCGATGCTGCGTTGCCTCTGGTCCTGCACAGGCAAGATGGGTCCGCATGCGGAGGAGGAGGTGGCTATAGGGTAATAGCTGTGACCACCTCTCAGGTCTTCTCTGAGTTTTCTCCCGGTCCTGAGGGCATCAGAGAATTCCTTTCGTACGCATATCACAATTGGGCAGCAAGACCTAAGTATGTATTCTTGGTCGGCGATGCAGACTATGAGGGTAGCCAGGCCGGCGATCTGATTCCGTCTAACTACGTCTTCTTTGATTTTGGCAGCGGCCCCAGAAGAATTGGGTGGGATGACTGGTTTGTCTGCGTCGATACTGACAGCCTTCCTAAGATTGCGATCGGACGCCTCCCCGCCCGACAAAGTGGGCAAGTCACGGCATACGTGAATAAGGTACTACAATATGAGGGTGCTTACGGTTCTCATCGGTGGAAAAATAACATGCTCTTTGTCGCACAGGATCAGAATATCAATGGCTTGTCTGGCGCTTACGTCAGAGAGATAGTGCAGGATCTCTGGGAAAACCACACGCCCTCCTATTGGGACAGGTTGGCTTTCTTCGGCACGAGCCCTGAGTATGACACTGACGGGGAGAGAAAGGCTGCCATCCTGGCAGAAATAAACAGGGTTGCCGATGGCATGTGCATAATTACTGGTGTCGACACCGGGGCAGATCCAACCATATTTGTTGAATTCTTGCAGCTCTGCCAAGGGTACGATTGGTGTTTCGATGGCTCCGAGCTTTCCAACGCCGAGGAGTTTCCCCTTGTCGTCGGTGCTTCCTGTGGGCTTGGAGACTTTTTCGGCAGCACAGCCATATCTGACGTCTTCCTCTTTTCCGACAAGGGCGCAATAGGCTGGATCGGCCCGGCATCTTTATCCTCGTATCAAGCGGGCAACCATATGCTCTCGAGAGAATTATTCGATCAAATGTTCCTCAACGAATCCCTCACAATTGGGGAAGCTCTCAGGCTTGCAAAGATAAACACTGAGTTGTCATACGCCTACCTCGCCTGGCCGGTGAGAGAATACGTCTTCTTGGGCGACCCCGCACTCATGTTGGCCCGCAACTATGCTCCCCAGATACAGAGCATTGATGGACTGCCGCCTACTGTTGAGAGCGGTACTGCCTTTACTGCCGAGGTTATATGGGCTGATAGGAACGGTACTGGGTGTCTGCCAAAACCACAGGATCAGTTCTTCATATATTGGCAAGCTTCACGTGGTTCCTTTTCCAATAAGGTTAACAATACTGCCAGATACACCGCCCCTATCGTAACGCAGGCTACTTGGGACACGGTCACGGTTTCCGTTTACGACCAAAGCGATCGGAGCGACGTGGAAACCAGGCGAATCTATGTCCTTCCGCCCAGACCGGGGGGATGTCCTTTCCTGCTGGCAAAGGACGGCATCGGATACGTCTTCGACAACAGCATCCTGGCCAGATCCGAAGGGCCAGCCATAGAAATGAAACAGGACGTCCACCACATATACAACGAACTGAGTCCCTCGGACGGTCTATATTGGCTCAAGATCGCTGAGGTTGAAAGGGAGTTGTCGCGCGTTGATGTGGCTAAGCTAATTATTATTGATTATCCTCCGGTTCTTCCTCCTGGCTCCTACTCGATAGGCAGATATGAGAGCGAAGAGCTTCACGTCGGAGTGACGGATGGTGCGGAGCCCTTCCTTTACACTCTGAATGCGCCCCCTATGATTGTCCAGTCTTCCAAACCAATAGACGGCGCTGTTCTTCGCGCGACAGACGGAGCAGTCTGCACCGCGGACGGAGGGGACTGGGTCACAGTACGTTTCGAGGGTTTTGCACATGACACACTTCTTAACCTTACTAACGGCGAGGGCGAGAGTGTCGCAGCCTTTGACGGAATCGTACTTGCTTCCGGAGAGAAACCCGATCCGTGCGAAGAGGGCTGCTCGCCCCCCGTGAACTCTGTTGAAGCGGAAGAACCTGATCTTGCGGGAGGGCTGGCGGTTGAAGTTCTGAGAGAGCCAGCGGAAGGCGGTTGGGTGCCCGTCAAAATAGTCGCGCCTAGGGTGAATATGTCCTTAACTTTGATAGAGCTTGAACCAACTGACATTGCCATGGTCGAAAAATACGGTGTAAGAGTCAGGTGGCTGGGCCGACACAAGGTTGATCAGATTGCTCTGTATAAGCGAAGAGACGTGCCCTTCGTATACAACGTTCTTGCACCGGCGGTCGCCACACATTCGAATCAGTCCACGGTGTTCGAACGGATTCTGGAGCAAGACGGGCGCTACGTTGAGATTCGGCCAGGTGAAGAGCTTACATTGGGCTTTCCTGTTCAAGAATCACCTTCTGTGCAACAGAAAAGAACCTTTCTTTTCTCCTCCTACGGAGGCTATGCCAGCTTGAAAGAAGATGGTACTACAGGAGTCAGGAAGCCTGGCGTGGCTATAACCTCGTGCTCGCCAAACCCGTTTGGTTCTGACGTAAGACTTGAGATTTCGCTGCACGGAGAGGTAGAGCAGCTCATCGTTGACATCTTTGACTGTGGAGGGAGATTCATCACCAGAATCTTCGATGCGCGAGTAGCGGGCGGGACTCAGATGTTATCATGGGATGGTAGGGATGGACGTGGGAACGTGGTCAAGAGTGGTGTTTATCTCTGTCGCACACGATTCGGGAAAGAAGAAGTCACGGGCAAGGTTGTGTTTATCAGATAGAAAAGACGAGTTAGGAGGTGAACACAGTGTCTATTGTTGCATGCGCTCCACGTGACAGCCTCAAGTTTGGCGCAAGCCTGTGTTTGGGTTTCTTCCTCTTCATGGCCCTTGGACTGACAGCCTCTGCAGCTGAATACAACAGTTATCAAGCAGCAAGATATGCAGACAAATGGGTGGATTCGCAGGAACAGATCCAAATTCGCAACCCATTCTATTACCACTCGGAACAAGGAGGCCACGACTGCGCCAATTATGTGACCCAGTGTCTGATAGCCGGCTATATACCCACGTACTACTCCAACGGACTCCAGGTCAATCATTCCCTGATAAGATGTGATGACCTTGCCGTATCTCTGATTAACCTGTTCTCCGATGACTCGGCTCGGGTGAGTGCAGGCGGTAATGCGCCTGACTTCATGGGGCCTGGGGACGTGGTCATCTATGGAGATAATAATGATGCATACAGGCACGCGGTAATAGTGGCTTCCGGAACCGGAGCCCAGATCTTATGCAACGCTCACACCTCGGAAAGGCACCACGAGCCATTCAGTTCCTTCTTCGGGATCTACACCCTTGCCACGTGCTACCACGTGAAGGACTGGGCCGGGGTCGGAGCAAATCTCTCCCCATCCTTCTTGGATCCTCTGGTGCTCTCGAACACGTTTAATCAAGTCAAGACTCCTCTCCACGCAAGCCCGTGTTTCACTTACGCAGATGTTCGCATGGGCAACTATTTGGCCTCAGACATTCCAGACACCACATATGTGTGTCTCAATCTTTATGGAAGCGGAGGCCTCACCGAGCTCGGGAAAGTACTGGTGGCCCTTCCTCCGTTCTTATACGATCAGACCGCTGAGGCTTTTGATGTTCCGTTTGAGATGCCAGAAAGCGAGGAGTGCAAAGTTGAGATGGTAGTTGATAATTTCTGGTATTGGGCTGAGACTTCAGAGAGTGATAATGTGTTCTCCAGATTCGATGATTACATGCCGTGTGACGAGAATCCGGAACCGTATGCTACGGATTTCCAGGCAACTGCCAGTGGACGAGCAATCGTGATTAAATGGGCTGCGTGGCCAAGACAGGATCTTATTGGATTCTCACTGCACAGATGGTCTGAAGGGGAGGCACTTTCGAGGTTGGCCGAGATTCCAGCGTCTTGGGATGGCGGAGACTCTCAGGGTGAGCGCGAGTTCACCTACACCGATGAAGACGTGCGGCCCGGGAGGCAATACAATTACCGACTCGATGGTGAATTCAGTAATGGCAGCACGTTGGCGCTTGCTAGCGAGTCGATTTTCTTGCCCGGAAGGCCAGGTATATTAGCTTCTGCTACCCTCCCGAATCCTTTTGCGGACTTGACCAGTGTCCGTTTTGAGATAGAGATGGCAGGTGAAGTATCTGCTGGTATATTTGATGTTGGGGGTCGTCTTGTGAAAGTATTCCCGACAATCTGGAGGGAGCCTGGTGAGCATAGACTAGTATGGGATGGAAAGAGGAATGACGGAGAGCTTCTTCCGCCGGGCCTCTACCTGTGCAAGGTATGCATCGGAAGCCACTGCAAGGTGGAAAAAGTTGTATTGTTGCGCTAGATTTATGGTATCTCTGCAATCCCTATCGGGGGAGAATTGAGGTGATAATGTTGAAAAGAGGTAAGCTTTCTTGGGTTGTACTGCTAGGTGTGGTAGTAGTTGGTGTGGCTAGTGTGGTTCCCGCGCGGACATTGGCCTTGAATGGCGCCAAGCCGGACACGAGCATGGCTGCTCGGAAAGCTCGCGAGCATATTATTCCACCGCCGGAACCAGTTCGAAAGGTTAGTGAGAAGGAGTTTCAGAGGCTTCTCAAGGCTGTAAAGGAAGGCAGAACGATCACAATAAGGAGTGACTCCGCTTTTGAGCTGATACGCCTCAAGGATCCCAGAGCCATTCCTACGCTTTGTGAAGCCATGAGGACGGACTCTGTTCGTCTGGTGAGATCAGATATTATGAATGCTCTCGGTGCATTCGGCGACAGGCGTGCTGTGCCGGCCTTGGTGGAGGCGATGAGAGGGGATCCTCACATAGGGAACAGGTTCCTTGCAGCGTCCATTCTGGCGGAGGATTTCGGAGAAAAGGAAGTTGCGATGCCGACCTTGCTTGACACTTTCATGAAGAAGGGCTTCGAGAAAGAAGATTGGGAGAAGGTCCTTAACAGGCCGGACCTTCCGGACTCATTGAGAACTAGGTTGATTGCCGAGTATCCTCACAGGCTGATGTCGTATGCGCTCATGACGCTTGAGAAGATCGGTGGTGCGGAGGTAATAGCAGGATTGGACAGGGCTGCGGAAAGTGAGGACCGCGAGGTAAGGGAAGCGGCCAAAGGCGCGGTGAAGAGACTTATGGCCAAGGGAAAGGCGAATTTTGAGCCGCAGCCTGCGCGGTAGTATGCCCAGGGCACGCGGGGCCGCCCTCATCACCTCCGCATCCAGCCCTTTGGGCCGATGATGACCTTTCGTCGAGCCACAGAGTCAGTTCGCAGGATACGTTATCCAATCGTCAGAAGCTTCGCTGGTATTCGGCATGGCCGGCTCTGTTGCCCAGGTCCGCGTAGACGACGTGGAAGCACGGGGTGAGTCCGCGAGCCTCTTCCACGGTTCGAATACTGGCACATCTGGGGAGCCACACTTTAGTGGGTACCACCAGGTTCCCGCTATCGAACCACTTTCCGAGAAGAATCGTATTGAGGCGTATCTCTGCCATAGAATTGCGCGTTTCTCCGCTGTTCCGTTCTCCCAGTCGCGTGCCAACGCATATGCCCTAGTAGTGAGAAAAAGTCGCCACTTTTTGCTTGCAATTTTGCATTTGAAATGCATAATTGCGTGTAGGGGGTGGATATGGTCGACAAATATATCAACAGATCCCTTGAACCGGTCCTGAAGAAGGCAGTGGCCCAGTTCCCCGCGGTCGTGCTGACAGGTCCACGCCAGTCTGGCAAGACGACCTTACTCAAGCACCTCTTTAGCAATCGGTATGAATACGTGTCGCTCGAGACGCCCGATATCAGAGCAGCCGCCGCAGAGGACCCGCGCGGCTTCCTGCAAATGTATCCCTCGCCTCTCATCCTGGATGAGGTGCAGCACGCCCCCGACTTGCTCCAGTACGTGAAGGAAAGGATCGACGCGCAACGGGATCGCCACGGACAGTACTTGCTCACAGGTTCCCAGAACCTTCTACTCATGGAGAAGGTGACCGAATCCTTGGCTGGGCGGGCGGCGACGTTACGCCTGCTGCCCTTTTCGCGGCGTGAGGCTCAAGGCCGACCGCAGGCGCCACTGCCGTGGGAACGGAGAGTCCGAGTAAGCTCAAGGGGACAGGCCCCGCTTCAGCAGATATGGAGGGACTTCCTGCGTGGCGGTTACCCTGAGCTTGTCGCCAACGCCAGACGCGACGTCAATCTTTGGCACGCCAGCTACGTTCAGACTTACTTGGAACGGGATGTGCGTGCGATCCGGCAGGTCGGCGATCTTTCTCAGTTCCAGAGCTTCTTGCGGGCCGTGGCTGCGCGGAGCTCCCAGCTTCTCCACTTATCTGGCCTGGCAAGAGACCTTGGCGTCGCCGTCAACACGGCCAAGGCCTGGCTTTCAGTGCTGGAAGCGACCTATCAGGTAACCATCCTCCGCCCATATTTCGCCAACGTCGGCAAGCGGCTTGTGAAGGCACCGAAGGTTTACTTCACTGATGTCGGAACGCTCTGCTATCTCACGGGCTTGAAGAATATTGAGCATGCGGCATCAGGACCGATGGGGGGCGCCATTTTTGAGACTGCAGTGCTCTCTGAGATCATAAGGACGCTTACGCACAGAGGTATTGATCCGCATCTCTATTTTTGGAGAACTTCAGCGGGTGCGGAAGTGGACATTGTAGTTGAAACTGGGACAAAGCTGGTTCCTATCGAAGTGAAGCTTTCGTCTACACCGCGGCCTGCGATGGCCACACATCTTAAGACATTTCAAGCAGACTTTGGCGACAAGGCAATGCCCGGCTACGTGGTTCATCCAGGCGACGTCAGGCTACCGCTCGGCATGAATGCCACGGCCTTGCCATTCACTGAGCTCTGAACGACTTTGTCGGACGGGGGTAATGCTCAGGCTAGTGGCACCTGCGCCACCGAGGGTGCGGAGGGCGCTACGGAAATCGCTTCGCAGGGGCTTCCCTAAACCATGTGTCGAAAGGAATGAACGGCGTCACCGCCTGTGGTTGAGGGAGGCACGGGCTGTAGGTTCGAGTCCTACCCGCGGAGCCAGTTCACACTCGAACCACGCTAACTGTCTACACAAAAGGGTTCGAACATCGTCCAGCGAGGGGAGGCAAATATTCCTACTCTGTCACGCAATGTCTACCGTTCCAGAGCCGTTACGAGACCAGGAAGGCTGATGAACCGAACCTCGATATCACCGTAGTTCCTTTGGTAGGTACGGGTCACGTCATTTGCCACCACATAGTTCTGACCGGCGGGGTATTGTCTCCGAAACGCCTGAAGATTTCGAGGGTCCAACCCGCCTGCCGCCCATTTGCATTCGATAGCCGTCGGGGCGTGTCCTCGCACTGAATAGACGAAATCCACCTCATGCCCTCGTTTGTCACGCCAGTATTGGACCGTCCTGACCTGCAGAACGCTCTGAATCTCGTTCAGCACGTAGTGCTCCCAGAGTTGCCCCATGTCCTCTTTACGCAACTCGTTCCAGCCGCGATGGTAGCATACAAAACCAGTATCAAAACCGTAGACTTTCGGAGCCGCAACGATCTCAGTAGGTTTGTGTCTTGTGAAGGGTCGAACCACATGGACGACAAACGTAGCTTCGAGCACAGCGAGATAGTTGGAGATTGTTGTCCGACTTATCTCGCAAGAGCGCGCGAACCTCATGGCCTCGAATATGCTTCCACTCTGTACCAGAAGGAGTTCTACAAACCGCTGAAACGAAGCTCGCCTTTCTAAGCGAAACAGTTCCTGAATGTCCTTCGCCCAGTATGCATCAATCCATTCCTGAAAGTCCCGATCCGGAATATTCTTGGCAAGAAAGAAAGGGGGGAGCCCACCGCGGAGGAGCCGGTGGTTGAGATTCGCGTTCTTGAAGTCCACGAGATCGAGGCTATTGATCGGTGTGAGCCAGAGATCTCTTTTCCGACCCGCCAATGTATCCTTGAATCTGGCTGACGCCCCGAGCGTGGACGATCCCGTAGCAAGGACTCGATTCTTTGGAAAATAGTCTGCGGCAATCTTAAGCAATTCAGAAGGGTTCAAAAGTCGATGAATCTCATCGAGCACAATTCTACGACCCACGAGGCTTTTCAGGAAACCCTCCGCGTCTTCCATTATACGTCGCGTACGGGGAAGCTCACAGTCGAAGTACTCGACTTCGCCTAATGATCTACTCAGGAAGGTTTTGCCTACACGCCTGGTTCCAGAAAGCCAGACTACCGTCTTTTCCCGCCAGGCAGATTCAACCAAGTCTATCCAGAAAGATCTTCGTACCATACGCAGCAATTGTTGCATATGGTGCTACCAAATGCAAGACCAAAGCGTTTGGGGTCAGAGCGCCGTTTTTGTCCGTGAGACAGTGCAGCGGAAATACACGCGGACTGGGCGCTGCAGGTTCGAGTCCTACCCGCGTGTTCCCCGTCAGGCAAAAGTGGACACGTAAGGGCTAAGAGCTGGGAGGTGGTTTTGGCAGAATCGGTGTGGGTGGAAGGAGGTTTACATGAGTACGGTACAGAGCCGTAGCCCCTGAAGGAAGGAGCTGTCAGTGAGAAAGTGTCTCTTAGAACGGGCCCAGAAAAGCTCACTTTCATCTGACGACATACACTTCAGTGGATCAGGACCATCTTCCGCGTGGCCACGAAGTCGCCGGCTGCGAGACGGTAGAAGTAGACGCCAGAGGACAAGTCGGTCCCATCATCGGCCTTGCCATCCCAGACCTCGCTGTACACACCGGGTTCGCGCCAGGCATCGACGAGGGTGCGCACGAGTGAACCGTCCACATCAAATACTCTTAGACTCATCCTCCCGGCTCTCGGTATGTCATACCGTATCGTGCAGCGAGGGTTGAATGGGTTGGGATAGCTCTGATAAGCCTGGTACACAACTGGCGCCGACTCAACGTTCACCTCGATGGGCCCATACGCCTCCTCTTGCCCGGACAGACCACCAAGCACAATGCGGTACCAATAGGTCTTGCCGGACTCCACAGCCCTGTCGATGCAGGAAAAAGAGTATTCCGAATCCTTCTTTACGATTAGTCCAAGTTTCGCGTATTGCCCGCTAGGTGTCTCGGAGCGCTCAATGCGGAAGCTCGATGCGGACACATCCATGGTGACCTGCCACGACAACGTGACATGATCGCGCTCAGCGTGTGCCGTAGCTGAGGCGAAGGTTAAGCCAGTGGGCTCCCGCCACAAGTTTCCCCAGATGCGGTAGGAATCATATGGCGGCCCAGTAAATGACGAGTACGTTATCAACAGAGACTCCGAAGGACCCCTGGCAATAAAAGGAGAATATTGGTAATTCTCTTCTGTGGAAACGGGTATGCCGAGACTATCAAACACAACACCCCCAACACTCACCCGGGTCGCGTATACGTCAAATGACGCCCCACCGCGACTGTCTTCCCACACTATCAAGTAGTTCGTACCGTCAAATCCTATTGAAGGATGCTCTTGCCTGTTCGTCACAGTGCAAATGGCTACTCCAGATGTGTCAAGCACCACACCTTCAGCACTCACCCGGGTTCCATAGATGTCCCCCCAGCTTTCATTGCGATGGTCTTCCCACACCACAAAATAGTTCGTACCGTCAAAAGCTATTGAAGGGTTCCATTGCTCATTCGCGGCCGTGCAGATGGCTATCCCAGCCGTGTCAAGCACAACCCCGTCCACACTTACTCGAGTCCCGTAACTGTCCGCTGACGACCCACTACGGCCATCCTGCCACACAACCATGTAGTTCGTACCATCAAAAGCTATTGAAGGGTTGCCTTGCTCATTCGCGGCCGTGCAGATGGCTATCCCAGCCGTGTCAAGCACAACACCTCCAACACTAATCCTGGTTCCATAAATATCGTGATATGGCCTTAAACGCGAATCCTGCCAAACAACCAAGTAATTCGTGCCATCAAGTCCTACGGCAGGATAGTACTGGCTATTCGCTGCAGTCGAAATCGCTATACCCGCAGGATCAAGCACAACTCCCCCAACACTCACCCGCGCTCCATAAATGTCAGGCGAAAAACTGCGATAATCTGTCCATATCACCAGATAGTTCGTACCATCAAATGCCACGGAGGGCAGTACCTGGTCGCTTGTTGCCGCGGAAATAGGTATGCCAGCGGTGTCAAGCACAACCCCGTCCGCTGTAACTCGAGCTCCGTAAATGTCACTGCCTCCGTGCAGTGAAGGATTACGATCGTCATCCCAAACGACAAGATAGTTAGTACCATCAAAAGCGATTGAGGGATTCGATTGGCTGTTCGCCGCTTTCGAAATACCTATGTTTGCATCAGCCACGACCCCTCCGACATTCACTCGAGCTCCATAAATACCAGTTAGGCACCCCCAAACAACAAGATAGTTTGTACCATCAAATGCAATGCAAGGCATGCTACCATGTTCTGTCGAAATAGATATCCCAGCGGTGTCAAGGACAACCCCTGCAACACTCACTCGAGCTCCATAAATTTGACAATCCCCGTTTGGCGAAGTGTTACGGTTATCGCTCCAAACAACAAGATAATTTGAGCCATCGAATTTGACATCGGGATTTCTTTGCTGATTTTTTGCGGTCGAGATGGCTATGCCGGCGGTGTCAAGCACAACCCCTTCTACACTGACCCGGGCTCCGCAGACGTCTCGGAGTCCAGTGACAAGCATAGTTTCCCAAACAACAAAGTAGTTCGCGCCATCAAAAGCTATTGAAGGATTCGACTGCTCATTCGCTGCCGTGGAAATGGCTATTCCAGCAGTGTCCAGCACAACCCCTCCAACGCTCACTCGACTCCCGTAAGTTTGACCGTACGTGTTGCTGCGATAGTCTGTCCATACCACCAGATAGTTCGTACCATCAAATGCCACGGAGGGGAACACCTGGTCACTTGTTGCCGCGGAAATAGGTATGCCAGCGGTGTCAAGAACCACCCCTGCAACACTCACCCGGCTCCCATAAATGTCCGCTGACGACTCACTACGACCGTCCTGCCACACAACCAGATAGTTCGTACCATCAAATGCCACGGAGGGGAGCACCTGGTCACTTGTTGCCGCGGAAATAGGTATGCCAGCGGTGTCAAGAACCACCCCTGCAACACTCACTCGAGCTCCATAGATGTCACTCCAGGTTCCGTTGCGGTAGTCTTCCCATACGACAAGATAGTTCACGCCGTCAAAGGCTATCGACGGGTTATACCTGCCATTGGCGTCCGCACAAATGACTATGCCGACGCTGTCAAGAACAACCCCGTCCACACTCACTCGAGTTCCGTAGATGTCTCCCTTGTAAGCCCACGCAACAAGGTAGTTCCCGCTACCAAATCCTACTGAGGGCTGCCCTGCGCCCGATGCCGACCGATAAACAGGCGTCCCCCCAATATGGAATGCGGAACCCAGTCCTTCTGCTGAATGCACAGGCATCGGCAAGGCCGCATCTCTGGAAGTCTCTTTTCTATTCCTCTCTACCGTCTTCACCACTTCCGCTGGATTGGTGAGACCAGGAGGTCCCGGTGCGCGCTGTGTAGGGTTGCGGAAGCAAACTGGATCAGATCGGCTCGGCATCGCCACGCCTTGGGCAGGTAGCCACGCAAGCGAGGTAGCCAGCAAGAAAATCCAAGAAGCAACTGCGCTCAGGAAAAGTGAACGCGGGTGAGGTCTAATTTTCTCACTGGTCATCCTAAGACTCCTCAATTCGCAGAAGGAAACAATGGACCGACAAGGGGGGAAAATGCCTCATCTAAACCCATGAGGCCAAACTCTTGTATGAAGACACACGAAGCGTCCAGGGCCAACGTGGCATTCGTGCCTCCGCCGTTTTTCCAGGCTCGGAGAGCTACTTGAAACCAATACAACCAGAAAGTATATCACTGAGAGACCGCTAACGCAAGCCAAAACGCCAAGTTGGCGCTCCATTAACTGGTGCTATTTTGGCTCCGAGAGAAGCGTACCTGACCTTACCCCGTTGTGCTATCCAATCCCAGAGCTAGTCCTGGGCGTCTTGTGTTGATGCCCGCGGCCACCTCAGCGGGCGTCCGATATCCCAACGAGCTGTGCGACCGTTCACTGTTGTAGACGTCTCGATACCAATCGACCACCACTTGAGCCTCTCCGCGACTCCAACGGTTCGCAAATCATACGATCCGTGGAGCCATTTTGTGTCTCCCCCACACCTTCCGCGACGGCCCGCACTCGCCACCCGACCCGGAATTATTCTATTGACACCGCCAAGAATATGCTGTAAGAACATAATGTTGTTCGCGCATAATCTTGAAGGGGGTGACATGGCATGCGATTGAAATTCTTGGACCGCGAAAACGAGAGGTCTCGCCTCGCCCAAGCATTTTCACGACGACAGGGCTCGTTCTGTTGCCTCTACGGACGCCGCCGCTGCGGCAAGTCGCGTCTTCTCCTGGAAGTTCTCGCGAAACGATCGGCCGTCTATTACGTGGGAGACGAACGAGAACCAAGCCTACAACGTGCGGCCCTGGCTGAAGAAGTCGCCACTCTCGTGCCGGGGTTCGACCAGGTTACGTATCCGGACTGGACGAGTCTGTTGGCACGCTGGTGGCGCGAGGCACCCGAAGGCGCCGTTTTGGCTCTCGACGAATTCCCTTACCTCGTTGGTGGAAGCCGGGAACTCCCGAGTGTCCTACAGAAGCTAATCGACCAACACCCGGCAAAGCGCCTTCACCTCGTCGTAGCCGGATCGTCACAACGGATGATGCATGGGCTACTGCTGGACGCCACCGCGCCTCTATACGGCAGAGCGCAGGAAATCATCAACGTTGGTCCGCTGGGAGCGGCCTGGATAGGCAAGGCGTTCGGCCACTTGCGTGGTGTCGACCTGCTGGAGGCCTACTCTCTGTGGGGAGGCATCCCGCACTATTGGGAACTGGCTTTGGACCATGGTTCGACCTGGGAAGCTGTGCAGAGGCTTGTCCTGGATCCGTTGGGCGTTCTTCATGCCGAGCCCCATCGCCTCCTGCTCGACGACCTTCGTGAAACGGCGCAGGCCGCTTCAGTGCTGTCGCTGATAGGGCAAGGGTGCAATCGGATTTCGGAGATCGCCGCGCGCATCGAAAAACCTGTGACCTCACTCACGCGCCCTTTGTCACGACTCCTGGAACTGGGTTTGGTCCATCGCGAACAGCCGTTCGGGGCTTCGCCGAGAATCAGCAAGAAATCGCTTTACAGGATAGCGGATCCGTTTCTCGCTTTCTGGTTCAGGTTCGTTGAGCCCAATCGCTCACGGTTGGAGGCCGGAACTGTGAAGAGTGTTGCGCGCGAGATAGAGAAGAGTGCGGCGACCCACTACGGAGAGGTTTGGGAAATGCTCGTCAGAAGCTCCATCCCTCGATTACTGATAGAGGGCATCGAATGGCAGCCGGCCCACAGGTGGTGGGGAGGTGGGACGGACAAGAATCGCCTGGAAATAGATGTAATCGCTGAGTCCGTGGACGGCAAGAAGTTGCTCCTGGGCGAGGCGAAGCTCGCAGTTGACGCAGGGGGGCTAGCTCGGGTGCGAAAGGAGCTGAAAAAAAAGGCGGCACGACTTCCCTTTGTAAAAGACTACAAGCAGGTTATCGAGCGAGTATTTGTCGCGGAAGCGGGAGCTCATCGGGCCGCCGATTTGATCACGACCCAAGACGTCTTCGGCGTGTTGACGTAACAGTCCTTACTGTGCACGGGCCCGAAGAGTGCCGGCTGCCGGAGCCTTGTAGGTTCTAGTCCTGCCTGGGGAGGCGCTCTGCACTCGAACTACACTAGATGCCCGTGCAAGCGGCTCTAACGTCGTCCAGCGAGGGGAACCGGTGGGGTCTCAACTGGCGATGGCAGCGCGTCGTTATCTGAGAAGATAGATTCCTCCGTCAGAAAATGTTGCCACTTCTTCAATGCCGAAAATAGAAGCTAGTTTTCGCATATCATAGCAGTGGCTTCGCCATTCATCAAACCAGCCAATATCAAACCAGACTACGTAATGATTGAGACCTGACGAGAGAGAGTTCTTAAGCTCTGAGACATCCATGGATCGGCACGGACTCAAATGCGCTGCCCTCCCGGTTAGGATATACACAACATCAGGCGCATTACTGTAGACCTTACCTTCCAAGGGATGAGCTTGTAGCCACTGGATCGTTGGCGACTCCCTCCAAGCGACTGTGTTGAATCCCGGAGGACCATTTCGAGCATAAGACAGAGCGTGCTTAGAAACACGAGCAAGAGGATACGTTAGCCAAAGAGTACATAGCAGAATTACCGCAAAGGTTCCTAATGCCGGTCTTCGCAATCGCACATTCAAGAAGTTTGACACTTGTTCTATTCCAACAAACACCATAAACATGATAAGGACGTACATCGGTGCCAGAAATCTATCGGCAATCTTTTCTCCGTCAAAGATCGCTGAATAAGCAATCAAGGCAAGAGCATAGACCAGTACAAACGCACCTGCGGTCCGCTCTTCCATTAGTTCTTTGGAGTTGATGGAGGCCTCCCGCCTAGATCTGTAGCACAGAGAGACAGGGGTGACCAGCATTACAGATAGAACCAGACCCAGACCTACCATTTTCATCCACGAGGGAACTCCGTGAGGCACAAACCATATTGCCATAGCACTAAGTGTTTGAACTATGCTCTGAGAAAGTGCGAAGCCCGACGAGGATCTGCCTCCTGTCAATGTTGACGTCAATACATAACTTTGTATGATCCAAATCAGAACGGGGACCACAGAAATTCCAGCAAAAACTACTGCATACTTGGATCTCCCCAACAGAGACACCTTCGGCAGAGAAGAAACTATCAGGACGAAACCCGTCAGAATCAGGGTAATTCCTATGAATCTTTGTAGACAGGCAAGTCCAACAAGAATGGAAACCAGGAAGAGTACAGACAATCTGTTCTCATCCAAAAACTCTGATAAGTAGATGACGAACAAAACACTAAGTAGCACGAACACCGGCTCTGTCCACGCCATAACGGAAACAGTGAAGAGCGGAACCGAAAGCAAAATAGTAGTCGTCCCCAGTACGACAAGCACCTTTGATCTTACGTGTGTCAGAAACAGTCGCCCAGAGAGCAAAATGGTCAATCCAAATGCAAATGCATTCAGAAATCGCGCCCCAATCAAAGGTTCGATGCCTATCGCGCCAAGAAAAGCCAGTAACGCAGCGAACAGGGGAGGTGAATCTCTGAATGGAGCGTCATCAAAGCCCAAGTATCCATTACCGGCCAAGAGACTTCTTGCAGTAGATATGTATTGCGTGGAATCTGGAGATATGCCGACTCCATAGCGAGACGTGCTTAGGAGCACAAGCCCTACGCCCACGAGACTCAGTATTACCAGGACTAGCTGCGTTTTGAAGGTATTTCCAGTGTTCTTGAGCATCCTGTCCTCCGCGGCCGCATCACTCGTCATATGTTAGCTCCTGCAGAAGTTTGCGTTGTTGACTCGGGTGTCAGATCTGGAGACTGGCGATAGGAACACTGTCATTACGCTTGTCGAGCAAGAGCGTACCTCGACATACGGAAATATGCAAATGGCCTGTCGCCTCTCTGAAGGTCGCAGTTCCCTTGCGGCAAAAGCAAGGTTTCCACCGAACCCGCTTGGTTATTGTCGAATGCAAGGTCCAAGGTGAGTCGGAACTGAGAGATCGCGAAGGAGTACTTGAGGTGCTTGCGACCCAGGCCTAACCGGTTCTGGGCTTTTCTCCACATATCTTCGTCCACTTCGAGAAGTTGTGCCTTGCCTGAGATGGCAGTCTGTTTAGCCTGCGCACAGACAGAAAGTTCGAAGGTCGTCCAGCGAGGGGAGCCACATGTTTGCACTGCGGGCGCCGCAGGGCGAAAAGGAAGGTAGAGTGGATTAGGCGTGCCACTGGAACTATGGGCGGTTCCGCCTCGCGAGAAGTTGTTGCTTTATCGTCTCAAACTCAGTCAGTTTCCCTTCTTCATCAGACCATCTGCGGACCTCCCCAATATCAATCCGATTACTTTGGGCCACCAGCAGGGTCTGTTCCAGGCTCTGCTGATCGTTCCAATGGTAATACGCAGCAAGTCTATCCTTTACGCAATCAGTGGGGGAAAGAAGCGCCGGCTGACCGGTAGGAAATTCCAGAGTGACAGTAGCTTTGACAGGCTCACTGCCAACCGATAGAGGACCAGCCGGAAATTCCAGGAAGAACTTCGTTTCCGGATGTTTAAAATACCGACTCTCTTCGAAGAATCCGAGTTCTACAAGAGCTTCTCTAATTCTCTTCCTGCTGGACGGCACCCTTTCAACGAAGTCCAGGTCATATGATTGATAACAACCTGTCGTGTATATTGACACACAAGCGCCTCCGGTGAGCACACAGTTGATGCCGTGCCTATGCAAATGCGTCCACACAAACGCGGCGAGCTCACCAAGTGACATGTCTGCGAGCGATTTCATAGAGGCTTGCCCTTTCGCCTGGGCCTTCTCCGTATCATCATAAGCCGCTCTCGCTCTTCAGCAGGATAGAACGCCAGTGCCCTGTCGAGCAGTGCCTCTAATTGGACGCGAAAGGGGTAGCGTGGATTAAGTCCGTATACCCTGGTCTTTCCCAGCGTACGGCTGTAGAGCGTCCCGCCCACTTCCAGTCTTTCCAACTGCTTTTGAATTTGGCTTAGGTCAGTCCTGAAGAATCTAGAGATTTCCCTAGAGTAACCTTCTTTCCTGACATACAGAAACAACAGTACTCGCTCTCTATTGACCGATCCGAACAGAGCTTCCAGCATAGCATTGACCTCCAAAGTAGGTTATATGACCTATTTCGTAGGTCAGTATACCATGTCTCCGCGTGGAGGCAAGACCCTTCCCACTTCACACATATGAGCCCACCCATTCCCACCCACGCAGGCGGTTCTGACCTCGTCCAGCGAGGGGAGGAGTGTTGCAGGGCGACCCGTGATCTGCTCAGGGACTGGGTATATCTGAGCGGGCTTGGATTCATCCAGGTACCTGCGGCTGGAATTTTTCGCTGACTTTCTCGATAATTCAAGTATTATGCGGTCAAAACGGTAGAGAGATTGCCCGCGGGAAAAGGCAAAGAGACGTGAGAAAAAGATATGAAAAAGGCAAAACGAGAGGAAACACGAGAAAAGGAGAGGTAATGCGTCACCCGAGAATCACGGCTGTTCTCTTACTCGTCTTAGTCATCTATGCACCCACGATATCGCAGGGTTCCGGAACCGCGCAACCGCCTGCCCACAGCTCCACATCGGGAGCCGCCCCATCGCAGACGCTAACTTTGGAGGATGCCTGGCGCATCGCTCTCGCGAACAATCTCAGTCTTCAACAACAGGAGATGTTGCTTCGCCAGGCCCAAGAGGAACTGGCGATTCAGAAAGCCGGGTACCTACCCGCTCTGTGCACAATCGCAACCTATGGCTACACATCGGAGATTGCCAGGTTCCAGGTGCCGATCACGTTTCCCGGTATCCCACCCATTGAGATTGAAGCCGGAACGAAAGACCGTTATGACGTGGCCGCGCAGATTGACCAGCCATTGTTCACAGGGTTTCGTACCCGTAATCTTGTCAAGTCTGCTTCCGAGCAATTCCGCGCGCAGTCCGCACAGAAAGAGGTCACTTCGAACCAGATTCTTTTGCAGGTGGGTTTGCTCTACTGCCAGACGCAACTGGATTATTTGCAGCAGAAGGTCTTGGAACAGGCGATACAGCGTGCCGACCATCATCTTGCGAAAGTTCGCAGCTTCTACCAGGCTCAGCAGGCAACGGCTTTCGATACTTTGGAAGTGGCCAACCGGAAGCTACAATTGCAGAGTCAATTGCAGAAGCTCCGAGACCTGCATCCCATTCTGGTTTCGAAGCTCGTGCACGTACTCAATCTTGAATACACGCCCGAGATACCTGAGATGTCTGTAGAGACCGCGGACCTTGCACTTAAGGATTTGAATGAATATCAGGCCGTGGCGATCTCTAACCGGCCAGAGCTGAGGCAGATTGGGTTCATGCAGCGAGGACAATCGTTTAGGGTCAAGGCTCTCAAGTCCTCTTACTTCCCTCAACTCTATGCCAGTGCCTCTTACCATCATGCCAGACCCGGCGTCAATTTCTTCCGAGACGAATGGATGGATTACTACATGGTTGGGCTCAATTTGCGATGGCAACTATGGAACTGGAAGCAGGACCAGCGGCAGGTAGAGAAAGCGCGACTGGACTACGAGCGTTTAGACTTGCAGTCTCAACAACTCCTTCTGGATGTTCGCCAGCAAGTGACAGAGGCGTTCCAGCAACTTCAAACGGTCAGGCAGCAGATCGAGCTTCAACGGCAGCTTGTGGCTCAAGAAGGGGAACGCTACCGAATCACAAAAGAGAATTATGAGCAAGGCTACGCCACCTCGCTGGACTTGAGTACGGCCGAAAATACGCTCACTTCTTCCGAGCTCACGTTGAAACAGAATTACATTGAGTGGTTGCAGTTTCGGCTGCAATTGCAGTTCGCTACCGGCAAAATCGGAAAAGAATCGCCAGGAATGTGACGTGAATCTGTAGCCACGGGCATAATCGTGGAGGAAAACTTTGGAGGTAGCATGAAACACACGCTGTGGGGAACGTTTTGCATTGCCGCAATCTCGCTGCAACTACTGATTCTTGGTTGCGGGAATAATTCCAAATCCTCGACCTACACCGGTGTACTTGAAGGAAAGTCCGTTCAGGTGCCGGCCCTCACTGGAGGAAAAGTCGTGAAGCTTCTGGTGGACACGGGCGAGGAAGTCAAAGAAGGAGCCGTACTGGCTGTAATTGACACAACAGAGCTAGTGTTACAGCGCATTCAGCTCGGCGCAACCCTCGAGGAGTTAGCGGTCCAAAAGGAAATCGCCGAGACCAACCTCAAACGCTCAAAAGCAGACCTGGAATACGTCCAGCAGCGAGAAGGGCGAATGAAAATGCTCTACGAGAATCAGGCCATGCCGAAGCAGAATCTGGACGATCTGCGCAACGAGATGCAGCGCGCACAGTCCGCCTACGAAGCCGCACGGCAGCAGGTTCGCAGTCTCGAATCGCGGAAGAAACAGATTGAAGCACAGGCCGGGATGGTGGAGAAGAAAATATCCGATGCCGTGATAACCGCACCGGTTGGAGGATTGGTGAGCACGCTCTACTACGAGGTCGGAGAAGCAGTTCCGCCCATGCAGCCAGTGCTCGAACTGATTCACGTGAGCGAGCTCGAAGTAAAAATATACATTCCTGAGAAGGAATTGCCAAACGTGAAGCACGGACAAGAGGTGAAGATTCGCGTGGACGGGGTGAAAGAGGAATTGCCAGGGCGGGTGAGCTGGGTGAGCCCCAAAGCCGAATTCACTCCCAAGACCATTTTGACTCCAGAGACTCGCACTTCGCTTGTCTACGCGGTGAAGGTGACGATCCCGAATCCAAAACGCACGTTGAAACACGGAATGCCCGTCGAAGTGATATTGTGACGGAGCCGCAGAGGACGCGCACATCCACAGCGATATCGGGGCAGCAATATTCGAAGCGTCGAGCCGAGGGCGGATGTAAACGCGCGTGCGTAACAGCGTACGGAACAAGGTCGTCAGCGTCGGGCCATGAGTGCATGCGAACGCGCGTGCCTATGTTAAAGTTCATATGAACGCCATTGAGATACAGAATTTCCGGAAGCGATATGGTTCGATAGAAGCGGTCAGAGGCATTTCTCTGTCAGTGCGACAGGGGGAGCTATTCGGTCTCGTGGGGCCCGACGGGGCAGGCAAAACCACGTTGATGCGCACGATTTGCACACTCCTTCTTCCGGACGACGGCACGATTTTGGTACAGGGCCTTGACGTAAGAACCCAGATCATGCCGATCCGAGCGCTGCTGGGTTACATGCCGCAGCGCTTTTCGCTTTACCAGGATCTTTCCGTTGAGCAGAACCTGCGTTTTTTTGCTGATCTTTTTCAGGTGCCGCAGGAGGAGCGTGAAAGGCGCACGGAGCAATTGTATCGGTTTTCGCGTCTCGCGCCGTTCAAGAAACGAAAGGCAGGAGCGCTATCCGGCGGGATGAAGCAAAAACTGGCCCTGTCGTGTGCATTGATACATACGCCGCACGTTCTGGTCTTGGACGAGCCCACGACAGGCGTGGACCCGGTCTCGCGCCAGGAGTTCTGGGATATCCTGCGTTCCATACAAAGTGAGGGAACAACGATTTTCATTTCCACGGCCTACCTTGATGAAGCCGACAAGTGCGATCGCGTTGGGTTGATGCATCAGGGGGAAATCGCCGGCATTGGCTCTCCGAATGACGTGAAGGCCACCTTCCGCCACACGCTCTATCAAGTAAGCGGAAAGGATGTGGGAGCACTGAGGCATTTTTTTGCCACCTTGACGCGGGCGCGGGGTACGCAACTCTTTGGCGACACGGTTCACGTTGTCTTTGACCAGGAACCAACGACTTCCGAGTGGCTCCAATGGCAGGACGATTCAAATGGCAATCTGGAGCGCTGGAATCTTCAGCCGCCCAGCATGGAAGACGTTTTCTTTGAATTCATCACCAGAAAGAAATGAGAGTTGGGGAGAATCCTATCGCCGGAAAGAAATGAAGGTGCAGCACAATCCCCTCAATGCATGCGGCAAACATCTGCGGTAATAGGAGTGTCCAGCAACGGATAGTAACTGAAATGTCTACCAACACTG
>Ga0315291_10000626_pt1 | contig 46840 bp, 37 predicted proteins | sample YL17G12_20_MG_FD_203070 | JGI IMG/M metagenome (GOLD analysis project Ga0315291, IMG submission 203070) | Sediment microbial communities from Yellowstone Lake, YNP, Wyoming, USA - YL17G12_20 | ecosystem: Environmental > Aquatic > Freshwater > Lake > Sediment | place: USA: Wyoming | collected...
CCGGACTTATCAAGCCAAGAAGCAAGGCAGGGCTACACTACGAACAGAAAAGGAGGTCGTCTATGGTTAGATTTATGTGATAGAACGATACCCGGCTTCGGTCAGGTTCTTAGATGATTTGACACGGTGTCGTATGCTTGCTCTCCTCTAACAAAAAAGGTTATAATTCCTTATCTGGCATGCAAAAGAGATTAAGCTTATTTTTTGATTACCTCAAACTTCTTCTCCCCTATTGGGATAAAAGCTTGTTTTCCTTTCTCTGCGTTGGGATTTGTGTTCTCCTGGGGATGGCCGCGCCGTTACTTACAAAAACGCTTATCGACTACGCTTATCCGCATCGAGACGTTCGCCTTTTAACACTTATCATTCTTTTTGGGATTATTATTTTTCTTTTTAACACTTATTTTTCTTACGTGTCAAAGTATCTTGATGTTTTCATCCATCAATCTCTCTCTATTGATCTAAGGAAAAGATTTTTCAATAAACTTCTCCGACTGCCCCTGGACTTCTACTACGAAAATCAGGCAGGGGACATCCTTTTAAGGATAACGAATGATATCGATTCGATTGTCGATCTGGTTGCTGAAATCATTCCAGTCGTTATTAAAAATATTTTATACTTGATTTTTCTTCTGGCCATCTGTTTTCTTATTGATCGCAACCTGACCCTAATTGCTTTGATTGGGGTCCCGATCTATTTTATTGAAACCCGTTTCTTTGCCAAAACATTTGAGAAAATCCAAGATAACACCCAAAAACAAGAATCGGAGGTATACAACCTTTACCAAGAAAAAATAACCAACATCAAAACCATAAAATCTTTTAGCCAAGAGACGCATGAAACCGAAAGATTGACCGATAAGCTGGCCAATCTATTTACGCTGGTTAGAGAAAATCTTTTTTTTGATTTATTTAACTCTTTCTTTGATTCAATCCTATTGACAACATGGGTCAGCTTTCTCGGCTGGTACGCCGGGTACCGGGTCATAACCGGGCAGATTTCCATCGGTGAGATTGTGGCCATTTCAATTTATCTTGGACAAATTCATCAGCCATTTATAGATTTGGGCGCCGTCTACAAATTTTTTGTACGCAGTTTTGTTTCGATTAATCGTGTCAATGCAATTTTTTCCAGTGAATCTGAGGTCTATCAGGACGCGCATACGTTTGCCCTCAACTCCATCGAAGGGAAAATAAATTTTGACAGGGTTAGCTTTCGTTATCCGGGCATGGACGATTATGTTCTGTTGGATATTAGTTTCACTGCCAACCCGGGCGAAATTACCGCTATTGCCGGCGCTTCAGGAGCGGGCAAATCAACGATTATTGATCTTATTTTAAGATTTATTCTGCCAACCGACGGCAAAATTTACTTAGACAAATATAATATCAGAGATATTTCACTTTTAACTCTACGAGCAAATATTTCTATTGTTTCACAGGAAGCTGTCATGTTCTCGGGCACGGTTCGCGAAAATCTAATATATGGATGCGTTCAGCCAACTAGAGAAAAATTAATTGGAGCCGCCAATGACGCTGAAATCCACGATTTCATCTTAAGCCTGCCCCAAGGTTATGACACCTTGATTGGAGGAGGTGGAAAAGGCCTTTCCGGCGGCCAGCTTCAGCGGCTCACAATTGCACGCGCCCTTCTTTGCGATGTCAAAATTCTTGTTTTGGACGAGGCCACCTCCGCTCTTGACGCTGTTATTGAAGAGAAAATCTACGAAAATCTAAAGAAACGGATTTCCAGCAAAACCGTGATTATGATTTCGCATCGCATCTCATCATTAAAAAATGCGGATAAAATTCATGTAGTTTCCGAAAACCGGATCTCTGAATCGGGAACTTATAATGAACTTTTAGAACGCAAAGGAGATTTTTATTCTTTTTATATTGCCTCTACAAAGGGAGAAAGGGAGCCTGCCGAAGAAGCCATAATTCGCGAGCTAATGGCAAAAAAAGCAATGCAAAAAGAGAAAAGAAATCTTGAGCAGCTTTCTATGGCAGAAAAAAAAGTCCTTAAACTTTATTATGAAGAAGGACTTTCCTATGGTAAAATCGCCCAAGAACTGGGTTTACCCGCTTACAACGTCAGCGCAATCCGGAAGGCGGCCAGTGATAAAATCGAGCGGCTCAAGGAGTTGGAAATCGAATGAAGGAGAAAAAAAGGAGCTTTTTCCTTTCACTGTTTGCTCAGAACATGGGCCAGCAGGCCAGGCTGGTAGAAATGGTTACGGTGATTATTTTCATCCTCTTAATACTGGTTACGGGGTGGCTATGGCAGTATAAGATTGAACTTTCCGATGTGAGAGAAGGCAAAAGAATCGTAATCGCTAAAATTAATATTTTCGAATTGCTGCTTTCAAAAAGCAGAATGGGGATCCCTAACTGATTTCTTTAGGTTCGGCCATATCTCCTCTCAAAAGTTTATCGATTAGATTCCTATTAAACACTGAAAGCAAAGTCGTTTTAATATCTGGTTCGCTTTCAAGTAATTTCTTCAAGTCAGCTATTCTCCACATCAAGTACTTCGTCGGCACAATGGCCCTCACCGACGCTGATGCTGGACTGCCGGAAATAAAAGCCATTTCCCCGACAAAATCACCTGATCTACAGTAAGCAATTACCTTGTCGTTGACTTCAACCGATGCTGCCCCGTTTGTAATAAGTATAATACGTATTACAGGCTCACCCTGACGCGCCAGCATTTCTCCCTTATCAGCCATAACCAAATTCCCGGCATTAATCAACTTTTGGAAATCAGACTTGTTCAGTTGCCCAAACAAGCTCTGATGCCTCGATACCTCATCGTCCATCAAACGAGCTTGACTTTTATTGTATAGAAGAATTCCTGCCTGCACTAAGTTTACAGCAGTAAATAAGAACTCCCAAATCACTATTGTAAACTTGCCGACTTCAAGGCTGTAAACGATTGCCACGATTCCGGATGCAATTGCAAGAGCGCGCAAAGGCAGGATAGTTCTCATAAGTGACGAAATCACAAGAAACAAGAAAGATAGGTGCAAAAAAAGCTCTGGATTCATTCAATTCTCCTTAATATCATAAGATTATTTGCCAGAAATTCTTCTTACATTATTACGTATTTTATCATGATTCAGCAAAACAAGCCACTGGATTTGTCAATGAACTTTAGGGCCAAAATGTAATTTAATACTTCCTTAGCACCGGCTAACGGGCTAGCTTGTTTTTTAGAGCCGCAAAAGAAACATCGTAAACATTACGCGCGTTCCAGATCAGATATTTTTCAACCCCCTCATCCTTACAGGCCTTTATTTGATCTGAAATATATTTGCTCCCAAAGTTCGGCGATCTTAAATTAAAACCCTGGATCCAGGGGATAATTGATACTGCTTCGCCGGATAATATCTCTTTAATTTTTTTTATTCCGGCATTCATAAAGTAGTAGGGATGTGATCCGGGATTTGCGAAACCATCGTATCCGGAGTGGAAATGGGAAGGATAAAGCATGGGAGAAAGAGCGTCTATATATTTTGCCATTCTAGCTAAATCCTGCCCCAGATTTTCAATATCATTTTTACTTTGCCAGGCAGTTATCCCGAAAATATCAACCGCTGTGGAAACGTTATAAGGGGTAATTCTTTTTTTAACCGCTTCCAGGAAGAAACAAATCGTATCAACTTTACTGAATTCTTTTTTTTCAAAGGGGTAAAAAGCATTATGCGCGGCACCCTCGGCGGGAAACCGGATATAATCAAATTGGACCTCATCAAAACCGGACAATGCGGCTCTTTCCGCTATCAGCTCGTTATATAATCTGACCTCATCCGAATAGGGATCGGCCCATTTGCCTCCTTTATTGTCCCGATAAAGGCCTCCGCCATGCACTTTAACCCCTAAATCCGGCCGCGCTAAGACCAGATGGTCATCTTTGAAAGTGACTAACCTTGCGGTTACAATAAATCCTTCTTCATGAAGCTTATCCGTTAAATCTTTAAGCCAGGATTCAGGCGTTACTTTAGTATCTTTTGATAATTTATGATCTTTTATAAGGGAAAGCAGGGGCCGGCTTAAAATCTCTTTGGCATCTATGACAAGGGTATTTATGCCGGATTCAACAGCCTGCCTTTTTATTTGGGCAAAGCGTGAAGGCGTTTTGGATATCCAATAAGTAATATAAATACCCCGATCGGATGTGTGTTTTACTTTTTTCGTCTGAATGGCAGCATCTTGAGGCGGTTGGAACAGCAAAAAGGGCAGGAATACAATAAAGGCGCTTTTCAAGAACTTCATTCCGTCTATTTTAACATATGCGTGTGTTATAATTATGAAAATGTTTGAGAATATTCAATTCCCATCCGGCGCGATGTCTATAATAGAAAGCTTGAAGGAGAAGGGATTTAAAGGTTATTTTGTCGGCGGCTGCGTCAGGGATCTTTTATTGGGCAAGACGCCATCCGAATGGGACATCACAACCGATGCCACACCTGATCAAGTGAGCGGCCTATTTCAAAAAGTTATACCCACGGGGATAGAATTTGGAACAGTCACGGTTTTGATAAATGACCAGGCCTACGAAGTGACTACTTTTAGAAGGGATGAAAGATATGCCGATGGCCGGCATCCGGCGTCTGTCACATTCTCCAAAAGTTTGGACGAAGACCTTTCCCGCCGCGATTTTACCATAAATGCCATGGCATATGATCCCAAAACCGGCGAATTTGTTGACAGATTTTCCGGGACTGAAGATCTAAAAGCGAAACTAATCCGGACAGTTGGGGATCCTGTTTTAAGATTTAAGGAGGATGGCCTGCGCTCGGTGCGCGCCTGCCGGTTCGCCGCTGTTCTCGAATTTGACATCGAAGAGAAAACTTTTATGGCTATTCCAGATACATTGGATATTACCAAAAAAGTGGCAATCGAACGCGTTCATGATGAAATTGTAAAGATGCTTTCCGCCCCAAAGCCAAGCATCGGTTTTGAGTTGATGAGAAAATCCGGCCTTCTTAAATTATTTATTCCCGAACTGGAGGATTGTCTGGGAGTGGAACAGCCGCCAAAATATCATAAATACGATGTATATTGGCACAGCCTTTACTCCTGCGACGCCGCGCCGCAAGATAATATGATTTGCAGATTGGCCGCATTGCTGCATGATATTTCCAAGCCCGCCTGTAAAGTTGATTATACATTTTACAATCATGACAAAGTTGGGGTGGATGTAGCAGAGCGGATTTTAAAAAGATTGAGATTTGGCAATGATGACATAGAATCTATTTCAAATTTGATAAGCAATCATATGTTTGACTATAAATCCGAATGGTCGGATGCCGCAGTCAGGCGATTTATTCGCAGAGTAGGAATGGAAAACATCGACAACCTTTTTCTTTTGAGAAAAGCGGATACCAGGGCGATGGAAAAGGAAATAGACGATTCATATTTGAACGAACTAAAGTCGCGCATTGATAAGATAATTGCCGAAGAAAATGCGTTGCACATCAAGGATTTAAAGATTGACGGAATGGACGTTATGCGCGAGCTTGACATTTCCGCCGGGCCCAAAGTCGGCGAAGTTTTATCTGCCTTATTGGAGAAGGTGCTTGATGATCCTTCCCTAAATGAGCGTGAGAAGCTTCTGGAGATGATTAAGGCGTATGAAAACAATTAACTCTCACCCCTTAGGCCTCTCTGCCACTTGCCCTCTCTCTCTGGGAGAGGGCGAAAAACAGCCAGATCGTCGATTTAGATACAACTGGGTGAGGGTCTTAGTTTTCCTTCTAGTTTTTACTTTATCGCTTATTTCAACAGCCGAAGAATTAAAGATATACGGCGTCGAAGTTGAGCGACATAAGCAATATGACAATTATTATGTGGAAACCAATGGCGTTACATTGCCAAAAGCAAAAATGCTGGGCAACCGGCTGATTTTCGATTTTAAAGGGGTTAAAGTAGATAAGCCGCAAACTATAAAGGTTGCAAAAAGCGGCCGGGTTGCCTCGATCAGAATCGGACAGTTTTCATCCGATCCGTTAATCGCTCGAGTAGTTTTTGACCTTAAGAGAGAGATTAAATATGAAACCGCGTCTTTATACGGAAAAGGCAAGATATTAGTTGAAATATCCGATTCCGGGACAGCCGTGCCTTTAGTCGCGCAGAAGGAACCTCAAAAAAGCAAAAAACTTGCTTTAAAGGGAAAAACCATAATAGTTGATCCCGGACACGGCGGGGATGATCCGGGGGCGATGGGGCCGGGGGGCGTGCAGGAAAAAGATATCAATCTGAAAACAGCAAAGTATCTGGCCGGTTATTTGAGAGAGCGCGGGGCAAAAGTTTACTTAACTCGAAAATCGGACGTTAGACATAAATTAAAAGACATCGTTGATTTTTCAAACAGGGCAAAAGGGGATATTTATATTGGAATGCATTTTAATTCGATCGACAACCCGAAAATCAGCGGCACCGAAACGCATTATTATACTCCTCAAAGCTTTAAGCTTGCTTGTGCAGTGCATAATAAGCTGTTGAGCGGCATACGCAGAGAGGATCGGGGCATTAAAAGGACCATGCTTTATACAGTCCATCATACCAAAATGCCCGCAATCATCGTAGAACCCATCTACATGACTCACTTTCAGGATGGACTGCTGATAAAATCAAAAAGTTTTCAAAAAGAAGTAGCCCGAGATATTGCGCTGGGTGTTGAGGATTATTTCAATGAACGCTGACATTTCACCCCTAAGAGGCGTTGGAATTGAGGCGGTTGGGCACAAAACCGAAGGGAAAAGAGAACCTATAAAGCCCGCGATGAGTTCGCCGGTCGGGATCTTTGATTCTGGAGTTGGAGGACTTACGGTCTTTTCTGAATTTATAAAATACTTGCCAAGTGAAGATGTTATCTATCTTGCCGATACGGCTCGAGTCCCGTATGGTGGAAGACCCCCGGAGGAGATCATCAAGATTAATGAAGAAATAATGAATTATTTTGTTGGCAGGGGAGTCAAAATGGTGATTATGGCCTGCGGCACTTCTTCTTCGATTGCTTATCCTTTACTTAAGAGTAAATACCAAATACCAGTTGTCGCGCTGATTGATCCGGGATCATATGGAGCAGTCCAGGCGACAAAAAACGGGAAGATCGGTATTATTGCCACCTTGGGAACGGTAAATTCAGGGGCATTCCAAAAGAAAATAAAAGAGCTAAAAAAAGATGCCGAAGTCCATGCGGAGGCCTGCCCTTTATTTGTGCCGCTTGTGGAGGGTGGTTTTATCGAAGCGGATGAAACCAAAAAAGTGGCGCGCGACTATTTAAAACCTCTGCTTAAAGCAGGAATTGACACGTTGATTTTCGGATGCACGCATTATCCGCATTTAAGAAAAGTAATAGGGGAGATTGTTGGCCCAAATGTGGCACTTGTTGATCCCGCTTATGAGGCGGTGCAGGATGCAAAAAAAATCCTTAAAAAAAACGGAATGTTGAAAAGTAAGACAACGCACGGCAAATATGAATATTTGGTTACCGGCTCCCCCATGCAGTTTCAGGATCTGGGCAGCAAACTATTGGGCAGGCTGATTGCCGGCGTGAAGCAGATCAAGTTGTAGTATAATATTTATATGTACGAGTTAATGGTTGAAGAAACATTTGACGCGGCGCATCAACTTAGGGGATATCAGGGCCCCTGTGAAAACCTTCATGGACACACCTTTAGGGTTCAGATCACAATTGAAGGCGAGAAATTAAAGAAAGAAGGATTTCTTGTCGATTTTAAAGAAATAAAGGCGGAGCTCGGCGAGATGCTTTTCGAGTTCGATCATCATAATTTAAACGAACTTGATTATTTTAAATCCGAAAACCCGACCTCTGAAAATCTAGCGAAGATTTTCTTTTCTAAGATGGAGGAGAAATTCCCGGTCAAAAAAGTAACGGTGTGGGAATCTTCGACTTCATCAGCGTCTTATTATGAATAATATGAAAGATCCAAAAAAATTAAGTGTTGCGGTTCTTATGGGCGGCAGGTCCAGCGAGCGGGATGTTTCCCTCCGATCGGGAAAAAATGTTCTAAATTCTTTAAAAAAACAAGGATTTAAGAATGTGTTTCAAATGGATATTGATGACGATTTACTTAGTAAACTTAGAAAAAATAAAATTGACGTGGTTTTTATCGCGCTGCACGGAAAATATGGAGAAGACGGGTGCGTGCAGGGGCTTCTGGAAATGACGGGCATACCTTATACCGGCTCCGGCGTCCTGGCTTCAGCTTTAGCGATGAATAAAGTGCAGGCGAAAAAGATCTTCCAGGCAAAAGGCATTCCAACCCCCAATTATTCTGAGATCAACGCTTATTCAGATATTAAAAAGGAAACTGAACGCATCTTGAGAATTTTTCCCCTTCCACTGGTAATTAAACCAGTGTCAGAAGGCTCAAGTGTTGGGGTTTCAATTGTTAAGGAGGGAGATAATCTTTCCGGCATTCTCAAAGCGGCAATTGATGAATTTAGGGATGTATTTATTGAAGAATACATTAAGGGGAAGGAAGTAACAGTTGGTATTTTGGGAGAAGATGCTCTGCCCATATTGGAACTTGTCCCGAGATCAGAGTTCTATGATTATAAGGCAAAATATACAAAAGGCGGCACAGAATTTATAATTCCTGCCCGGCTTTCAAAACCGCTTTATAATAAAGTCCAACAGATAGCTATTGCCGCCCATCGAGCCCTGGGTTGCCGGGGTTTTTCCCGGGTAGATGTGATCGTTTCTCTCGACCATGTCCCTTATGTGCATGAGGTTAATACCATTCCTGGTTTAACCGATCTGTCCGACCTTCCAGCCGAAGCGGCGCATGCGGGCATATCTTTTGATGAATTGATATTAAGGATTCTTCAAAGTGCGTTTACGAATTAGGCGAAGAAAAAGCTGGTATTTCATCTGGACAATCATATTTCTTCTTTTTCTATCTTCAGTTGTTTCTTTTATTATAACCCTTCCAATGTTTAAGATCTCAAAAGTGGAAGTGGAGGGCGTGCGGCTGATTCCGCCCGAACTGATCGTTAAAACGGCGGCGATCCCGGTAGGCGAAAATATTTTTTTAACCCGTTTTGATCAAGCACTGAATAAAATTCGTTCAATTGGCGCCGTGAAAGAAGTCAAAATATCGCGCAGACTTCCTGACGCCGTTTTAATAGCTGTAATAGAAAGAAAAGAGGCGGCGGTTACGGTGATTGATGACCAGTCCGTGCTGGTTGATGAAGAAGGCGTGATCCTTAATCCTCGTGCCCGGGAAGAGATCGCCATAGAACTCCCGGATATTTCGAACTTGCCTGTGCTTGTGGGCATAAAGAAGGAATGGATTGAGGATGGGTTAAGGTTAAAAGGAGATGCAGGGGAGGGCGCGACCAAACTTTTATCGGAATTTAAAAAATACGTCTCTCCGCACAGGTTGGAAATAGATTTAACGGACAGTGAAAATATAACTCTTATGTTTGATGATACGTTAAAGGTGAAATTCGGCGATTCGGCAAAAATTGAGCAAAAGTTTAAAACTTTTGAGGTTATTTATTATAAGTTGAAGGAAAAAAAGAATTCAATCGAGTATATTGATGTGAGGTTTCCATGCTTTCCTGCGGTAAAATACAAATAATATAAGTATTGACATATTCCAATCAGTTAAAGTAGAATGATAACATCATGATAAGCGGTAATGACGGCAGGAACTTCGCGACCATCAAGGTCTTGGGCATTGGCGGGGGAGGGACTAATGCTGTTAATCGCATGATAGGCAGCGGGGTCAAAGGAGTTGAGTTCTGGGGCGTCAACACCGATCTGCAGGCCCTCTCGGTTTCTCTCGCTGACAACCGGCTTCAAATCGGGGCAAAGCTAACCCGCGGACTGGGCGCCGGCTCGAATCCGGAGATCGGCCAGAAGGCGGCGGAAGAGTCCCGCGAAGAAATAAAATCCTCCCTGTCAGGCGCGGACATGGTATTTTTAACTGCCGGCATGGGGGGCGGCACGGGGACAGGAGCTTCTTCGGTAATAGCCGAGGTCGCCAAGGAACAGGGGATATTAACAATTGCTGTCGTCACCAAGCCTTTTCGTTTTGAGGGGCCGGTTAGGATTTCTCAAGCTGAATCAGGTGTTGCCCTTTTAAAGGAAAAAGTTGACGCGCTTATTATTATCCCGAATGACAAGCTTTTACAGGTTGTCGAAAGAAAAACCAGCATTATCGAGGCTTTTAAGGTGGCTGATGATGTTTTAAGGCAGGGGGTTAAAGGGATCTCCGATCTTATTACTGTCCCCGGCCTTATCAATCTTGACTTTGCCGATGTGCGGACCATTATGTTTGAGGCAGGATCAGCCATGATGGGGATCGGCACCGGGTCTGGAGAAAATCGTGCCGTCGAAGCTGCCGAGCAGGCAATCTCCTCTCCGCTTTTGGAAGAAACCATAACCGGAGCCAAAGGAGTTATCTTTAATGTCACGGGCGGAACAGACCTCACGCTATACGAAGTAAACGACGCGGCCGAGGTTATATACAACGCCGTTGATCCTGATGCGAATATTATTTTCGGCGCGGTGATTGATGAAAAGCTTCAGGGAGATGTGGTTGTGACGGTGATCGCCACCGGATTCAAGCCCAGCGCCAAAAAAGAAAAAGAATCGGTTCCATTTGTCAGGACTAACCAAAAAAGCGGCGAAAGAATAGAATTGCCGCCCTTCATGAAGGTTTGATTAGATCAAACCGTAAGCGGCAGCGTAAAAATAAAAGCGGATCCTTTGCCCACACCATTTGATTCAGCCCGGATTTTACCATTATGCGCTTCAATAATTTCTTTGGCAATTGTTAAGCCCATCCCGATTCCGCCGCTTAAATGGGTATAAGCAGTATCAATCTGGTAAAATTTTTCAAAAATCTTTTCCAGATTTTCCGGCGCCAACCCCATTCCCGTATCCGTGATGCTTATTTTGATTTCGGTTTTTTCTGTTATGATCGCCGCTTTAATTGATCCGCCTTTTGGAGTAAATTTGCGGGCATTCTCCAGCAGATTGTCCATGACCCGGAGAAGCTTATTTTTATCCGCCATCAAAGCGACTCGATCCGATGGATAATCAGCCGTTAGATTGATATTTTTGGATTGGAATCCCGGCTTATAATTTTCAATGCTTTCTTTTACTATCTCGTCCATATAAACAGGCGCCTTTTTAAGTTCCAGTGGTTTTCCGGCTTCGATGCGGGAAATGTCAATTAAGCTGTCGATTAAATTGTCCAGATGATTGCTCTGGCTTAGAGCCGCCGTTAAAGCTTCTCTTTGTTTTGGAGGCAGTTTGTCAAGCTGATCATTTAGAACAAAAGAAAGAGATTCTTTGATAGGGATTATAGGAGTATGCAGTTCCTGGCTGACGGTGGACAGAAGATCTTGCTTGAGCTTATCTACTTTTCTAAGTTCGGTGATGTTTTTTAAAATGGCCGATATGCCGATAGTTTTTTTGTTTTGATCAAGAATTGGGGAAAGGGTCAACAATAGAGGAAGGTCATCTCCGGCTTTATTTTTCTTATAGATTTCGGCGGTTTTAATTATTTCGCCGCGCAAAACTTTGCTTGTCAGATCTTGTACTTCATTCTCCGTGAAAATGACAGGAGTTTTGCCAACCGTTTCATGGGCGTTATATCCGAAGATTATTTCGGCGCCCTTATTCCATGAAAGAAGCACCCCATTTAAATTCATAGTAAGGATGGCGTCGTTGCTTCCTTCAACCAGACTGTTTAGATAATCCCTGGTTTCAGTTATATCCCTGTAGAGTTTAGCGTTTTCAATCGCGATGGCTGCTTCGGCGGCCAGGGTGTTTAGAAGTTCAATGTCATCCAAAGTGTAAGGCTCTCCGGAAAGTTTTTCTCCCAGACAAAGAATCCCGACCAGCTTCCCCCTTGTAAATGACGGAATGGCAATTGCCGCCCCAAAAGTTTCCATTTCCGATTTTACGGCTTGTGATTTTGCTTCATTAAGCACGATCGCGTCTTTTTTATCTTCAAGATAAGCCGCTAAAGCGCAATTAAGGGGCAGCCGCACCTCCATTGCCGCCGGCAGGTCGCCGCTTTTTTTTTCGACCCGAAAACAATTTTCTCTTTCTTCAAGCAGCAGAACGGCCACATTCTTTACGCACATGGCGCGTACGATGGTGCGGTCAATCAGGCGGAAGAGAGTGTTTAAGTCCGTAACTGAAGAAACCAATAGCGACACTTCCTTCACGATTTTTTGATATTCAATTGCCTGACGAAAGAAAATATTATTAACGAATTTTTGAAGATATTCCCGAAAGGGAGCAAAAGTAACGGCAAAAATAAATGCGGCGGGTATTGTGGCTAAATAAGAATAACTGCCCCGGATTGAACTGTAAATAAGCTCGAAAGCAAGAACAAGCAAAACATAAGAAAATGTGATGGCGGTGGTAGTAATAGAATATGCGGTTGATTTTTTGATGATCAAATTAACATCCATGACGCGGTATTTTACTATGGGATATATTGTTGAAAAAAACAAAATTGCGGCAATCAAAGGCCAAAAATAGACCGGTCGGTTAAAGCCCCAAAATGGCAGAAACAGGCTTAATCCGAGAATTGCAAAACATGCAGGCAATAAAATAAATAAAAAATATTTAGATCTCATTTTTTCTGAATTTAATGATTTCCTGTAATGTGAAATTATGTTTGTACAAGCCGCCTAGAAATAAGAAATAAAATACAGCATATAAAGATAATAATAATTTTCAATTTGGAGCATGCCGATAACAACCGGGGCCGCGAGCAGCCAATGTATTAATCTTGAATTCTTGTCAGGGAAAACCATACTGAAAATCAAAAGAAGAAAAGGTATGAGCAGGCCGGCCAATAAAATTCCCCTCGCCCCGATCAGCATAAGAATGGGATAAACGCCAAGGCTTACAAGGCCAAAACTTGAGCACCACAAAAATAGACATAAGCAGATAAGCGAGAAAATAATATTCGTTTCCTTTTTTCGGCCCTTTATAAGAACTAAAAGGCCAAGAAAAAGGATAAGTAATGCCGCAATAAATATAAAAAACGAAAACATAGGATTAGAAGAGACCAAGACTGTCGACATCTTTGTGATTATATTATAGGGTACTTTTATCGCCTAAAGCAACCGGAATTTGCCATCCCATAAACAAATTGCATGCCGGGTGCTAAAAGTATAGAATGTTCAAGGTGGAATTGAAGGATTTGTTCCAATCTTAATATGATAAAAGCATTTTTCGTTGTATTATTGCTTGCCTTTAATGTTTTGGCTGAAGATGCGCCTTCCCTGACGGGATTAATGACAAAGGAATACGACGGGGGCGATTTGAAGCTTATAAAAGTCCTTGCCAGAAATACGGCTTATACCCGCTACCTGATCACTTATAAGGGCGATGGTCTTAAGATCTCGGGGATAATGAATCTGCCCGGGGGAGAAGGGCCGTTCCCGGTTATCATTTTAAATCACGGGTTTATTGATCCCAAAATCTACACCAACGGCCGCGGATTAAAGCGCGAGCAGGATTATCTTGCGAGGCGCGGCTACATCGTTATCCATCCTGATTACAGAAACCATGCTTTTTCCGACAAGGATCCGACAGACCTGGCCGGTTTCCGATTAGGGTATGTGATCGACGCGATCAACTGCATCCTGGCGGTGAAAAACAGCGATCTGCCATATTTTGACAAGGAAAATATCGGCCTGCTTGGCCATTCGATGGGTGGGGGAGTTGTTATCAATATATTGGTGGTCAAGCCGGATCTGGCCAGAGCGGCGGTCCTTTTTGCGCCGACGAGCGCCGATTACCGTGATAATTTCAGCCGCTGGCTGTGGAAGCGAAAGCATCATCCCGAAATAGCGGAGAAGATATTAAAGATGTACGGATCGCCCGAGGCGAACCCGGCTTTTTGGGACGGGCTTTCCGCCAAGAATTATCTTGATAACATTTCAGCGCCGATCATGCTTCACCACGGGCTGGCTGACCAATCGGTTCCGATCGAGTGGTCGGACAAGCTGGCCGGTTGGCTCAAAGAAAAAGGGAAAAAAGTCATCTACTACCGGTATTCCGGCGAGCCGCATGAATTTACCGCCGCCTGGCCGCTGGTCATGCGCCGGACGGTCCAATTTTTTGATGAATATTTGCGGCGCTAATCTTTTTTGAGCCGCTGCGCCGCCTTGCCTTCCCCCTTCAACAAGAGTAGTATGGACCTTATGAGCGGGTTAAGAAAGAAGGTTTCACTGAAGTGCGAGTGCGGCAAAACAGTTTCCAAAGGAAGCGTTTTTTGCCCGCACTGTAGGGCGGAGATCAATCGGAAAAACGTTAAGACGATGAAGAAAGTGGAACGTAATTACCAGAAAAATATGCGAAGCAAGGGGAGGGGGAGGAAGAAGTAATCGTCCATAAAAAAAGAAGCCCTCATAGTCTTCCTTGCCTTATTAGCATTAAGCCTTCAAACACTTCATGGGCCTTCGTGGTCCTTTTCTTCCCTTGCTAGCTCCTGTATAAAAACGATTTAGTCCGCCAAAGGATAGATAAAAAAGACTACAGTTAAATGAAATAAGTGTTAAAATTGAGGAACTTAAGATCAAGATAAGGGCAAGGAAGTTTGTATTTTTTGGTGAAGTTTATATAAGGCAGTAGGAGATTTATATGAAAAAGATGACAAAGAGCGAATATGGTAAATTTTTGAACGAAATCAAATCACGCATCGTTTCGGCTCGAATTCAGGCTGTCCGTTCGGTTAATCACGAGCTGATAAAACTTTATAATGTTTTACCTTGAATACAAGGAAAGCTTAAAACTGGCACGGCTTGTGCCAGAATTACCTTCATTCGTCATTAGTCATTGGCGCTGAATATCGGCTTGCCCCCATTATTTAGTGATATAATATCAGCGGAAATGTGCCAAAAGCCGGATTTTTGCTTGCCCCGAGTTTATCGAGGGGGCCTGCCCGCCGAAGGCCGCGCATAAATAAAGGAGATAGAGCCAAGTATGATGTTCGCTGAAATAGAAAAACGACTCTGGGATGCCGCAGATGAACTCCGTGCCAACTCGCATCTAAGGTCTTCAGAGTATTCAACGCCGGTCCTGGGGCTTATTTTCTTAAGATATGCCGATCATAAATTCTCGATTTCCGAAAAACAATTGGCAAGCAAGGCAACCGGCAGGCGGACGATCGGGAAAGCGGATTATCAGGCACAAGGTGTGATGTATCTGCCCGAGATCGCCAGGTTTAGCTATTTATTAAAATTGCCGGAAAAAAGCGATATTGGCAAGGAAATCAATGCCGCGATGAAGGCGATAGAAGAGGAAAACCCTTCCTTAAAAGATGTTTTGCCGAAGAACTATAACCAGCTTGATAAAAAGGTCTTAATTGAACTGCTTAAATTAATGGCTTCGATCTCGATGGAGCATGATGGGGACACGTTGGGGCGGATATATGAATATTTCCTGGGTGAATTTGCCATGGCGGAAGGGCAGCATGGCGGAGAGTTTTATACGCCCACTTCTATTGTTAAATTGATTGTTGAGATCATTGAGCCATTTCACGGGCTCATTCTTGATCCGGCTTGCGGATCGGGCGGTATGTTTGTGCAAAGCGCCCGGTTTGTGGCAGAGCATAAAAAGAAACCGAGCGCGGAAATATCCATTTACGGCCAGGAAAAGACCAAAGAAACGGTGCGGCTGTGCAAAATGAACCTGGCGGTGCATGGTATTGAAGGGGATATTAGGGAAGCAAATACCTATAAGGAGGATGTTCATAAGAGTGTTGGCAAGTTCGATTTCGTGATGGCCAATCCGCCATTCAATGTTAATCGGGTAGATATGGAAAGTCTGAAGGAAGATCCGCGTTTCCCATTTGGTTTACCGACAACTGATAATGCAAATTATTTATGGATTCAGATATTTTACAGCGCGCTTAACAGCAGGGGGCGAGCCGGATTTGTCATGGCGAACTCCGCCGCTGATGCCCGCTCATCGGAATTAGAAATTCGCAAACGGATCATTAAGTCAGGCAATGTCGATGTAATTGTTTCCATTGGCCCTAACTTCTTTTATACGGTAACTCTCCCTGTGACTCTCTGGTTTTTCGATAAGGAAAAAGCAAAGGACTTGAAAGACAAAGTCTTGTTTATTGACGCTCGCAATATATATAACCAGATCAACCGGGCTCTGCGAGATTTTAAGCCGGAGCAGATCGAATTCTTGGCAAATATTGCCAAGCTATATCGTGGCGAAGAGATATCGACAAAAAATGGCAGTGAAGCGATGATGAAAGAAAGTTTCCCTAAAGGAAAATATCGGGATGTCCCTGGGTTATGTAAGATTGCCACGCTTAAGGAGATAGAAGAGCAGGGGTGGAGTTTAAATCCGGGCCGGTATGTCGGGGTAGCCGAAAGACCGGCCGAGGAATATGACTTTAAGGAAAAATTGATCGAATTAAACGCCGAACTGGAAAAGCTAAATGCCGAATCAAAAGCGCTTGAGAAGCAGATAAGCCAGAATGTCAATCAATTACTCAAAAAAATCTGATGTTATATTATTAGCATTGATGGCGTAGTGTGGCAAAGCCATTAGTGTATATAGTATAGCAAAGGGGAGGAAAAAATATGAATAAAAATAACGAAAAACATATAGCCATATTTAGGGGTAAAGAAATTAGGCGTGTTATCCACAATAAGGAGTGGTGGTTTTCTATTGCGGATATAATTGAAGTTTTGACAGGAAGCGACAGGCCCAGAAAATACTGGAATGACTTGAAAAAGAAACTTAAAAAGGAGGGCTATTCTGAAGTGTCCGAAAAAATCGGACAGTTGAAAACACCTGCTCCTGATGGGAAAATGCGTGAAACCGATTGTGCTAATACCGAAACATTGTTTAGGATCGTGCAAACTATCCCTTCACCCAAGGCCGAACCATTTAAGCGTTGGCTGGCAAAAGTGGGTTATGAAAGGATCCAGGAAATTGAAGACCCGGAGCTGGCCACCAAAAGAACCCGGGCTTTATATAAAGCCAAGGGGTACAGTGATGCCTGGATAGAAAAGAGGATGCGCGGTATCGCCATCAGGGAAGAATTGACCGATGAATGGGATAAGCGCGGGATAAAAGAACAAAGGGAATACGCCATCCTGACGGCGGAAATTTCAAAAGCCGCCTTTGGGCTGACGCCGGGCGAATATAAAAAGTTAAAAGGGCTTAAGAGGGAAAACCTGCGGGATCATATGACCGACTTGGAGCAAATCTTCTCAATGCTTGGCGAGGCGGCAACGACCGAGATCACCCGCAATAAAGATGCCCGGGGTTTCCATGAAAACAAGAAGATCGCTCAAGAAGGCGGACAGGTAGCAGGCAGGGCAAGGAAAGACCTCGAAAAACACAGCGGGAAAAAGGTTGTCACCAAAGAGAATTATCTGGGAATTGCCGGGTCAGATGACTTAAAGCTGATAGAGGGAGCATGAAAACCACCTGGCGAAAAGTAAAATTGGGCCAAATTGCTGAAGAGGTTAGGGAATTATATGAGCCAAGTACTGCGAAAAGCTTGGCTTATATTGGCCTCGAGCATATTGCACAGCAAAGTTTACAAATTAATGGAATTGGAGATTCGGCTCAAACTCAAAGCACTAAGAAGAAGTTTAAAAATGGAGATATACTATTCGGATCATTACGGCCATATTTTAGAAAGGTTTATCGGCCATCGTTTGATGGGGTATGTTCTACAGATATTACGGTAATCCAGGCAAAAGAAGGCTATGACCAGGCATTTCTTTTTTATTTTATTGCGAATAAGCCATTTATTGATTATGCTACAGGACATTCGAATGGGACAAGGATGCCAAGAGCGAATTGGAAGGTATTAGAAAAATCAGAATGGACCATACCTGATCTTCCCACCCAGCGCCGCATCGCCGCCATCCTTTCCGCCTACGATGACCTGATCGAAAACAACAACCACCGGATCAAGATCCTCGAAGAAATGGCGCAGACAATCTATCGCGAATGGTTCGTCAATTTCCTATTCCCGGGGCATGAGAAGGTAAAGATGGTTAATTCGAAGATGGGCTTGCCCGCCGGAGCTTCAGCGAAGGCGGGGAAGATACCGGAGGGGTGGGAGGTCGTAAGAGTAGAAGAAATAATACATCGAATACCTCCAGGAGAACTATATGATAAGAAAACCGCTATGGAAAATGGCATGGTACCTATATTAGATCAAGGGCGCTCAGGGGTAATTGGATATCATAATAATGAACTCGGGGTGGTTGCGAGTGAAGATAATCCTGTTATTGTATTTGCAAACCATACTTGTTACCAAAGATTAATAATGTTTCCTTTTTCTGCCATCCAAAACGTATTGCCCTTTATTCCGTCAGACAAAAAAATGAGGAATATTATTTGGTTGTATTATGCAACTAAAGATTTAGTTAAGTTTAATGATTATAAGGGGCATTGGCCTGAATTAATGAACAAAAAGCTAATCTTCCCACCGGCAAAATTATGTTCTATGTTTGGACAATATGTGGGCATAATAATTCAAGAATTATGGAAGTATGAACAAATAAATACAAAACTTCGAAAAATCCGCGATTTGCTTTTGCCGAAGTTAGTGGGTGGGGAGGTAGTGGTTTGAGTACCCCGAAAAGGCATCATTATTTGCCACAGTTCTATCTAAAAGAATTCGCGGATCCTAGCGATAAGGTATGGTTGTATGACCGAGAGACAGGGAAATTGTGGCATACACATGTTAAAGATGTATGTGTTGAAACCCATTACTATTCAATAACTAAACCAGATGGTTCAAAAGATCCATCACTTGAAAAAATATTTTCTGGAATGGAATCAAAGGCAAAAAATGTAATTGATAAATTGAATAAAAACGAACCAATAACAGAAGAAGAAAAAGCCGAGCTTGCGATGTTTATTGCTTTCCAATTCGTAAGGGTCCCTGGTTTCGAACACGAAATCAATGATAACGCGGAAAAAATAATGAAAAAAATGGCTGAAGTAGCTTTTTGCTCCGAAGAAAGAGCAAAAATTATGTTATCAAAACACAAGGAGACAAATGCTAAAGAGCATGTGGAGGTAACTCCAAAAGAATTAGTTGAATTTGTCAAAAAAGATGGTTATAACATTGTGTTTAACAGGGAATTTAGCCTAGCAATGTCAGTTAAACTATCAAGAGAATTTTATGACTTATTTATGCAAATGAATTGGGTGTTTTTAATGGCGCCAAAAGATAAAGCCTTTGTAACCTCCGATAATCCTTTTATGCTATTACCTCCCAAAAACTATAAACCTGGAATATATGGTGTTGGACTTATTACAGAAGGAGCAAAAAAAATAATTCCTCTCTCTTCAAGGGTTTGCCTATATATGGGGGACCACGGGAATAATGTTCTTGGTTATAAGGTACAATTACAGGATTTAAAAAGTATTAATCTAAATGGGGCAGTTAATAGTACAAGATATGTGATTGCTCGAGACAAGGCTTTGCTTGAAAAAATCATCAAAACAACTAGATTAGATCAAAAGAGTAAAAAGTGAAAATATATTCTGAAGACTCCCTCATCGAACAACCAACGATTAAATTATTTGCCGATCTCAACTGGCAAACCGCCAACTGCTACCATGAATTCGAGCAAGCCGGCGGCAGTCCGCTTGGCAGAGAGAATAGGGGAGAAGTTGTTCTTGTTTCAAAACTCCGACCGGTTTTAATAAAACTTAACCCCGGTTTGCCGGCGGAAGCAATTGACCAGGCAATTGAAGAGTTAACGCATGATCGGAGCGCGATGAGTCTGGTTAATGCAAATCGCGAAATTTATCAACTGCTCAAAGACGGCGTTACCGTTAAACTCCCCGCCGCCGGTAGAGAGGAAGAAACCACCGAAACGGTTAAAGTCATCGATTGGGATAATCCTGAAAACAACGACTTTTTCCTCGCTTCCCAATTCTGGGTCACCGGCGAAATGTACACCAGAAGAGCTGATTTGGTTGGTTTTGTGAACGGTATCCCCTTGCTGTTTATCGAACTAAAAGCCGCGCATAAACGGCTGGAAAATGCGTTTATTGATAATCTAACCGATTATAAGAACACGATTCCTCAATTATTCTGGTACAACGCAATTATTATCCTTTCCAACGGGAGCGAAAGCAAAATCGGTAGTATCACCGCGGAGTGGAATCACTTCGCCGATTGGAAAAAGATCAACAGAGAAGGCGAGAAAGGTGTCATTTCTCTGGATACAATGATCCGCGGCATATGTCACAAGGAACGCCTTCTGGATATTGTAGAAAACTTTACCCTTTTTATGGAAGCGCAAGGCGGAACTGTTAAGCTAATCGGCAAAAACCATCAATATCTCGGAGTCAATAATTCAATTGCCGGCCTCAAGGAGATTGAAGCAAAGAAGGGTAAATTGGGCGTCTTTTGGCATACCCAGGGAAGCGGGAAAAGCGTCTCTATGATCTTCTTCGCTCAGAAGATATTGCGTAAAATGCCGGGAAATTGGACATTTGTAATTGTCACCGATCGCCGGGAGCTTGACCAGCAGATATATAAGAATTTCGTTGGCACCGGCGCGATTACAGAAGTAGAAGCTCACGCGGAATCGGGCGCGCACCTCCGTCGGCTGTTGACCGAAAATCACCGTTATGTTTTTACACTTATACAGAAATTCAATATCGAAAACGAGATCGCGTCCGAGCGATCGGATATCATAGTCATTACCGATGAGGCGCACCGCAGTCAGTATGACAAATTAGCGCTCAATATGCGCAACGCCCTGCCGAATGCTTCGTTTATCGCCTTTACCGGAACCCCGCTTATAGCGACGGAGGAAAAGACCAAAGAGGTTTTCGGCGATTACGTCAGCATTTATAACTTTAAACAATCGGTCGATGATAAGGCAACCGTTGCGCTTTATTATGAAAACCGTATACCCGAAGTGCAATTAACTAACGAAAATCTAAATGAAGATATGGAAGAAATGCTTGAATCGGCTGAGCTGGATGAACGACAGGAAGAAAAACTGGCGAGAGAATTTGCTCACCAATACCAGATAATAACCCGGGAAGATCGACTCGAAACCATTGCCAGAGACATTGTTAATCATTTTGTTAATCGCGGTTTTAAAGGTAAGGCAATGGTTGTCTCCATAGACAAAGCCACGGCGATTAAAATGTATGACAAGGTCCAGAAATATTGGCAGGAATATATTGAAAAGATACGACAAGAACTTGTTATGTCAGGAGACAAAGACGAGTTAAGGCTAAATGAACAATTGAAGTATATGCAGGAGACGGATATGGCGGTAGTGGTATCCCAAGGACAAAATGAAATAGCACAGATGAATGAAAGGGGCGTTAATATCGAACCGCATCGCCGCCGAATGGTGATTGAAGATTTAGCGACTAAATTTAAAAACCCGAATGATCCGTTCCGTATAGTTTTCGTCTGTGCCATGTGGATGACCGGCTTCGACGTCCCTTCCTGCTCAACTATTTATCTGGATAAGCCAATGCGCAATCATACTCTTATGCAGACTATTGCCAGAGCGAACAGAGTGTTTAAGGATAAGGTCAGCGGCTTAATAGTTGATTATGTAGGCGTGTTTAAAAACCTACAAAAAGCACTGGCTATTTATGCCCCCCATCCGGAAGATAAGGAATCTCCAATTTTAGATAAATCAGCGCTGGTGGACGACCTTAAAAAGATTCTGGCGGAGGCGGAAGCCTTTTGCTTGAAATTGGGGATTAAAACGGAAGCAATTATTGATGCTGAAGGATTTGAAAGGGTTAAACTGCTTGATGACGCGGTTGATGCGATTATTGCCAAAGAGGACCTGAAAAAGCAATATTTGGTTATGTCTGCCCGTATTAACGGGATTTATAAAGCTATTTTGCCGGATCCTATTGTTAACGAAGTTAGGCCAAAGACAATTTTATTTATTATAATAGCCAACAAAATCCGTTCCTTGATGCCCCCGGTTGATATCTCAGCGGTTAAACAAGAGATCGAAAAACTGCTTGATGAATCAATCGCCACAGAAGGCTATGTGATAGCCGATCATGAAAAAGCAAAGAAATTATATGATTTAAGTAAAATTGACTTTGATGCGCTAAGGAAAAAATTCATTAAAGGCCGCAAGCATATTGAAACGGAGAAACTCAAGGCCATGATCGAAAAGCGGCTTGATAAAATGATTCGCTTTAACAGAACCAGGATAAATTATCAGGATCAATTTCAAAAATTAATTGACGAGTATAATTCCGGCAGTGTAAATATCGATGAATTCTTCAGACATTTAATTGAATTCACAAAACAGCTGAATGATGAAGACAAGCGGGGTATTGTGGAAGGCCTTTCTGATGAAGAACTGGCTGTTTTTGACCTTTTAACCAGACCGAATATGAAATTAACCAAAAAAGAAGAGTTGCGAGTAAAAAGCGTCGCTAAAGAGCTGCTGCAAAAGCTAAAAAAGGGAAAATTTGTGCTTGATTGGCGTAAGAAGCAGGAGGCCCGGGCGGCGGTCAGAGTAATGATTGGAGAAATATTTGAACATTTACCGGAGAAATACACAAAGCCTGTTTACGATCAGAAATGCGAGCTGGTTTATGAGCATGTTTATGATGTGTATTATGGGCCGGCTAAAAACATATATTCATTGTCAAACAAAATTCGGAATTGATTTCCCGCTTCATCTAACCGCGCAAGCGAATGCTTCTCAAGCCCGATTAATATGTGTTGTTAAAATCCGAATATCCTAAATCCTAAATCCGAACATGGTGCCGCCTCGTCCCGATCCAATCGGGACTTCGGCGGATTATATAATAAAATACATTATCAAGGCCTCATAAGTACGACTAAAAACTTAAAATTACCATACGATGATCATTGTTTGTCATAATGTATGGTAATTTAGATTGACATCAGTTACCATACAAAATATAATACTAATGTGTTTGTATGGTAACTGATATGCGAGAAGGAGAGTGAGTTAATTGGGCGTTATAAAAGGTGTGTTAAAAGAAGAGCTGAAAAATTCCCTGAGAATGAAAAAAAGCTATGAGCAGGAGCTGGCGAGACTTCCTAAAGGAAGCATGATCAAGAAAAAAATCAAAGGCCGGGATTATTATTATCTTCTGCTGCGCGAAAAAGGCAAGGTAAGATTTGTATATAAGGGAAAAATCGGCGAAGAGGAGATAAAAAAATACGGCAAAGCCAAAGAATTGCGGGCAAAATACAGAAATTTGCTGTCAAAGGTGAAAAAGCAGATCAAATATCTCAAAGGGGTTTTACGTGGAAAAGAATCAATATGATATTTGCCTTAAAGTCTTGCGCAGGATGGAAAAGCAGGGCATCCTAAAAGACATCCTTCTGATCGGCAGCTGGTGTGTTTATTTTTATGATGATTATTTTACAGGGCTTAATTATACCCCTTCAATAAGAACTCGCGATGTGGATTTTTTAGTTCCACTCCCCTTAAAAATAAAAAGGAAAGTTGATATTCCTGATTTGCTTAAGGACCTGGGCTTTGTCATCGATTTTCTAGGAACGAAAGGGTATATAAGATTGCAACATCCTGAATTAATAGTTGAATTTCTTGTGCCTGAAAGAGGAAAAGGGAGCGATAAACCTTATCCCTTGCCGGACCTGGGAATAAACGCCCAGCCATTAAGATTTCTTGATTTTCTTATACAAAACATAATTGAAGTAAAATTTAAAGGTATAACAATCAAGCTCCCGCACCCCGCCGCATTCGCGCTGCAGAAATTGATGGTTTTTCAAAGAAGGACAAAAAATGAAAAAGCGGAAAGGGAAAGAAATCAGGCTTTCATGATCTTGGACTTCATATTAAAAAAACGAGCGGATAACGATTTAAAGAGGATTTTTAATTCCATGCATAAAAAGTGGCAAGACAAAATACTTAAAGTATTAAGCTCTTTTAAACAAGATCAGGTTATTGAAATACTTAGAGGCATGGTGTAACCAAACCAAAAAAACACTTTTTATCGAAGACCGAATCGAGGGGCTTTTCTATTATATCGCTATCTCATGTATATTCGCGCAAGAGAGGGCGTCTCAAGCCCGATCCTCCCGTTTTCGGCTTGCGTTGAGAAGGGAGCTTTAAGTAATCCCCTCATCTTCCTTCTAGCGAAATTCGCCTAAAGCCCGCCACTAAAAACTTAAGGATAGCTTTTTGATAAGGCATTTACAAATTCCTAATGACTAATTACTAATTAATGTATGCCTTCGGCATTTTTTTATAGCGAATATAATGCTTGCGGTTAGATTAAGAGGGGAGTAAAATCTACCTTATCATGAAAACCCATACCGACTATCTGTGGATTAACACTAAAAAGCAGAAGGAGATCGTTAATATCACCGGCGAGGTACGGGAGATCGCGCAAAAATCCGGCGTCAAAGAAGGGATGGTCCTTGTTTCCGCCATGCACATCACCGCCTCGGTGTTCGTAAACGACGAAGAGCCGGGAATAAAACAGGACATCCTGGAATGGGCCGAAAAATTGGCTCCTTTCCACTCCGATTACCAGCATCATAAAACCGGCGAAACTAACGCCGACGCCCATTTGAAAAGCATCCTCTTCCATCATCAAATCATCGTCCCCATCACCAAAGGCGACCTCGACTTCGGCCCCTGGCAGCAGATCTTCTACGGCGAGTTCGACGGGCAAAGGAAGAAACGAGTGGTGGTCAAGGTGATGGGGGAGTAAAATCAAAAAGTGAGGTGAGTGCAGTGGCAAAAGACCCTGTTAGCGGGATGAAGATCAGCATTTCTATATCCGGGATGACCTGCGCGTCCTGCGTCCTGGCGATCGAGAACGCCCTCAAAAGCTTTAAGGGCGTTATTTCTGCCAGTGTCAATTATGCTTCTGAAAAAGCGGTCGTGGAATATGATCCGGCAATAACGGATATCACCGCGATCGAAAAAGTGATCGAGGCAACCGGTTATTCGGTAATAAAGCCTGCTAAAGCTTCGATATCGGCGGCAGGAAATATTCTGAAGTTGAAGGTCATCGGAATGGACAATCCCCACTGTGTCGGAACAATTGGCGGCGCCATAGCCAGCCTCCCGGGTATAATTTCCAAAGACCTGCGGGTTAATGAAAAAGCCGTCATCGAATATGACGCTTCAAAAGTATCGCCGGAAAAAATCAAAGAGGTCATCTTGGAAGAAGGCTATACTCCGATCGAAGAGGCGGAAGTTACAGAGGATATTGAGAAACAGGCGCGGGAAAAAGAGATCAGAAATTTGTGGACCCGGTTCATCGGCTCATTGGTCCTAAGCCTACCACTACTTTATTATATGCTTATGGTTGCAGGCTTCCCCATGCCCGAATTCTTTATGAAGAACGCACCATTGATCGAACTTCTACTCACCACTCCAATCCTGTTTTTCGGCAGTATCTTTTTCACCCGCGGGATCCTGTCCCTTGTTAAAACCAGAACAGCCAATATGGATACTCTGGTTGCGATCGGCGTCGGGGCGGCCTATCTTTACAGTTTATATATTACAGTCGCGATCTGGCTGGGGAACACTTCTTTTAGCGTCACGGACCTTTATTACGAAGTCGCCGGCATCCTGATCACCTTTATCCTTCTCGGCAAATACCTTGAAGCAGTTGCCAAGGGCAGAACCTCTGAGGCGATCAAGAAGCTGATCGGACTGCAGGCGAAGACCGCACTGGTCATAAGAGACGGCAAAGAAGCAGAGATCAGAATCGAAGAAGTTCAGGTCGGAGACATCGTCGTTGTCAAGCCGGGAGGCAAGATACCGGTTGACGGGACGCTGACTGATGGTTATTCCAGTGTTGATGAATCGATGGTGACCGGGGAGAGCATCCCGGTCGAGAAAAAGGCCGGAGACAAAGTTATCGGCGCGACCATAAACAAAACCGGGTCCTTCAAGTTCAAGGCCGAGAAGATCGGGAAAGACACATTCCTGGCCCAGGTAATAAAATTTGTCGAGGAAGCTCAGGGCAGCAAAGCCCCGATCGAAGAGCTGGCTGACAAGATCTCCGCTTATTTTGTCCCGGCGGTCGTTTTGATCGGTTTATTTTCTTTTATCATCTGGTTGCTGGCGGGACAGGGATTCGCTTTTGCACTTACAACTTTTATAACTGTCCTGATAATCGCCTGTCCATGCGCGCTGGGCCTCGCGACCCCCACGGCCGTTATGGTCGCGACCGGACTTGGCGCGGAACACGGCATATTGATAAAAAGCGCAGGCGCGCTTCAGAAAGCCGGCGGACTGAAATGCATTGTTTTTGATAAAACGGGAACGCTAACAAAAGGCAAACCGGAGGTTACCGATATTTTTGGGCAAGATGTATTGTTATATGCCGGAGTTGCTGAAAAAAAATCGGAGCATCCGCTGGCGGAAGCGATCCTGAAAAAAGCAAAAGAAAATGGGATCGATCTGCCCGATCCTCAAAAATTCAACTCGATCTCCGGCAAAGGGGTTGAAGTGACCCTGAACAACGAGATCATTCTGCTCGGCAATCGAAAACTTATGGCGGACAGAAGCATCGCTGTCGCCAATCTCGAGAACAAGATACAGGAATTAGAGTCTCAAGGTAAAACGGTGATGATCGTGGCCAAAAACAATTCGGCTGTCGGCCTGGTCGCTGTGGCGGATACTTTGAAGCAATACTCAAAAGAAGCGGTCAAAAAATTGCGTCAGAGCGGCATAGAAGTCGTGATGATAACCGGCGACAATAAAAGAACGGGTGAAGCGATCGCCAGACAGGTCGGCATCGACCGGGTGCTGGCCGAGGTGCTGCCTCAGGACAAGGCGGAGAATATAAAAAAACTTCAAGCCGAAGGAAAGAAGGTCGCGATGGTCGGGGACGGCATTAATGACGCGCCTGCTTTGGCCCAGGCCGATATTGGCATTGCTATCGGTTCCGGCACTGACGTCGCGATTGAAACCGGCGAAATTGTTTTAGTCAAAGATGATCTGCGCGATGTGGTAACGGCGATCGATCTTAGTTCTTATTCTATGCGAAAAATTAAGCAAAATCTATTCTGGGCGTTTATTTATAACTCGCTGGGCATACCCATCGCGGCCGGGGTCTTATATCCTTTTACCGGTTTTCTTTTGAATCCGATCATCGCCGGTGCGGCCATGGCCGGGAGCTCGGTTTCTGTTGTAACAAATTCGCTCTTGATGAAGAGATTTAAACCCCCGCTCCGCCATTAGTGTATGTTAAAACCCGAGCTCAATATCGCTTTTGTCGGTAATTATTCCCCGCGCATTTGCGGGATCGCCACTTTTACGACCGATCTTTGCGAAGCGACCGCCAAGCTGCTGTCGCACCGGTCGAACATCTTCGCGCTCGCCGTCAACGACACGGATCAAGGGTACGCTTATCCGCGCCGGGTGGAATTCACCCTGCAAAAGAACCAGCAGAGGGATTATTATGAAGCGGCTAATTTTATCAATGCCAGCAATGCCGACGTGGTCTGCGTCCAGCACGAATACGGGATCTACGGCGGCTGGGACGGCGTTTATATACTTTCCCTGATCTCCAGCCTCAGCGTGCCGGTGGTAGTGGTGCTGCACACGGTGCTCAAAAATCCCACCCCCAACCAGAAAAAGATCATCCAGGAGATGGCCCAGCGGGCCAGCCAGCTGGTTGTGATGAGTAATCTGGCCGTAACTTTATTGCAGGAGGTTTACGCCATACCGGCCGAGAAGATTAGGATGATCTATCACGGTACGCCCGATTTTACCTCGCTGGATAACAGCCACTACAAAAAACGTTTCAAGGTGGAAGGGAACCAGACTCTGCTGACCTTTGGCTTGCTCAGCCCTAACAAAGGGATCGAAACGGTTATTAACGCTCTTCCCGGAATAGTCCAGGAATTTCCCAGATTGATTTATGTTGTTCTGGGGAAAACTCACCCCAATGTCCTGAAGGAATACGGCGAAAAATACCGGGCCAGCCTGATCGCGCTGGTCGATGAGCTGGGGCTGCAGGAGCATGTAATATTTGATGACCGCTTTGTCAGCCTGGAAGAGCTCTACGCCTGGCTTATGGCGGCGGACATCTATATCACTCCCTATTTAAATGAGGCGCAGATCGTCAGCGGAACATTGTCCTACGCGATCGGGGCGGGGAACGCCATAATCTCCACTCCTTACTGGTATGCTAAAGAGCTGCTCGCCGAAGGCCGGGGACGATTGATAAACTTTGCGGACACCGAAGCGCTGGCTGCGACCCTGCGAGAACTTTTGTTGGACAAAGCCAAGCTAAAGTCGCTGCGCGATAAAACCTATAAATTCGGGCGGCAGATGCGCTGGGGAAAAGTTGCGGAAAAGTATTTGGAGGTATTCCGGCGAACAGCGGCGGTTGCGGCTAAAATGTCCCTGGTGCTCAAAACCCCCGCCTTGCTTTTGCGCGAACCGACATTTGACCTGGCGCACTTAAAGCGCTTAACCGACGACACCGGATTGATCCAGCATGCCAAGTACATTGTGCCAGACCGGCATACGGGTTATTGCCTGGACGATAACTCCCGCGCGCTGATGTTGTGCGCCTGGGCTTTTTTCCTGTTGCAGAGCGACGACGCCAAGGAGCTGATCTCCACTTATTTCAGCTTTACCCATTTTATGCAAAATCCCGACGGGCGTTTTCGGAATTTTATCGATTACCAGCGCCACTTTCTGGATGAGGCCGGCTCGGACGACGCTTGCGGGCGGGCGCTGTGGGCGTTGGGCTATATAATATGGCGGCCGCCCCGTGATGCCTATCGTTCTCTGGCTTTTGAGTGTTTTAAAAAGGCGCTCCCCCATGTGCGCGGACTGAACCTGCGCGGGAAGGCCCTGGCTATGCTGGGTCTGGCCGCCTATCTGCGCTGCTACCAGGGAGATGAGGGCGTCACCGCACAGCTTCGCGAATGCGCCGACTATTTATGCGCGTTGTATAAAGATGTTTCCGATGATAATTGGCGCTGGTTTGAAAACATCATTTGTTACGATAATGGGATAATACCCATGGCTTTATTTCAAACCTATTCCATTCTCCGCGAGGAAAAATATTTACAGGCAGCCAGGGAAACGCTGGAGTTTTTAGAAAAAACCATTATCCATAATGGCCGTCTTTCCATTGTCGGCACCCGCGGCTGGTATAAAAGAGGCGGGATAAAGGCAAAGTATGACCAGCAGCCAATTGATGCGGCGGCGATGGTCTTGGCTTATCAGTCGGCTTACCGGGTTACAGAGGAGAAAGAATATTTAAAAAAGATGCGGCGGGCTTTTGGCTGGTTTCTGGGAGAAAACGATATGGGCATGTCTTTATATGATCACGAGACTAAAGGATGTGCGGACGGATTGCTGCCGGAGGGGGTCAGTTTGAACCAGGGAGGGGAAAGCACCGTTTCTTTTCTGATGGCGCTGCTGGCCATGATCGAAGAATATGAAATCGAAAGCGCGGCTTAGCGCTGCTTTAAAAGCTTTTCGAGCAGTTCGTCCACCGGGATGCTGGCCACATGCGACTCCGAGTCGGAAATGGCGTAAGGGATGATCAATTCGTCATTGAGGATGATAGAGCCGCAGCTGTAAACCACGTTCGGCACGTAGCCTTCGCGCTCTTCTTCCCGCGGCATAAGCAGCGGCTCTTTGAGCCGTCCGATTATTTTCGAGGGATCTTTCAGATCTAAAAGCGAAACGCCGATACAGTATTTGCGCATCGGTCCCACACCGTGCGTCAGCAGGATCCAACCTTTTTTGGTTTCGAGGGGAGAGCCGCAATTGCCGATCTGGACCAGCTCCCAGGGATTTTCCGGCGCTTCGATTCTGGTCCCTTCGAACCAAAAATGGATGTTATTGGAATAGCTTAAGTAGAGATTCTCCCCGTCAGTCCGCGTGATCATGGCATACTGTCCGTTGATCCTGCGCGGGAAAAGGGCCATCCCTTTATTGCGCGCCATGGGGCCGTTGAGGGTCGAGATCTTGAAGCGATGGAAATCTTTTGTTTCGATTAATTGCGGCAATATTTCCCGGCCATTATAAGCGGTATAGGTCGCATAATAGGTAACGCTGCCGTCTTCGTCAACAAAACGGACAAAACGCGCGTCTTCCACCCCGTTGCTTTCGTTTTGCGAGAGGGGGAAAATGACCCTCTCCGAGATCAACTGTCCGTGCGGGAAAAAGACCTCATAATTCGATTCCTCCAGCCACTTAATGTGGACGATGATGTCATCCATGTCGGCGGGGGTAAAGGCGTTGCTATCGCGGACGGCACTAATCGCCTGTCCCATTTCTTCCGGAGTGAAACTGGCCGGTAAATATTGATAGATCGCCTTGGCCGCTTCGCTTAGCTGCCCCATCTCTTCTAGTTTGGCCTTGAACAGCTCCCGGTTATAAGTCGCGTTCAAGACGATCTCGGGCGTGCCCAAAAATGGGCTGACTGGTTCAAGGAAAATTGAATTGTCCCTGTCAATAATGGCGCTGCGGAAAACGATCGAGGAGATATGCCCTTCACCGGTCGCGCGGAAACTGAAGATCACGCGGGTCTGCCCCTTCTTCATCTGGTTCTGCTTGGGATAGATGACGATCGAAGGATTGAACAGGGCGGCCGATTCGATGGAGTATTCCATTGTAAAGCAGGAGCCGAGCAGCAGCTTTCTCTCCTCTGATAATATTGCCGAATCCTTGATGTATTTTTCAATATGATGGTAATTCCTCATGAGGATAGCTTGGATATCCTTATGGCGGTGCGCAAAATCCTTGAGCGTTTGCATAAGCTGGGCTTTGACCCCGGTTTCGTCCAGCGCCAGTATGCGGTTGACGATATTGCCGGTGTGGGTTTCACTGGCGGGACGGAAAGGGCGGGTAATTACCAGGCGCTTGTCCGGGCGGATATTTTTCAGGGTTTTATTGGTGATGCGCTTAAACAAGCGCGAAAGAATGACCGGATCATGGAGCGCGGGTTTGCCCAGTTGCTTATGGGCGATCAAAACATCAGCATCCGAAAAAATTGAAGTTTTTTTATTAAAAAGAAATTTCCGCTCTTTGGTCATGGTGCTGTAATCTTAATATTTATACAGCGAAAAAGCAATGAGCGCCACTAGAAGGCCCGCCAGACCTGCCTGCCGGCAGGCAGGGGCGGGCAGGCAGAGATAAAAGACATGTTATAATTAACACATGCCTTTTTATTTCATCAAGACATACGGCTGCCAAATGAACGTCAGCGATTCCGAAAAGCTTTCAGAGATATTGGAATCATTTGGTTTTTCGCCGATTAAAGCCGCCAATATGCGCTGGCCGCAGTTTAAAGAAAATTTAAAGAAATGCGATATTATTCTGGTCAACACCTGCGTCGTCCGCGAACACGCCGAAAATAAAGCCCTTGGTTTTATCGATTCCCTCCGGTATCTAAAGAAAGTTAAACCCGGAATCATTATCGGCGTCTGCGGCTGCATGACAAAAAGTGATCTGAAATCAAGATTTCCATTCGTTGACTTTTTTATCCCGCCTAATTCTCCGGAAAAATTAATTGAACTACTCTCCTCACCCCGCTTCGCTTGTGCTCAGCGCCCCTCTCCATCTTTGATGGAGAGGGGAATGAATTCTCCGCCGAAGGCGGAGAAGAAAGGGGTGAGGTATGTCACCATCATGCACGGCTGCGACAACTTCTGCTCCTACTGCGTCGTCCCCTACGTCCGCGGCCGCGAAGTCAGCCGTCCAATGGACGAGGTTCTTGCCGAAATTAAGGAATTGATAGAACAAAGAGCAACAAATCTCACCCTCCTCGGCCAGAACGTTAATTCTTATAAGTACGGCCTTTCTATATTATTAAAAAAAATACATTTATTTGACATTTGTCATTTGACATTTGTCATTAGATTCCTAACATCCCATCCCCGCGACATGTCTGATGAGATAATTGAAACCGCCGCGGCGCTTGAATGCGTAGCGAAAGACTTCCACCTTCCTCTCCAATCCGGCGATGATGAGATCTTAAAAAAGATGAACCGCGGCTACACCGTTGATTATTACCGCGGCCGGATAAAAAAGATAAAAGAGCTTATGCCGGAAGCGACGATCACAACCGATATCATTGCCGGTTTTCCCGGAGAAACGGAAGAACAATTCAATAATACATTAGATAGAATACGAGAATTCAAGTTTAATGCCGTCAATATGGCCGCGTATTCGATCCGTCCCCAGACCGCCGCGGCCAGAATGCCCGATCATCTGCCGGAAAACCTGAAAGCGGAAAGATTAAGAAAATTGATTGAAACTGTAAATAAAATCGCGGGCAAAAATCGGCTTGACAAATAATTTATCGTTTGCCACAATGTGTCTGTGGTGAGCCCATGAAAAAAATTGGCCTTATAAAACTCGCAATAGGTTTTCTTGTTTTAGGATTTTGTTTTGTTCCTCAAATTGTTTTTGCCCAGGCCAGCGGCAGCTGGTCTCCTGTAATTTCCGGAACATCAAGGCAACTAAATGACGTGAGCTTCGTTGGTGAGGCGGTCGGCTACGCCTGCGGCCAGTACGGGACATTAATAAAAACAACCGATTACGGGAATACCTGGGCGCCGGCGTCATTTTCAGATCCAAGCGATGCAAATAACCACAAAAACAACAGCGATCATTTCATCGCGGTCCAGGCTGTTAACGCGACTACAATTTATGCCCTTACAAACCATGGCGGTCTCTATAAGACCGATCCGGTCACGGGAAGCTTTTCTAGGATATTAAACATTAACGCTCATAACTGTACGGATTTTTTCTTCTACAGCGCGGCGGAAGGATGGGTTACAGGGTCAAGGTCCGCAAACAATGCGGCGATGTGGAAAATAACGGGTGGAGGGGCGACCGCCACCAGGATATTATTTGATGATGATTATTTGAACGGGGTATTCTTTTTTGATTCCACTCATGGCTGGGTTTGCGGATACAGCGAAGATACCGGTGTATTTACAAGGCATATTTACAAGTCAGATGGCACTAATTGGACGCTAAAAGAAAACACTCCAAGTCTTACAAGCAAATATAAATTAAATGACATATTTTTTATTGATTCTGACTACGGCTGGGCAGTTGGGGATGACGGCCTGCTCATGAAGTCAATCAACGGCGGTGACAGCTGGGCTGTCATTGCCAGCGAAAATTTGCCGATCTCTGATTTAAACAAAGTGCATTTTATTAATCATGACATAGGCTGGATCGCCGGAGAAAATAACCTGATTATGATAACTACAAATGGCGGGGATAACTGGACTGCCCAAACTCAGCAGTTTCCGAATGAAAATCTTTACGGCCTGGAAATTTTAACGAACGGATTCGTATTTGGCTGTGCGGTTGGCACCTCAGGCAGAATACTTATCTATGACCATCCGGTGATCCAATCAATCCAGCCGGCAAGCGGACAGCAGGGAACATCGATTGATCTTACAATTTATGGATCAGGTTTCCAGGAGGGGATGACTGTTCAGATTACTGGAGCAGGTATAGGAGCCAGCGCCCCTCAGTTTATAAGTTCAAGAGAAGTTATTGTTTCAGTAAATATTGATCCCGCCGCGCCCACCGGGCTTCGAACTATAACTCTTATAAATCCTGACCATTCGCAGGCATCGGGAAATTTCGAAGTTACTCCTGCCGGGGTTTTAAACTATCCCACGATTTCAAAAATCACGCCTGATTATATATTTATCGGAGAAGTAAAACTGATCACGATCGAAGGCACGAATTTACAGAATGGGGCGATAGTAATCTTCAGCGATGAGGGCCTTAATGTGCAATCAACAAGCTATATCTCTTCAAATGAAATTGTTGTCAGCCTGGAAGCCCGGTCATTCGCGACAGAGGGCAGGTCCGGCATGACGATCGTCAATCCGGCTCCGGATTTTACGGCGACTTCAGAACCTGACGCCATCAGCATCATTAAACCCAAGATAATCTCTATTTCTCCGTTTTCAGTCAATCAGGGGACAACAACGACCCTGGATATTCTTGGAATAGGACTTACCCCTGGCATAACATTAAACCTCGGATCTGGGGTAACGGTAAACTCAATAACCGTCGATTCATCAAATGAAGCGCACGCGTCGGTAACCGTAGCCGCGGACGCTCCAACCGGCGGGCATGATGCGATCATAACCATGCCTTCGGGATATTCATTCTCAAAGGATAACGCGATAAACGTGCAGGCAAACATTCCCGGCATAACAAATCCAGTCATAAGCTCGGTAAGTCCGAACACGATAACGCAGGGAACCTCCACGACTATTATTGTAAACGGAACAAACTTCCAAAACGGCGCGGTGCTTGCTTTTTCGGGCGTCGGCCTGGGCGTAAATTCCGTGACATTTATTTCACAAACGAGCTTGGAGGCAAGCATTACCGCATTAAGCGACAGCCAGATCGGCCCAAGGAATTTAATTATTGTAAATCCCGACCAGGGATCAGGGGTGTTAAATAACGCTGTAACCGTGTTAGCCAAAATCCCGTTAAACAATCCTACTTTGTCAAAATGCGTCCCCGGAAGCGGCCGGCCGGGAGAAACGCTGAACCTGACCCTAAACGGCAGCAACTTCCCGTATCCTGTCGATGGAGTAACGGTCGGGATTGATTTTAATGACCCCGGAATTACAGTCAGCGATGTGAGAGTAATAAGTCCGACGCAGATCACTTTTACCGCGACCCTTAGCCAGACTGATACTACCGTCGGGCCGCACAAAATAACCGTTACGGTAAGGGATCCGGCCGGAAAAGAAACCGGCGCCGCGGTTTTAGAGAACGGATTTACCGTGCTTGAACGCGCGGGAAATTTCGCGGAGGTCATCTCTAAAAATCCCTGGTACCCGCAAAGGGACGGAGACTTAACTCTCCAGATCCGGGTGCTTGAGTCCGGCAATTATCGGGTCGTTATTTTTAATCCTGATTATACTATGCTGAACGCCGGTGTTTATTTTAACGCCGGCCAGAACAAGTTTGTGGTCAGCAGAGACTCCAATAACTGGTCGAATGGTATTTATAAAGTGATCGTGCTGAAAGACGGCAAGATAGTAGGCAACTGGAAATTCGCGGCGGTGAACAATTGAAAAAGTTATTTGTTATTTTAGTAATTTGTTTTATCGCTTTTCCGGCATTAGCTGAATTCCCGGCGGTAGATCCGACCGGCCGTTCAACAAATGCAAGAATTGTGGGGATGGGCCGTGCTTTTACCGGACTGGCGGATGATCCATCAGCAATATTTTTTAATCCGGCAGGTCTTGGATTACAAAAATCATTTCAATTTTCTTCAATGTCGGGAAAATTTATTGAGGATTATAACTACCTGTCTGCGGCTGCAGCCATTCCAACAAAGTATGGGGTTTTCTCGATTGGCTACGGCTCCTTTAATATCGGCGGGGCATTGCCGACTGTTACGCAGGAAGGATCAAATCCGAACGATCCAATATATATAGTTGATCCGACTCAAAATCAAATAAGCAACCAGAACAACGCATATTTATTATCCTATGCGGTAAGATTCCCCAAGCGGCTTTCCGTAGGCGCCAATCTGAAAATCTTTTCTGCCGGATTGACAGGTGGGGGGATTGCAAATGGATCCGCAAACGGCACAGAGATGGATCTGGGTATGTTATACGAGGTCAATCCAGCTCTAAGATTGGGAGCGGCGGCAATAAATTTACTGCCGGCATCTATGGGTGGCAAATTAAATTTTGCAAATAATTATTTTGAAACATATCCTGTAAAATTGAGAGTTGGCATGGGGTGCAAAATATTAGGGCCGGAAAATGCCTTAAGGACGGCCGGCAACAACGAATTATTGGCGGCTTTTGATGTTGAGTCCGCGCCCCGGATATCCGACAGGCCGCTGCTCTGCCATGCCGGGCTTGAATGGAAGCCAATGAAAATGATTGCGCTTAGGGTGGGGCTTGACCAGTCTTTATTTGATAATTTAAACCGAAGCACAAGCGTTGTTTCTGATGTGACTTACGGGATTGGCCTGTATACGGGAGATTTCAGATTTGATTACGCACTGCATCAGTTTGCCAGCTTTCCTTTAAACAGCTCGTACTTTTCATTCTCATATGTGCCCCAGGTTAAAGAAAAACCAAAAGTAAAAGTAACAATATTTGAACCGCAGGATAAATTGATCACATTTGACCAATCCGTAAAGGTAAAGGGACGGATAGACGACACTGATATAAAACAGCTTCAGATAAACGGCAACCGGGTGGAGTTTACTAAAAAGAATTTATTTGAATATGATTCGCCGCTTAACATTGGCAAAAATAAAATAGAAATAAATTCTTATGAAGAAAAAGGGAAGATCGGAAAACCTGTGGATTATAAAAAGATAAGGGTGCTGAGGATTGTGACCTTCCCCGATGTTTTAGTCGGCCACTTCGCCAGAAAGCAGATAGCTTTGACCTCAATGCTTAATATCGTAAATGGGTATCCTGACGGCATGTTCAAGCCGGAAGGCGAAATCACAAGAGCCGAGATGGCTGCAATTCTAATGAGGGCGGGACAACCCGTTAATCATATACAAAGGGAAACGCAAAGTTTTAATGATGTGGAAAATGACCATTGGGCGGTAAGATATATTATGGCCGCTTCGGCTTCGGGGGTTGTTGAAGGTTATCCGGACGGTTCATTCAAGCCGGATGGCAAGATCACCCGGGCGGAAGGGCTGACAATGATTACCCGCTTCTCAGGCGTTAATCGGGAACCATATGCGTTCCAATACTTTGCTGATGTAGAACCGTCAAGCTGGTCGGCGCAGATCATTGCGGGCGCAGAAAAAGCAGGACTGCTTGAATATCTGAAAGGAAAACCATTCGAGCCCAACAAGGTATTAACCCGCGCTGAAGCGGTCGAGATACTTTACCGCACGCAATTCATACAAAATCTTCTCAACAAAGATTTGCTTAACTGGGAAAGCTACTAAAAAGTCGGCTTGCTCCGCACAATTCATGCTGATATAATAATTCCCTAAGGGGGAAAATAATGGTAAATTCTGAACTGCGTATTTTTTACGGAACTTCTCACCCTGAACTCGGGGAAAAAATCGTCAAATATCTTGGCCTAAAACCCGGAGAAATTAAGCTGTCGCGCTTTTCCGGAGGAGAGATCTATGCCCGCATTCTTGAAAACATCCGCGGCCAGTCGGCGGTCATCATTCAAACCTGCACGGAAAAAGTCAACGAAGATTTAATGGAGCTTTTTATTGTCATTGACGCGATGAAGCGCGCCTCCGCCAAATCCGTCACCGCGGTCATTCCTTATTTCGGCTATGCCCGACAGGACCGGAAAGCGGCCTCCCGCGAGCCGGTTTCCGCCAGATTAGTCGCCAATCTTTTAGAAACCGCAGGTGCCGACCGCGTTGTCAGCATGGACCTTCATTCAGACCAGATCCAGGGATTTTTTAACATTCCGGTTGACACATTGACCGCCATGCCGCTTTTTACAAGTTATATAAAAGCAAAAAACATTAAAGATCCGGTGGTGGTCGCTCCGGATACCGGCCGCGCAAAAGTTGCAAAGAAATTATCAGACCGCATAGGAGCAGGCCTTGCCATTTTGCATAAAGTCCGGGAGGAACATCATCAGTCGGAAGTCACCCATGTAGTCGGTGATGTCAAAGGAAAAACTGTCATTTTAACTGATGACATGATCGACACGGCGGGGACAATCACCAGCGGCGTTAACGCCCTGCGGCAAGCCGGCTGCAATAAGGAAGTTTATGTTGTGGCCACTCACGGAATATTTTCCGGACCGGCGGTTGACCGCATAGTTAAATCGGATTTCGCGGAAGTAATAGTTTCCGATTCCGTTCCCATCCCGAAAGAGAAGCAGTTTAAGGGCCTTAAAATACTTTCCGCGGCGGAGATTTTGGGAGAAGCGATCAGAAGAAATTACGAAAACAAATCGATCACGTCGCTTTTTGATTAGCCTCACCCACCATTCCGATAAATCGGAATGGTTCCCCCTCTCCATCTTTGATGGAGAGGGCAGAGGGGAGGGGAAAAATTGCCTTCTCCACGAAGTGGAGAAGGGGGACCATGAGCGGAGCGAATGGTGGATGAGGAAGGGAAAATATGCATAAAATTAAAATCGGGATTATAGGGTTTGGCACGGTTGGATCGGCGGTTTTAAAGCTTATCCAGCAGAACGGTGCATTAATATCAAATAGAATAGGATTAAAATTTGAAGTTTCAAAGATTGCGGATATTTCAACAAAAGTGCGCCATCCCAAACTGGTGCGCGACGCTTATCAGATTATAAATGACCCGGAGATATCGATTGTAGTTGAAGCGGTCGGCGGGATAAAACCAGCTCTTGACTATATTTTATCTGCTATTAGAGCTGGAAAGCATGTCGTGACTTCGAATAAAGAGGTCATCGCCCTTTACGGCGATAAAATATTGAAGGAAGCGGCGAAAAATAAGACCATGGTCCGCTTTGAAGGAGCAGTGGGGGGCGGGATCCCGATCATCGGTCCCCTGTCTTCCGATTTGCTGGCTAATGACCTGACTGAGGTTTACGGCATCGTCAACGGCACGACCAACTTTATTCTTTCGAAAATGACAAAGGACGGGTTGGAATTCACAGAAGCGTTAAAAGAAGCGCAAAACAAAGGATTTGCCGAGGTCAAACCGCAAAAAGATATCGATGGTTACGACGCTTCTTATAAAGCGGCGATCCTTGCCAGCGTGGCTTTTTGCGCAAAGATCAACTGGAAGGATATCTATTTTGAGGGAATCAAAAGAATCACCCAGGAAGATATTCGATATGCTGATGAGATCGGATATATAATAAAGCTCCTGGCTGTCGCCAAAAAATCCGCCGCCGGCTTAGAAGTTCGCGTTCATCCGACCTTAATATCAAAAGACCATCCGCTGGCATCGGTTTCCGGCCCCATGAACGCCATATATGTCAAGGGAAACGCGGTCGGGGAGCTCATGTTTTACGGGCCGGGGGCGGGGGGTGCGCCAACCGCGTCGGCAATAGTGGGCGACATCATCGCTATCGTAAATCCAAAATTCCAAATGCTAAATCTAAATTTGAAATCTTTAAAGATAAAATCTATCAATGAAATAACAAGCCGTTATTATATCCGGCTGACGGCGCCGGACAAGCACGGGGTTCTGGCGGGCATCTCAAAAGCATTCGCCGATGAAAAGGTGAGCATCGCGGCGGTTATGCAGAAAGAAATGACTGGCAAGACCGCGACGATCGTTATAATTATTCATGAATCAAAAGAGGCCAACCTGCGCCGTGCCGTCGCCAAATTAAAAAAGCTTTCAGTAGTCAAAAAGGTCTGCAACGTGATAAGAGTGGGGTTGTAATCTTTCTTACCGGCACCTTATTCTTCAATCTTATATAATCATCCGGCTCGATCGCCATCGTCTTTATTTTTTCGCCCAACTTGCCAAACTTTATCCTTCCATATTTTGTCTTTACTATCTGTTTTTTTAATTTTTCTCTTTCAACAAGAAACACCCTTATTCCAAAAGAGGTTGTTTCCGTAAAAATGGAATCCAGCACCTTTTCTTTATCTTCCGGCTTGCATAATGCAACCAGCTGAACGGCGTTTCTTTGCTTCTTCATGCGGATGGGCGTGATATACGCGTCGAGCGCTCCGGCTTTCATGATATTCGTGATAGCCCGGTCATAGAATTTTGGATTCATGTCATCTATATTCGCTTCGATCTGCAAAATAGCATCATGTTCGGCTTGAATTTCTTTTTCACCGATAATTACTCTTAAAATATTCGGCTGTTCAAGGAGATCATGGCTTCCAGCCCCGATCCCGATTGTTGAGACTTTGATTCTGGGAAGCGGGCCAAATCCTTTAGCAAGGGTTTTTATAATAGACGCACCAGTTGGAGTTGTAAGTTCTTTTTTTATTCCGGAATCATAAATTGGTACGCCTTTTAAAATCTCTAAAGTGGCGGGGGCGGGGACGGGGAGGAGGCCGTGCGTGGTTTTAACTTTACCTGAACCGGTATTAATCGGCGAGGAATAAATTTCTTCAATACCAAGATATTCAAGACCAATTACCGCGCCCACAATGTCTATAATCGCATCAACCGCGCCGATCTCGTGGAAATGGACTTTGTTTATCGGAATTCCGTGGACAATGGATTCAGCTTCAGCCAGATTTTCAAATATTTGAATGCTTTTCTTTTTTATCTTTGAACTTAATTTGCTTTGCTTGATAATTCTAATTATATCTTTTAGACACCTGGGGTGTTTTTCTTCCTTGGTTTTTACATTGAAATAAGTTGATGTTTTTTTGTTCGTAACGAGTAACGAGTAACGGGAAACTAGTAATTTTTTTAATTCAGTTTTGAGATAAGAAAGTGGAAAGCCGGCATTTAGAAGAGCGCCAAGGATCATATTTCCGGAAATGCCCGATTGGCAGTCGAAATAGGCGATTTTCATTTATTTAGAATGCTCAGAATGGAATGGGCCATGACCGCGGCTCCGAATCCGTTATCGATATTAACAACTGCTATACCCGGAGCGCAGCTGTTTAACATGGTAAGAAGGGCGGCTAATCCTTTAAAGCTTGAGCCATAGCCGACGCTTGTCGGGACGGCGATAATAGGTTTATCAATTAATCCGCCGACGACCGAAGGCAGGGCGCCTTCCATTCCGGCGACAACGATTACAACCCGGCTTTCTTTTATTTTCGGCAGGTTTTTGATCAGCCGATGTATTCCTGCCACGCCAACATCAAAGAACCTTTCAACTTTCATTCCAAGAAATTCAGCGGTGACCGCGGCTTCTTCAGCGACGGGGATGTCCGCGGTGCCTGCGGTGATTATTCCAACTAACGACTTACAACTTACAACTGACAACTTGCTGTTTGCGGTTATGATTCGAGCAACATCATGATACTTAGCGTTTTTAATGATTTTCTTAACTGCCAGATAAGCTTTTTTATCAGCTCGCGTGGCCAGCACGTCATTCCCATTTTTTGAAATACGCATAGCTATTTTTGCGACCTGTTCCGGAGTTTTCCCTTCGCAGTAAATTGTTTCCGGGAATCCTTTGCGCTTAACGCGGTGATGATCTATCTTGGCAAAGCCAATATCTTCATAAAGTTTTTTCATGCTCACTAATCCTCGCTTTTATCTTCTTCTCAAATCCGATTTCCTTCGGCTCGTAATATCTTTTTTTCACGGGTATATAATCCTGCTTTACAAAACCGCCTTTATAATCGTGCGCGTATTTATAACCCTTGCCCCTTTTTTCATCCTTTACAAAAGGAAGGGGATTTTTTAAGTGATCGGGGACGGCTTGCGTAACTTCATTCTCGATGTCTTTTATCGCTTTTTCGATTCCCATATAAGCGGCGTTGCTTTTTGGAGCTGTCGCGACATAAACCGTTGCCTGCGCCAAAGGTATTCTTGCTTCCGGCAAACCAACAAATTCCGCTACCTGCATGGCGGAATTGGCAACAACCAATGCCAGAGGATCGGCATTGCCCACATCCTCCGCCGCGCAGATCACGATTCTCCTTGAGATAAACCTCGGGTCCTCGCCGGCATAGATCATCTTCGCCAGATAATAAAGAGCTGCATCGGGATCGGACCCCCGCATAGATTTTATAAACGCGGAAATGGTATCGTAATGCTGGTCTCCCTTTTTATCATAAACCACCGCTTTTTTCTGGATTGATTCTTCGGCGACCTTAAGGGTGTAATTGATGATGCCTTTTTTCTCCGGTGAAGTGGAAAGCACACCAAGCTCAAGCGCGGAAAGAGCTCGTCTGGCATCTCCATCAGAAAGTTTGGCTAAATGTTCAAGCGCATCATCATCTATTTTAATATTTAATTCACCGAATCCTCTTTCTTTGTTTTCTAAAGCAGCTTTAATTATTTGTTGTAAGTTGTCAGTTGTAAGTGGTTTTAATTCGAAGATCTGCGAGCGGGAAACAAGGGCCGAATTCACATAAAAGAACGGGTTTTCAGTGGTAGCGCCAATTAAGATCAGGTTGCCTTCTTCAACATCTGGTAAAAGGGCATCTTGTTGTAGTTTATTGAAACGGTGGATTTCATCAAGGAACAGGATGGTTTTCAATTTATAATGTTTGATCCTGTCCTTGGCTTCAAGGCTAACCTTGCGGATATCATCAACTTTGGCGACTGACGCGTTCAGCCATTCAAAGTGGCCTTTTGTGGTGTTAGCGATCACCCTTGCGATCACGGTCTTACCCGTTCCTGGAGGCCCATAGAGAATTACAGAAGTCACCTTATCGGTTTCAATCAGTCTTCTTAGCAATTTCCCTTTGCCTAAGATGTGTTCCTGTCCCACGATTTCATCGAGGGTTTTGGGGGCCATGCGGTAGGGAAGTGGCGCGAGATTCGCGTCAAAGAGATCCATGATTAATTATATCATATAAGGATAATTATGATATAATTCATGCGATGAGATTCAGCCTTTCGCTTCAGGATAAATTCGGCATCTTTATCGCCGCTATCGTTTCAGTTGTGATAGCCGGGCTGTCCTACTTTTTCTTTCTTCAGCTTGATTCTTCCGTGATGGATTCCGTGCGCGCGGAATTGGTTGATGTGTCAAGCCTGGTCTCTAATTTTATCGATCCCGATTCGATACCGGTCATTATTGCCGGCGGCGAAAAATCCAATGAATATAAGGATCTAAAAAAATACCTGAGAAAGATCCAGCTTATAAACAAAAAAATAATAAGTATTTATGTGATGGTTAAGACAAATAAAGAGAACATCTTGAAATTCGTGGCGGACGGGGATTTTGATCCGCAGAAGATGGTGCATTTAAACGAAGAATACGATGTCTCCCGATATCCGGAAATGAAGAGGGCTTTTTACGGCCCGGTCGCTGATCAAAAGACAAACCGTGATCTTTGGGGACGATGGCTTTCAGGATACGCGCCTGTTTATGACCGCCACGGCAAAGCGATTGCTATAGTTGGGGTGGATATGTCGGCCGAGGATGTGATTGATGCGCGAGAGCGCGTGAGGGATCTGGCGATCATGGGTTTTGCCGTTGGCCTGGCGTTAGCGATTGTTTTTGGCCGATTAGGAGCTATGGCTATTGCCAACCCGATAAAGGCGCTTGTTAGCGGCGTTAAAAATATTGAAGAGGGAAAATATGGTTACAAGATCAGTATAAAGCGAAATGATGAAATTGGAAAGCTGGTTGATAGTTTTAACCGGATGTCTGACAAGCTGAACGAAGTGGACAAGCTTAAATTTAATTTCCTCTCGGTTTTATCCCATGAGCTTTATACCCCGATTACCCCTATTAAAGATTCCGCCTCCCAGCTTTTGGAAAGCGAGACGCTTTCGGATGATGACAAACAGCTTGCGGCAATTATCAACCGTCAGATCAAAAAGATGCAAAGCCTGATAGATGAAGTTTTGGACTTTTCCTGGCTTGAGATCAGGGAATGGAAGCTTGATCGCGAGCCGGTATCGCTTGGCCATGCGGGCGAAGAGGCGCTGGAACAGCTCAAAAGCCAGGCCGAGGCAAAATCAATTAAATTGAAGTTAAAACTGGGCTCTGATCTGCCAACCGTTATGGCGGACAAAAAGCGCGTAATGCACATTCTTAAAATATTGCTTGACAATGCCATAAAATTTACCCCCGAGGAAGGCGAAGTCCTGCTTGACATCAATAAAGTTTCGGGAGGGGTGGAACTGGTCGTTGCCGACACCGGCATCGGGATCGCCAAAGAAAACCTGGAAAAGATTTTTACGAGCTTTTACCAGGTTGAAGACCACATGACTCGCACGAAGGGGGGAATGGGAGTGGGCCTGGCTATCGCGAAACGCATCGTAGAAGCGCATAACGGATATATCTGGGCGGAGTCACAGGGATTGGGCGAGGGCAGCCGCTTCGTTTTCCTTCTGCCGGTCGCCTAACCTTTAGGCAGCATTATATCAAAAGTTGTTCCTTTTCCTGTTTCACTTTCAACCGTAATTTTTCCTTTATGTGAATCAACAATCCATTTTGAGATCGCTAACCCCAGGCCCACACCGCCGCTTTTGCCTTCTTCAACCTGATAGAAAGCATTAAAAATTTTACCCTGCAGTTCTTTTTTTATGCCAATGCCGTTATCTTTCACTTGAAGGGTAAAATATTTTGGATGGGAAGAGATATTGAATGTGATCTCGCCGTCAATCTTTGTGTTTCTTGCCGCGTTTTCTAAAAGATTGTTTATCAATCTTTTTATCTGATCCTGGTCCGCTTTTATCTCCGCTTCTTCGGGAAGGTTCAGCGTAATATTTTTTTTAGGATACATCGTTTTTAATGATGAGGCGCAGTCTGCCGCCAATTCACCCAGATTAAAAGAGGTCTTGTTGATCTTTTGCGTGTTTGCCTGGCCTCTAAACATAATTAATAGATTTGAAACAAGCTTGTTCATCCAGTCCGATTCTTCTTTTATCGTTTCGAGCGCTTCTCTGCAGTTCTTTGACTTTAGCGCGATTTCGGCATGGCCCAAGATGACAGAAAGAGGCGTGCGCAGCTCATGCGAAGCAAAACTTAAAAATTTTTTCTGTTCTCTTAGATTGTTGAAAGAGACGATGGCATTGATCCCAAAACCTAAGATAATTATATTGCAGAACATCACCATTGCTAAGATCCAGCGAAGCCTGTTTAGCGTATGATATATTTGTGAAGTTGAAACTCCAACAATTAGATATCCAAGTTTCCATTCTTCAATCTCAATTATTTTCTGGTAAGTTTTAAGATTTGTTGCGTCCGTCAGTTCAAAATCTTTTACCATATCATTCTCATCTTTAGTAAAAGGCAGGGAATTGCGCTTTAGTCCCGGCGACTTGGCTAAAATATTACCGCCGGCATCCATGAATTGGACCATTACCCCGCTGGAGATGAACTCGTTTCCGGTAGAAGAGAAAAGAAAGCTGGCGGGGTCTTTTTTGAAAAGGACTGGATCTTTTGCGATCTCTAAAAGCAGATTGTCTGCCCAATTAAAAAGCCGCAGCTCTATTGATTCTTCCATTTTTTGTTCAATGTAAAAATATAGGGCAAAAGATGAAAGGATAAGTATAGCGGTCACAAAAATCATCAGCCAGGGAATTCTCAGCCGCATATTCTATACCCGACGCCGTGGACGGTCTGAATAAGGCTTTTCTTAAACCCTTTGTCTATTTTATCGCGCAGATATTTTATGTATACATCAACAATATTGCTCTCAGGGCTGAAATCATATCCCCAGATGTTCTCAAGTATCAATGTTTTTGATAATACGCGTTTCTGATTTTCCATAAGGTATTTTAAGAGCTTGAATTCGGTGGGGGAGAGGTTGATCTCTTTTTTGCCCCGCCGGACAATGTACGTTTCCGGCTCAAGAGTTAGGTCTCCTGCCTTGAGCATTTCTGATTTTTTCCCTGAATGGCGGCGGCTCAAGGCTTTTACCCGGGCTAAAAGCTCTGCAAAAGAAAAGGGTTTTGTTAAATAATCATCCGCGCCTGCATCCAGGCCTTTAACGCGATCCTCAACAGTATCTTTGGCAGTAAGCATAATAATAGGCATAGTCCTTCCCGCGAACCTCAGCTTCTTGCAAAGGGTGATGCCGTCAATTATCGGGAGCATTATATCTAAAATAATAAGGTCATAATCTGCTTCTTCTGCTCTATACAAACCGTCTTCTCCGTCATAGGCCGCGTCTGCGGTATGACCTTCGCTTTGCAAGCCGCTTTTAATAAAGCTCACGATCTTCTTTTCGTCTTCAATGATCAGTATCTTCATTGTAAAAATTATAACATACCCTGGCCGCCTTTAATCAATTTCTAATGAATTTTTAATGATGGTCTAAGTTATGTCTTTTATAATAATTGCCGTAGGATAGAAGAGGAGGTGAAATAAATGTTTAAGAAATTAGCAGTTTTATTGGCGGTTGTTTTCTGTCTGGGATCAGTTGCTATTGCCAAGACCATGATAGTTTCTCCCGAGGGCGCGAAGGCTCCGGTTAAAACCAAGTTGGTAAAAATTAAAAGAGTAAAAAGAGCGGCTGCGAAGAAAGTAAAAGCGCCGGTCATGCCGGCTAAGCCGACGACTACGGTTACTCCATCCGCACCAGCAGGGAAATAGTAGTTTTGCTATTTTAAAGAAGGCCAGTCGATAAAAAACTGGCCTTCTTGTTTTTATGATGGTAATAGCCCCAACGGGATTTGAACCCGTGCCACGGCCTTGAGAGGGCCGCGTCCTAAGCCGCTAGACGATGGGGCCGCGAGATTATTAAAATTGTTCCTGTTTGAATAGCTGTTCGCGGATAAATATATTTCTTACGGTCGATTCCAGACTATAGGAAAGTATAAATAAGACGATTAATCCTATCAAAAACCACCAGCCGAGATTGTGATGGCGGATCCACATGACAGATACATATAAGGTAATTATCATCATGGCAACCGTCAACGCCAGCCCGGTCAGGATTAAAAGAGTGGTAACCAACATGGGAAAGAGCGGCCTTAAAAAGATCACCAGCAGATAACATGTGTTTGCCCATACCAAAAGTAGAAGCAATAGGTTAAATACCGTAAAATGTTCTTCTTCGATTTCGAATCTCATAATGCCATTATATCATCTCGTATATGTCAAGGCAAAATAAAAGTGGAATTTTTTAATTAACAATTAACAACAATGCGTGCTTCGCACATTATAATAAATCCGAGCGCAAGCGAGGATACATCGTTGTTCATTGAGTCATTGTTCATTTCAAAACTCTAGTACCTGTCAAGCCATCTAAAAACCTAACTATGCGGGGTATCGATTAGACATCTAAAAATCTAACCATAGGAACTCAGGAAACCAACGCTTTAATGCCAAA
>Ga0315291_10000627_pt1 | contig 46799 bp, 38 predicted proteins | sample YL17G12_20_MG_FD_203070 | JGI IMG/M metagenome (GOLD analysis project Ga0315291, IMG submission 203070) | Sediment microbial communities from Yellowstone Lake, YNP, Wyoming, USA - YL17G12_20 | ecosystem: Environmental > Aquatic > Freshwater > Lake > Sediment | place: USA: Wyoming | collected...
ACCTGGGAATAAATAGAATACCTGGCGATTACAATGATACCCAGGTGATTAAATATGGCAGTGTGGATGCGGACATAGATGCTTTAGAGGTTTTTGAAAAAAATGCTGAGACGACCCTGCCTTTGGTCGGGATAATAGATACAGGAGTTGATCTGGTTCATATCGATTTAGTAGATAACCTCTGGACAAATTTGGGTGAGATCCCAGTGAATGGAATAGATGACGACCATAACGGATTTGTGGATGACTTTTATGGCTGGGATTTTTCAGGAGATTCCGTTATGATTCAGGAGGACAATGACCCGACTGATACTTATGGTCATGGCACACACTGTGCAGGGATTGTAGCAGGAGTAAGAGGTAACGGAATTGGGATCTCAGGCATAAATACCCCCTGCAGGATAATGGCAATTAAAGTGTTTCCTATTGCTTTTTTCTCGGTATGTGCTAAGGGGATTGTGTATTCCGCAGATATGGGCTGTGATATCATCAATATGAGCTGGGGAAGTAATTTTCCTTCCATGGTCATAAAAGATGCTTTGAATTATGCAATTTCAAAAGGTGTTCTGCCTGTGGCGGCATCCGGAAACAGCGGAGGCGAAGATTATTTTTATCCGGCATCGCTGGAAGAGGTTTTCACTGCAGGAGCATCAAACAGTAAGGACGAGGTAACCTATTTCTCCACTTACGGGAGTCATATTGAAGTTGTAGGCCCAGGTGAAGATATACTCTCCTTGAGAGCTGATACCACTGATATGTATGCAGAAGGTGGTGCAAGCGGACAAGAGCCTTTAGTTCATATAGTAGATAACAAATATTACTTGGCAGATGGCACCAGCATGGCATCACCCTGTGTGGTTGGTGTAGCGGCATATATTATATCAGCCTCGCCCGGGATAAGTAATGAAAGAGTAAAAGAGATAATAGAGCATTCAGCAGATGACATCTTATATCCCTATGGTGGTGACAGTCTGTTTTCACCTGGAAAGGATATCTACAGTGGTTACGGGAGGGTAAATCTAAACTCTGCTTTAAAACTTCTCTCTGGCAGATTAGCAAAAATAGATTATCCCAATGAGAATGCAATAGTCTCAGGGTATGTTCCTGTTACTGGCACAGCCAGCGGTGATAGTTTTCAGAATTTTGTTTTAGAATATGGTGAAGGGCTTTTGCCAGTAAGCTGGACAGAAATAGTAAATTTGGATGTTCCGGTAAGTAAAGATACTTTAGGGATCTGGAATAGCTCTAGCTTGACCGGACTATATGCTCTAAGATTGAGTGTGGGCGACAAAAACCAGGCGATCGTGCGGGTGATAGCTCAAAATGGCATAAATGTTAAAATAACCTCACCTGTGGAGAATGATACAATCAGAGGACTTTCCGAGGTTTATGGATATACAATTGTACCAGACTTTTCACGCTATACCTTAGAATATGGATATGGAGAATCACCTTCCACCTGGGTTCCCATAACTACTTCCACCAAAATAGTAGCAAGCGATATCATGTGTAAATGGTCAACCAGTTTTTTACCAGCCGGGATTTTCACTCTGCGATTGTCCGCAGAAGATAATAGAGGGCAGGTTTATACAGACGAAGTAAAGGTCATCGTGGAAAGCATAACTTCTGGTGGGTGGTTTAAAAACCTTTCAAATTATGGCTCCTTATCCCCGGTAACTGGAGATATAGATGGACTGGATGACTATGATGAGATCGTGGTGGGAGTTGGTGGTCCAGCAGGATGGGGAAAAACTGGTGGGGTTGAGGTCTTTAACCATCAAGGTGAGCGAGAATTTAGCTGGCCTAAAGATAATACTTATAATATGATGTCTTCACCAGCCTTAGGAGATTTAGATGGGGATGGAATAGACGATATAGTTATCTGTTCTGAAAAGGGGATTCATGCTTATCTATCTATTTCAGATACACTTAACTGGTTTAGAAGTGCAGGCACAGGAGGAAATAGTTTCTGGACTTTAGCATCACCCATGATAGCGGATCTAGATAAAAAAGATGGTTACCTTGAAGTGCTAATGATAAATAATCAAGGCATTGTATATGCCTGGCGTAATAATGGTAAGCCGGTGATCCTCGGGAATAATGGAATTTTTGCCCAGGCGGTACCATCGGTCACAGAAGGCTTCCCATCCTTAGCTATAGCGGATCTTGACGGAGATAATATAAATGAGGTAATCGCTGGAGCAGCCAATGAGAATGCAGGCGGAATATATATCTGGAAGATAGATGGCACTTCGCTGTTAGTTCCAGGAGATTATCCTGATAAATTCACATGCACCTATGGGATTGCCATAACGGATGTGGATGCAAAGGGTGATCTGGAGGTAATAACTTTTGGAGAGAATAATGAGCATCCTGTCGTTTGTGCCTTCAAGAAGAACGGCGGTCAGGCTTCCGGTTATCCAATAATTTTAGATGATTTAATTGCAGGAAACTGGTTTGGCAATCCACCCGCTATTGGTGATTTAGAAAGGGATGGTGTTTTAGAGATAGTTGTAAGTATATGGACCTTAGGTGAAGCTCGAATCTATGCCTGGCATCAGGATGGAACTCCACTTAGCACAGCAGGTCCTCTAGTCTCAATTAAATCACCAGATGTAGAAAGAAAAAAGGAGGTTTTTTCCAGATCAGGTCAGGGTAGAGAGGAAGCAATAACTGAGATCAAAAGTATGAGCCAGGAAAAGTTAGGTGGTTTTATCTTAAATTTTAGAGATACTATTTTTGCATCTGTGGCTGAAACTTTTGGAAATCCGGTTTTAGCAGATGTGAATGCAGATGGTTATGTGGATATTGTGGTTAGAGCAGGGACTTATTTGAGCAGTGGTTATGAAAGGGTTTTTGCCTGGGATTATGAGGGTAATCTTATTCCTGGCTTTCCGCTTTATGCCTCTTCAGAACCATCCATTTTAACCAATTTTCCTTATTCTCCCGTGATAACGGATATGGATAAAGATGGGAAATTGAATTTAATTTTAGCTACGGATTGGCCTGAAAATAAACTCATCTGCTGGGAATTTAATACTGATTATCAACCTAAGACTATGCACTGGCCTAAATATATGCATGATAAAGCGAATAGCGGGGTATTTCGTTTAGAAGATTATACTGAAGTAAAAGGGGAAGAGGAAATCCAGGTTCCAACTTTTTTTAGTTTGTCACAGAACTATCCTAATCCCCTTAACCCTTCCACTACCATGCCCTTCCAAGTTGGTAGTTTGAAGTTTGGAGTTTGGAGACCCATCCACGCCAACCTTACTATTTATAATATCTTGGGGCAGAGAGTGAGGACCCTGGTGAATGAAAATAAGCTGCCAGGCAGGTATGAAATATTCTGGGATGGAAAAGATGACAAAGGAAAAGAGGTTTCAAGCGGGATTTACTTTTATCAATTAAAAGCTGGAGGATTTAAAGAGACAAGGAAGATGGTTTTGCTCAGATAAGAGCAAATTAAAGCAGTATTGACACGGTCAAGGTACTCCAAAAAAATCTTCGCTTTTTACAGAATGATGTAAGAAAGGAAAAAGAGAAGGATATTTTTTTATTTGTAGGAGTACCGCGTGCCGTGCCCCTACCTCGATAAAAATTATCTTAACAGAATCATCTTCTTGGTATCTTTGTAGTCCTTAGTTTTTAACTGGTAGAAATATATCCCACTGGTGACTTCTTTGCCTGAATTATCTTTCCCATCCCAGATTACACTATAATTCCCTGGTAATTTTTCTTCATTCACTACTGTCTTCACTAGTTGTCCCAGTATGTTATATATTTTCAGGGTAGTAGGGATGGGACCCTTGAACGTTGAACCTTGAATCTTCAAACTGAAGGGTATGGTTGTGGTGGGGTTAAAGGGATTTGGATAGTTCTGATATAGTTCAAAAGAATTCGGCAGGTTTGCATTTTGGTCTTCTTCAACTTCAGTCCAGATCCAGTCAACTACTTTGGCATAGATATCCCAACTACCTCTATGGTAAACCATCCAGGCAAAATAGATATTAGAGTTATTAACGGCAACTGCTGGTGCCAGTTGTTCAAAAGAGGGATATTGATATTTAGGAACTAAATAGTTGATTTTTAAAGGGTTTCCTGATGAATTGTATTTCTGAGCATAGATATCAGAGTAACCACTGCGGTAATCTTGCCAGGTGATAACAAAGTTGCCAGAGCTATCCATAGCAATAGCAGGGTATCTCTGACTTGCTGTTTCGGTGTCATCGTTCACCTTAAAATTAGATCCCTGAAGTGTACCAGAAATATCATATCTCTGAGCATAGATATCATAGTTTCCATTGCGATAATCATACCAGGTAATGACAAAATTGTCAGAACCGTCTATGGCGATAGCAGGAAAGTCTTGCTCAGAAGTTCCTGTATCATCGTTCACCTGGAAGTTACTACCCATTGGATTCCCTGAAGGATTATATCTCTGAGCATAAATATCCGCATTCAGATTACGGTGATCCCTCCAGGTGATGATAAAATAACCAGAACCATCCATAGCGATAGCAGGAGACTCATGCCAGAAATAACCGGTATCATCATTTACTTTGAAATTAGGACCAAGTGGAGCGCCGGAAGAATTATATCTTTGAGCATAGATATCAGCAGGCGTCCCATTGCGACTATCTTGCCAGGTAATTACAAAATTTCCAGACTTATCTACAGAAATAGAGGGATAATACTGCTCGGCAGATCCTGTATCATCATTCACCTTGAAGTTAGTGCTTATAGGGTTCCCAGATGAATTGTATCTCTGAGCATAGATGCTTATTTTCATATTGCGGTAATCTACCCAGGTGATAATAAAATTGCCTGAATTATCCATAACTATAACAGGGTATCTCTGAAAAGCAGTTCCGGTATCATCGTTAACCTGGAAATTAAAACCTAAGGGGTTGCCAGAAGGGTTATATCTCTGAGCATAGATATCCCAGTTGCCTTTGCGGTAATCTTGCCAAGCGAGGATGAAGTCGCCAGAACCATCTGCACTAATGGCAGGATCCTCCTGATCAAAAGTTCCAATGTCCTTATTTACCTTGAAGTTGCTACCTAAAGGAGTGCTGGCTGGACTATATCTCTGAGCATAGATATCAAAATTTTTATTTCGGTCATCTTGCCAGACAATTGTGAAAAAATCAGAGTCATCCATAGCAATAGTAGGAGAATACTGGTCAGCAGCCCCGGTATCATCGTTCACCCTGAAATTTGAACCTGAAGGGCTGCCTGAAGAATTGTATCTCTGGGCATAGATATTTCTATTGCCATTGCGGTAATCCTGCCAGGTGATGGCAAAGCTGCCAGAAACATTTGTGGCAATAACTGGATAACCCTGATAGGTAATTGCAGTATCATCGTTCACCTTGAAATTGGAACCCAAAGGAATTCCAGAAAAGATAAATCTCTGAGCATAGATATCGGAATTTCCATTGCGTTCATCTCTCCAGGTGATGGTAAAGTTACCAGAGGAATCTGTAGCAATGCAGGGGGATTTATTGGAAAAAGCTCCAGCATCATCATTCACCTTGAAGTTAGTACTGTGTGGACTGCCTGCAGAATTGAATCGCTGAGCATATATATCCCAGTCACCATTTCGATAATCTTCCCAGGTGATGACGAAATTGCCAGAGTCATCTATGGCAATGGAAGGAAACTCCTGACCGGAAGTTCCGGTATCGTCATTTACTTTATAATTTGTACTTAAAGTGGTACCATTGGAATTATATCTCTGAGTATAGATATCATAGTTTCCATTGCGGTAGTCTTGCCAGGTTATGATGAAGTTACCAGAACTGGACATAGCAATTACGGGAGAATACTGGTTAGTAGTTATAACATTGTCATTAACCCTGAAATTTGAGCCCAGAGGAGAACCTAAAAAGTTAAATCTCTGAGCATAGATATCAGATTGACCATTGCGGTTATCTTCCCAGGTAATAACAAAGTTACCAGAGTTATCCACAGCAATAGCAGGATTCTTCTGGTTAAATGCTCCCATTTCTTTATTCACCTTGAAATTAGTATTTAAAGGAATTCCAGAAGAATTATATCTCTGAGCATAGATATCCCAGTCGATCCCGTTGCGGAAATCTTGCCAGGTGATGATAAAATTACCTGAGCCATCCAGAGATATAGCAGGAGTCAACTGGGAAGCAGTTCCCACATCATCATTTACCAGAAAATCGTCTATTATCGTCTCCTCATTCCTGAAACCTTTTAGGCTGGATTCAGAATCAGCTTGACGAGCTAAAACCGGTAAATAAGTGAAAACAAAAACCATAAAGCTGAAGAAGAAAACTCTAAAAATGGAGGGCATACGTTCCTCATTAGATGAATTTTTATGACTCTCTACTATTAAGTTATATCAAAGGAAAATGTTGTCAAGGCTTTTTATTAGTCTGGAAGACTCAAATTTCGCTCTCAGGCGGATATTGTCATCCGCCTGTTTCCTCGCTGGATGATAACATCCAGCGTGAGCATTTATATTCCATTTTCCATTGTCTTTGATTTTACTTGCGATTTTTGAAATTTTCTATAAGTTAGTTGGTTATGAGGAGAAAACCAGTTTTAGGAATTACTATGGGAGATCCGGCCGGGATAGGTCCGGAAGTGGTGGTTAAATCAATTACCAAACCTGAAATTAAAAGAATTTGTGTGCCTCTGGTTTTTGGCTCCATCTATGTTTTTCATCAGGCCATTAAAAAATATGCAACAGGGTACAGATTAAATCGGGTCTATTCAGTAGACAAGCTTAATCTCGGAGAAAAGGTTATAAATATCTTGCATTGCACCGATTTAGATTATAAAAAGGTTAAAATTGGGAAAGTAAATGAAACTTCCGGGAGTATGGCAGCTACATCCTTAGTTTATGCAGTTCAGTTCGCCTTAGCCCAGGAAATAGATGGGATGGTGACTGCACCTTTATCCAAGAAGGGTCTAAAATCAGCCGGTTATGATTTTCCAGGACAGACTGAGATGATCGCTTTCCTTACTGCTTCCACTAAATTCGGGATGATGTTTATAAGAGATGATTTGAAACTTATCCTGGTAACCACCCATTTACCCTTATCCAGGGTGAGCAGAGAGATCAATTCTCGGAAAGTTTTTGAAAAGATTGAGCTGGCAGATAAGGTTTTAAGGTTTTTATTCCGAATAAAATCACCCAAAATCGGTGTCTGTGCTTTAAACCCTCATTCCGGAGAGGAAGGGCTTTTTGGAAAAGAGGAAAAAGAAGCGATTATACCTGCTATTAAAAAAGCTCAAGCAAATAAGATAAGAGCATTTGGTCCTTTTGCGGCTGATTCTATGTTCGGTAAAGAATTTTCAGCTAAGTTCGATTGCATAGTAGCTATGTATCATGACCAGGGACTTATTCCGATGAAAATAAACGGAGTAGGGAGCTCGGTTAATATATCAGTTGGTATTCCAATCATCCGTACCTCTCCGGATTTCGGTACCGCCCTGGATATTGCAGGTAAAGGAAAGGCAGATCCAGAAGGGATGATTAAGGCTATAATTTTAGCGGTCAATTTGACAAAATCTGCAAAATATTTAGAGAAGGTCTGGTCTAATTAAAGGTAATTAAATGAAAGATATTATTATAAAAACACAAAGTCTTACCAAGATCTATGAGGGGAGTAAAATCGCCTTAAAAGATATTAATCTGGAAATAGATAAGGGAGAATTCCTTTTCCTGGTTGGATCGAACGGGGCCGGGAAAACCACGTTACTTAAGCTTCTCTGGATGGAGGAGGAACCAAGTTCAGGTATGGTATTCATAGATGGATGCAGTACTCTGGAAAAAGACAAAAAAATGGTTTCAGATTTAAGGCGGAAATTGGGGCTGGTGTTCGAAGATTTAAAGCTTATGAGGAAGAAAACTTTAGAAGATAATTTAGCTTTTCCTTTGAGGGTTCTGGGTAAAAATGAAAAATATATTAAATCGAGAGTAGCTGAGCTTTTGGGAACTTTTGACCTCTACTCCAAAAGGATACTTTTACCAGAAGAGATTTCAGCCGGGGAAAGGAAAAAATTGGCTATTGCCCGGGCAGTGATAAACGAGCCTCTGATAATTTTAGGGGATGAACCTTTCGGAGGGTTAGATGAAAACTACTCCTCTGAGATAATCGACTTTTTTAAACAAGTAAATTTTAAAGGCACTACCGTGTTTTTAACTACCCATAGAACTAACCTTGTCAGAAATTTTAAAGGGAGAATAATCCAGTTAGAGAATGGGGAGATAAGAAGATGAGCTTAGTTTTCTGGTTAAAGGAGTCGTTTGCCGGGTTTTTCAGGGAAAAAGGCTCTGCTTTTATATCTTTCTTCGTCAACACCTTTTTCTTTCTGATCTTCGCCATTTTCCTTTTAGTTACTTATAATCTTTACACCTTCACCCAGAAGGTAAAACAGAAGATGGAGATAGATGTCTATTTAGCTGAAGGGTTAACTGAAAAAGAGAACGAGGAGTTAAGGTCTAAAATTATAAAAATAGAAGGGGTGGAGGGTACTATATTTCGTACCAAAGAAAAAGCTCTGAAAGAACTTAAAAACTATTTAGGTAAGGATATCTTGGAGGGCCTGGAATCTAATCCTTTGCCTTCTTCCTGGGTAGTGAAATTAAAGCCAGCTTATCAGAACTTAGAGAAAATGCAAAAAATCTCTTCCCAGATAGCAAAGCTCAAAGGGGTAGAGGAGACAGACTACGGAAAGTTCTGGGTAGAAAAAATAGATCGGCTTTTTGAATTCTTCCTCTGGATAAACTTAATTTTAGGGATTCTGATAGTTACGGGCTCCTTGTTTTTAATGATCCATACCTTAAGAACTATCCGCCAGTCTAAAGCTGAGGAAGTTATGCTCTTAAACCTTTTAGGCGCAGAAAGAAGTTTCTTAAGAAAGATTTTTCTTTTCGAAGGGATTATGCAGGGTGGAGTTTGTGCATTTTTTAGCCTTTTAATCCTTTATACACTTCACAGATTTTTCGTTTATTTTGGATTCGAGCTTGACTTTTTACCTTTATCTCTTTCGATTGCCTTTATCTTCTTCGGATTTCTCTTAGGCGGAGTTGCCGGGCTTTTATCCGGTGGAAAAAAAATAAATTGATACAGTAAGGCAGGGATTTCAGGTTGGAGCAGGACAATTGCCCTGCCCCAGCGGAAAAGATGTATGATGAAATTGTTTTTCAAATTAAGCGTCGTCCTTTTTCTTTCTTTTTTAAGCTCAGGGATTTTATTATATTCCGCTAATAAAGGTAAAGTCCGGGCTCAAGGTCTGGATGATAGAATCACTGAACAAAAAGATGAATTAGAGAAGATCAGAAAAGAGTTAGAGGGAAAAAGAGAGAAGGTTAAGAAGCTTTCCAAGAAAGAGTCCTCGGTTTTCATTGAGATAAAGAATTTAGAGGAAGAGCTTGAGCTTATAGATAAACTACTTTCGAGACTTAATCAGAAATCTAAAAAGGTGGGAAAAGATATTATAACCATGGAGACGCTTTTGGGGAAATCTCAATTGAGATTTCAGGCTAAAAGGGAGGAGTTAGGGTGTCGCCTCATAGATATTTACAAATATATGAGGTTCAGGGAATATGAGATCCTCACCGGTGCCTCATCCCCGCTTGATCTGATGAGGAGGTTGAAATATATGAAGCTTATCACCCGACAGGATCAGACTTTAATTCAGGAGATCTCACAAGAGATTGAGAACATAGAAGAAAACAAAAAATCCTTAGAGTCAAAAAGGAAGGAACTAACTTCTTTGATTAAGGAAAAGGATAAAGAGGAAAAGAAAAGGAATCAGGAGAAAAGCAAGAGAGAGAAACTTCTGAAAACGATTAGATCGGAAAAGGAAATCCATCTTCAATCGGTTAAGGAATTAGAGAAAAGCGCTCAGGAGATAGAAAAACTTTTAACCTCTTTAGAAAAAGAAAGGTTCAAAAAAGAAGTTGAGATTGCAACCGGTCTATTCCGGGCTTTAAAGGGTAGGCTCCCCTGGCCGGTTACAGGAAGAGTAGTCTTAGGTTTTGGTGAGCAGAAGGAGTCAAGGTTTAATACCAAGCTTTTTAATCCCGGAATCGATATCTTACCTTCTTCAGATCTTGAGGCGAAAGCTGTAGCGGATGGCAGGGTAGTCTATTCATCCTGGCTCAGGGGTTATGGTAACTTTATCATACTCCAGCATGATGATGGTTATTATACAGTTTATGCCAATCTAAAAGAGATTTTGGTGGGGGTAGGTGAAAATGTAGGGAAAGCTCAGACCATTGTCCGGTTAAATGGTTCTGAAAACAATTTTCATTTTGAGATAAGGAAGGGGAAAGAACAGCTTGACCCTTTAGAATGGTTAAAATAATGGTTTTTAAAGATATTTTAGATCAGGAAGTTGTCAAAAAGATTTTACAGGGTGCCTTGAAGGAGAAAAGGATTGCTCACTCCTATCTTTTTACGGGTCCGCCCGGAACAGGGAAGTGGCTTACTGCGATTGAATTAGCCAAGGCAGTCAATTGTTTAAAAGGTGAGTTTGATTCCTGTGAAGAATGTTTAGCCTGTAAGAAAATCAATCGTTTGATCCATCCGGATTTGTCTTTAATCTTTCCACTTCCACCCCCTTCTTCAGGTAAAAAAAGCAAAAAAGAAAAAGAGGAGGAGGAACAGAAAAACCGAACTAAATTTATTGAGGAAAAACTTTCCAATCCGTATAAGATCGTTAAATACGAAAAACCAGGCTCGATCTCCATAGAAGAAGTGAGAAACGCTCAGAGAAATCTACTATATACTCCCGTAGAAGGTAGATATAAAGTTTTGATAGTGCAGATGCCGGAGAAGATGTCACTTGCCGCAGAGAACTGTTTTCTTAAAACCTTAGAGGAACCACCCAGGGATTCTCTTTTAATCTTTTTAAGCTCTGAGCCGGAAAAACTTTTACCTACGATAGTATCTCGCTGTCAGAGGATAAGGTTTAAGAGGATCTCAGAGAAGCTTATTGCCTTGAGACTTGAAGAAATCTTTAAGTTCTCCGGAGATAAAGCCCTTCATTATGCCAGACTCTCAGAAGGGAGCTTGGGGATGGCTTTTTCTTTAGCGGAAGGAGGTAAGGATGAGATTCGCTTCAATGGGGTGGAGTTCTTAAAAGTAGTTCATAATAAGGATAGAATAAAATTGGTTGAGTTCGTAGAGCAAATCCTCAGGGATTATGAAAGAGAATCTATCTTAGAGCTTTTAACCTTTCTTTCAAGTCTGTTGAGAGACATCTACGTTTTTTTTGAAACCCAAAAAGAAGAGAGGTTCCTGAATCCTGACCTGAAAAAGGAGATAAAAGCTTTTGTCCAGTATTTCAAAGGGAAAGAAGAACTACAGGTTGCATTAGAGCTGGTTGAAAAAATTCAAGCAGACCTTTTAAGGAATGTTAATTTAAAGTTAGCCCTTTTGAACTTAGGATTTGAGCTAAGGAAGATAACCTCAGGTTTAAGGAGAGAAAAACTGGTTACGTAATATCATTATATAATGAGAGAAAATGAAGGAGATGGAAATGGAGCTATATTTAGTGGAATTCAAAGGTTCGAGAAAACAATATTTTTTAAATCCAGAAAACTTTTCAGTTAAATTAGGGGATTATGTAATAGTTCAGGCAGAAAGAGGAGAGGATTTAGGGAAATTAGTTAAAAAGATAGAGATAGAAGACCCTTCGGGCTTAATAGAAAAGCCTTTAAATCTTTTGAGACTCGCTACCCCGGAAGATTTACAAAGGATGAAGGAAAATCAGGAGAGAGGTGGAAAAGCCTTAGAGGAGTGTCAAAGACTGATTGAGGAAAGGAATTTAGAGATGAAGTTAGTGGATACGGAATATCAATTCGATGGAAGCAAACTCACCTTTTTCTTCACCGCTGAGAAAAGGATAGATTTCAGGGAGCTGGTAAAAGAGTTAGCCTCAATTTACCGGACCCGCATAGAGCTCAGACAAATCGGGGTAAGGGACGAAGCCAAAAGATTAGGAGGTTATGGGTGCTGTGGGCTGAAGCTCTGCTGTACCACCTTTATCCAGGAATTCTCTCCTATAACCACTCAAATAGCTAAGGAGCAGAATTTGTCTTTGAATCCAGCCAAGCTCTCCGGGAATTGTGGCAGACTTTTATGCTGTTTGCTTTACGAAAAAGATTTCTATGAAAAGAGTATGGGATTCTATCCCAAGGTTGGCTCAAAATTCCAGACCGATAAAGGGGAAGGAGTGGTGGAGAAGGTAAACCTGTTTAAAGAATATATCGTGGTCAAGCATGAGGATGGAGAGGAGCAAAAGGTAGGACTGGCTGAACTTAAAAAAAGGTTAAAAAAATCAAGAGGTGTTCAACCCGTTTAAAACGATTACAAATTCTTAAAGTTAGTAGAAGGAGGAGATCTTGACTGAACTGAAGACTAATTCAAGTAAAAGAAGGTATTTCATAACTACCCCCATATATTATGTGAATGACAAGCCGCATATCGGACACGCCTATCCTAGTATCGCGGCTGATATCCTTTCCAGATTTCACCGCATAAAAGGGGACCAGACCTTCTTTTTGACTGGCACAGACGAACACGGAAGCAAGGTGGCAGAGGCGGCTGAGAAGGCTGATCTTTCTCCCCAGGAGTTTTGCGACCGGAATAGCCAGCGTTTTAAGGATGTCTCTGAAAAACTGAATATCTCTTACGATTATTTTGTGAGGACCACGGACGAAAGGCATAAAAAGGCCGTAGAAAAGCTTTTGGAGAAACTGTACCAGGTCAAGGACAGAAAAGGCCAGAGGATAATCTATCCCGGGGAATATACCGGCTTATACTGCGTGGGGTGTGAGAAGTTCATCACTGAAAAAGACCTGGTAAACGGGCTCTGTCCTAATCATCTTAAGCCTCCGCAAAAGCTTACTGAGAAAAACTATTTTTTCAGGCTTTCCTCATACCTTTCCCAGGTCGAGAAATTAATCTCCGGGGACAGGATAAAAATTCTGCCAGAGGAGAAAAAAAAGGAGACCCTGGGGCTTCTCAAGCAGGAATTAGAGGATTTCTCAATCTCCAGGGAGAAGGTTACCTGGGGGATAACTCTGCCCTTCGATTCAAGTCAGAAAACCTACGTGTGGGTGGATGCCCTGACCAATTACATCTCGGCTATAGGTTATGGTGATAATCCGGATGAATTCAAAAAATGGTGGACCGAAAGCAGGGTAATTCATCTTTTAGGCAAGGACATTTTGAAATTTCACAATATCTACTGGCCGGCAATGCTTTTGGCTCTGGACGAGAAACCGCCGGACATACTTTTCAGTCACGGGTGGTTTACGGTTAATGGTCAAAAAATGGGGAAATCCTTAGGAAATGTGATCGACCCTCATTATCTGATAGAAAAATATGGCTCTGATGCAACCCGCTATCTTCTTTTGACCCATTTCCCATTCGGACAGGATGGTGATATTCAGGAGAAAAGGTTAGAGGAGAAATATAATTCTGATTTAGCAAACGATTTTGGCAACTTAGCCAGCCGGGTTTTGAAACTGATAAAAGAAAATTTTCAAGAGGAGATTCCTGCACCTTTCAATTATCAGGAAGATGAAAAAGAGTTACAAAATTTAGCACTTAAGACAGTGGATAATGTCTTTGATTATATTGAAGAAATAAATATCAACCAGGCTTTAGAAGAAGTGTTAAAGTTAGTCCGATACACTAACCGCTACGTGGATAAAACCGCTCCCTGGAATTTAGCTAAACTTAAAGACAAATCCCGTCTGGGAACGGTTCTCTATGCTTCTGCTGAAACCTTGAGATTTATCAGCTTTCTTTTCTATCCGGCTCTACCGGAGAAATGTCAGAAACTAAGAGAGATTTTAGGTCTGGGTAAAGAAGAAAGTATCCCTGATTTAAGTAAGGAAAAAGAATGGGGATATTTGAAACCGGGAACGAAAATCGGAGAGATTGTTCCCTTATTCCCGCGCCTGTCAGAACAAAGACATCCAGTCAAAGAAACAAAAGGAGTTGAAGTGGAAGAAGAGAAAAAAAATGAGATAAGCATAGATGATTTTGCTAAATTGGATATCAGGGTGGCAAAGGTCGTAGAAGTGGAAAAAGTTGAAGGGGCAAAAAAGCTTTTGAAACTGAAAATCGAGTTTGGAGATGAAAAAAGGGAAATCGTTGCCGGGATTGCGGAATATTATAAACCAGAAGAATTAATTGGAAAAGAGATTATCCTGCTTGCCAATCTGAAACCAGCCAGGATAAGAGGGATAGAGTCAAAAGGGATGCTCCTGGCAGCTCAGGATGGGGAAACCCTGACTATTCTTACCATAGATAAAAAGGTAAAACCGGGGGCAAAGATAAGCTAATGCGACCTTATGGAGTAAAATTTTCTTATGAAGGACCACCTGCAAAACCACCTATCACTAGTAAAAACTTCGTGATTCCACATACAGGATCAAGACTTAAGTTAATTCTTGACAAAATAATGGCGATACATATATTGTTGTCAGAAAGCTCATAATGAAAATACCATCAATGGAAATCAAAAAAGAAATATACCCAAATCAACCTCTCGTCGAAGTAGTATTTGAAATCCGTTTTCCTGGAGAACCCGCTATTGAATCAAAGAGATATGAGTTTTACAATTGTATAAGAGAGGTTTATCCAAATGTTCTGGTTCCACAAATTAAAACTGGTGCTTTTCCCGCTTTGATCCCTTACCGCTTTGAGAGGTCTGATGATTCTGCAGGCACAATGGTTGCTATCGATAAATTCAGTTATTATTCAAGACAATATCCAGGATACGAAGACTTTAAGAAAGAATTCTTGCGGTTACTAGTAGAATTTAATAAAATCTGTAATTTAGGAAAGTTGAGGCGAGTTGGATGGCGATATGTCAATATTATTCCCTTTACGCGGGAAAATGGGTTTATTCCTTTTAAAAGATTTTTGAATTCAGACCTGCGCTTGACGAAAGACATTTCGCAGGAATATGAGAATTTGAGTCTTAGGTTAGTTTCAAAGAGCGGTGATTGTTCAATAACTACTATACTCGAGTCTACAAAATCGAGCGACGAAACAAGAGAGGCTCTATTATTAGATTTTGATTGCTCCAGGGAAAAAAAGCTTCATTTTTCTGAGGTGGAGGCGTACATTGAGGAGAGCCATGCAACTGCCAGAAATATGTTCGAGCAAATGATCACGGATGATTATAGAAAATATCTGAGAGGCGAGAAAATATGAATACATCATATATTTATGAAACAGATGAAGGCCGTGCGGAGATACGACAGATTTTAGATAGGAATGGGCTAGCACCGATGCCCGTTCGGCGAAAAGTTTTTATTTTTCCTGAAGATCGGGCAAGACAAGACGAACAGATTCCATTGGTCGCTCCACTGTGGGGTTTCCATGCTGAAGGAAAATCGTATAAATTGTCTGTTCCAGTGCAAGTCCAGTTCTCCAGAGAAGGTGATTTTTGCTTTGCAGAGAATGAACAATTAGTTCTTTATGGAAGCGGGGAGACAATTCGGGAGGCCTTGGAAGATTTGACCTCAGATATACTTTACTTTTGGAAGTACTACAGAAGGTTATCTTGGGATGACGTCATTGGCGAGGGTAGAAGGCTTAAGGAAATATATGAGACGCTCGTCATTGAGGAGCAGTGATGCAAATAGCTAGGCAACAGATAGAATCTTCTTTGTGTAGTAAAGGCTTTGAGGAGGAGAGGAATAGCGACCATCGACGTTTCCATCATATTTACAAGGGCAAGAAAACAGGAATCTCGACTAAAACGTCACATGGTAGTGAAAGATATAAGGAGTATCAAGATCCGCTTCTTAGCAAAATAAAACGGCAACTCAAACTGGATAGCAAAGAAGAATTAAAAGATTTCTTGTTTTGCCCCATGAGCGGGGAGGAATACAATCAAAAGTTAAGATCAAAGGGTCTCTTGCCAAAGTCTCTGAACGGGTAAGATTTTTATTTTATAGCGGAAGGCCTTTTAGCTTTCCATTTTTCTCAAAAAACGTCGGGCAAGGGTGCACGACGCACAATAGGAAGACGAGATTCATTTTCTCTTAGGCGGTGCTCCGAACCGTGCGTATTTTTGTTTTTTTACAAGTTTCAAACTAAAAAAGGATAGTGTCCTAATTTCTATTTGTTATTTCCAAATGCGCTTTATTTTAGAATCAAGAGTTTCATCAAGTTCTTTTAACCATTGCTTTTTCCCTTCCGAAGTTAATCTCATTTTAGTTATATCACTTAATTGAGCAAATTTCCATCGAAAATCAGATTCTAACAAGTCTTTCAAATCCCAAGCGTGCCAAGAAGTATCGATCCATACGTAAGCGAATCCTTCTTCTGTATCTAAAAATCCACCGAATCTACTGTTGGGGTCAACAAAATATTGATAACGACCGACATTCCTTTGGTTTTGATTGTCAAGCTTAGGTTGAGATAAGGGCTGATTTAGAGTAATCTGCCCTAAAATAAGAGACAACAAGACTCCTATTATTATCCAATAAATAATCTGTGCTTTCATAAAACCTCCTTTTCTAGTTGGTCAAAGACTTTCCCCATTTCTAAATATTGTCTGTTAGAATAATAGGAATAGAAAGTAAAAGCAAGTCTTTATTTGTAGGTCGATGGCACTCTCAAACTTGTTTGAGGGTGATAGTTGCAGTTAAAATGATTGACATTCAATTTTAAGGGGTTTATTATTATGGTGTAGGCTGAGATTTAAATTTAAGGGAAACACCATGATCGATACCCATGCTCATCTCGATTTTTCGCAGTATGATAAGGATAGAGAAAAAGTAATTGAAGAGGCTTTTTCTTCAGGTTTAGAGGGGATTATCAATATCGGGGTGGATTTAGATTCATCTGAAAAATCGATTAAGTTAGCTGAGAAATACAAAAATATTTATGCCACTGTCGGATTTCATCCGCATGATGCTTCAAGGTTGAGTAAAGAAGCATTTATTGAATTAGAGAAACTTGCTTCTCATCCCAGAGTTGTGGCGATTGGTGAGATCGGTCTAGATTTTTACAGAAATCTCTCCCCTGAAGATGTGCAGATAAAAGCTTTTAAAGAGCAGATTGAATTAGCTAAAAAATTCAAGCTGCCAATTGTCGTTCATATCAGAAATGCTTACAAAAAAGCTCTGGAGATTCTTTCCGAATTTGGATCCGTAGGAAAAGAAGAAGCAGAAGGATTGAAAGGTGTGCTTCACTGTTTTTCGGGAGATGAGAATGAGGCAAAAGAAGCTCTGGAAATGGGTTTTTATCTTTCCTTTAACGGAACTCTTACCTATAAAAATTCCAGGTCAGCAGAGCTGGTAAAAAAAATCCCTTTAAGCTCAATTTTAGTTGAGACCGATTGTCCCTATCTTACACCTGAGCCACTAAGGGGTAAAAGGAATGAACCCAAATTGGTCAGATTGGTTACAGAAAAGATAGTAGAACTTTCTTCTTCACACTCTTTTAAAGAGATAGATGAAATCTTTACTCAGAATGCTAAAAAGCTTTTCAAGATAGATTTAGAATGAAATCTTTTTCTCGATCAGAAAAAAAAGACAAATCGATTTTTCCCAGGAAAAGGTTTAGCCAGAACTTTTTAGTCAATCTGAAAGCCGCAAAAAGGATTGTTGATTATCTGGATTTAAGTCATAATGAGAAGGTTTTGGAGATTGGTCCAGGAAAAGGGGTTTTGACGCAGTTTCTTTTAGAGAAGGCAAGAAAGGTTTATGGAGTGGAACTGGATAGGAATCTATGTTCTTATCTTCAGGAAAAATTCAAGGGAAACAAAAACCTGGAGATTATAAATCAGGACATTTTAAAATTCGGCCTGAAAAAACTTACGGATGAAGAAGGGACTTTAAAAATAATCGGGAATATTCCTTATAAGGTTACAACTCCAATTTTAGAGTATCTCATTCAGAACCGGGAATCAATCGATTTCGCTATATTAACCGTGCAAAAGGAAGTTGCTAAACGCATCTGCGCCAACCCAGGTACATCTGACTGGTCCCCCCTTTCCATCGGGATACAGCTTTTTTCAGACCCGGAGATTTTGTTTATCTTAAAACCGAATTCATTTTTTCCACCTCCCAAAATAGATTCTGCGGTGATAAAACTTAAGTTTCTTAAAAAACCCAGGATTGAGGTTGAGCCACCTTTTTTCTTTGATCTGGTAAAATCTCTTTTTTCTCAGAGGAGGAAAAACCTTTTGAACAGTTTAAGCAGAACTTTGAACTTGAATAAAGATAAACTTAAAGTTATTTTAAAGGATGCGGGAATAGATTTTAAAAGGAGGGGTGAGACTTTAAACCTGGAAGAGTTAGGGAAATTAGTCAAGTTAATTTCAGCAGGTAAATGAAGAAAGTATATTTATTATCTTTGATCTTTACTCTTTGCTTGAGCCAACCTCTTTACGCCTCTAATTTAAAACTGGATTTTTCTCAGAATAACCAGACCTATAACTGGAACAACCGGCTGGAATATCTTTATAATAAAGACCCGAAATTATCCTGGGAGTTCCTTTTTTCTCTGAACTCTCTCTTGATTAAAAAAGCTATCCAGGATCGCTGGCAGGAGGATGGTAGTTTAAAGCTTAAGTTCGATTATCTGGTTAAAAAAGATTTTAAAGCCGGTATTCTTTTGAATCACAAATTGAGCTCCTTAGGGGAAAGGAAAGTTACCTCCCAGGATTATCTGGTTACCTCGGAGTTAAATCTCTGGCAAAAGTTTAAGCTTTCTCAAAATCTGGGAGTGAGTTCACTTGCTCGAAAATCTGAAAAGGAAAAAGGTGAGGAGAGCGGTTTGAACTATTCTCTTTCCCTGGGGTTTGGACCGGTTATCTGGAAGAGGGCCGAATTAACTCTTAATTTAGGTCAGGATATTATAGATCTGGGAAAAATCCCCACTCAGGACAGAAATTTGAGATTTAATCTTCAGAGAAATTTATCAGAAAAGGATAGTTTAAATCTTGAATATGAGGAGGGGTGGTCAAAAAAAAGTTTCTTCTCCAGAGGAGCGTCTCAGACTTACACCCAGAGAAAAAAGGAAAGGATTTTAAGGCTGGATTCCACAAAAAAGGTAATCTTAAGCCTTTTGCTTAAATTCGAATATAACTTCCTGCTGAATAATTACCATTACCAGGCAGAGGAGGATACGCTGGCTGATCCGCTCTCCTTAAGGGATAATTCCCTTTCCTCACAGGACTATACTTTGAGCTTGAGCAAGGATTTTTTTGGCAGGGTTAATTTTGAGGGGTTTTATAAATATTTATCCGGAGAGGAAGACTACGGATTAAAAGAAAGAAATCAAGAGATGAAAAGCGGGGAGCTGGGAGGAAGGCTCTCCACAAAATTTAGCAGTTCTGATTCTGTTTTCGTTGCAGCCTCTATGGGGGTAACTTCGTTTTATACCTCTCCGGGCTCTTTTTTCAATGACCGGGATATACTGACCAAAATACTTCATCTGGAATATCTGCACATTTTCAACCGGTCTTTCAATTTAAAAATCAAGACCGGGTTCAAGAACTTTCACCAGGTCTATGTTTCCAGTCAGAAATCAGCGAATAATAATTATAATGAGACCTATATTCTTTCACCGGCATTAACCTGGAAGATAACCCCGAAGCTCGGACTTTTTCAGGAATATCAAATTCAGGCGAATTATATCTCCTATGATTTTCAAAAAGAGAACGAGAGTAATCAGAATAAGATCTTCAGGCGAGCTTCGAGTTTTACCCGGCTAAGTTATATTCCCTATAAAAGATTAGAAGGGGAGTTCAGCTATCTTTATAAATTTGAGGATTTCGGTCAGCTTCTCTGGAAGGATGAATGGGTGAGAAGGCCAGGCTGGGAAAGGAAAACCCAGGGTTTTGGCTTAGCTTTGAGGTATAAGCCGGATAAAAGTTTGGTTTTTTCCTCTGAGTATAATTTTGAAAAAAGAAAAGAATGGAAGATCTACCTGGATTTACCTACCGGGAAAGAAAAGAAGGTTTACAGTTATAAATTTTATAGAAATTTTCTCACTTTTTCCTTAGATTATATAACGGATGATAAAAACTTTTTGAAACTTTTATGGACCATAAGAGCTCAAAGGGAGATGGAACGAAAAGAAGAAGTATCTAATTTCATAACCATCTCCTTAGGAAGGAACTGGTGAAAATTACATGAGAAGATATCTTTGGATTATATTCATGGCTGGATTAATACTTTTTAGCTGTAAAAATCCTTTTAAGATCAGGTCCTCTCCTGCACCCTCCGGTCCCAGGGGAACTTTTAATCCTCCCACTTCTCCGGAGACTGTTATCCAGAACCTTTATTATGCCTATACTGAGAAGATCATCGACAACTACATAATTTGCTTTTCCGATTCCTTTATCTTCTCTGCACCGGAGGATTCCTTAGAAGCTATATCCCGAAACCAGCCAGAGCTTTTCTGGAACTGGAATTTATCAGTAGAAAGGAATGTTACCAATGCGCTTTTCAATCTCTATACTTCCGGCTCAAAAAGGTCAGTTATCCTTCTGAGCAGAAATCCTGACCAGCCGGATGTATCAGGTGATTCCAGTGCTATCCTCTATCGGAACTATACTATTTATTTGTATGATTTTAGCCTGAGCGAACCTTTGATCGGGACCGCTCAGGGAACCTCAACTTTTTATTTAAAGGAATCTTCCTACGATTTCTGGAATATCTATTTCTGGGAAGACCGCCCACTTTTAACCGGCGGATTTGATTGGGCTGATCTCAAAGCTCAGTTTCGGTAATAGAAAATGATGAAAAAGTTTTTTTTATTAATTACCATAGTTTTATTTTCAGGGTTAGCCTGTTATAACCCATTCTCGCCACCAGTAGTTGGTCCGGGATTTATGGTACCGATTGCCCTGCAAACTGACCCGGATAGCGTTTTACAAAATTTTAAATATGCTTATGAATATCGGGATATAATAACCTATGAGAACTGTCTGGATAAATATTTTGTTTTTTCCTATATTGACCAGGATAAAACCACTGGAGAGTTGATTGAGGTGGAGGTTTCCCGGGATGAACCAGGTGGCGATATCGACAGGACGAACGGGGTTTTTAAGGTTTTCGATGATATCCGCTTTGAAACCTGGGAGGTTTTTCCACTCCCCTCGGAATATGATTCTTCAACTCACGATGAACTAAAGCTCAGGCAGGTGAATTTCCATCTTGTTCTGAGAGACATCGATGGGGACTTTAATTACGAACACTTAGAGGCAACTGGATTTGCCCTGTTTAAATTCAGAAGGTCTGAAGACGGTTTCTGGAGGATAGTCTACTGGAAGGATAATTCGATTCAAGATTTTTAGAGTTAAAAGTCCATCTAAGGTGGACATTGTCTATAGAAAGGAGAGTTTATGATTAAATTGAGCGTTAATATCGATCACGTGGCAACTTTACGGGAGGCAAGAAAATCATTTGAGCCAGACCCGGTCGCAGCTGCAATAATGGCTGAACTGGCTGGTGCAGATGGAATCACAATTCATCTAAGACAGGATCGCCGGCATATCAAGGATAGGGATTTGAAGATTTTAAGGGAAGTTGTGAAAACCAGCTTGAATTTAGAAATGGCACCCATTCAGGAGATGTTAGAAAAAGCTTTAGAGATAAAACCGGATATGGTTACATTAGTACCTGAAAGGGAAGGGGAGATAACTACTGAAGGGGGATTGAATGTTCAGGATAACTATGATAATCTTTCTCAAATCATCCCCCGACTCCAGATAAATGGGATTTTAGTTAGCCTTTTCGTTAATCCGGAGATAGAGTCGATAAAAGCTTCGGCCAAGCTTAAAATCGATTTTGTGGAGATAAATACGGCTAAATATTCAGAGGTTAGAAATTTAGGCGAAAAAATTGAGGAGCTGGAAAAAGTAGAAAGTATGGTGGAGTTAGCCTACAGGCTGAATTTAGGGATAAATGCCGGGCATGGACTGAACTACAAAAATATTGTGGATATAGTGAAGATAAAACATGTGGATGAATTCTCCATCGGGCATTCGATCGTTGCCAGAGCGGTTTTGGTGGGTTTTGAAAGAGCGGTTAGAGAGATGTTGGAGCTGGTGAAAGGGAACTCTGGAGTGCATTGACCGTGTCAATGCATGGTGGGATGCACTTTATAGAATAATTCGTTGTACGATCCTCTGAGGGTCGCGTAAGCGAGGCTAAAAATCTCATATTACAAAGTGATTGTGAGTAAAAATACTAAGGTCAATTCTGAAGAGACAAGGCTGGCGAGATTTTCTGAAGCAGTGAGGGAATCCAGTTTAAAGCGATTACGTTTAGTTCCCGAGGGATCTGAGAACTGGTGTCCTGCATCTGAGGCTATGAGTTTTGCAGAGATTGCTCAACATTTGATCGATGCAGATAACTGGACATTCAAGATGTTAGAGGTAAAGAACCTGAAGCCCATAAAAGGGAAATCAGGGCTGGTAGAAGTAATTGACCATACTCAATATCTGAATATTCTGGATGAGCTGAAGCAAACAGGTATACGACGCAGCCAATTGCTTGAGAATATCACCCCTGCTCAGTTATCAGAAATGATCTTTGATTGGCGTTATGGTAAAGAGGTCAGCGTTTGGTGGATCATTGTTCGTGGTAATTTAGACCACGAAATACATCACAGGGGACAGATAGCGACATATTTAAGGATTCTCGGCAGGTCAAACATTTCTGTTTAATACAATGAACAGACAAGAAGAGGCGGTTCTACTACTCTCAAAAAGATTATTTGTATGTTTAATGATGTACGAGGAGGTAAAAAATGAATGGTAGATATATAATCGTTCTTCTCCTGCTCTTAACTCTTTTGCCCAGCTTCAGTTCTGCTGGCGGGGGGAAATTGTCCTATCCAGAAGAGGTGATTACGGTTCTTGATTCTTCGGGTGCTAATCGCACTGAACTGGAAAAAGTTTTATCCCATTATACTTCTGATGATGATTCACTTAAACTTCAATCTGCATATTTCTTGATTTCTAATATGGAAGGGCACAGTTATGTGAAATATGCTCTCAAAGATACTACAGGGAAGGAGATTGATTTTAATCCACTTGATTATTCTGATTACAATACTCTGGAATCGGCATTTGATACTTTAGAATCAAGGTATGGTGTGCTTGATTTTAAAATGAGAGAGGAAATTTTCGACCTGGATACCATCACCGCTGATTTTTTGATCAACCAGGTCGATTATGCTTTCAGAGCCTGGTCTGAAAAGCCCTGGGCAAAGAACCTGTCTTTTGAAAGTTTTTGTGAGTATATACTTCCTTTTCGCGGGAGCAATGAACCGCTGGAGAGCTGGCGTGAATTTTTCCGGGAAAAGTATAAAGATATTGAAAGGAAAATGACAGATCCTTCTGATCCAATTGAAGCTGCCAGATTGATCAACGATGATATTAAGTCCTGGTTTTCGTTCGACCCGCGTTTTTATTATCACCACACTGACCAGGGATTGTCTGAGATGATTTTGAATCGATTGGGAAGATGTGAAGATATGACCAACCTGACAATCTACGCTATGCGGGCTAACGGTCTGGCAGTTACCAGTGACTATACTCCAGCCTGGGCAAATGCAGGGAATAACCATGCCTGGAATGCAATCGTTACCCCGGATGGCAGGGTGACTCCGTTTATGGGAGCAGAAGCAAATCCAGGCGAGTATCGTCTTGCCAATAAGCTGGCTAAGGTCTATCGAAAAATGTTTGGCAAACAGAAAGAAAATCTTGTTTTTCAAAAAAGGAAACAGGAGAAGATACCTGGATGGCTTACGGGTAAAAACTACATAGATGTTACCGCCGAATATGAAGATGTTTGTAATATAACCATACCGTTCAAACGAGAAGTCCCAGACTCAGCAGATGTCGCCTATCTTTGTGTCTTCAATGACGGTGAGTGGAAGCCGATTCACTGGGGCTGGATCAAAAATGGCGAGGTGATATTTACCGATATGGGCAGAGAAATAGCATATCTTCCAGCACTTTACCTCAACGAAAAAGTAGTCCCTTTTGGAACACCTTTTATTCTTCAAAAAGACTGCACAATCCGGGAGCTGGAACCTGAATCTCTGAAAATAATATCGGTTAAACTGCTTGATGCTGCTCAGCCTAAACAGGAAATTTCAACCGGGGGAATTGAGAAAACTTATTTTACTTCCGGGAAAAAATACGAACTCTTTTACTGGAAAGATGAATGGAAACTTTTAGGAAGCTCGATTGCCAGCGAGAAGCCCCTTGTTTTCGAAAAAGTTCCTGCAGGTTCTCTTTACTGGCTGGTTCCCGAAGGTTCTGATAAAGAAGAGGAACGGATTTTTACCATCGAAGATGGAAAGCAGGTTTTCTGGTAACGAATATACTAATCCAGTTTTCTGCTGTTCCATCAATAGCTACTCCTGATTGTCAATAATAACGTATAATATATGGGAACCAATTGTGAAATTAACTGTTGGTGAGAGAAATCATAATATCAGAGGGAGGGATGTTCATATGAAGCACAACCTATCAACTAATAGGATGATCCTCACAACACTACTTCTGTTTTTAACACTCCTGTTATTCGGGTGTAAAGGTTCTGTTAAATCTCCGACAAGACCCCCAGATAAGCCACCTGAGTGGGAAACTCCCAGAGAGAATAGGGAGGCAGAAGAGGCGGCTTTGTGGCTTTCAGATAGTTTAGTTGTCCCTGAATGGCTATATAACGCTATTTTGAACGACTTGGCCGCAATTCGGGCAGAATATAGTGATAGTATACCCCAGGTTAATATCACTTTTATCCCACCATGGGTTAGTGGTAAGATTTGGGTAAGTGTAACGGATGAGGCTAAAGAAAAAATTCGGAGAGGTCAATATCATGAACTAGATTCCTTGAACTCAGTTTTTCACCTCACGGAGATAGATACTTCATTTAGGATCGGTAACTTTGTTTATCTTACCTTTGAAGGACGTTTTCATCCAGAGCGATTAGCTGAGTTGTATAAGCAAGTGTCCTCTATAGACTATGCAGGAGCCAGTCGTTTAATTGGCGATTGGTCTAATGTCTACCCCTGGGTTACACTAAACGGGTTAAGTTATTTATTTAGAGAGGGCTGGGGCGACTGTCCCGCCGGCTGTATCCAAAGCTGTTACTGGTATTTTAAGGTTACCTCTTCCGGGATTGATTATATAGGGTCGTGGTGTATGACTTCGGGACAGCCTCCAGGATTTGAGCCAGATTGGTGGTGGGAGGCACGGATAGCGTACCTTTACTTCCGCGGGGGGTTATAGCTGGAGATCCTGCGGGTAGCATTGTTAATTAGGGAATTTTCGGTTCCGTCAGAAGCTACTTCCAATTAGATTTTTGTAGTGCGACCCTTTTAGGGTTGCTCAAGCGAGGCTGAAAGCCTCGCACTACGAAATGCATCATCAAGGATGATGCAGTCCTAAATTACTCTTTTTTACCCACCACGGCTAAAACATAATTTTTTGTATCCAGATATTTTTGTGCGACTTCTTGGATCTTCTCTCTGGTTACACTTCTTATTTTCTCGATGTATTTTTCGTCATAATCATAACCCAGACCTAAAAATTCATTTACTCCCATATAGTAAGCCTGGTTTATCCTCGAAAGCCGGTAGAAAAGCAGGTTTCCCCATAAGGAGTTTTTTGCTCTTTCCAGTTCCTTTTCGGTTACAGGGTTATCCTTTAGTTGATTTATCTCATTTAAGATACCGTCAAGTGCATCTTTATAATTTTTTGGTCTGGTTCCGATGGAAGAGATGAACCAGCCAAACTCCTTATCGAAATTGACGGAAGAGCCAACTGAATATGCCAGCCCTTTCTTCTCTCTCAAGTTCAATCCCAGCCTGGTGGATAAGATGGAGTTTGCTACCTCTAAAGCTGGAGCATCCGGATGGTTTAATCCTGGCAGGAGGTTTCCAAGATAAATATACACCTGCTCTTTTTTCATCTCTTTTTTGACTTCCACGGGCGAGGTTATCATTTTAGGTTGAGGGACAGAGGGTGAGATGAAATCTACTTGAGATAAATCTCCGAAATTACTCTTTATTATAGCTAATACTTTATCAGGAAGAAGGCTGGTGACAACAGTCAAAATCATATTTTTGGGTGAATAGAATTTCTTATGAAAATCTATCATATCGTTTTGGGTAATGGAATTGATGGTGTTCTCATCCCCCAGGATCGTTTTACCATAAGAATGGTCTTTGAAAATCTCTGAATAGAAAAGATTTCTGCAGGTCTGGGAGGTTGATTCGCTCTCCCTTTTGATAATACTCAGCATCTCCTTTCTGGTTTTCTCAACTTCTTCAGCCAGGAATTTGGGATTTTTCACCAGATCAGATAAAAGTTCAACCCCCTTTTCTGCAAATTCATCTAAGGTTTCGAAGCGGATGAAAGAGTATAACCGGGAAGTATAAATATCATCATAGGGGATATTAGGATCATCTGTCAGTTTTAATTCTGCACCAATGGAGGTAAGGTCCCGGCTGATTTTCTCTGCGCTCCTTTGAAAAGTTCCCTTGGACATCATCGCATTAATAAAATTCACGATTCCAGTTTTACCTTCTGGCTCTGAGGCAGTGCGATTTTTCCCCAAAATATTTAGAGCGAAGACTTTTGAATCTGAATTGGAGCGGATTATAACTTCCAGACCGTTAGGCAGAATCTCTTTTAAATATTTTGAGCTGGCAGAAGAAGTTTCAATATCCTTCTTCTTCTCTTCTTTGGGGGAAATTACAGTGGCAATATATTTGGGCTCAGAGAAATATTTTTTTGTAACTGCCTGAATTTTTTCTGAAGTTACTTTTTCCAGTTCGGGAATATAGTTTTCCAGAAATTCATAGCCGCAGTTCACCAGATATGGTGCAATAGTCATCCCGTAGATATAGAGCTTTTCCTCCTGATAATATAGATTTGCCTTGATGGAAACGATAGTGTTCTTTATCAGTTGAGGGTCAAGTTTTTGACGAGTAAGATTTTTCAGGGTTTCAGTGGTTACTGCAACTATCTTCTCTACCTTTTGAGGTGAATCTGTTATCATAGAAATATTCAGAGCTGAAAACTCCTTCTGAGTTTCAAGGGATACAGACAAATCGGTAATCAATGGTTCCTTTTCATCGGTTAAGGTTTTATACAGGGGAGAAGTGGGTCCTGAGTTTAGAATCTGAGTCATAAGGTCAAAGGAAAAATAGTCCTGTTCGGAAAAATGAGGGGCTTTGAAAGAAAGATTTATATAACAATTTTTGGTTTCAGCTTCTTTATATTTGATAATATTCTTTTCAGATGGATTTAAACTTATCTTTTCAGTAATTGGCAGAGGTTGAACCGGGATATTTCCAAAATATTTTTCTACTAAATCCAACATCTTTTCGCTCTCAAAATCGCCTATCATAAGGGCTATCATATTATTTGGCTTGTAATAGGTCTGGTAATATCTGACAATCTCCTCTTTGGGGATGGTGGCAATGATATTCTCATAACCGATTACTGGACGGGCATAAGGAGTTCCTACATACACCTGGGAATCGAAGAATTTTCCCACCTGATAGTCGATATTATCCTCATCCTTTTTTATCTCCTCGATCACGATATTTCTCTCCTTGGCAAGCTCAGAGTCCGGAAAGATGGAATTAAAGAGCATATCTGACTGGATGTCCAAGCCATCCTCGATAAATTCCTTAGGTAATATCACCAGATAACAAGTGAGCTCTTTACGGGTAAAGGCATTGAAAAAAGAGGAGCCTTTGCTTTTCATCCCTTCAGTTATCTCTTCTCTGGTCCTTCTTTTGGTCCCGTCAAATAGAAGGTGCTCTAAAAGATGGGTTACGCCATTGTTGTAATCGGTCTCATATTTACTGCCAGCATTAACATAAATCATTGAAGCAATCACTGGATTGGCGTGTTTTTCTTTGAGGATGACTTTCATCCCATTGGTTAAGGTGAACATCGAGGTTTCTTTTTCCTCAATTCCTTGAGAAAAAAGAACCTGAGCGGGAAATAATATCAGAGCAAATCCAAGAATAATGCCTTTTTTAAACATAAAAAACCTCCTTCAATGTTTAGATGAATTACGTTGAACAAACAAAAATTGTCAAGAAGTTATTTTTTGTTTTAAATGCAGGGTATGGCTTAAACCATGCGATATATAACAACCCCTGAATGGTTGCTCTCCGAAGGAATTGTAGGGGCACGTTGCAACGTGCCCACAAAATCAAGTGTCTATAGGATACTCATCTTCGTGGACTAAGTTTTGTAATGGATTCTTAAAATAACCTAATTCCTTCTGTATTTCTTGTAGGCGGTTTTGATCTTCAGATGTCCATGATTCCATATATAGATAAATCAAATCCAAAGAAAATCCCTTATCAGGTTCATACTGTTCTGTAGCTATGCCTACTACTGTTTTACTATCTTTGTTTAATCCACGTGCCACAAAACAGCGAAGCCCCAACTCCTGAACCCGGGATTGTCGTGTTTCTTCTCTTGGAACAGCGAGAAATACATAAACTACATTAGATAATGAAGGTGCAATCCTTGATCTTATTTTCTTCAGACTCGAAAGTTCAGTAAATTCTTTGTAGGATTTTCCTAAAATCCGTCTAGCGAATCTGTTCTCTTGAGCCATTGTTCGAATAGCGATCTCTGCTTCGGAGAGCGATGCACCGAATTCAAGATGGCCATGCAGGGTATCCTCACATAAAATTTCTATCAACCGATCCCAAATGTAACTATCCTTATCAGCAATTTTCTTTGCTTTATACTCCTCTTTATTAATAAAACCAGTCCATAATGTATCGTCTAATACAATTAGATCGTATTCTGCTGGAAATTTTCTTCCATTATGAAGATATAGAGCTAACAAATCTTCCTCAGATCCCTGAAGCTCCGTTTCAATTCCAGATTGATAGAGATTCTCCTTATCATTGAGGTAAGCTACAAAGTCAGAAATAGTATCAAGTTCTTCCATTATTATATTGAATGACATTTCATCAAAAACATGAACGAAACCTTTTCCAAAATCACCAAATTTGATGGGTACTTTACCTTTACTACCTAACGCTACTACAATCCGGTGTATTCGCTGCTGAGAGCCTTTCGGAAAAGGCAAGCCAAGCTTTCCATCCTTTCGTATTGAATTTTGAGTGGCTCGGACCCATCTTTCTGCTCCGTAAATTTGTATGCTCGCAGCCTCAATCGCCTTTCTATGCCAACGTGACCAGTCAATTGAAACATCTCCACTGTGAGTAGGTTTTACCTCTTTAACACTGAAAATTATAACATCGGGGTTAAAGATTACGAGTATGTCGCAGAGTTCCTTCCCTGGTTGTTTACCTCGAGGGTTTGCATAGCTCCATAGCGAAAAAAAGGACTTTTCACAAATTCTATAAACAAACTCTTCTGATTGATTTATAAACTGATTCATATTTAATAAGTAATAATATATAATTTAAAACTAAGAAATTAAGTCAATATCAGTCAGTCTAAATATATAGTAAACTGTTTAAAAAAATAATAATTTTTTAGAGGTTATGTTAAAGATCACTCCTAACGCTGAGACTTTCTGTTCGTTTGAATATAAGGTCAATAAATCCACACCTTATGAGTAAGATGTGAATACCAATATTTTTTCGTCGGACGTAAAACCCGACGCTACGACCTTGCAAGGTTAGGGGACCTGGCAAGCACAATCGGTAAACCCAAGTTGCCCTCAAGTTGGATTTATATCTCCCACCTTGAGGGCAAGGTGGGGATACCAATTTCGTCAGGCGTAAAGCCCGACGTTACAAAGGACAGAATCCACCTGAGGCGGATTCTGTCCCTACATATCAAAAAAAATAACCTTGTTTATCTCCTTTGAAGTCATTATTATTTAACTTGAATTGAGATGGAGGAGTTATGTTTAAAAAAATCTTTTTTACTTTTCTGATTCTATCTTTTTTGTTTTTAAACTCTTTGGCGGATGAGGGGATGTGGCTTCTGGATTCGATTGATAAACTGCCAATTGATAGTCTAAAAGCTCGAGGATTAAAGTTGAATCCAGTTGAAATCTATAATCCAGAAGGGGGTGGGATTTCGGATGCTGTGGTTCAACTGGGTGCAACTGCTTCTTTTGTCTCACCAGAAGGGTTGATTATCACCAATCATCACGTTGCCTTTGGTGCTATCCAGAGACAGAGCACTCCGGAACATAATTATATTAGAGACGGATTTTATGCTAAGACCAGAGAAGAGGAGATTCCGGCAATCGGGACTAATGTATATATTAACAAGTCTTTTGAGAACGTAACAGATAAGGTTTTGAGCGCAGTAAATGAAAAGATGAGTGACTTAGAAAGATATAAGGCGATTGAAAAGGTTTCCAAGAAAATCATAAAGGAATGCGAAAAGGGTGAAGAGATAAAATGCAGGCTCGCAAGTATGTATGAGGGTAAGGAGTATTATCTGTTTACTAATTTTAAAATCAGGGATGTCAGATTAGTATTTACCCCGCCTCGTTCCATCGGGGATTACGGTGGGGAGATAGATAACTGGATGTGGCCCAGGCATGCGGGCGATTTCTCTATTTTACGTGCCTATGTATCTCCAGATGGAAAGTCAGTTGAATATTCCAAAGAAAATGTCCCGTATAATTCAAAGACTTTTCTTAAAATCTCATCGGCTGGTGTTAAAGAGGGGGATTTTGTTATGCTTATTGGTTTTCCGGGTACGACCAGGAGGTATCAAAGCTCCTTTTACGTTGATAATATGGTGAATCATGATTATCCTCAGGATATTCAAACCCGACAGGATTTGATTTCGATTTTAGAGAAATCATCAGCAGAAGACTCTTCTATTGCCCTGAGGTTATCCTCCATGATTAAAGGTCTATATAATTATCTGAAAAAAAATCAGGGGATGTTAGATGGGTTTAAAAAATCAGGGCTTTTGCAGGATAAGATCGGAAAAGAAAAATTACTCACCGAATTTTTAAATAATAATCCAGAGCTTAAGACAAAATACGGGCAGGTTTTCTTAGAGCTGGATAGTTTATATAAAGAGAATAAAAAATTTCAGGATAAAGAGTTTCTCATGGACTGGATGAGCTCTTACACTGATTTTTTAGATTTCGCTTCCACCATCTATAAATGGAGCTTAGAAAAGGAGAAAAAAGATATTGATAGAGAGCCGGGGTATCAAAACAGGGATACCTTAGAGACAAAAGAATGGCTTGAAGAAGCCCAGATCAATTTAGTCCCCTCGGCTGACAAAATAGTTTTAACCTACTTCTTGAAAAAGGCAGTTGAACTCCCGGCTGGTCAGAAAATTCTGGCAATAGAAAAGATTTTTACGGGCAAGGAAAAACAAGACAAAGAGAGGATAATTGAGGATTTCGTAAATAATCTTTATCAGAATACAAAGCTCGGCTTAATTGAAACTCGGTTAAAGATGTTCCGTATGAGCAAAAAAGAGTTAGAAAGGCAGAATGATTCTTATATCGATTTCGCTAAGGATTTAGAGGTAGAAAGAGAGGAGATAAGGGTAAGAAACAAGGAGTTCTCCGGTGCTCTTAAAAGACTTCAACCTATACTAATTCAGGCTTATGCTGAATGGAAAAATGGGAAGCTATATCCGGATGCCAACGGGACTATCCGTTTTAACTACGGAGAGGTTAAAGGGTATAGTCCAGAAGATGCAGTTGATTATAAATATATAACCACACTCTCCGGGGTTATGGAGAAAAATACCGGTGAGGAGCCTTTTGATGCTCCCAAGGGACTTCAGGAAGTCTATAATAAAAAAGATTTTGGTTCTCATTTTAATAAAGCGCTTGGAGATGTTCCGGTAGATTTCCTTTCTACCAATGATATTACCAATGGAAATTCCGGTAGTCCGGTAATGAATAGCAAAGGGGAATTGGTTGGCTTAGCTTTTGATGGCAATTACGAGGCGATGACCTCAGATTACGAGTTCGATCCCGAGATCACCCGGGCAATTAATGTTGATATACGATATGTCCTTTTTCTATTAGATAAAGTGTATCACGCAGAGAAATTGCTTAAAGAGTTTACCATTCGATAATATGGAGCGAATCCCGTCATAGATGGGAATCACTCCAAAATCTGTATACCCATGTTGCCCACAATGTAGGTTATTATTAATAGGGGCACGTTGTCCCGCCAAAGGCGGGATGCCCCTGCCACTCCTTTAGTATTGATAGATTCTTCCGATAAAATATAAGTAACCCATTATTGAGGAGTCGTTTTATGGAATCTGAAAAAAGAGGTACGAGAAGAATTAGAACCAATTTCAACTTTGATTTCAGAGTACCGGATTCAACTAATGCTTCGGTATTTACTAATTCTAAGACCAAAAATATTTCCGCTTCCGGCATGCAATTTTTCTCCCCTTTTCCTTTAAATATTGGCTCAAGCATGGAGATTAAACTTTTCCTTGCCAAAGCGTCTAAACCTTTAAGTATGGTTGGCAAGACGGTTTATATCTCCCAGGCGGATAAGGAGCAGTATATTATTGGTGTAGCTTTCACTCATATCGAGCCAGAAGTCAAGGAGGTTTTAAAAAAGCAGATTGAAAACATCGATATTCATCCTCTCTTAGAACAGATGGTAACCCTGCAGGCATCAGATTTGCACCTGACTGCAAAACATCCTCCTACTTTCAGGGTTGACCGGGAATTGAAGGGCTGGAGCAATAAATCCTTGTCCACAGACGAAGTCAAGAGGTTGGTTTTTTCAGTTATGACTTCTGAGCAGATCAGCAATTTCGACAAGATGAAGGAGTCAAACTTTGCCTACTCCCTTCCAGGTTTAGGAAGGTGGAGGGTAAATGTTCACTTCCAGCAGGGGAATGTGGAATCAGCTTTTCGTTTGATCAAACCCCCAGATAAAACTATAGCGGATCTGGGGCTTCCTCAAGTAGTAGAAGACTTAGCCAGATTAAACGATGGATTGGTGGTAGTATCTGGCCCAGCTGGGGTAGGAAAAAGCACCACCATTGCCGCAATGGTCGAGCTTATCAATAAGGAATTCAAGAAGGTAATTATTACCTTAGAAGACCCGATCGAATTTTTGCATGAGAGTAAAAAATCTTTAATCAAACAGAGAGAAATTGGAATCGATACTCATTCGTTCAAGCATGGGCTGAAGCATGTTTTAAGGCAGGACCCTAATGTGATCTTCATTGGTGAGGTCAGGGATCTGGAAACGATGGTTACTGCTCTGACTGCTGCAGAAACCGGGCACCTGGTCTTCACCACTTTGCATACCAGCGATGCTCCCCAGACGATTAATCGGATCCTGGGAATTTTCCCTCATGATCAGAGGCAGGGAGCAGCATTACAACTTTCCTCCTGTCTTAAAGGAGTCATTTGTCAGAAGCTTCTTCCCAGGAGGGATAATCAAGGTCTTGTGCCGGCAACTGAGGTTTTGATAGGCACAACCGCAGTTAAAGGGACTATCAGACAGATGAAGATCGAACAGTTACAATCCTTAATCCAGACCGGAGCTCAGGACCAGATGCACAGTATGGACAATTCGATTTTCAATCTTTATGAGAAAAAACAAATTACCTATGAAACTGCAGCTGACTGGATTAAGGAAAGTGCGGTTTTGACTGCTTTGATGGAAAAAAGAAGGCAGGAACAACTGATCTCACAGAAATTATCCGCGAAGATGCGATAACAGGAAAAATAGAGAGGGAGGAAAAAGGAAGAGTCTCAAAAGCTCTTCCTTTTTCTTTTTGTAAAGTTTTTATCTTAATATGTCAAATCTCTATCGGGTCAGGGGACCCGACAGACACTGATATTGTCAATCATTCCCTCCTTTGTCGGGACATAATTAACCTACGTCTCTGGAAGGGGCGTTCAATCCGAGAAACGGATCCGTAGGATTGAACGCCCCTACTTTTCTGATATCATAATAACATCTTTGGGTAACTTCTTTTCCAACCAGATAAAACCTACAGCGGCAATAATGCCTAAAAAGGAGATAATCCCCCAGAGAAACACTGGTTTAGTATTAAACAGGTCTATTAAGATCCCACCGATTAAAGGTCCAATGGACCAGCCCAGAGCGTAGGAAAGTCCATACCCACCCATATATAAGCCATGATGTTTTTCCTTGGAGAGATTGGCGGCAATAGCCATGGAGGCAGGTAGGACTGTGATCTCTGCAAGAGAGATAATAAGCATACAGAATAGGAGCCAGCTAAAAGAGCCGGAGAATCCAAATAAAAAATATCCTAAAGAATATCCAATACTACCCCAGAAAAGGACCCGGGTTAAGATTTTAGACTGGGCGAACTTTGATGCTGGTAACTGAAATAAAATCACAATGGAACCATTGACTGCAAAAAGAAATCCTAACTGGGCTTCAGAGATACCTACATAATCGACTGAGAAGACCGATATGGTTGAAACCAGCTGACCGATTACTACAAAGATAATAAGCGAGACAGCACAATAGAGGAGAAAAAGATGGTCAGCTCTTAGCTTGCCCAGGTCCTTAAAGGTAAATTTCTCATTAGAGGAATCGATTTTAATCGTTTCAGGTAAAAAGAAGAAAACAAGGGCAGAGGAGATAAAGGTCAAGACCCCACCGAAAATAAAAAGGAGTGGATAGGAAGCTGAGGCTAAAAATCCACCAATTACAGGACCAATGGCCCAGCCAGTATTTCCTCCTATACGAAGAAGACTATAAGCTTCCACCCTTTTCTCTTTAGGGACTATGTCTGCGGCCATGGCATTTGCTACTGGTTGGTAGAATCCGCCGAATATCCAGCTCAGTACGATAATCAAAGACCAGAGAGAAAAACCTGCTCCTCTATAGGCAAGTGCGGCCATAAAAAGGAAGGAAAGCCCTCTAAGAAACTGAGCAAACCCCATTATCTTTACTCTTCCAACTTTATCCGAAAGATGTCCACCAATTAAACCAAAAAGGGCACGACTGATTGCGGCAACTCCGAAGAGGAGCCCGACTTGGGTCATCGGGATTTTCATCTGGTTGTGGAAATAGATGCTCAAATAGGGGATGGCCATAGCAAACCCCATAGCGGATATCATCCAGCCAGAGACTAAAATCCATAGTCGGTAATCGTAGCTTTTTAGAAAAGTTGAGATTCTGGAGAAGTTTAGCTGGGGCATATTGGTACAAACAGGCAGTCTAAATTTATTCCAAGATAAGAAAGACTGGGTAATTTTGCAATAATTAAATGACGAATGATTAATAAGGAAAATCGGTGCACTATTGTTTCCATCAAAATGGGTATACCTTTCTGCCTTGAGGGCAAGGCGGGGATACCAGCAGATGTCATTGCGGGCAGTCTCCCTATGGGGACGAAGAAGCCCCGCCTTTAGCGGGGCTTCGCTCCTTTTAATGGCTCCCAATAACAGCATGATTTGATCATTAATCTGTCATTTAATTATCTTTAATTTTTTTGACATTTATCTTTAGATTAGATATATTTTATAATAAGGAGTTTTTATGCCGGCTAATTTGACCCCTCAATATTTAGGGGCAGAAAAGAAGTATAAAGAAGCAAAAACTCCAGAGGAGAAGCTTTTTGCCTTAGAGGAGATGCTTGCTACTATCCCCAAACATAAGGGGACGGAAAAGCTTCAAGCAGATATAAAAAGAAGAATCTCAAACCTTAAAGAACAGGATAAAAAGAGTAAAGGTGCGAAAAGGGAAGATCATTATTATATTAAAAAGGAGGGGGCTGGGCAGGTAGTGATGATCGGTCCTCCAAATGCAGGGAAATCCCAGCTCTTAGCCTCTTTAACTCATGCTAAGCCAGAGGTTGCTCCCTTCCCCTTCACTACTCAAAAGCCCTTAGCCGGGATGATGCCTTATGAGAATATCCAGATTCAGTTAATCGATACCCCTCCTATCTCTTCAGATTTCTTTGAGAGCGGGATTTTGGGGTTGATTCGCAATTCAGACCTTATCTGGTTAATAATCGACTTAAGCTCAGATGATCCATCAGCTGAATTAGAGATAGTCAAGAAGAGATTGGAAGAGAAAAAAATTAAGTTGCACCAGGATGAGAAGGGATTTCCTCTGGAAATCGGAGAGGTCTGCAAAAAGACTATGCTTTTAGGTAATAAAAATGATTTGGAGAATGCTCAGGAGAACTGGGAGATAAGTAAGGAATTATATGGCTCTACTTTCTTATTGTATTCTGTTTCCGCTGAAAAAAAACAGGGTTTAGAGGAGCTGAAAATTGAGACTTTCAAAAATTTAGAGATTCTGCGAGTTTATACTAAAGTCCCGGGAAAATCGCCTGATTATACCAATCCGGTGATTTTAAAGAAGGGGCATAAGTTGATGGATGCCGCATTTGCTATTCATAAGGATTTTGCCCACAATTTAAAATATGCCCGGATCTGGGGTAAAGGCAAATATGAAGGACAGATGGTTCATCGGGACGAGGTTCTTTCAGATGGAGATGTGATAGAATTTCATATTTGATCCTTTTGGGAGTACAAGAGCTTGCTCTTGCTATTTTTCGGGAGCATCAGCCTCAAGGTCAAATTCGACAAGCTGATGCACTCCGGTTTTCAAAATATGTAGTCATTGCGAAGCAAACCGTTTCCTCTCCAGGAGACAGATTGCTTCGTCCTTCTTCGGACTCCTCGCAATGACAGATGAAGTATAAATGTAGGGGTATCCGCCGGAGGCGGATAACGTGACCCTACTCAAAAAATAAAACGTTTTTTACAGGTTTTTAAATGGGAAAAGTTATAGTTATAAACAACGACAAAATGGGGCAGGGGGAGAGTGAATTAACCACTCTTTTGATGGGAAATTTCTTACGAGCTTTGGTTAGCTCTGAAAATAAACCTGAATTATTAATTTTCTATGGCTCCGGAGTTAAATTAGTTTCAGAGGATTCTACTTATCTTGAGACCCTTGTTATTTTAGAGAACTTAGGGATAGAGATACTTTCCTGCTCCACCTGCCTTAACTATTATGGGCTGGCAGATAAACTTAAAGTAGGAAGAAAGAGTAATATGAAAGAGATTGTGGATATTCTCTTGAAATCTGATGAAACCATTACTATTTAATTATGTCAAAAAAAGAATACTTTGATAGGTATGCTCACAGATGGGATCAGTATTATGACTTAGAGACTGAGAATAAACTGGGAAAACTGATCAACAGTTTCAGGCTTAAGAAAAGTTCGCAGGTTTTAGACTTGGGATGCGGGACCGGTGTTTTATTTCCGTTCATCTTGAAAGCTACTGGCAAAAAGGGGAGACTCTTTGGGGTAGATTTTTCACCAAAGATGCTTCTGGAAGCTAAAAGAAAATTCCAGAATAAAAATATCATCTTAATCTGTGCACCTGCAGAGGACCTTCCCTTTCTTACTGATGCTTTTGATTATGTTATCGTCTTCGCCTCTTTTCCTCACTTCCAAAATCAGGCTAAAGCCATAGGAGAGATAAGCCGGGTTTTGAAGAAAGGGGGCAAACTTTTTATTGCCCATCTTCTTGGAAGGAAAGAACTCAGGAAGCACCATCTTTTATCCGGGGATAATGAAGTCATGCAGGATATTTTACCTGCTGAAAAGGTTTTAAGGAGTATGTTAAAGAAGAAAGGATTTAAAAAAATTACGATTGTGGATAAACCTTCTTTGTATATCGCCTGCGGATTAAAATGAAATTAACTGGTAAACAGATCAGCCTGAGTGCCCTATTTGTCTCCTTAGGGATCCTTTTTCCGATCTTTTTTCATCAACTCGGTTTGGCAGGAAGAATCTTCTCGCCAATGCATTATCCAGTTTTTTTTGCCGGGATTCTAGTTGGACCTGTAAGCGGTGCCGTAGCTGGCATTCTATCTCCTATTTTGAGCTTTTTTTTAACCGGAATGCCACCCCCCTATGCAGTTCCTTTGATGGCTTTAGAACTACCTGTGTATGGGGTGTCCATAGGGTTATTTTACAGACGACTGAAAATCCCCATTTTAATAAGTCTTGTATTATCTATGATAGCAGGCAGAATAGCTTTTGCTCTGGGGATATTTGTAATTGGAGCTTTTGTTAATCTTCCTATAAGTTTTATCTCGTTTTTAGAAGCCTCCTTTATCACCGGGCTTCCTGGTATTCTTCTGCAGTTAATTCTGATCCCGGTTTTAAATTTCAGATTAAGGAAAATATTTTTCTCCTAACTTCTACAGTGATTAAGCTTTAGTCAATTTTTCCGAAAATAATACAATAGGGGGATTTAAGATGAAAAATATTCAAAGCGAGATGAAAAAGATCGAGAGAAAGGACTGGTATCTCTGGATTCTAACTTCTCTAGTCTTTTTAATCTTCGCAGCTTTTATTCTACTTCTGATCTTCTACTCAGATCTCAGAAGCTTTTATGAGGAAGAGCTTTCCAGCAGTACCTTTAATGTCCTTTTCGTTGGGTTTACCGGCTTATCTCTACTTTTCTTAGCTTATATCCTCCTCAAAGAGCAATCGATAAAAAAGCTCCGGGATGAATTGATTAAAGAAAAGATTTTAACTCAATCCTTAGAAGAGCACTTTCAAGAGCTTAAAGCTTTGTTTGAGATTAGCACGTTAGTAAATTCGGAAACAGAGCTTTCATTAGTTTTAGATCTGATCTCCAAAACCGTATTGAGTTCTCTGCAGGCAGATAGGTCGTCCCTTTTGCTCTTCGATAAGGAGAAAAATAAACTGGTCTGTGTTTCAGCTCATGGAAAATCAAGTGATAAGATAAAATATATAGAACTGAATCCAGATGAAGGTGTAGCTGGATGGGTTATGACTCATGGGGAGCCACTTCTCTTAGGAGAAGTGATGCAAAAGGATAAGTTTAAAAACTTCATTCCCAAAGAGGAGAAGATATTTTCCTCTTTAAGCGTCCCCTTAAAAGTGAAAAAAGAGATAATCGGGGTATTAAATGTTAGCTCGGTGACTGAAGAAAAGGAATTCAATGAGACTGATATGAAATTGATCTCGATATTTGCTCAGAATGCTGCAGTTGCCATTGAAAAGGGAGAGTTATACTTAGAGTTAAAAGGACAGGCTAAGACTTTGGAAAAAACCTTAGAGGATTTGAAAAACACTCAGAAACAGTTAGTTCAATCTGAGAAAATGAGAGCATTAGGGGATCTAGCTGGAGGGGTAGCGCATGATTTCAATAATATATTAGGGAGTATAACGGGCCGGGCAGAACTACTTTTGAGGCAGTCTAAAGATAACGAGCTTAAAAAAGGGTTGATGCTGATTGTACAAGTAGCGAATGACGGGGCAGAAATAGTTAGAAGATTGCAGGAATACACTAAAGTCGGTAAAGAAGCAATTTTCGTTAAAGTAGACTTAAACAAGATAATCCAACAGGTAGTGGAGATAACCCGGTTCAAGTGGAAAGATGAAGCTTTAGCTAAGGGGGTTAAGATCAATGTTAATATGGACTTAAAAAAGATAAGTCCAGTTGCAGGTAACCCTTCAGAATTAAGGGAGATCATTATCAATATAATCTTCAATGCGATTGAAGCTCTGCCTGAGGGAGGGAATATAGCCCTAAGCACCTGGATGGAAAATGACTATGTTATGGCTTCAATAAAGGATAATGGCATAGGTATGAATAAGAAGGTTAAAGCAAATATCTTTGAACCTTTTTTCACCCTGAAAGGTGAAAAAGGAACCGGCTTAGGTTTAGCTATTGTTTACGGAATAGTTTCAAAACATCAAGGTAGTTTAAATGTAGAATCAGAACCGGGTAAAGGGACTAACTTCGTTCTTAAATTTCCGCTTGCCAGTCTAACCCAGAAAAAGGAAAAAGAGATCTCGATTATTGATTTTCAGCCGGCTAACATATTAGTCATCGATGATGAGAAGAATATGCGGGATATGGTCTTAGAGATGCTAACCACGCAAGAGCATTCTGTAACCTTAGCTGTGGATGGAAATCAGGGGATCGAGTTTTTTAAAAAGGGAGATTATGACCTGATTTTAACCAGTTTATCTTTACCAGGGAAATCTGGCTGGGAGGTTACAAAAGAGGTCAAATCCATAAATCCTTCTGTCAAAGTGGCATTGATGACTGGCTGGGGAGTTCAGATAGAGGAGGAGGAAATAAAGCTCAATGGGGTTGACTATCTTATTTCAAAACCTTTTAAGGCAAATCAATTGCTTTTTGTAATTGCTAATGCCATGTCCGAATTTGGATCCAGAGGAAAAGAAAAGAAGAATTCTTTACCTGAAAAATCTGTTTCAGTATGAAACTATAAATATTCTATATTTTGAGCTTTATATTTTGTTGAGATACAATATATTGTGATTTTTTTCAATAAAATAAAAATTTTTCCTTGACATCTTTTCCGATTTAGTTAAAATAGATTATAGAAAGTTAGCAGAAGTTTTTGGTGGCATCCCACCAATTATTTATCCAATTTTTGCTCTTTAGAATAAAATTCTTTGAAGGAAAATTATCGTCTAAAAAGGTATAAATATGAAAGTAGAATTGATGGCTATAACTCCTCAGGCTGAAGATGTGATTGAAAAAGCCTGTCGCACCTGTTATCTTTCCTTTCACCGTTATAATCCTCCTTCATCCACTGAAAAGTTGATAAAAAAAGTTATCAGGAAAGGGCATCACTCGGTTTTAGAACATGCCTATGCTACCTTCAGGATTAAAGGTGGTTCAAGGGTGTTTACCCATGAGATGGTCAGACACCGGCTTATGTCTCCTTCTCAGGAAAGCCAGAGGTATGTGGAGTATGGTAAAACTAAAGAGTTTGAATTTGTGGTTCCACCTACAGTTGAAAAAGCTTCTTTTAAAGATAGATTTAAAAAAATAGCTTTAGAACTTAGAGATTTTTATGAGGAGATGGTGAGAACCGGAATCCCAAAGGAAGATGCCAGATATATCCTTCCGAATGCTACTGTCTCCGAGATAGTGGTATCTGCCAATTTCCGGGAGCTAAGGCATATCTTTGAAGTTAGATGCGTGGAAAGAGCACACTGGGAAATAAGAGAAATCTGCTTAGAAATGCTTAAGATAATGAAAAAAGAAGCTCCCATAGTTTTCTGGGACTTTAAAGTAGATGAGAATAATAAAATAGCCCACAGGTCCTTCGGATCCGAAGGAGAGGAGGAAATAGATGCAGGGGACAGTTGATCTTACCCCCAACTCTCTTAAAGTCTTAGAGAGAAGGTATCTGAAAAAAGATGATTCCGGGAAGGTGATGGAAACTCCAGAAGAATTATTCTGGAGGGTAGCTTTAACTATTGCTCAAACCGAAAAAATTTACGGGGCAAGTGATAAGAAAATTGAGCAATTAGCCCAGGAATTCTATTCTTTTATGAGCCACTTAGAGTTCTTACCTAACTCACCCACTTTGATGAATGCCGGGAGAGCCTTAGGTCAGCTCTCAGCTTGTTTTGTACTGCCAATTGAGGACAGTATGGAGTCAATCTTCGATGCGGTAAAAAATACAGCTTTGATTCACAAAAGTGGTGGAGGAACCGGTTTTTCCTTCTCCCGTCTCCGACCCAAGAACTCAGTTGTGGCATCTACCTCTGGAGTTGCCTCAGGACCTATCTCTTTTATGAAGGTGATAAATGCGGCTACTGAGGCGGTCAAACAGGGAGGGACCAGAAGGGGTGCTAATATGGGAATCCTGAAGGTGGACCATCCGGATATCTTTGAGTTTATCTCCTGTAAAGATGATTTAAAGGAGCTGAATAACTTCAATATCTCTGTGGCCGTGACTGAGGATTTTATAGCAAAGGTAGAACAGGATGAAGAATATGAACTTTTCGATCCACGCACCAGAAAACCTTACGAGAAAGATGGTCAGGTGGTAAAATACAGAGCTAAAGAAGTATTTGACTTGATAGTGGAACATGCCTGGGGTAGTGGGGAGCCCGGGGTTATTTTCTTAGACCGGGTAAATGAATCCAATCCTACGCCCAAGCTTGGTAAAATCGAATCGACCAACCCCTGTGGCGAGCAGCCACTTTTACCCTACGAGAGCTGCAATTTAGGTTCAATTAACCTCTCAAAGATGATAAAGCTCGAACAGGGGGAGATGGGTATAGATTGGGAAAAGTTAGAAAAGACTATCAGGCTTTCAGTTCATTTCTTAGATAATGTTATCGATGCCAATAAATATCCCCTTCCTCAGATTGAGAAGATGACCTTAGCTAACCGGAAGATCGGTTTGGGTGTTATGGGTTGGGCTGATATGCTCTTGCAGCTGGGGATCCCTTATGATTCAGAAGAGGCTATAGAGTTAGGGGAGAAGGTTATGGATTTTATCCTGAAAGAGTCTCACCAGTGCTCCTCAGAGTTAGCAGAGAATAGGGGAAATTTCTCTAATTGGGAGAAGAGTACTTTTTACGATAAAAAGATTCCGATGAGGAACGCAACAGTTACCACTATTGCTCCAGCCGGGACCATAAGTATCATCGCTGGCTGTTCCTCTGGAATTGAGCCCTTATATGCAGTCTCCTATATTCGAACGGTTATGGATCAGACCAGGATGGTCGAGGTAAATCCTTTCTTTGAAAAAAAGGCAAAAGAAGAAGGTTTTTATAGTGAAGAGCTTATGGAAAAAATAGCTCAAAAAGGGTCAATTCAGAGCTTCCCGGAAATACCGGAGGAGATAAAAAGAATATTCGTAACCGCCTATGATGTTTCTCCTGAATGGCATGTGAGAATGCAGTCTGCTTTTCAGAAATATACTGATAATGCGGTTTCAAAGACCATAAATCTCCCTAATAAAGCTACCTTAGAGGATGTAGGAAAAGCTTATATTTTAGCCTATAAATCCGGCTGTAAAGGAATTACAATTTATAGGGATGGAAGTAGAAAAGAGCAGGTCTTAACTACCAAAAGGGAAAGAGAAGGTGAGGTAATAGTTCAAGACCGTCCAGAGACTCTTACTGGAATAACTGAAAAGATAAAAACTGGCTACGGTAACCTTTATGTAACAATTAATAGTGTAAATAATGAACCGTTTGAGGTTTTCGCTCAAATAGGGAAGTCTGGTTATTCCACTATGGCAGACACTGAGGCTATTTGCAGACTGGTCTCCTTAGCTTTGCGAAGTGGAGTGGCAGTGGATAAGATCATAGAGCAATTGATAGGGATAGGTGGTTCTTCTCCAGTTTTCGGGAATGGTGAGCTTATAATGTCAATCCCAGATGCAATTGCTAAAGTTTTAAAGAAGCATTTTGGAAACGGGAAGCCTAATTCAGATAGAGATATAAACTTAGAGTTCTGTCCGGATTGTGGGGCTAAATTAGAATATAAAGAAGGATGTATCCTCTGTCAGGAATGTGGATTTTCAAAGTGTTAACTCTTCTTCATAAAAATTAAACCTTTTATCGTAATAAATGGGATTTATCGCTCCAGCAGGTAGAACCTCCTCAGTTAATTTTGAAGGGAAGATCTTTCAAGTTCAGACTGAATTTGTAACCCGACCTAACCCCAAGGTAGTCTCCTCGATCATCTTAGATGGAAAGCTGATCCATAAAGTGGAGAAGATGTGGAAAGGGAAGCTAAATGAAGAGAATCAGGAGAAATTAGAGCAATTTCTAAAAAAAGAACACGAATCAGTTACTCGGGCTTTAAAAAAGAATCCATTTGATTTTCTATCCGGAGAGGAGGGGGAGTTTAAAGATCAGATAGAGAAACTCTCTTTGCTGAAAGAGATAGAAAACCCTTTCATCTTAAGGTATAATGGTTCTATTCTCTATCCGGAGAAAGAGGATGAATTTCTGAAAGAACTTTCCAAAATCTTAGCGCAGGCCTTAAGACTCGGTCAAGCCCTGACTGATTCCTCCAAAATCGGGGAGATAAGATCTGGAGTTCTAGAATATCCATCACATAGGATCATCTGGGTTTATTATAATGAAAAGCTCTGGGGTGCATTTCTGAAAAAAGGTTCACCTATAGATGATACCATTAAAACGATGGGGAGTTTAATCCAGGAGAGCAATGAATAAAACCCTTCAGGAGATCAAATCTGTTCAGGGTGTAACCGGAGTCTTAGTTTTAGATAAGAAAGAAGGGATAACCTACCAGCTTACCCCGGCTTCTTTTCCCACAGAGGGGTTAAGGGAGTTAGGGATTAGACTTTCAAGGCTGGTGAAGCTTCTCTCAACTGAGATTAAATTGGAGCTGAAGTTTGAAAACGGGACAGCTTTCTTCTATAATTTAGAGAGAGGAGCAATATTGATATTCAGTCGTCCAGGCATTAATCTGCCAATCTTGAATCTGGTCTTGAAATCTTCATTTTTAGCCATTGAAAGAAAACTGGCCAAAAGAGAAGAAGAGCCTCAAACAATCGAAGAAAAGAAAGGGTCTTTTCTCTTAGATAAAATCTATTTAGAGCATCTCCTTTTAGCTTTAAACCAGATTGCCAAAAGCTATAAACAGAAATTGGGTACCTATCTGGTTACCCAGAATTTGAGAAGGTCAAAAGAGGAGCTTCTGCCTAAATTCAGCTTACTGCACTGTTTCTTTGTGGATAATAATGGTATAGTTTCCATAATCCGGGGAAAAGAGGAGGAGGATCTACCTTTTGATAGCATCAAAGCGTTTGCCATCTGGATCAGTTTTTTCATCCATTTTTGTTACAGCCATAGCCCGGAGCTTTTAACTGATATAAAAGAGCTTACTAAAGGATTAGAAGATAATCTGGAGCAGATGGGGTTTTATGAAACCTATGAAAAGCTTAAAAAGAGTTAGATCTTATAGAAAACCCCTCCACCCGAAGGGTAAAGGGGTTTTTCGGAAAGGGATAAGGATTTGAAAAAACACTCTCTGAAAAACACAATAAAGGGTTTTTACAGCCACCCGGGATCTTTTGCTTTCGCTCTCCCGCAGGGTCATCGCGTACGCGCAACCCCAGGGGACAACCTTCATCGCATCGCTGTTAAAGGTTTTTCAAATGATCCCTTTCCAGCTTTATAATATGAATTAAAAGTAAAAAAGCAAGTAAATTTTTTAAGAAATTTCGAATAATTATGGTAGAAGCACTGGGGATAGATATAATTGAGGTAAACAGGATAAAAAAGGCTTTAGAAAGATGGGGGAAAAGATTTTTAGAGAGGGTTTATACGCCAAAGGAGTTAGCCTACTGCTTAAAGAAAAGGTATCCGGAAGGTTCTCTGGGTGGCAGGTTTGCGGCAAAAGAGGCGGTGATGAAGGCATTAGGCACTGGTCTTTCCTCAGGAGTGAGCTGGAAGGATATAGAGATTGTGAATAATAAAAAAGGCAAACCAGAGGTTTTTTTATACGGGAAGACCAAGAAGATTTTAGGTAAAGGAAAGATTCTTATTAGTATCTCTCATACTAAAGAGGATGCTATTGCCCAGGCGATAGTTTTTAGGTAGGGACAGAACAATGTTCTGTCCCTACAACCGCAACCTTCAGGTTGCGCTAAAGAGAACAGAGTGTAGGGGCAACCCGACGGGTCGCCCCTACTAAAAAGATTAAGGAAAGGTTATAAAATGGAACAAAAGGAAATCTTAGGTATCTTTAAAAAGTCAAAAGCACTTCTAAATGGTCATTTTCTATTGTCCTCAGGTCTGCACAGCGATATCTATTTTGAGAAGTTTCAGGTTCTGCAGTATCCTGAATATGTTGAGCTTTTATGTGAAGAGTTAGCCAGGCTTTTCAGGAAAGAGAAGATTCAGGTGGTAGTGGGACCAACTACTGGTGGGATTATCATAGCATATGAAGTGGCTAAGAATCTAAAAGTCCGTTCAATTTTCGCTGAGATGGAAGAAGGGAAAAGGGTTTTCAAAAGGGGATTTGATTTGAAAGAAGGGGAAAGGGTTTTGATTGTGGATGATATTCTGACAACCGGTAGATCGGTACAGGAGGTTATTGATTTGGTAAATAAATATAAAGCTAAAATCGTAGGCTTAGGAGTTCTTTTAGACAGAAGCGGAGGTAAAGTTCAATTCGCATATCCTTTAAAACCTTTAGCCTCTGTTGTTGCCAAAACCTTCAAACCTGAAGAGTGTCCCCTGTGTAAAGAAGGAAAACCTTTAGTTAGGCCGGGAAGCAGGAAGATGGTTTGAGGTTGTTTTTATCAGGAGTGTAAACCTTTAGGTTTACCAAATAGTGTGGTAACCCCGCCTTGCTCTCAAGGCGGGGTTTGTTTGAATGGTAGCCACAACCTTTAGGTTGCGAAAAAAGAAAAACGCAGACTAAAGTCTGCGGCTACCGGTTGATTATTTAAGGCTGAACTTAACTTTGTACTTCACCCAGACTGCTACTGGGTTACCTGCACTGAGAGCTGGTTTGTATTCATACTGCAGAGCAGATTTTGTTGCTGGCTCGCAGAAGATATCCGGCTTATCACTTGAATCTCTCAGGCATTCTACATCTCTGACTTTTCCCTGTTTGTCGATTAGCGCCTTAATCCAGACTTCCCCTTCTATCCCTGCTTTTTTAGCTGAATCTGGATAAATTGGCTCCACCATTTTCAAAGGTTTTGGTGCCTCATCATAGGGAACAAATTCATCCGGGGAAGGAAGGGAGTCCTCACTCAGGGCTTGAGCTTTTTCTGTAGAGATGGTAGTATCTTCTCCAGCCATCTTCTTTTTGTCCGCATTCTGTTTCTGGCAATAGAATGCTGTAGACAATAGAAAAAGAGCGATAAGAAGAAGTGTTACTTTTTTCATCTTTATCCTCCTTTCGGTAAAGGTTTATTTTATTTACAAGTAAAGATATTGACGTAGACTAAAATTTGTTGTTACCTGATTTTATTAAATTTTCATCTCATAAATCCTGTATTTCTTATAAAGCTTAGCCC
>Ga0315291_10000628_pt1 | contig 46772 bp, 50 predicted proteins | sample YL17G12_20_MG_FD_203070 | JGI IMG/M metagenome (GOLD analysis project Ga0315291, IMG submission 203070) | Sediment microbial communities from Yellowstone Lake, YNP, Wyoming, USA - YL17G12_20 | ecosystem: Environmental > Aquatic > Freshwater > Lake > Sediment | place: USA: Wyoming | collected...
AAGACTACGGCCACGAGGATCCCCTGGAGACATGCGACCATAATTGCTCCACGAAGGTAGAGGCCAATCACTTGATCAGCGGACTGAAGGAACTGTTCGATCCGATCACGATAGAATTGAGGGAACAATAAGAGGAACCGCTGATGGATCTTCGGCAGGTCGGCGAGAATATAGAAGGTCAGGAATGGAACCAAGACGATATAGAAGACCTGGGTCACCAGGTTACTGATGCTGCTCGCGAGCACGAGCAACCCCTTGAGCAGGTTCTTCAAGATATCCTCGAGCTTGGGTGCAAACTGGCTGGTGAGGGTCGTCCTGACCTCGTCCGCTGAGACGCCATACCGCTCCAGGGCTTTCACAATTTTGCTGTTCCAGATCCATGAGTTGAAGTCGACCACAAGCTTTGAAAGAGTGTCCAGAATGCCCTCGAGCTGCGAAAGCACCACCGGCAGCAGGAAAAAGAAGAGGAGCGTTACCAGACCCAGGAGGATGACAATCAGAATGAGTGATGTCACCCAGCGTGCGACACCCCATCGCTCAAAACGCTCCACAAGCGGATTCATTACATACGCCAGCACCAGTGACACCACGAATGGAGCCAGCACTGACGAAATCGAACCGGCAAACCAGACCCCGAAGATAATGACACTCAGCCACATAATTTTCTTGGCCAGTGCATACCCTCGGAGAGGATACAAGAGGAAGATGATTGCGCCGAGAAGCAGGAAGGGCGAGATAACCGATTGAACGGTGTAGATCAGAACGAGGAGCAGCAAAATCGCTCCAACGAGCAAGACCACTTCGATCCGCCCGAGGGACTGAAAGAGAGAATTCCAGCCTGCACCGCGGACGTTAACGCGCGCACGGGTGCCGCGTTGTTTTTCGCCTCGTGAATATCGTCTCGCTGTCATCGGTTGCTCCCCTTGAACGATGAAACGCCGCTGTGTCCGAATCCCCCTTCACCGCGTCCGGTCTCTGCAAGCCGGTCGACCTCTTCCCAGGCAACCCGCACGTAGCGGTGAACCACCAATTGTGCGATGCGATCACCGCGTCTGATCGTAAAAGGCTCTTTCCCAAAATTCGTGAGGATCACCTTGATCTCGCCGCGGTAGTCGGAATCGATCGTCCCCGGCGAGTTGAGAATGCCGATCTGATGCTTGATCGCAAGTCCGCTCCTCGGGCGCACCTCGGCCTCGATTCCTTCCGGGAGCTCGATGCTGTATCCGGTAGGAACAAGGAGGGTTTCAGATGGCTGAATCGTCACCTCACTGGTTACTGCTGCGTAGAGGTCCATCCCCGCCGAACCCGCCGTAGCGTAGCTTGGCAGCGGCAGATCGCGTGATCCAGAGTCTATACGCGTGATTTTGACGCTCAGTTGCTCGGACAATCGGAGACCTGGGTATGTGAACAGGCAGTCGGGAAAAAATATAGCGAAGAGTGGAGGGAAATGCAACCGATCGCGCAGTGTGCGAGGTTATTTATCTTCCGGCACTCGTTGACTCCATTGCGTAGCGATTCGTTCGGTGCGGGCAATTGCATACAACGTGTGCAGGCACGTCCAGTTCATGCGATCTTGAATTGTGGGTTTTCAATAATGCCGAACACATTACCGAACGGATCTATCACGGTGGCAAGTCGAATGTTGCCGCCAACGTCTTGAATATCGGAATTCTTCCTGGCACCAAGCTCCAGAAGACGTGCAAAGGTTTTTTCGATATTCTCCACACCCCAGTAGGCCACTAGGTTGTTCCCCTTGGATACTCCCGAAGAGTCGGGGTCGAGGCCCAATTCAAAACCACCGATATTGAAACCGACATAGAAGGGCTGATCGAAATAGGGTTGAATTCCGAGAGCCTCCGCGTACCACTTCTTGGCCCTGTCGATGTTGTCCACATGATAGATGACTGTTCGTAACCCGAGGAACATTTTCGATCCTTTCCTATTCATGGTTTCTTAGACGGATGAGACATCCTTTTGCTGTAGATAAACTACATCAACGAGAAGGATGAGCACAATGACAGCAAAGGCGGGATTGAGCGAGCTCTATTCATTAAGCCAATCTTCGTTTTAGCATCGCCAATGCAGAAAGCGAGCGCTTGCCTCGACCGTTCTGTCCGGGCCGGCCCGCCCCGATTCTTCTTCGGGGCCTGCCCCGATTCTTTTTCGGGGCTTGCCGTTTATCAGGCGCAGCAGTGGAAGGTCAGAGTAGGCTGGTGAATTCTTCGGTGGTCAGATTGACTTGGCGAATGATCGCACGGAGAGTCCCCCGATCGAGTTCTTTGTGATCAGGAACGACAACTTGCGCAAAGGGATCGTTGCGTCGAAGGATCATGTGGCTTCCTTCTTGACGCCGTAAGGACGAAACCAGCCTTTTCAAGAGCCTTCGCACATTCCCGTCCCGAGATTCGAGGGAGCTTGCTCATACGGCTAGGAGGAGAGCCTCGAAGCGTTCCGGAGGTACCGGGAGATGATCCTCCTGAAGGGCTGAAACATAACCGCTGATTGCTTCACGAATGTTGGCAATGGCTTGCTCCCTGGTTTTGCCTTGGCTAACGCAACCCGGAAGACTGGGACATTCGGCTACCCAGTACCCGTCCTCGCCAGGGTAGATGATGACTTGCCGCATGTAAGATCCCTCCAGATAGTACTTTGAATTTACGGGTACTGGGCAGAACAGTCAACTGCTCGAGCCGCCATTGCGCCTCACGTTTAGGCAAACCGTTAACCCCGATGTTTTCCATCGGGGCAGTGTTGTCCTGAGCAACGCCGCGTTTTTTTTTGCGGCGGAGTCGAATCCTTCGATAAACTCAGGATTCGATCCTGAGCGAACCATCCGGCATTGCCCACGCGTGAATCGAAGAATCGAATCCTTCGATGAACTCAGGATTCGATCCTGAGCGGACTATGCGGCATTGCCCACGCGTGAGTCGAAGGATCGAAGGGCGGCATTGAGCGACCCCGACCGAACATTTTCCAGCTCAAAGTCGGTCGTTCGGGCGGGTCGGTTTGCCGCTCGTTATGTGCCGCGCAGCGAGATACCTCCGCGTCTCCAGCCTTAAGTTTCCGAGTCACGGAACACAAGCCACACAGAAGTCAAGTGGTGTCGAGAAGGCGGGCTCGATAGTTAATTGGTCTCCATCTATCAGGCTCGCGGATACCACAGGCCGCCGCTTTCCGTCATTTGGTCGGAGGTGTCAACTTGAACCCAACCTGCTGTAGAAGATAAAGTCTATCATACTCCTGCCGATATTCTGCGAGCTTGCCGTTCACGAAGCGGCTCAGGGTCAATCCACTAGCCTTGAATGACTTTCCGGTCGGGGGAATATACCCGGGGCCAGTGTTCGTGCCCGTGATGGTCCAACGCGTCACCGCGTGATTCCCTACAAAGAGTTCCTCCTCGACGGTCACTTTGAAGTCTGGATACATCGTTCGAGTGCCTGCGATGAATAGCTTCAGGGAGTCTAACCCTCTGTACGCACTTGTCGTCCCAACATAGGCCACGACTTGCGGATCGCAGATTGCGTTGAGGGTATCGAGATTTCCCGTGTTCCAGGCGTGAATGTAGGTATCCACCACGGGCTTGAGTTTTGCAGTCGCTTCTCGTACTGGGTCAGGGGGTTGGCACCCTATCAAGAGACCGACGCTGACAAGAAGAACGAGGAACATGATTGGCTTCATGGTTAACCCTCCTATGATGATGTTGAATGCCTCGCTATTTGCGAAGCTTCGTTGCACAGAACGTTTACATTATGAAAAGGCCGGTGGCCGCCCACTTCTCGGGCACGGTGGAGAAAGGTTGTGAGATTAGCGCAACAAGCGCTCTTGAAGCAAAGTCTGCATATCCCGTCGACCATCCAACACACAATGGATGGTCACGGTCCTACGATCGATGCTGTAGAAAATCCTGTATGGCTTGAATCGGATTTCTCGGAACTGAGAGACACCGATGTCCTGCAACTCTGGAGGGATGTGGCCTCGAAGAGGCAAGGTGCGCAGCGAGTAACAAGCCCGTTTGAGAGCCTCAAACAATCGATCAGCCTGTTCGATGGAATCGTTCAGCGCAACATACCTGTAGATTTCAAAGAGGTCCTCTTCGGCATCACTATCGAGCTGAACGTTATGTTTCTTCACTTTTGAAGCCTCGGATTCGTCGTTCGAGCGACGCAAAGGTGGAGTCGAGGGACTTCACTTTGCCGCGTCGGACATTTTGCTGGCTTCGCGTCAGTATTTTCAGCAACGCCAACGTCTCCTGTGTTTGTTCAAAGGTGTGGATATCTTGAAGGACGGCCTTGGCCTGTCCGTTGTGGGTGACAATGAGGGTCCCCTGGTGGTCGGAGAGGTCACGGATGAGACGAGAGGCGTGGGCTTTGAGATAGCTGATTGGTTTGACGGAAGTGCTGAGTTTCACGGCTCCTCCTGCTATGGTCGACCATAATATAGGCTAAATTCAGGTCGAACACAAGCTCGACGGAATTGCTCACCCCTTCGAGGAGCCACCAAAACGGGGTGGCGGCCCTGTCCGCCATGCTTCACCTTTGGGCGGAGAGCAATGGAGCGAGCCTGCCCGCCGGAACGGCTCGTCCGCCGGAGCCTAGCGTAGGCGGAAGTGTAGGCGGGCGCCCCGCGTTGCGGAGCCGGCCGGCTTGCCCCGATTCTTTCTTCGGGGCTTGCCGTTTGTCAGGCGTTCGTTGTTTTGCGTTTCGACCAGACCCGGGACGAGAACTTTGTCGACCAACCTTGCTGATCGATGCCGCCTGGAACAAGGTGGTCTCCGTCACCGGCTCTTTGTCCTGTCAGGTTGATCAGCTCATCGACCAACTATTTGATAGCGAGTTTGATTTCGATGAGTTGCCTGGCGTATTCGACATCTCGTTTGTACTTGTATACGATCGTGAGGCCACGGATCCTGTTATATCTTTTCCCGCCCCTGAACTGCTTCTTCAATTCATCGGATAAGGAGCTTTTCGATATTGCTTGCTCTGCTTTGTCGGTGAAGTAGAAGGTGGTCCGGAAGGAGCCTTCAACAATTGAAAGCCAAAAGATTGTCTTAGCCTTTCTTGTCACCTTGAGAAGCCAGCTCTTGCCGTCGAGGTAGTATCTCCACTGTTCGGTGAAGTCCGGATGATCCTGGTGAATGTATCCAAACAACAGGAGCCATAACGCCTTAGACTTGCCGATGTGCGAGTAGATGACTTCTTCCGTGGGGAACTGACTCTTGTCTGTGAGAACAGGTTGTTCCATTCTGAACCTCCGGTTTCTTCTAAAGCCTACCCTGTACGAAGTGTCATTCGAAGGGACTACCCCGTGATCTTTATGGGGCCCGCCCTCTGCTGAGCGGGGTCGTGTTGCCTTTTATTAGCTGCCGCCGCCCTCGATGGTTTCCTCCGAGATGGTTGTCCCCTCGGGCGACTAGCGACCGACTCAGCTATTTCTTAGCGCTCTCGTTTTGCGACGATTTGTCCCCCAAGTGTCACCTGCACGGCCCTGTGCAAACTGTCGCGAGTGAAGACGATGTTCGATCCGCTGGCGGTGAAAAAAGAATCCACGGTTGCGGGATAGATTTCGTTCTTCGGCATGAAGCCTCGCACCTCAAAGAATATCCGTTCTCCATCGCGCGTGACCTCAATCCTAACGGGCGAGCCAAAAGGACCTGGCGCGCTGTACTCACCGAGAATGCCAGCCTGTTCGACGTCCGCGAGGGTCACTACTGTCCGCTCCGTCTGGCCACGAGCGGGCCAGCGGTATTCCGCCGCGATGCTCTGAAACACCTCGTCGATCAAACTGCCGCCGCCATCCGCGTTGGTCATCACCACCGCGCCTTTGCCCGCTTTCGGGAACATCACGAATTCGGCGCGAAAGCCACGGTTGGCCCCGGAATGACCGAAGTTGAATGCCTCACCTTGTCCTTCAAGGAACACCCCCAGCCCGGATGGCGCCTTCTGTACAGTCAGCATCTCCCCGGCCATCCTCTTCGACAAGAGCCTCCCCGGGCGACCAGCCCACGCGTTTGCGATCTCAAGAGCCCACTCGGCAATTTCGGTCGGCGTAGTCCAAAGGCCGGCCGCTGCCATTTCAGGGTGAATCCGCCATCTGCCTTTGATCACTGCGCCATCGAGATCGTGCCCGCTCGCAGCTTCTCTCCGGCGAGCATCAGGAATCGGTTCTTCGTACGTGCTCAATTTCATTCCGGCGGGCTCGAGTACCAATCGCTTCATTAAGGTGGGAAATGGTTCGCCGGTCACGTCGATAAGCACTTGCTGCAGTACCGTAAAACCGCCTCCGGAGTACCGCCAGATTGCGCCAGGAAGCGTGTCAACATGAATGGGCGGGCTGTTGGCGGGCTTTTCTCCGTTAAGAATCTGTCTCAGATTCGGAATTGAATCACCCATGGTATAGCCGCCAAAACCTCCGACAGTAATCCCCGCACTATGACTCAAGATTCGCCGTAGCGTTACCTTCTCCCCCTGGGTAAAGCGGTTCTCCGGGAGTTTCCAGGATCTGAGATAGGTATTCACCTCTTCATCGAGCGACAGCCGTCCCGTCTCGACAAGGCGCAGCAGAGCAGTTGCCACCACCGGTTTGCTGATCGATTGGGCCTGGAACAGAGTTTCATTGGTCACCGAATCGCTGGTTCCTGCCTCCTTCACGCCGAAGCCTCGTGACCAAATCAGCCGCCCGCTGTCGATGACTGCAATGCTCACTCCCGGCACGTGCAGCGTCGCCATACGCTCGGCAAGTGTCCAGCGGACTGCCGGTCTCCCTTTGATCGCGACAGGTGGGCGGAGACCTTGAAGCACCCGGCTTACCTGCGCGTCCGAGGAATATTGCGGCGCGGAAATCGAGGTCTCGAAGATAACCATTGAAACGAACGCGAGGAGAACTATCAGGCCAGTCAAGTGAATGCGTTTGGTATCAAGCTTTACGCGAGTTGCATCGCGGTTTTTCATAGAGACTCTTCGGTCGATGATCTTCATTAGCCATAACGATTTCGTTCGGCGATTTTCTTTTTCGGCGACGCTAGGGTACTACACGCCTAGCCATCGGAGGCGGTGGCAGCTAACGTCTAAGCAACCGTTGCTGTGAGCTCTTGAGGTTTAGCCAATCTTACTTTCAACATCGTCGATACAGAGAGCGAGCCTGCCCGCCGGAACGGCTCGTCCGCCGAAGCCTAGCGTAGGCGGAAGTGTAGGCGGGCGCCCCGCGCTGCGGAGCCGGCCGGCTTGCCCCGATTCTTTCTTCGGGGACTGCCCCGAAGTCTTTTTTCGGGGTTTGCCCTTTTGTTAGTTGCCGTGGCCTTGCGAAGACGTCAAGATCCGGGCCTGCTTATGACACGCCCAAGATCCAATCGCAGTTGATCCCTGTTCGGGAACTTTACGACGATATCATTTCCTACGTTGCGAAGACGGCCTGGTGGATTCTCGGACACGACCTGAATGATGCCTTCCAAATGGACAGCGCTTTTCACAAGGATTTCGCCCTGTACGCGAAGGGTGAACTTTCCATTTGCATCGGTTGTACAACTGGGATTGATAGCATTCATGAGGCCAAATTGGTTGGGTGGGCCGTAGACCGTAAGGGCAGAGCCGGCGGCATTTCGCGGAGAGAATAACAGTTTCGTCCGGGCTAGGGGCTTACCCTTTGGTGTGACTAGGGTCCCGCTAATCCAATAGACCTTGTTGGATTCGTCGATGGCGCTCTCAGAGACACCAGTTGCAGGAATATCGATGAACGAGTTTCCAGTTTGATCCATCTTAATGCACACCACACCCGATTGTGCGCGTATCCGAAGAATGATCTTATCGCCAACTGAGGAGGCCACGTCCGCACCCTCAACAGTCGCCGACTGGGTTGATTCTTGTGGTCCGACGTCGAACTGCGTGGTGGCCAGCAAAACTTCGCCCCTCGAAGCCAAGCCAAGATTTCGCGCCTCTTCGTCCAATTGAACTAGGAAGGGAGCATGTGAGAAGGGAGCATGTGAGAATTGCTTAGCGTTACCGTAGGCCCACAGTCCCCACTCTTTTTCATCGGCAGGGTCCGGTTCAGGGGACGCATCTGGCCGGATGTTTAGTCGAACCCACATGCGCAATTTGTCCTGATGATAAGGTGGAAGTCGTTTCCCGAGCTGGCTCTTGAGGATCGAGGCGCGAAGCTTCATAGTTTTTAGGAATGCCATGGCGTCCTGCGATGGGTCTCTCCAGGTCATCGTGAGGTTGAATGCGTAGTGGGTCCCTTGCAGTGTCCCGTCAAGTATCCTTGTGAAGTCTAACCCTCTGCAGTCGGAGACGGGGTACTCAGCCGTAAAGGGGAATAACGAGAGGCCGGTCAATGAGACATGGCTTACGAGGTAAAGCCGGGTAGTCCCATCGGCCACTGGTGGAGGAGTTCCACGCTGAAGTGCGGTCTCCTGGGCCTGCGCGTTAGTTGCCGCGTTCAGCGAGATCAGGCAGACCGAGACAAATCCAATCGCGAACCGCAATAGAATGGTTTTCATTTGAAGACCTTTCAGGATTGATTGTTACCTTGACAAAGGGCATGGCAGCTAACGTTCAGGCAAGCCGCCCCCTCCTCGCGTCACGTTAGCCAGGAATCCTGTAATGTACGTTGGTGGTGTCAAACCAACCGATGGCGGCGAGCCATTCTTGTTCAAGTGTTGACCTGGTCTTGTGCACAGATCGACAAAACGCGGTTAACCCTTGCTTCCAAAGGATCTCAACGTTCTCCTGCCCGAAAGTCTCATAGAGATATTTCAGAAAGCTCCCTGTTTCTGGATAGGTAATCATTGCATCATAGTGCCTGAAGCGTTGCGTCAGATCGTCGAGAGACAAGAGCCTGTGTTCCTGTCGAAGATAGTTCGCAAGCGGATGAAGTTCTTGCATCCACCACGTGTTGTCTGAGTATACCGCCATACCCTCGTTGACCCACTCCTCGGTAGAGCCCCAGACATTCATTGCGACTACGTGAAACATCTCGTGAGCACCGAGACCTGTCACTGAATCATTCGCCACGGCGCAAATGACAAGCCGCCTCGGAAAAGCTTTTCCGTTTGTCTGTTGGTTGATGAGCGACTGCATTCGCATTCGATTGTTTACGATGAAATAGTTGAGTCTGTGAGAGAAGCTGCTTTCGTGAAGCAAGCCTAAGATACGAACCAGGGCGCTGTCGGCATTCCCTCTGATGCCGACGATGTTGCGAGCCGCCCACGAGTCTGCCTCATAGAAGATATCGCAAGAAAGGGAACTATCTCTAGTCCATAGGAAATCGGGGCTCTCGAGTAGTTTGTCCTTAGAATAGTCGCCGATAACGCCTTCGATATAGATCAAACCGCAACCATGGAAAGCAAGGCATAAGGTAGCAGACAGAACAGCAACTACGACTAGGTTGATATGTCGATGAGTCTTCATTGTACGTGGATGATGAGCCCTACCGCAAATGCCAGCTAACGTTCACCAAAACACTGCAGTGCCCCGCCGAGCTGTGAACAACTCAATTTCGCGCGAGGCGGGGCGTTCAGCGAGTGGAAGAGCTCAACACCAGCCCGCGAGCGTCGTAATGCCCGGTGTTAGCTGCCGTTGTTTTGCGGTTTTAACTTGCGGATAGTTCTTGGTCGGAACAAAGCGAGGAGATTACCAGAGCGAGAGGTTTGGTTAGTGACCTCAGACGATCCTTCTGAATCTGTTTGCCTCACGAATCAAGTCTGGTTGTGGCCACTGCCTTCTGTCGGCGGGTAAGTGAATCCGCTTATCAAGGTAAGCCTTGAAGTCGCCGATTCCGCCGTCCAATCCAAGTCGAGCAAGCTCACGTTCCTGAGCTGGGTTGATCCGCATACTCAAATTCTCGTCTAGATAAATCAATGACCGATCAAACGCCCTATGGTAAGTGGGAGACAAGCAAAGCCCGTTGTATACCTCATCACTGCTGCCTTTAGCGCCAACAGGTAAGATATGAGCAGCATCAACTAAACGAAGCTGCATTCTCGTCACAGCGCATCGTCGGTCGTAAGCAATCGTAACCTTCCGTCGAAAGTCAGAGTCTCTGGAGAGTCGGGAGACAGTGGCAACAACTCGTTGTCGGTCTTTGGCGACCTTCTCAAGTTCCTCGGTTGTGATCGGTTCGAGTGCCGCTGCTTTGGTGAGCAAGTCCACTGTCTTCTCCTCTGCTCCGTAGGTGTGCAGAAGTTCAGCGTTGAGAGCATACGCCAAGAACTGATCGGGGCAAAATCCGATGGCGATGTCAGATTCTCTCATGCTGAATTGAGGCTGGCAATTTGTGGATACGGATACGATCCAATTAGAGACTCAAGATCGATGCAATTCACATTCTTGGCCTTCGTCTTTCTCAAAGCCCAAACCCGATGTCGTCCATCGATCCACTGTTTCCCACAGATTACTATTGGTGGAAGGTTTTGCCCGACCATCGCTTGTGCATAGGATAAGTCTCTGTCATCATCTGTCGTACCAATCGAAACTTCCGGAAAGACATTTATGGAGAGCGTCCTAACAGGTAGTCTCATTGATTCCAGTTGTTCCTCTTTCAACAGCACGTCACAAGATTCAAGAATCTGAAGAATCAAAACTTGAAAATCCTCTGGAAGACCCTGGAAAGGTACTTTTTGCGTCATCTCCATTCAATCCTTTAACGCCCATACTTTTCCATCAAAAGAAACCTTACCAACACGTTTAAGATACTGCTGTGCATTCCGCACAGCGTGTTTCCATTTCTTGCCAAAGAACTCTCCGTCAATGACTAGTTCTGTTGAATCATCGCACAGATCAGGCAGAAGGCTCTGTACTTTTGGATGAAGTTGCCGGGTTGGTAAGGGTCCCAATGATAGGGAGTAGATGATCGCTTCTGAAAAAAGGCTATGGGCGGAACGAGTTCCAACCTGGGCACGAAGGAACTCGTAATTTGCTGAACGAAGTTTTTCCGAAAAACGTTTCCTCAGCTTGCGTCCTGCACTCTTCTGAAGCCGTCGGTATTCAAAGGAAATATCATCTGCCGTCCTTACGAGCTCGTCCAATGTAGTAGTACTCAGGATATTGCCGAGACGTGCATAAGCTTCAAGGTCATTTCGGACACTTGAGACAATAGAAGTGTCATCAACACCCACACCATATTCAAAATTGTTGTCTAGACCAGCCGGTGTTAGATTTGCAGAGGTCACGAGTGCGAAGTCTGAATCAGCTATGTATACCTTGGCGTGTATGCGGGGCAGGTTAACTATTGTGGTATTCGGGAGAGCTTCTGCAAAGAGAGTCAGTGCTTTGATGTCTAGCGAACCGTTCAGGACATTCTCACTTCTAACATCGGTTAGCAGTTGCAGACGAACAGGCGATGCATTCTTCCTTGCCAATTCATTGCACACCCAATCTGCCTCTCTTACTTTTATGTATGGACTGGAGATCAGCAGACTCCTCTGCGTTCTGCTCAGCACCTCCTTGAGTCCTTCACGAACTGGGCTGTTATAGAGTCTGAGCATCGAGCTAGTTTAGAGAGATGAAATACGAACGAAGCTGTGCAGGAAATCGAGTGGAGTGCGGTTTCACACCGATTTCTTTACAATACCTGAGGTAGTTGGAATTGCTCTCGGTATTGGGAATTGCAAGAAGATTCGGCGGGATGGCTGCGCCGTTGTCACGCTGGAATTTGTCGCTGATATCGTGACCGCTCGGGCGGAGTTTGGCTTTGTAACCATACTTGAGCAAGTCCTTCATCGAGTCGCTGTACGGGGTAAGAACACGCCGATTGCTGGCTTTGGGCCAAGGATCTTTGGATAACCAGAACACGGTATTCACGGCGTCCTTAACTCGGATTCGTCTTACGGTAACCCACTCTGCGGGCGTTGGCAGCTTTGCCGGATTCCACCAATAGAACTCCTGTGCTAGATGGAACTTTGCTTCCCGGCAAAGCATTATCAGAAGCTCGAAGTGATAAAGACTACGGGTTGGTTGTCCGGGAATCCACGAACCGCCAATGTCAAGACCAAATGAACCGGTGGGCTTGAGGATGCGATAAAATTCACGTGCGAACGGCCAGAACCATTGCACGTATTTATCAGCGTCTACGTTGCCATAATCCTTCTTTCGAACCAAACCAAAGGGCGGACTTGTTATGACGAGGTCAATTGACTCATCCTTGATGTGATCCCTCATAAATTCGAGGGAATCTTGGAGGACGATCTTGCCGAATCTTGTCTTAAATGCAGGTTGCATAGCCCAATCTAACCAAACCTCTTCACTTATCCAAACTTAGGAAGTATTCGTGTCGAAGCAAAACAATGGCTCCTGCTATGTGCAAAGTCAAGTCGCTGGTGAGGGCGATGGTGTAGTGATGGATCCGAACTCAGCCTGCTTTCCGTGGTTCCCGCCGTGCTTCGAATCTAACTTACGACGACTTGTGCGCCGTCTGTCTGGCGGAGGAGGTTTTCCATTGTACTCCTCAAACTTCCTGCCCCTCCGTCTTCTTACCTTTCTTTTTCAATATAGGTTCTGTTAGGCGATGTGCAAAAGGGCTAGTCGGCAAGTGGTAGATGGTCGAGATATTTCCCCATATCAGGATCAATGATATCTAGTAGTACTAACATACATCGTCTTAAATAGTCACGGCTTATGGTGTTCAAAGCATCCAATTCATTTGATATTTTCCCGCTTGACTCCCCGTGAACTAGCCTACTCCTGGCACCATAGATCCTCTTCATGTTATTGAAAATGTCAACGCGATCTTTATATCCATTTCCTATCAGTACAGCTGTTCTTTGAGCTAATCTAAATCCCAGTTCGGCCTCAACTCCCGGCAACAATATGGTCTCAAAGGCAGTTACAATATCAACTATTGCGCGGGTTGAATCGGCTTTCATATACCTCTCCATAGCCATTTTCAATCTGTTGGCAGATTCTTCCGGCAACTTGTTAAGCTTGTGGTCTAAAGTCTTGATGACTGATGACACTTCTTCGACCAGTTCATTGTTCAGGAAATATTCATCTTTTCCGTCCCAGAACACGGGTTCAATGTTACTTACTCTAGTAGCGACAGCCAAGTGGAAAGGATGCCAATTGAACGGCTGTCCAACATAGTATGTTGAGGATATTGAGACTCTATTGGAGTTACATAGTTTCAAACCCCAGTGGAGGAGTTGGAAAGCCTTATCAGTTGCAATTCTGAACTGCTCTTCCAGCAAATGATCTATTAAGAGTTCAGCAATGTAGAACACTGTTGAATGGTTGTATCCCTCCCACATTGAACTTCCTTGCTCAATCAGTCTGTGAATAGGTAGAGTTTCTTCATACGTACATCTCTTGATTCCAACATCTTGACCGGCGTTTAAAGTAAAATCCTTCTCCGCCCTAAAGTTCTGTAAGATGGTGAATGCTCTTAGTTGAAACTTCTTGCTATAGAGGATTTCTCTCAGTTCTTTGAAGACCTCTTGAATAGCATTGTCAATACTTCTGATTCTATCGATCCGGTCCAGAACTTCTCTAAATATATTCAGCATCGGACTTTTATCCCGAATCAACTCACCACCACGGATCGAAGCCAAGTATTGAACAACCAGTGGGCTCTCCAAGAACTCAATTGAACTCTGTGTGAATTCACCGCTACTAATGATCTCTTGAATACGCGGCGAGCCGTAAAGCCTCTGCTCAATATCCCTCACACTCGAATTCAAGACATCTATCCCAATCATGCCTATAGCCGCCTTTAATCCTCTGTCTATAGTCGAAAACAGCTTCTGGGTATCGGTTGCCATTTTGATAGCCCTTTTGCATTTCGCAAGCAGTTTGCGGCAAACCGCAGTGGTTTTTGGTGACCAAGACTTTAGTGCGCTCTACCTGAGCCTATTACAAACACCAAAAACCATTGAGCGAGTGAACGAGCCAAGACTAGCTTCCACTCTTGCCCATACTAGCCCGCGAGCGTCGTTTTGCCGCTTGTCAGGCGGCGTAGCGCCTAAGGTGGCCGAAATATCTGTCCTGCTACTTAAGGTGACCTTCAACTTTCGCCCTCGCGATTGGAACGACAAGCTTGTAGGTCAATTCAACATCAGAAAACGGAGTGAATTTTGTCAGACTGCTGCCACATTTTGAGCAAATGTAGTAATTGGATGTTGCGAGCAGCTGGACCTGATGGTTTCGACAGTACGGGGTACGTTCAACTTCACCAGTGTACTTGTTCACTTTCCATTTGAGTCCGTGCGTGCGAAGAAAAAAGTAATCGCGCTTGGAGCGCTTCTTAATGCGATTCAAGGCGACATGGAATGCTGCAAAGAGGAGAATCAAGCTCGAACTGACAAGCAAGATGGACTGTAGCTGCCATTCTCTTGGCGGTGTGAGAAAGGCTATGCGAAGGACATGATCTACACCGCCCCATATCGTAGTGCGAAGAGATTCAATGAGAAATGAGAACGGCAGAAACGTGAGCAGGGATATGATGGCGACCCTGAAAATTTGCTCTACAAATATTTTGGCAAACCATCTTAGAATTGCGAGAAGTCGCTGTTTGAGTGTTGATCGCATTTGAGATTCACTTATGATGATAGTAAAGTACTCGTACGAAGGCGTTATGCCACCTAACGTTTCGCCGCACCACGTTTACCCGCCGTGCCTCACCTTTTGGCGGAACGCAATCGAGCGAGCCTGCCCGCCGGAGCGTTTTCTGCGTAGGCGGGTTCTGTCCATCTAGACAATCATTGAACTTCCCTCGCCCATCCAGTGAGCGAGCGCTCGCCCGACCGAACACCGCTGAACTCTGGCTCGGTCGTTCGGGCGGGCCGTTTTGCCGTTTGTCATACGCCGCGCGGCAGCTTCTCGCGAATGGGGGATTTGTTTGACAGCCATGCAAGCTTCTCTTGCTTCGAGTTCTCAAGGAGCAAGTTGACAGAAGATCCAATTGCGCCGCTATGGTTTGCGCTTCGTGGTTATGAAGTAAAACAATTTGAGAAGACTGCCCGGGAGTTTTTCAACCACGTCGATTGCCTGGTCGATGTCCATTGAAAACTCCCGATTGATAAGAACCTCGAGGTCCTTGCCTTGCTTATCTAAGGTGGAAACTAAATCATCGACCTCTGTCTTTGTCTTGTCACTCTTGACATTAATATAGACGAAAAAGAGGATGACCATAAGAAACAGACCTAAGAACACTTCGACGGAATGAAATAGCCTAGCAACTGCCGACATTGGAAAGAAATCAGTGATGCTACTGTTCAGAATGGTGTTGAAGCTATAGTAAAGGAAGAAGAGGAGCCCTTTGGATGAATTATCCGAAAACGAGGTCGGATCAATCTTATGTAACGCATAGTTGTCAAGAGCGAAAACGATGATTGTGAGGAAAAAGGAGAAGAGGAGGCCAAAGATGAAATAGAGTATTACGAGTCTCCTTTCCTGGAGTTCTCTTAGCTTGGAAGCTACATAATGAGATAACCTATTCACAAGCAACATCGTTTGAAGGGTATTCGACCATCTGGTTCTCTGTTCATCCGTCAAGTGTTCAATGGCGGTCGTACGTATTTCGTCGGGTAGGCGCAAATTGCTCTTCGATTTCTCTAACATTTGTATGGCCGCTTGCTTTGGAAGAAAGAGTGCTTTCGACGGGACAAACGAGTAGTAAAATCGCTTGGAGAAATGAAGGAGGAGAGTGGTCGAAAGGATCACTATCGAAAGAACAAGGAAAAGGAATTCATTGCTCACCAAGATGAGAACGCAGGAGAGGGCAATTAGAGTGAAGACGACGAAATTCCTCTTGAGTGACCGGACAAAAGTAAAACCAATTCCTATGGCGCCGAGAATGGCAAACCAATTGCCGATGAAGAGTTTCGGTACACGCCAGAAGATGAGTATGAATGGATAGAACAAAATAAAGAGAAGAGACTTGCCGAAATTCTTGTCTCCAACTGAAATCCAATAGACTGAAGTCAGTACAAGGAAGAGAAGAAACTTGAAGCGTACGAGCCACGATAACGATGGAACGTAGGTTTCTATCAAGTAAACGTCGAAATCGAAAACGAAGACCTTTGTTACCAAGTATATCCAAAGAGTGAAAGCAAACACTTCACGCAGTACTCTCTTAAGTATGGTGATCGGTTTGCTCGGTTGCATTTGAGGTTCCATCGATCCGGCCCAAGAAAATGTGACGAGCATCGTGCAGCTTCTGCTGCGGTTGGGTAGCGTGTTATGTGCCAGCACCCCGCTTTTTACTTACTTCTTCTTTCAGGTGAAATTCGAGGTGGTGGCCCGACGAGCTTGGGAAAATTGTCCGGAGACCACTCTTTGCCGAAAGCGGACAGCTCTTCTTCATCGAGCATACCAAAAACTCGCTCCAAGCCCCTCAGGTATTGGGGCAAGTATTCGTCAGATATGAATTCAACCGTTATCCACTCCCCGAACCAATAAAGAACGTTTCGGAAGGGGATTAGATCGCCATTTTCCTCGGGAACAGATAGATCCCAGTACTTCTTGGGAATGGTAAGCCTTCCATCCCATCTCGCATATTTGCACCGCTCGACCACTAGTTTGTTTGCTTCGTCATCAAAGGTTGCCTCAAACATTTGTGCACGCAAGACCACCAGAAAGAAGTACAAAGTGCCTCTTTGATTTACGAGCAATTCGTCTCGGTCCTCCATATCACGTTATTTCATTCAAAGAGGTGCTGGCGCATAACGTCTCGCGGCTACACGCAGCGGTTTTTGGTGCTATGAAAAATCTCCTTCGAGTGAACTAAGCGTACCGAAACGCACCAAAAACCGTTGAGTGAGCACAACTATCTTCCAATGAGCAAACGTCGTAGTGCGGCGTGTTAGGCGCAGTTTTGCGCTGTCTGATATTAATCTCCCGAAGTTGTTAGGCAAATACCGCAATCGGTATTACTTGGATTGCTGGGCCCTCGATCTCCGTAACTATTTCCGGAATGTTGAACCCTTCGACCCCAGGCCCGGAGAATACTGCCTTCATTTGTTCCAGCACAGGGCCCCGCAGTTTCCCAAGGGACGTCTTCCTGAGCAAGTTTATCTTGTCATCGGTATCGCTAGGAATAACTTTGGAAACTTTTCCGAGTACTGTATATTCGCCATCCATAAGATCCGACAATGAAGGATCACTGAGGAACGCTCGGTCAAGGGTCAATACTACTTTGGTTTCCTTTTCAGCCACACTAACGCCAAGTAGATCAAGCGCGCCTTCGGCATTCAATTGCTTCAAGAGACTTTCAATCTGCTCGACCATCTGACGGGTAGCTTTGTCAGAACTCTTCTGGCCTTTTTGAACCTGCTGTGCTTCAACAAAAATCGCCGCCGTTTTCATTACTGACAGGATAGAATCCAACGCGTCTATGAGTGGATTCTTTTTGAGGGTTATTTTTGTCTCGATGAAGTCGCCAGACTTCGTTTCAGAAAGCTTCGAAGAACCAATCATCTTTTGCTCGTAAAGTCGTTCCCGAAGCTTTGCAAAGAGAGAGTTGGGCGTGTGGACCTTCTCCGTTCTGATTTCTTGTGACTCGCCCGTTTGGCCTCTGGATGCTTTCTCGCCACCAAGCGAGACTCCGAGAAAGGCAAAGACGTTCCTTACGCCTATATCGCCGGCGAACTTCCTAGACTTCTCCTCCTGCTCGGTCTGGGTTGTTTTGATGCTCTCGAATTGGGAGAGCCCACCCTCCATCATCGCAAGAATATCGAATACGTATTTCTGATTCAGATAGAGTGGAATCGGGTACTTGTTTGGAGTTTCCATTTTGTCTGATTGATGGCTGATTTGACAAAAAGTGCGTGCGCAAAATTGCGCCTAACTAGTGCATAAACCAAATTCCTTTTTACTGCCAATATGGATGGACAAACGAAGCATCGCATCTATCTCGCCTATGGGTGCTATCCACAGTCAAATGAAACACGAAATGAGCAATTTCCCGGCTCGGGCTGGAGAGCGAACGGTGCGAAGGGAAAACACACGCCCCTGCTAGTGCCACTTCTAATAGAAGATCTTGTATTCAGCAAGGCACTAGTGCTCGCTTCCATTGGTACTCTCGATGACAAAACACAATATTACTTTTTGTCCGAAGGACTCCTTCGGAGGAAGCGGCATTGGTTAGCCGGGGAAGAATCTATATCAAGCTAAAGAATTGCGCGCCGACCGTCAACCCTTCTCTCAATGCCCCTTCGAGATTGTACACCTCCGCAAACAAAGGCGCAATACCGTAAACTCGGTATATTTGAAGAACCAGAAATTGAACCCTCTCCACAGCCTATCCTTCGAATCACGCAACGCCTGTTTCGGCCTCGTCCCCGCCACTTTCTGACATCACCACCGCAAAGTCTCCGCAGCTCGAGCGGTCGTCCTTCAACGTTCCTTTCCTCACCCGCGCCTCGCCCTGTACTTCGCCCCCTTCTCCTTCACCACAAAGCCGATCTGTCGCTTTGCCTTTTCGGGAAGGGACATAAGCTTTCTGGTAGCCTCGATGACGGAGTCAATCTCTACGTCGTGGCTCTCCACTTTCCGCTCCAGCACCTGCAGTTTCTGCGCGAGTTCCTTGTGCCCTGCGAGGGACCTCCGCAACTGAACAAATGCTCTCACCACATAAACGCTCATTTGGACCGCTCTGCTGCTGTTCAATACGGTCGCCGCCATGATGGCCCCATGTTCTGTGAAAACGAAAGGCAGCTTCCGTCTCCCTCCGTGCCGCGAACTTGATGTCGCATTTTGCGACTTCAAGCGTGTTAACTCCTCCCGCGTCAACCTGAATACAAAATCCTCAGGAAACCGATCAAAGTTGCGCCGAACCTGTTCGTTCAAACGTCTCGTCGTAACTGCATAGATACTTGCCAGGTCAGAATCTACGATTACTCTCTCGCCCCGGACTTGAAAGATCAAAGACTCGACACGTGGAATTGGTAGCGCGGTAGGGGTTTTGGATTTCACGGCGTGGATCCTCTTACACACACGTTGAGATCGCAATTGCGATTTCAAGCTGGCGCATTCAAACGGAGGCCCTCTGCCAATCGGGATTTCCCTCACCCCCGGCTCGGCCTTGCGCTGCCCGCGATCCGCTCGAGACCCGCGCGGGCCAGAAGAAGAAAGCGCTCGCTGCATCGGGGGTCCCGTTGCGCGGTGGCAAGGATGCGATCTTCATCTCTATTCGGTCGATGACAGTCCGCCTAGCGGGCTAACGACAATCTTAATGTCAAATCCTATTTAAGTCTTTCTCCTTTCATACTTCTCTTGGTACCATTTGATTACTTCACTGAAAGATTTATCAAACGGAGCCGGTTTCCAATTCAATTCCTTTTGAGCCTTCGATGAATCGAATACGGGATGTGTTGTATATAGGACTCGTGCGCTTTGTCTGTTCAAGAGGATGTCTTTTCGAACGATCCTACCAATCAAATCCAGCAATATGGCTGCCCCTTTTACAATCGGCTTCGGTACTTTGAACCGCGGAGCTCTTATTCCAGTAATCCTTTCTGCCAACATGAGGATTTCCCCCAGAGTAATGTTCTCCATATTCAGGATATAGGATTCTCCTGGCCTTCCTGATTCAGCAATCTGGATAATCCCCTCGCATACGCCATCCACATGGATCATGCCAATATTTGCATTCAGATTTCCCGCAATGACCTTCAGACGCTTCTGAACGAAATGCTTGAACAATCGTCCAAAGTTGGGATCATCCGGACCAAATATATTGGAAGGGATTGCGGTCTTGATATTCAAACCTCTTTTGTTCGCTTCTTTGAATGTGTAATACGCGGCCAATTTGGTCTCTCCATAGGTCGACAAGATTCTCCCCTGTCCGACGTCATTCTCGTTTACGACATGCTCCGCATCAGAACCCAAGATCGAAATACTGCTCACATATATGACTTCCGGGATGTTCATTTCCAGAGCAGCATTAAAGATATTTTCAGAACCCGTTACGTTATCTCTAAATAGTTCTTCTTTCTTGAAAGAGCCTATCCTTACGTTGCCCGCAACATGATACAGTCTGTCAACACCCTGAAGAGATCGCAGCAAGGAGTTGTAATCCTCAAGAGATCCAAACCTGATCTCAACTTTATCTTTTACATCTTCTAGCCTTCTTAAGTTGCTGGTTGGTCGAACCATGACGATAACTTGTTCATTCCGCATAAGCAGATGCTTCACCAGGTTCGATCCAAGAAATCCGCTAGCGCCAGTTACCAGGTTCTTCATCTTATCTTTTCTCCCTGAGGGATGTGGCCAATTGATCACTACTGAATTTTGGTTCCCAACCCAAAACCTCCTTCGCTTTAGAGATATCAGCCACTACAGGGTACAAAGATGCCTGGATCCATGCTGGATCAAATTCTATGAGTCTGAGCCACCACAATGCGTATGCAATCGCCTTACTCAACCAGACGGGTAAATAGATAATGATCTTTGTCCCGGCCAATCTGGCATGTTCTTTGGCCGTGAAATCCCAGTCGGAGCCCAGATTGAAAGCTCCTCGAACATTTTTCATGATGGTCAAATAGATTCCCCTGGCAGCGTCTTCCTCGTGCAGAAGTTGAACGGGAGGCTGATGAAAGGGGAAAGCCACGAAGACCGGAGCGGTATATAAATCCACTGTTGAGTTGTAAGCGCTAGGACCTGTAGTTGTGCATAGTCGAAGCCGTACGACCGATATCTCCGGATACTTTTTTTCAAACTCGTCTAGTTCTTCTTCGACTCTATGCTTCTGATCCGCATAGAAGAAAGTTCCTTTGCCGCGAAGAGGACTATCTTCTCTCAAAGGAACTGGATTGTCTTCGTGTGCTCCATACGCTGCTATCGAACTTAGAAAAACCAGTTTCTTCACCTTTCCTGAACCGGCGACTGCACGCATGACGGAACGTGATCCCCCTATATTTAGTCGCTCAAGTAATTTCTTGTCGTGCATGCCATTAATATCGAAAGCCATGTGTATGACACAAGCGACGCTGCTGAACACTTGTTCCAATTGTTTTGTATCGAGGATACTCAACTTCCTAAAGACCAACTTCGAATACCGCTTTTTCGGCTCAGCAATATCTATCCCAACTATTTCGTCAATTGAGGGTTCCATTTCCAAAAGAGGAATGAGGCAATCTGCCAGATACCCTGAACTGCCTGTTATCGCGATTTTCATCTCTTTTCAAGAGGAGGTGATGGCCAGCCCCGGCTTGAATGCAATCTGAAGTTAGTTTTTCCCATTCAGGCATTGACAGCTGATAATCCAAACAAAAAAACCTCCATCATCTCACGAATCCGGAGGTCTATCCCCCGGCTAGATCTCTGAGGTGCGGGGGTGGAAATTCTGCATCGGCAAAGTAAGACTGTCGCCTGCCAATGTCAATCGGCTAAAACACTGAATTTTTCTGTAGGCTGTTCAGCCTAATGGGTAGAGCAGGGATTTTTGCCAAGATCAATAATCGAGAGCACGAGCCGATGTCAATTCCGATGTCTGATGAAATCTATTGGGATACACAGGAAGGCGCAATACCGGTAAACTCGGTATTTCTAGGAAATCCGTCCACGGGTGACTCCTCCCCCCAATCGGTTCTGGGCTGCCTCGGTTCCCCTGAAAGATGCGGCGCCGGAACAGTCAGAAATCGTCATAGCCGGCTTCCGACAAACTACAAGACTAAATGTAGGTCCACGCGCCGACCTGCGACTGGATTTGATCGACCGGTTTGGTCGGCCTACGTATGTTGTTATCACCCTGCGCGTGACAGGCTTCGACTCCGCTCAGCCTGACTGAGGTGTTTTTGCACGGCGCCCACCAGAACCTGCCCGCCTACTCGCCCGACTCCGTCGTTCGAGCGGGCGGCGTTCAGGCGGGCGCGGAACGGGCGGGGGCAGGCATGGCCCACCTACCGGCGTTGGATAGACTGCCTCGACACCTTAGATTCCGTCTGGGGAACAAAAAACCCGACGCAGAAGACTACGTCGGGTTAACCTCATCTCAGAGAAGAGATGATGTTCGAGGCTTGTGCAATCTCCAAGAAGTAATATTCTGTATTGGGAGTACTGCGACCCCCTGCGTCCCAAAAAGCGGGACGCGTCCCCCTTTACCACAGGGGGACAAATTCTTTCACCCTCCTTGAGTTTCCTCTATTCGCGCTCCCGCAACTCCCTTTCCTTAACTCTGATCAATGAATCCAGCCGCGCCCGGGATCGCTTCTTCGCCTTCATAATGCTGTCCATCTGTTCCCGTGTCTTGCCATCTTGCGATCTGAGACCTCGACTCCGGAGATTCGGATCTCCCATGAAAAACTCAAACGCAGCTTCAGGCCCATCTTTCTGCAATCGCATCATGATGCTGTCGAGATCGAGGCTGATCATGAACGATGAGTCCCGTTCATCGAAATTCATATTGAAGTTGAAGGGGCGAAGGCGCGAGCGTCCTGGAACCGTAACCGGAATCGGCGCACGAGGCCGTATCCACGTCTCACGCGCAATCGCCGGCATCTCCTCAAACACGCGGCCAATTTCGATGGTGAATGCCTCCGAATCTCCCGTGAGCATCAACGGTTCTGTCCGGATCATGATATGCTTACGAAACGACGCCTCCCGCTCCGCAATTCGTTTGATCAACCCCCCGAAGCGCATCCTGATTTCCGGCTGAACCGCTGCAATCGAGTTGAAGTGTCGACGCAGGCTGTCGATGTCAAGCTGGATTTGGCTGATCATGAGAGTATCGGGTGTCACGACAATCATACCATTGGTGCGTTGGGTTTGCCGGAACTCGTGATAGATTCTCTCGGGAGATTCAGGGGTTGCGCGACTCGCCGTGATCATATACGGAGCCTTCCTCAGCTCGAGGAACTTCTCAAATCGAACGCGCTGCGGCGGCTCCAGACTCGAAGCGATGCCCGACAACATCATGCGATTCAGATGCATGATATTTGGGTCGATTGCCATGCCCCGGTCTTCTGCGACGAATACGGAAGATTCAATTCTCCGGCGACCGATCTCGAGAACCGAATCAATCGTCTCAATCTGACGCCGGGTCGGCTTGATTTCGCTGACAAACTCGCTCATCGTCACCTTCGGTATCGCTTCCACCGATTTCTTCCCGACATCAATTCTATATCCACGGTCAGCGCTCTCGTCAACTCGGAGGGCGGTCTCCGACTTCGCATCGAGAGGCAGCGCGCCAAACAGAGCAAACTGCAGCGCCTGGTTCTTGTCGACATTGGAGAAGAGCGGAAAGAGCGTTCCTTTGAGCACATTGTCCTGTACGGCTTTCTGAACCACCTCCGATTGGCGGCTGACGTAGTCGATGACGCTCGTGCGCTGCTGAAAAAGCAGAAATCCGACAAGCAGGACCGCGACGACACCCGTAACATACACGAGCGGAAGGTATCGACGGGGGAACGGAAGGAGATTCTCCTGCTCCTTTTCCTTGCGCTCAATTTGGCTGGAGAGGCGAGTCCAAAACCCAAGCGTCTCCGGAAGGCGCTTCTTGGACGCCAACAGCTTCTTCATCGCTTGCAGTTCCTGAAGCTCCCTCGCTGCCTCAGGATTTCCAGCGATGTATTCCTCGATCTCTCTGGCCTGCCGTTCGGTGAGCTCTCCATCGATGTACTGGGAGAGCATCTCGGAAAGCTCTTGTTTCGATCGTGGTTTCATGCTACGTTCGTTCCTCCAGTAGGGGCTTCAAGACATTCCGCAGCGACGCACGTGCACGAAAGAGACGCGACTTCACCGTCCCAAGCTCGCATTGCAGCACCTCTGCGATCTCCTCGTACGAAAGTCCATCGATGTCCTTCAGGATGATCACCGTGCGGAACCGCTCTGGTAACGATTTCAACGCCGATGCAATCAGCTCCTGAACCTCATTGTCTCGCGGCTCGACAGCGAGCTTCGACGCCAGCTCGTGATCGGAGGAGTCGAGCAGCGTCTGAAGCGAGAAGAATCTCCGGATTTTCCGCTTGCGCAGCTCATCGCGACTTTTGTTCACCGCGATCCGATACAGCCACGTATAGAACGACGACTGGAACCGAAAATTCGGGAGAGCCTCATAGGCTTTGATGAACACTTCCTGGGCCAGGTCATCGATGATATCAGGTTCGTGGAAGATCGAATAAATGAGATTCTTGATGCGTGCCTGATACCGTTCCACCAGAAAACGAAAAGCACCCCGCTCCCCCTGCTGGAACAGAGTAATGAGTACTTCGTCGCTCTTCTCGTTGAGAGCGGTGTCCACAACCTGCGCAAGCGACTGGCCAGCCCGACCAAGTCGTTCGGGCGGGTCTGGCGGGCCGGCCATCTGCTTCGGTATGTGCCCGGATTCACTCATATAGACGGTTGAAGCGCCTTTCATGTTCCTGCTCCCGAATTACTCCCAAATCCGGGTAGTGTCCTAACTCGAATCCCAATCGCGTGGTGTCAGGAGTTACCTCCTGACACATGCATTGTTCCGGTCAGGACGTCCGCCAAAGAGCATGGCGGACAGGTAAGTCCAGACCGCACAAATTAGGACAACACTCAAATCCGTTATTCCTTGTATACAGAAGCAGTCAGGAATATGTTTCACACGATGCGCCGCCCGCATGATACCGTTCAAGGCTCCAAGAAACAAGAAACTCGCACAGGCAAGTCCCCTCGGGCATGCATCGGGTCCTCCACCTATCCGAGTCTCTGAATTCTGACAACTGAAGTTACGCACCGCATTGAGAATTTTGCCAGAAAGGCTCCCCGCCTGCCCTTATTGATCAAAGTAGGCGGGCAGGGAAGGCAGAAAGAAGAACAAAAAAAGACAGAGGAAAACTCAATTTTCCCTTGGTGCCTTGGTGACTTTGTGGCTGAAAAACCATCCTTGCGTAAGATCAGCTGATGAGATAGAATATCGCTAAACCGCCACTGCATTCAGCGGCATTGCCTCAGGCGCTTTCACCCGTTTCTCAAACTCGTCGCGAAAGCGTCGAATCATCGATTGGACCGGCCAGGCAGCGGCCTCGCCGAGCGCACAGATCGTATTTCCTTCGATGTTGTTGGCAACATCCATGAGGAGATCGATGTCCTCCCGCCTTCCTTCGCCCCGTTCAAACCGTTTCAAGACCTTCCAAAGCCAACCTGTCCCCTCCCGGCACGGCGTGCACTGACCGCACGATTCGTGGTAGTAGAACTTCGCTATCCTCGTGATCACCCTGATCAGATCCGTATCCTCATCCATCACAATCATTCCGCCGGTTCCCACCGACGAGCCGGCGGCCTTCAACGACTCCGCATCCATGCAGACACCTTCGAGCTGATCGCCGCGCAAGATCATGGTCGATGATCCGCCGGGGATGACGGCCTTGATGCCTTTGTTTCCGGGGACGCCTCCGGCATGCTTGTAGATGATCTCGAGCAGCGGCACACCCGTCGGCATCTCGTACACACCGGGCTTGTTAACATGTCCGCTGACACCGACGAGGATGGGGCCGGGATGTTTAGGAGCGCCGATCTTCGAGTACCATTCCCAACCGTTGTTGATGATCACCGGGACATTGCTGATGGTTTCGACATTGTTAATGGTCGTCGGATAAGTCCACAATCCGTTCTGTGCCGGGAAGGGGGGCTTCACGCGCGGGTATCCGCGACCACCCTCGATGGAGTTCATCAGCGCGGACTCTTCTCCGCAGATGTACGCTCCTGCCCCCTTGTGCACGACGACTTCCGTGGAGAATCCGGATCCAAGGATATTCTGCCCGATGTAGCCCTTGCCGTACGCATCCCTCAGCGCCTTTTCGATCATCTTAATCCACTTCCCATACTCGCCGCGGACATAGACATACGAGATGCTGACACCCATCGCGTAGGCAGCGATGAGCGTGCCTTCGATCATGAGGTGCGGATTGAACTCGAAAATCTGCCGATCCTTGAACGTCCCCGGTTCGGCCTCGTCACCGTTGACGCAGAGATACTTCGGCCTCGCTGACTGTTTCGGCATGAAAGTCCATTTGAGACCTGTCGGGAAGCATGCGCCACCCCGCCCCTTGAGTCCGGACTTTTTCACCTCTTCCGTCACATCTTCAGGCTTCATCTGTAGAGCTTTGCGGAAAGCCTTGTAGCCTCCGTGAGCTTCATAGACATCAATCCTGTGCAAGTCTTTTATTTCGGGGAGAATATATTTTTCCATCGAGCTAAGCCGCGACTTTTACAGTCGTAAAAATAGGACTCTCTTTCAATCTGGATTTTGTTGTTCGCCTAACAATCGCGTCCAGCTTTGTCGGCATAGGAATCGGATCACCATCTTTCTTCATTACCACTAGGAATCCCTCAATCGCTTCTTCCGCCATTTCCAAAGCCTCTTCAAACGTATCACCTTCTGTCACACACCCCGGCAGATCTGGCACTTCCACTGTGAATCCGCCGGCTTCGTGATCAGGGAGAAGCACAACCGAGTACCGCAGTCTCCTCATTTTTCATCCTCCTCTCGACTGACTAGTCCCCCTTCCAAAAAATAACCTTGTGCGTTTTCGAATGCCTGGACGACCTCAGAGAAGATAGCCACCGTCGTTGGTACTGTTACTACTTTCTTTTCGGAAAAGAAAGTAGCACAAAGTCCCGCTTTGCGGGATCCCGCCTTTCATAGTTTTGAAAGCGGGAAAAACTTCTGTCGAAATCGTAACTCCCCGTGGAGGTGCCGCCTTCACACAAGCCAGAATTCCGCCTCGTCAAGTGTTCTGCAAGATTAAGGAAATTGAGAAAGTTGAGGCGGAATGAAACGCACGAAGAGCCGTCCTGCCCGCCTGCCAACGATCTCGACACCGGGGTTTTGATAGAACCCGATGGCACGGGAAAACCGTCTCCCAGTCCCGAAATCGAGGGATGTGCGCAGGGTGCTTTATCACGTGCGTTCAATTTCGGCCCACGTGCAGTAACGGCTGTGGCTCGTACCGACTCCACGGGCCGAAATTCCAGGCTCGTGCGTCGGCAGCTATACCGTGCGTTCCGATTTCGGGAAAAGTTTCTTTCTGCCGCTTTCTTTCCTAAAGAAAGCGGCGAAGAATAATCAATAGTACTGCGTGTTTCAGAAATGCTTCGGACAGTCTTCGACTTCAACGATTTGTTCGCGTGAACTGGCACAGAGATCTTTCCAAGTTTCACTTGATGTTTGAAGTAATGATGACTTCCTCGAACGCCCACCTCGATCCAACCATCTTCTTTGAGAATTCGAATGACATCCCTTCCGCTGAGGTTTCGAGCTTTCACTTGAGCTTTGCGACAATCGCGTCCACTTGGTCGGGAGTCAGATTCTCGTAGTACTCTTCGCCAACGGCAAACATCGGCGCCGTTCCGCACGAACCCATACACTCGACCTCTGAAAGCGTCCACTTACCATCCTTGGATGTCTCGCCCATTTTGATCCCGAGCCGCTTCTCGAGGTGCGACACAATTCGGTCTGACCCACGCAGCATGCACGATACATTCGTGCACACTTCGATGTGGTGTTTCCCCACCGGCTCCTGGCGGAACATGGTGTAAAACGTGACAACGCCCAGGATATGGCCGAAGGGGACATCGAGGAGCTTGGCGACGTACTTCATTGCATCCTGGGAGATGTAGCCGTGTTCTTCCTGGACCATCCAGAGCACGGGAAGGACAAGCGCCTGAGAAGTTTGATAAAACTTCCTGAGCTCGTCAATTCTCTTGAGGTTGCGTTCAGATAACATTTCCGGAATTTTCAATTTTCTGCGCCAAAGGCCTGCCCGACTGCGTCGTTCAGGCGGGCGCACCCGCCAAACAGCGCGGCGGACAGGTCAGCCTTCGGCTGAAATTGCCGATTTCGCCGTCTCTCAGTCGTCAATTGACAATTGCCAATCGACAATTGACAATCTATTTATCTGCTTCCCCCATCACGGGGTCAAGGCTGCCGATGATGGCAACGACATCCGATATCATAGCGCCCATCATCATCGTCGTCAACGATTGGAGGTTGACGAAAGACGGGGAGCGAATCTTGAGCCTCCAAGGAGACCCTTCACCGTGGCTGTAGATGTAGAACCCCAGCTCTCCTTTCGGCGCTTCGACGGCACTGTAGATTTCGCCCACAGGAGGCGCGACGCCGAAATTGACCAGCATGAAGTCGTGAATGAGCTCTTCCATCTTGGTGTACACGCGCTCTTTTCGTGGAAGAACCTTCTTTGGCTTGAGGGCATGAACCTCGCCGGCAGGCATCTTCTCCAGCACCTGCTGCACAATCTTCGCGCTCTCCTTCATCTCGTCCATTCGCACGTAGTATCGCGCCAATGTATCTCCCCCCTCGTACACCGGAATCGCGAAATCGAGATCCTTGTAGACAAGATACGGATTGGCCCGTCGCAAATCGTGCCCAACGCCGCAAGCACGGAGACCCGGACCCGTAAGCCCAAGATCCATCGCTTTTTCTTTCGAGATGATTCCGATGCCATCCGTGCGTCCGATAAAGATCCTGTTCTTGTTCAGCAGCCGCTCGCACTCTTCCAGGTACCCGGGGAACTCATCGATGAATTTCTTCACCATTGCCAGAGTCTGCGGCGTCACATCTTGAGCCAACCCACCAATGCGCGTATAGCTTGTTGTGAACCGGGCACCGGCGATGTTCTCGAAGAGATCGTACTCCTTCTCCCGTTCGCGGAAAGCCCACATCCACACTGTTAGAGCGCCCACATCCATTGCCAGCGAGCCGAGGAACATCAGGTGGGAAGAAATCCGCGCAAGCTCGGAGATCATGACCCGGATGTACTGGGCGCGCGGCGGTGCCTCGATGCCCAGGAGCTTTTCCACCGCCAGTGCGTACGCAGTGTTGTTGTTCAGCGGCGAGAGGTAGTCGAGACGATCAGTGTGGGGGATGAATTCGTGATACGTGCAATTCTCCGCCAGCTTCTCGTAGCCCCGGTGGAGATAGCCGACCTCGGGGACGCATCCGATGACGGTCTCGCCATCGAGCCGAATCAGCAGGCGGAGCACGCCGTGAGTTGCCGGATGTTGCGGACCCATGTTGAGAATCATGTCGTTCTCAAGCGGGTCATCAAACGTTACGCTGGTGTTCTGGTCTTCCAGGGCTTGAAGGATCTTTGATTTGCGGGATACTTCTTCCGTGCGAGTGTCCATTACTTATTTCTTTGGGAGAGGGATGGAACCGGGGATACCCATGAGGGGAAAGTCTTTGCGGAGGGGGAAATATTCGAATTCATCGGGCATGTACACCCTTCGCAGGTCGGGATGGCCTTCGAACACGACACCGAACATGTCGTACGTCTCGCGTTCGTGCCAGTTCGCCGTGCCCCACACGGTCGTCACTGTCGGCAACTTTGGATCTTCTTCCTCGACGAATGTTTTGAGACGAAGGCGATGTTTGTTCTTGAGCGAGTAGAGATTGTAAATGACGCCAAATCGTTTGACAGGGGTATACATGTCGATGCCGCAGAGGTCCGCGAGCAAGTCGAACTCCAGCTGGCTCTCCTCTTTCAGAAAGCGACAGACTTCAACAATGATTTCCTTGGGAAGGACGACCGTCAGCTCATCGCGAAATACGCTCGATTCGATGCTCCCCTCGCCGAAGCGAGCTTTCAGTTTCTCGAGTACAAAACCATTGTCCATTGGCTAGCCCGCTTTGACCGGAAGGGGTTGCGGCTGATTGAGTTTTGGGTCGCCGACATATGAGGGGAAGCTCCCCTTGCTCTCGCCTCGTTGGACTTTCTGTTGAAGTGTAATCAACGCGTGGATCAGGTTGTCCGGGCGGGGCGGGCAACCGGCGACGTAGATATCCACCGGCAAGAACCGATCGATGCCCTGGACAACGGAATAGGTCCGGTACATGCCGCCGGAAGACGTGCACGCCCCCATTGCAATCACCCATTTGGGGTCGGGCATTTGATCATAGATCTTCCGCACCACCTTCGCCATCTTGTAGGTTGTCGTTCCGGCAACGATCATCACATCGGATTGGCGGGGGGAAAAACGAAAGACTTCCGATCCGAAGCGAGAAACGTCGAACCGGGGGCCCGCGAAGGCCATCATCTCAATAGCGCAGCAGGAAATTCCCATGGGCATCGGCCAGAGGGAATTCTTGCGGCACCAATTGATTGCATCATCCAATTTGGTCGTCAGGAAGCTATCACCCAGCGCATGCTCTAGTCCCATTCAAGTGCTCCTTTTCTCCACACATAATAGTATCCGATCAACAGTATCACGATGAACACCACCATCGTGACATACCCGCCCACTCCAAGCTGCCTGAAGGAAACCGCCCACGGATAGAGAAACACGACCTCGATATCGAAGAGGATGAAGAGAACCGCTACCATATAGAACTTCACGGAGAAACGTTCTCGTGCCGTTCGTACGGGCTCCATCCCGCTCTCATAGGTGGACAGCTTCTCATCAGTCGGTCGCCGCGGTCCGAACCACTCGTTGAGCTTCATCATGACGACTCCGAAGACAATCCCGCCGGTGATCATCACGAATATCGGAATGTAGGCTTCTAACATGCTAACACCCTCAGGTGGGGAAACGTTGCACCGGATGCCCAAGAACTTGGTTGACGGCCTTCAAAATTGCTTGGGATTTTAAGTAAAAAACGGTTGAAAGTCAATCAAGTATGCTTCACGTGCTTGACTTGCAGAGCAAGATTGGATATACTAACAGGGCGCTAGCTCGGGGGCGAAACTTCTGGTGCGTGTCCGAATGTGAAAATATAGAGAGAACGAATTGAAGAAAAGAATGGGAAAAAAGAAGAGACAGTTCACGCTCGACTATTGGAGGGATGGGGAATGGTTGGTTGGTCGCATTCGTGAAATACCCGGTGTCTTTAGTCAGGGAAAGACAATGGAGGAACTGACCGCCAACATCATTGATGCCTATCGCATGATGAGGCAAGAACATAACTCGATTGTGCCGGTTAAACAGTACAAAACGAGAGAACTGGGAATCGCGATCTGAAACGGTCAGACCTCATCAGGGAAATTCAGAGCCAGGGTTGCTATCTCAAAAGGCATGGAAAACGACACGATATCTATCACAATCCTGAAACCAAGAAGGACTCCCCGATTCCTCGACATTCTGAAATTGCCAATACTCTTTGCGACCTCATAAAAAGACAGCTCGGATTGAAATCAAAAGGTTAAGCACAAGTTAGTCCGTAACGGGTAATCTCACAAGCCTCGACATGGTCTCCTCAGAACTAGTTGAGGCTTTTCTGTTTCCTATCGGATTTCAAAGAGAGACAGTACCTGACGATAAGAACTTCTTCCTATCGAAGTATCAGCTGCACTCCTTCAAGCGGCCAACGCGCGCGAACCTTGAGAGTGTCCGGATAATACACGAAACGTTCCGAGCTCGTGAAGGGAATCAAGGAGCCTGAATCGTATTTCTTATTTTGGTTTCGGTCGCGGAACGCGTGAAGCACATACTGTCCTTCCACAATATCCTTCACCGTGAATGCTCCATCCTGTCGAGGGACGACCGTGTAAGGCTTCGCGTTCTTTCGTGAGATATTCTCTGCAATCAGAATGATTGCGCCGACTTGGTCTGAGCTTCTTTTGTCCGCGACCACTCCCTCGATACTGCTGAACAACCCCTGATCGAAGGTTTGAAAGCGGATCACCTGCGTAGTATCGGGGCCACGTTTGCCCGTGAGTTCACTCAACTTACCCAAGTTCACCACCATTTTGTACCACATCTTACTCAGGAGTTTCGTCCGGGGTTCAAGTGCAATGGAGAGATCAGTGAGCCAGTGCAATTCAATTGGGACTTCCTTCCGCGTGCTGTCGAGCAGCGCGATTGCTCCGTCAGCACTCTCCCGCTTCAATGCATCCGAGAAATGAACGAGCACTTCCGGCTGCAGTTCAACGCCCGTTGTGCTGTCGGTCAGCGATGTTGAAACGATTGCAGGACCGAGAGAATCTTCGGCTGATGAACCGGAAAACGTCAGCGAATTGGCGAGAGGACTTATCGGCATGCCATTCAGGTCTTTGATTCCTTCGACCTTCAAGCGATATCGTAGATCAGGCGTTTGACGCTGCGTCACAAGCAAAACAGTTGTGAACTTCGGGAATAGGACGGAAGCCGATTGAATCTCCAATGAGTGCTCACCCACGGTATCCGCGGCGTGGAAATTTCTGAGCATAGATACTGTCGTGTCAACGGGCTCAGAGAATTCCGCCAGAATGTGCCTTTGATCCGGGGCCGTGACTTTGATAAGTCTCGGGGCAGTTGTATCGGCTCTGGTAAGCTGAATCAGGATGTTAGACTGAATGGTGTCGGGATCGGTAAGAGTGATACCTACTGACGTCACTCCATACTCGTCCGTTTCAGGATCATACAAGAGGTTCTTGTATGCATCGCGAACCGCGATCAGTCGATACTCACCGAAGGACAGATGTCGCAACCAAAACTCGCCGCCTTTACCGGTCTGCGTCACGTAGTCGGGTCGCGTGGTCTGTGGATTGAGAGTGTCCGGATTGAGCCCGCTAAGATTGTAGGCAAAGAGCAGAACGCCGGAGGGGGAATCGGTCGGCTTGATCGGATAGACCTTCCCTTCGATGACCCCACGATCGATCGCATCGCCTGTGGAGAAGGCCAGAGAAAACGCCTGCGCCATCTTGTTGCGATTGTGCAGATCCATGAGATCGGTCCCAACGTTGATGACGTACGTCGTGTTCTGCCGGAGTGTCTCCGAAAACCGAATCTCGACCACCGTTCCGCTCCAATCAAACTCCAATGCGCCCACTGAAGGAGAAATGAAAATCGATTCTTCCAGGGTGCGATGATCCACATACTCGTCAAACTCGAGAGAAATACTTTGCCCGTGGAAGTGTGTTGTGAAGTTGTGCGGAGAGGTCGAGACGATGACGGGGGGATCGGTGTCGAGAGGACCACCTTCCGGCGCTCTCTGGCCTGCGCAGGAGAGGGCAAGAAGGGAAACGAAAAATGCTGCGAGACAATTCTGCAGCGCTCGGTGAAGCCTCATAGAGCGTTGACGAGTGAGAGGAAGATTGTGGGAGAAATATAGAAAAAGGTGTGGAAAGAACAAAGATCGCAGAGAAATGACATCACGCTGTTCTGGACGGAAGGATCAACCCGACGAGCCCGATTTCCTTTGTGCCTCTCTCCTCAAGCGTCGATACGTTTGCACCGCCTTCCGATGCTCGGCGTAGCTCCGAGAGAACGTATGACCACCTGCACCGTTGGCCACAAAATAGAGATAGGAGTGTTTCTCTGGATACAAGACAGCAAGGATCGACTTGCGGCCGGGGCTATTGATCGGCCCGGGCGGCAGGCCGTAGTTGCGATAGGTGTTGTAGGGCGAATCGAATCGCAAGTCAGAGTAGGAGAGGCGGCGAGGACCGTCAGGAAGAGCGTATTGGATCGTCGGATCGGCTTCGAGACGCATGCGTTTCTTCAATCTGTTGAAATAGACGCCGGCGATGATCGGGCGCTCTTGATCCAGTTGCGTTTCCGCCTCTACTATAGAGGCGAGTGCGACAACCTCGTTGAGCGTCATCTTCAGATTCTCTTGTCTCTTGCGGAGACTATCAACGTAAAACTTCTTGAATTCCTCCACCATCCGTTGAACGACCTCTTCCTCATCCGTCTGCCAAAGGAATTTGTATGTATCCGGCATGAGATATCCCTCAAGCGAACTGGCATCAATCCCCAGTTCCCGAGCATAGCTCGCTTTGTCGCATAATTCAAAGAAGCGCTGAGTCTCAAGCCCCAATACCTGACCGTATCGCACCGCCGTCCGTTCCATCCGCCACCCTTCTGGAATAACGACGGGAACGAGAATACGCGATGTACCCTCTGCAAGATCTCCCAAGATCTCGACGTTCGACAGCCCCCGAGGAAACAGATACTTTCCAACTTTCATCGAGCGCGTCTTGCCGAGAATTCTGCCGGCAAGCTCGAGAGTCCATCGAGTTCGCAAGACGCCTGCCGATTCCAACGAATCCACGACAGCTTTGAAGGTCGCGCCCCGAGGGACGGTCACGGCGTTCTCTGATGCCAACGATGTTGTGTTCGGAGCCCAGAAGGTCAAGAAGACGAACAGGACAACGACAAAAAGAATGATCCCCAGAGCAACCAGCCAGGGATGTTGTTTGAAGAAACCGAGTGCGTTGTTCGCTCGCATCATTTGCTCAATGCCGTTGACGAGATTCCCGAAGTTCCCCGCGAACTGAATTACTTTGGTTCTCAACTCAAAACTGGTAACGCTGAACTTGTAACTATCATTTCAGTTCAAGACTGGGTTCAGCTGTCAACTCCAGGCTCGACGTTCGCTCCTCTTTCATTTTCATATACCCCACCATGGCAACCATCGCTCCGTTGTCCGTGCAGTATTCAAATCTGGGGATGAACACACGGTACCCAAGACGATCTGCAGACTCTTTCAGACGCCTCCTCAACTCCGAGTTGGCAGCCACCCCACCTGCAAGGGTAATGTCTTTAACCTTGTGTTCCTTCGCCGCATGCATCGTCTTCTGAACCAGGACATCAATAACAGCCGCTTGAAAACTGGCGCAGATGTCGGATAAGAACTCTTCATATCCATCGCGATTGGCCGACTTTACCCTCCAGGCGGTGGTCTGATATCCGATTTTCCGCAGATAGTAGAGCACCGAGGTCTTCAATCCGCTAAAACTGAACTCGAGAGACCCTTCTTTCAGATACGGGCGTGGGAAGTTCACGAAAGCCGGATCTCCCTTCGAGGCGTATTGATCAATCATCGGTCCGCCGGGGTAGCCGATGCCGAGCATTTTCGCGACTTTGTCAAACGCCTCTCCCGCCGCGTCATCCTTGGTCTCTCCCAGTATCTGATAGTCAAATGCGTTCCTCACCAGAACCAGCTGGGTATGCCCTCCCGACACCGTGAGGTTAACAAACGGATAACCGGGCTTTGGATCCTCAATCAGATTGGAAAAGATATGAGCTTCCATATGATTGACCCCCACGAACGGGATTCCCAGCCCGAGGGCCATGGACTTGCCAAAGCTCAGCCCCACCAGAATCGCTCCGACCAGTCCTGGCCCGTACACTGCCGACATGGCGTCCAGGTCATGCTTCGCGATCCCGGCTTGCCTCAGCGCCTCATCGACGATGGGCACAATCCTCCGCTGGTGAGCCCGGGAGGCGAGCTCTGGCACTACCCCCCCGTATTCCGAATGAAAGAGCTGTGTGGCCGTTACGTTCGAAAGGAGCGCCCCGTCCTTCACCACTGCGGCGGATGTTTCGTCACAAGATGTTTCAATTCCGAGGATTGTCAATGTAAGAGTTTCGAGTTTCGGGTTCTGAGGTATGAGCTCCGATTGACGGTTCACCGTTCACGACTCACGATCCCCGTTTTGACATCGACTTTTCGTTATGATAACCAAAAAAATAGGTTTGCGCAACCATTGAAGTGTTTTTGAGTGATCTCCTGAAGTATCGAAATACATCTTGCCTCTCTCTTGTTTTGTGAGTACATTAGTTCGGGACGTCAAGAATTATTTTACCTGGAGTCTGGAGATGGCAAGAATCTGTGAAGTCTGTGGCAAGAAACCTATGGCGGGAAACCACGTGAGCCACGCGCACAACCGTGTTCCCAGGCGTTTTCTCCCTAACCTGCAAAAGGTCCGTGCTCATGTCGACGGATCGGTTCGGCGCATCACCGTCTGCACGAGTTGCATCAAAACCGGTCGAGTCCAGAAGGCTGCCTGACGCGGGCGCGCGCTCTATAATTATATAGTGTGCAACTTTCACAATATCCCGCAATCTTGGCGGGATTTTTTGTTTAGGGACGAGCAGATACCGGCGCATTGAGGCCATGAAATTCTCCTTCACACCCCCAAACCAGCTCACCTTCTTGCGGATCCTTCTGACGCCGGTGTTCCTCACGCTCTTATTCTCATCGGACCCTGTTCTCCGTCAGCTCTCGCTCGTGGTGTTTATCATCGCTTTGCTCACCGATTGGTACGACGGCTGGGTTGCGCGCCGCTGGGGCTATATTACACGATGGGGAAAGTTCCTCGATCCACTTGCAGACAAGGTTGTCACGTCGGCAGCGCTCATCGCGTTCATGTATCTTGACCTCGTTCCGCCCTGGACGGTATGGGTCATCGTCGTGCGCGACATCGCCATTACTCTTCTTCGCTCCTACGCTGAATACAAAGGGAAGCCTTTCGACACGACACGCCTCGCCAAGACAAAAACGTTTCTGCAATTCGTCGTTATCTATTATGTTCTTCTCCTGTATGTCGGAAAAGATATCGAGTTCGTCCGCTCGAGGTACGGTGAATTGATCAACACGCTACTCGACTATTCCTTCCTTTATGCGAGCATGGTCGTGATCGCGGCTATCACGCTCGTGACAGGCGCACTCTATATCATCGAAAACTGGAAAACCGTTCGCGAGCTTTATGACTTCTCCAGCCGAATCACAGAGTCCGAGTGACATAGCTCCTCCGACGGACGAACAGGTTGCCAGTGTTCCCTTCCTGACAAAAGCGTTTGCGTCCGGACTCTTCTCAGGCTATTCTCCGGCAGCTTCTGGAACGGTCGGCAGCTTGGTTGGCCTGGCATTCTACTTCATCCCCGGCTTTGAGAACATCTACGTACTCGTCCCAGCCAGTCTCCTGGTGCTTTTGCTGGGGATCAGGGCTTCAGCGGCCATGGAGCGGATGTACGGCCATGACCCTGCTGAGGTGACCATTGATGAGGTCCTTGGCATGTGGGTTTCTCTTCTTTTCCTTCCGAAGAGCATACCAATAGCCGGTTTCGCTTTTTTCCTTTTCCGTCTCCTCGACATTGTAAAGCCATTCCCAGCAAGGCGTTTTGACAATAGGAAAGGCGGAGTGGGGATAATGCTTGATGATGTGATCTCCGGAATCTATACGAACATCGTTCTGCAGATCCTCGTTGCCTTCCGAATTCTCTCATAACTGTTACCTCTCTACGTTACTCTTCTTATGATGGCGGAAGTTCTTTCGATTGGTGACGAACTCCTTATCGGCCAGGTCATCAACACCAATCAAGCGTATATCGCTGAACAGCTCAATTCGGTCGGCGTCTCCGTGGCGAGGATGATGACCGTTGGCGACGATCAGACGATGATCATCAAGTCATTTGAGGAGGCCTTTGCTCGCTGTGACGTTGTCGTCGTCACAGGAGGCTTGGGCCCAACGCATGACGACCTCACCAGGAGCGCTGTGTGCAAGTTCTTTCAGACGGATCTTGTCGTCAACGAGGAAGCGCTCGAACGAGTTCGCGAATTCTTCCGGAGGCGTGGTTTGGCGCTGCGGAAGATTAATGAAGACCAAGCACTGGTGCCCCGTAGCTGCACCGTGATCCAAAACTTCAACGGTACGGCACCGGGCTACCTGTTCGAACAACGGGGCAAGTACTTCATCGTGATGCCGGGAGTCCCGTTTGAGATGAAGGCTATGACAAAGAGTTTCTTGGTTCCATTCTTCACGCAGAGGGCATCCGGCGTGGTCATACAGCATCGTACTCTCAAAACAACGGGGATTGGGGAGTCATTCCTGGCCGAGCAGATCGGCGATGTGAATGATATCGTCCCGCCCAACTCTGGCTTGACTCTGGCTTTTCTGCCTAGTCCGACTGGGACGCGACTTCGCATCACCGCGCAGGCAAAGAGTATCGCTGAAGCAGAATCAGGCATACGCAATGCCGAAGAGAAGTTGCGCAGCAAGGCGGGCAAATACATCTACGGCGCCGACGAGGAGGAGATGGAGCAGGTCATCGGAAAGCTGCTTGCAGAGCGCAAACTCACTCTTGCGGTGGCAGAGTCGTGCACGGGGGGGTTGATCGCTGACAGAATCACCAATGTGCCGGGGAGCTCAAACTACTTCGAAGGTGGCATCGTCAGTTACAGCAATGAATCCAAGGTTGCGGACCTTGGTGTGCCGCTGGCGCTCATTCATCACCATGGAGCAGTCAGCCGCGAAGTTGCGGAAGCGATGGCGTTTGGCATAAGGGTGAAAGCGAACGCAGACATCGGCTTGTCCACGACGGGCATCGCGGGGCCGACCAGCGGCAGTGCGGAAAAGCCCGTTGGTCTTGTCTGGATCGGGTATTCCGACCGGAATGGAACGCTTGCACTCCGGTTCAACTTCGGCGACGATCGCAGGCGAGTGAAAGAACGAGCATCACAGGCCGCACTGGAGCTCGTTCGAAGGAAACTCTTGAAGCTGGATCAATAGCTCTTCATTCCCATGCCGAGAATTCGCGCTTTCATCGCCATACCTACCTCCGGAGAGATCAAGCAGAGCATCTCTGCCGTGCAAGCTGAGCTTATCAAGTCTCAGGCTGATGTGAAATGGGAGGGCACCGAAAAATTCCATATCACCCTCAAGTTTCTCGGGGACTCGGAACTCGAAGTTCTTCAGTCGCTCAGAAGTGAGCTGCAGACGGCCCTTCGGGATATTCACTCGTTTGATCTCGTGTACCGGAGCGTCGGTTGCTTCCCGAACGTCAGCCGTCCTCGAGTTGTCTGGATTGGCGCTGCGGAGAACCCTCAGCTCTCGGAGTTCCAGCAACGTGTCGAGGAAGTGTGTGGACGGTTCGGCTTCCCGAAAGAGGATCGCGCCTTTCATGCTCATATCACGCTCGGACGAGTGAGGGGGAATCGTCATCTGGATCGCTTGACTGAGATAGTAAAAACCGTTACTTTTGAACCGATGCAGGCCCGTTGCGCCGAAGTCCACATCATGCGCAGCGAGTTACGACCAACCGGTTCGGTCTACACTCTCTTGAATTCAATTCCTCTTGTGCCATAAGCTGGAGTATTCATGTCCGACACGACAAACAAAGAAGCACGATTACAGGCTCTGAAGATTGCCATCGACCAAATCGAGAAACAACATGGCAAAGGGGCAATCATGAAGCTGATGGAGGGCCCAATCGCCAAGATCGATTCAATATCCACCGGCGCCATTTCTCTTGATGCAGCGCTCGGCATCGGCGGCGTTCCGCGAGGAAGGGTGACAGAGATTTTCGGACCCGAGTCTTCGGGGAAAACAACGATCTGCCTCCACGTCATCGCTGAAGCACAAAAACATGGAGGCATGGCCGCGTTTATTGATACCGAGCACGCTCTCGATATCGCCTACGCGAAGAAACTTGGTCTCGACGTGAACAACCTGCTTCTCTCTCAACCGGAGTTTGGCGAGCAAGCCCTCGAAATTGTGGAAACCCTTGTTCGAAGCGGCGCGCTTGATGTTATCGTTATCGACTCGGTTGCCGCGCTGACGCCTCGCGCCGAGATCGAGGGCGAGATGGGAGATCCCACGATGGGTGTTCAGGCCCGCTTGATGTCACAGGCGCTTCGAAAACTCACAGCAGCCATCAGCAAGTCCAAGACAAGCGTGATGTTCACAAACCAGTTGCGCCAGAAAATCGGCGTGATGTTTGGTAATCCCGAGACAACCACAGGCGGAAACGCACTGAAGTTCTATGCCTCCGTTCGCCTGGACATTCGCCGTATCGAAGCTTTGAAGGATGGCCAAAACATCATCGGCAATCGTACCCGGGTGAAGGTCGTGAAGAACAAAGTCGCACCCCCTTTCAAGGAGGCGATCTTCGACATCCTCTACAACGAAGGCATCTCGAGGCTTGGCGATCTGATTGACACCGCCGTCGAACAGAACATCATCGCTAAGAGCGGGTCATGGTTCTCGTATAAGGATGAAAGAATCGGTCAGGGCCGGGATGCTGTGAAGACGTACCTGCAGGGCAATTCCACTCTCGATAAGGAGATCGACACGGCCGTGCGGCGCAAGCTGGGGCTGTTGCCCGATGAGCCCTCCCCTGCCCCAACCTCGAAACCGGAGCAACCTGCAGCGGGAACAAAGAAGACACCAAAATCCTAAAAGGATTCCTCCGTGGTCATCACGAAGATCGTCAGAAGCCGTAAGGAGAGGGGTTGCTTCGCGGTGTACGTTGACGATACTCTTGCCTGTCTCGTCAGTGAGGAGGTCCTGGCGAGATTCGGCCTGCGCGGCGGAGGGGAGATTGACGAGAAGAGCATGGAACAGCTCTCCTCTGCTGCTGCAACGGATCGCGCTCGTCGGATCGCCATCAATTTTCTCTCCTACCGGCCTCGGAGTTCGAGGGAAATCGTCGATAAACTGACGCGAGAAGGAATCCCCGCTGACGTGGCGAACAACGTCGCGCAGCACTTACGTGACATCAAGATGGTGAACGATCTTGAATTCGCGAGGATGTTTGTTCGTGACAAGCTCCGCGGAAAACCCATGGGGAAGGCAATGATGAAGCAGAAGCTCTTGGTAAAAGGAATCGCCTTCCAGATCATCGAAAGGGTATTGAAAGAGTACATCACAGAGGAAGATGAGCAGCAGGCTGCAACGCGACTCGCTGAGAAGAAACTAAAAGTCAGTCGGGGCCGGTTTGCGAGACTAGACACGGCACGACAACAGAAGCGTTTGGTGGATTATCTCCTTCATCGAGGCTTCTCCACGGAAGTGGCAATGAAAACCGTCCGTAACATGATCTCATAACCTTGACCATGCAACCGCTCTCGTCCAATCGGCCCTTGCTCAAAGCCTCCATCATCGTCACGATCCTGGCACTGAGTTTTTGGATAGCCTCTTATTTCCCCGAGCTGGTGTTTGCTCTGATTCTTTCTTGCCTCGCCGCCTTCATTTTGCAGCCCCTGGTGAAGTTCGTTGAGCTGAGACTTGGCTTGAAGCGAATCTTTTCTGTGCTCGGGGTCTTCGTCGTTGTCGGTGGAATCGTGATTTTCACACTGGCGAACTTGTTCCCTCTCATCCTTTCTCGCATTCAGGGTTTTTACAATCAGTTCAAGACATTTCCGTTCGAGGCAAAGCTCACAGAGTCAGCCCAGAAGCTTCTGGCCGGCTTTTCTTTCATCAGTCCATCCGACCTTTCGAAGCAGATCCACTCTCTCATCGAATCGGGAGTTCAGCAGCTCGGATCCGTGCTGGAGAACGCGCTCGGGGCCGTGGTGTCACTTGCTATCGTGCCCATCGTTACGTTTTTCATCCTTGTCGATGGCAACCGCGGCGTGAAGAAGCTGATCGAGCGTGTGCCGAACAAGTACTTCGAGATGACGCTCAACGTTATCCACAAGATCAATCGAGATCTCGTTGGCTACTTGCGCGGCTGGTTGATGGAGGCGTTGATCGTCGGGCTGCTCAGCTACGTCGGCTACACAATCATCGGCATCGACTACGCAATCCTCATCGGCCTCATTGCCGGCATAGCGAACATGATTCCCTATTTGGGCCCGGTGGTCGGTGCAGTTCCGGCTCTTCTTGTGTCGCTTACCCAGTACGGCGACTTCAGAATGTTGGTGCCTATCGCTATTGTCGCAGTGGCCGTTCAGCTGATCGATGAAATGATCGTGCAGCCGTTGACGTTCGCGAAAGCAATTGACATGCATCCGCTTTCGGTGATCGTCGTTTTGTTGATTGGAAATGAGCTCCTCGGTATCGCCGGGATGCTTCTCGCTATCCCCTTGTTCACAATCCTCAAAGTTGCGGCAAAAGAAACCTACTGGGGCTTGAAGCGTTACCGGATCACATCGTAACGACTGAACCACTCTCACGCATCGTGTCCCGCGTCGTCATCGACATCGAAACCCTCGCCTCTCCCCTTGATTCCTTTGACGAGGCTCGGCAGAAGTACCTCCTGAAATTCGCTGAGACCGAAGAAGAGCAAATCGAGACAATCCAGAAGCTCAGCCTCTACCCCACGACTGCGCAGATCATCGCGATTGGGATGCTCAATCCGGACACCAACGGAGGGAAAGTCCTCTTTCAATCCGACGAGAAGATTGACGAGTTTTCTGAGGATGAGGCCATCCACTACGTGACGGGAAGCGAGAAGGAGATGATGACCCAGTTTTGGGAGGACGTGCGGAAGTATGATCAATTCATCACCTTCAACGGCCGAGGCTTCGATTGTCCCTTCCTCATGCTGCGGTCGGCGATCCTTGAAGTGAAGCCGACCCGCAACCTTATGCCCTACCGATACGATTCTTCCATTCACTGCGATCTTCTCGACCAGTTCACGTTCTACGGAGCATTCCGGAAATTCAGCCTCGACTTCTACTGCAAGTCATTCGGCATCGACAGCCCAAAGTCTCATGGGATCACGGGATTAGACATGCACGCGCTGTCTGAGCAGAAGCGATTTCGCGATATCGCAGAGTACTGTTTGGGTGATTTGAGAGCGACAGCAGAGTTATTCCGGAGGTGGGAGAAGTATTTAACGTTTTGAGTTCAGAACAAATGTCCAAAATTGAGATAGAACCCCGTCGTTTCTTTCCCGAACCCAAGGTCCGCACGTACCACAAACGTGTCCATAGAGAATCGTAGCCCAACCAGAGAGTTCACCGCCCAATTGTGAAATCCTGCCAATGAGGGGGAACTGAACGCTTTCCCCGCATCCACACCTACCACTCCGCCGAATCGCCAATAGATCGGGAAGCGCAGTTCGACGTTCAGAACTGCCGCAGTCTTGTCGAGAAAACGATCCTGAGGGTACCCGCGGAGTGTTCGAGCCACTGCAAGCCGCGAAAATGCAATTTGCGTTGACCCTCTCTTGCGCGTTCCAAGACCAATGCCTATCTTCAACGCAGTCGATTACATTCCGTTGTTCTTCTGACACCCCCATGATCCGGGTTCTCATTCTCTGCACGGGTAATTCCACACGAAGTCAGATCGCGGAGGGCCTGTTTCGGAATCTTGGAGGTGATGAGTTTGACGTCCACAGCGCCGGAACGCATCCCGCCGGTCTCGTCCACCCTCTGGCGATCGAGACCATGCGAGAACGAGGCATTGACATCTCAAACCAAACGTCGAAATCCCTATCGAGCTACGATGAACAGCCATTTGATTACGTAATTACGGTGTGCGATGAAGCGTATCAGGAATGCCCTATCTTTCCCGGCGCCAAGAACCAGATCCATTGGAGCACTCCAGATCCGAGTTTTGCCCCGGGAGACGGGGATGAACGGAAGGAAGCTTTTCGGCACACCACCGCGTCTCTGGAACGACGTGTCATGAGTCTCATCGCAGAGATTAGAAACACAAAAGCCGCTTCGTAATGAAGCGGCTTTCGCTTTTACGGAAGACTCTTGTCGTTGCTACCGTCGGACGAACTGTTGGGCAATTGTTGCAGCCGCAAACAGTTTGAGCACATCCCAAAGAGAGAAAATCAGAAATCCCGATCGAATTGCGTCCCCCCAGTGCTGAAAATACACGATCTTCAGTTGGATCGTGCCAAACATGAAGACGATCAACAGCCCGAGCACCATCGAGCCGAGAGTCCAGGCATACCCCGTCATCAGCTTGTTCACGAGACTCTCGCGATTGTTCACTGGCATCGGGCGGTGTGAGATCAAATATCCTATCACAAACGCTGCAATCGGGAAACTCAATAGATAACCGCCCGTCGGCCCCAGTAGGCGAGCAAGTCCAAATCCGCCAGTCGAGAACACCGGCAACCCTGCGACTCCCAAGACCAAATACAGTGACATGCTGACAAACCCGTTCCGTTTTCCCAACATCGCGCCAGACAAGAGGACAAAGAAAGTCTGGAACGTGAAGGGTACCGGCTGAGTCGGAATTTCAAACTGCGCACCGACAGCTGTGAGAATGGCGAACGTCGCGATCCAAAACGCTTGAGCTCCGGCATGCTCGCTATCAAGCGCGAGGACTTCTCTAAGATACAGTGATCTCACATCGGCCATAATGATCTCCTCTGACTTGCTCTTGGCGGAAAAAATACACAATTGTGTGTGGAAAAGCAACATGCCGCCGTTGCAATTCAACCAAATTCCAGTAAATTGCGCGACACGATTTCACGCCGGGAGCCCTCATGAAAAGACTCTTCATCGTCGTTTTCTTTGCAAGCATGTCGTTCGGACAAGAGATGACGTATTTCTTCCCAGGTGGTACCTATGACCCGAAAATTCCATCACCGAAGTCAGTACTTGGGTACGAAATAGGCGAACGGTTCACTGACTATCGAAACCTGGAAAGGTACATCGAGAAACTGACCGCATCGTCAGATCGCATGAAGCACATCAACTACGGCGAGACGAACGAGCACCGCGCCCTCCAAGCGCTTATCATCAGCTCGCCGGGCAACCTGTCAAAACTCGAGGAAATCAAAGCGTCAAACAAGAAGTTGACCGACCCCCGCATTTTCAAGTCCCGGGCTGAAGCTGAAGCAATCGTCAAGACTTTACCGGTGATTGTTTACCTCTCCTATGGCGTCCACGGTAACGAGGCCTCGTCACCGGAAGCCGCCATGCTCACTGCCTATCAATTGTCCTCCGGCTTGGACAAGCGAACGCTCGACATCCTCAAAGACGCCATCGTCATTATTGACCCTGATGTCAATCCGGACGGTCGAGAACGGTATGTGCAGTGGTTTAATTCGACTTTTGGGACGCATCCCAACACCTATCCGTTCGCCATCGAACACAGCGAACCGTGGCCGGGAGGCCGGACAAATCACTACTACTTCGACCTCAACCGTGATTGGTCGTGGCAGACGCAGAAAGAGACTCGTGCGCGTGTGCTGTTCTACAGGGAGTGGATGCCGCACGTTCACGTCGATTATCATGAGATGGGCTATGGCAGCACGTACTTCTTCTTCCCTGCCGCGGTCCCTTTTCACGAGTCGCTCCCCCCCGAGGTCAAGAAATGGGGAGAAATCTTCGGGAGAGGGAACGCCGAGGCGTTCGATCGGCTTGGTCTGGCGTACTTCGTCGGCGAACAGTTTGATATGTTCTATCCAGGCTACGGTGACTCTTGGCCAACGTTCAATGGTGCCATTGGAATGACGTACGAACAGGCAGGAGGATCAAGAGGCGGAATCGCTGTGAAGAAGCCCGACGGGAAAATCCTCACATTGCGTGATCGTGCGCGAAACCACTTCATCACAAGTATCGCCACACTCGAAACGAGCGTGAAGAACCGGCGGGAGCGTCTGGAGGACTTCTACAAGTTCTGGGAAAGCGCGATGACACGGGTTGATCGGGCCAAGGGATATCTCATCCTCCAAGGCAACGACCCTTCACGCGCAGCGCTCTTCGTGGCGACGCTCCTGCGGCAGGGGATCGAGCTGTTTCAGCTGCATGAGCCACTCCAACTTCAGGCGCAGAAGTTCTTCTCGAGCCGAGTAACAAAGGAGACATTTCCGAACGGGACATACTTCGTTCCACTGCAGCAACCGCAAGGACGATTGGTCAAGGCGCTTCTGGAGCCAACCACGGTCGCGAAGGATACGTTTTTCTACGATGTGTCAGCCTGGTCGTTGCCTTTGGCCACCGGATTGACCGCTTACTCGACAGATTCACCTTTGCCCACCAACGCGAGGAAGGTGACTGAAGCGCCTGAAGTTACGGGAGCGATCATCGGCGAGAACCCTGCCTATGCGTATTTGATACCCTGGGAGAGAAACTCAGCCGTCAAACTCGTCTGGCAGTTGCTTGAGAGAGGATACGCCCTCTCGGTCGCCAGGAGGTCGTTTCAGACTGCGGGACGGAGCTTCAGTCCCGGCACGGTCATCGTCTTCTCCGGTGAGAATCGGGATTCCCTCCATGCGGAGATCGGTCGGCTCGCCGTTGCGTGCGGCGTGGATGTCTACGCTGTCCGGTCAGGTCTGACCGAGAAAGGTGTCAGCCTCGGCTCGGGCTACGTCGCCCCAATGAAGAAGTCGGAACTCGCGGTCATAGCAGGTTCACCGGTGAGCTCAACCGACTACGGTGAGCTCTGGTATTTGTTCGAGCAAGAGATGCAGATCCCGTTCACGGGAATCAGGGCAACCGAACTGGGCGAGGTGGACCTTTCGAGATTCGATGTTCTCATCATCCCTGACGGTTTCAACTTCCCGTCCGTCATCGATAGCACGAAGGTAGACAAATTGAAACGATGGGTGCAGGGCGGCGGCGTCTTGATCGGGATCGAAGGGGGCGCTCAGTTTCTCACCAAGAGCAAGTCGGGCATTACTGCGGCAATCTTGAAGTCAGAGAAAAAGGAGGATGAGAAAACCAAGGAGGAAAAGGAGCGAGAAAAGGCACAGAAGGAAATCACGAAGCATCAGACTCTCTTCGAGAAGGAAGAGCGTGATCGGCTCGAACGAATTCCCGGCAGCGTGTTCAAGGTTCTTGTCGACACAACGCACCCCATCGGGTACGGATATCCGAGCGAAATCTACGTTTTCAAATCCGATGCGGGACCGTATGAACTGACCGAATCGGGCCACAATGTTGCCCGGTTTGCGAAGGACACTGTGCAGATCAGCGGCTATGCCTCACATGAAAAAGGCCTGAAAGTCGCTGATGCCGCGTACATCATGGAATTCAGAATTGGGCAGGGCCGGGCGGTGCTATTCAGCGAGAACGTGACCTTTCGGAGGTTTTGGACAGGCCTCCAGAAGCTGCTGTTGAACTCCGTTCTCTTCCTTCCTCAACCTCATTGAGCAACTCACGCGAATGGAGTAACCGTCTATAATTCCGTTGACTTAGAAGCTTTTTTTGGCTATCTTTTTGGCCCAACGGTTTTGTGCGTTGGGCTTTGTTTTTTTGTGTCTAACGCTTGGATGCTGCTCATTGGCGTGCAGTCCCGACAGGGTCGGGATAAGCCATCCCGTCAGCAGAGCTGACGGGACATTCCCAGGTTCGTAGTAATTGTCATTGGGGTGTAGTCCCGACAGGGTCGGGATAAGCCATCCCGTCAGCGGAGCTGACGGGACATTCCCAGGTTCGTAGTAATTGTCATTGGGGTGTAGTCCCGACAGGGTCGGGATAAGGCATCCCGTCAGCGGAGCTGACGGGACATTCCCAGGTTCGTAGTA
>Ga0315291_10000629_pt1 | contig 46738 bp, 52 predicted proteins | sample YL17G12_20_MG_FD_203070 | JGI IMG/M metagenome (GOLD analysis project Ga0315291, IMG submission 203070) | Sediment microbial communities from Yellowstone Lake, YNP, Wyoming, USA - YL17G12_20 | ecosystem: Environmental > Aquatic > Freshwater > Lake > Sediment | place: USA: Wyoming | collected...
CCATGACGCCCCCATACTCAGCGCTTTGGTCCGCATTTCGTGGGTGCCTTGGACAGGACGCTGTTCCGATCAACCGGCTTGCGTGCTTTGGCTACGGACTAGTAGACGAACACGTTAACGCGGTAATCGAAGGTGCGCTGGCGCGGACTGACTTCACATTGTTAGTCTTTACCAAGGAACTGACTGACGGCGCATGGGCGAGATGGAGCTCTAGGAAAAATGTAGTTGTCGTTACTGAAACCCGCTGTGCAATAAAAAGCGAAATTGGGCCGGGTCATTCCGACCTATGGAGCTTCGCGCGACTATCTAAAGAGGTGTGAATTATGTCCACGACAAGCCCAACAGTAATCGGATATCTCGTTGATGTTCAGGGAAGCCTTCTGACCGCCACACTGGTCGAGGACGAGCAAGGACACGTGCCAACCGTTACCATCGGCGACGAGGACATTCTGGTCGGACAAATAGGCTCGTACGTCGCGGTGCGTCAGAATGACATTCACATCATCGCCATCGTGACACGGATGACCGAGCAGGAAGCACTGGCGGCCCCAACGATTGAGACACCCGGCGACGACACCGCGCGCCTGCCTTTCGCGAAGCGTATTGCGCGGCTCACACCAATCGGGTCCATTGATTCCCAAGGGCAGTTTGATCGCGGGGTCGGTCAATACCCCACAACAGGCGCTGAGGTCCACGCGATCGGGGCCGCCGATATTGCCAAGATGTTCGATCGGTTCCTTTCCAAGGGCTTTTCGGTCGGGAAGGTGACGACACATCCGTCCCTCAAGGTCTGTCTAGACCCCTCCAACCTTTTCGGTAGGCACTTTGCAGTCTTGGGGCAGACAGGATCGGGTAAGTCGTGGACAATCGCTTCGCTCGTGCAGAAGACCGTGGAGGTGATGCCCAAGGCTCATATCATCATTCTCGACTTGCATGGCGAGTATTGTTGGAAAAGGGAGGATGGCAACCGCCACTATGCGTTCGCTGACACCATCGTCCGCCACGTGGACGCGAGGGATTTGGAGATTCCGTACTGGCTGATGACTTACGCGGAACTCTGCGATCTCCTCGTCGAGCGGGGCGAAAGGGAAGCAACGAACCAGACCGCGTTCTTTCGTGACTGCTTGCTGGAGGGGCGAGAGGCCGAGAACAAGAGCGCAAATCCGCCGCTCGGGCTTGCGAGAGTGACCGTTGATACACCCATCTACTTCTCTCTTGACGAAGTGTTGACGAAGGTCCGCGCAAAGAACGTCGAACGCGTCGGAAGCAGGCAAGGACCAATGTTCGGAGACTTTGATCGCTTCCTTATGCGGCTGGAAAGTAAACTCAACGATCTTCGGTATGACTTTCTGCTCAAGCCGAGGATGCGCAAGACGTCGGCATCGTTATCGGCGCTGCTCCGGGACTTTGTCGGGTTAGGCGAGCCGAAGAAGGCCGTCACGGTCATCGACTTGAGCTCAGTTCCGTTTGATGTACGCCCAACGGTCGCTGCGCAGATTGGTCGCTTGGCGTTCGAGTTCAATTACTGGAACCCGAAGTACAGAGAGTTTCCTATCCTCCTCGTTTGCGAGGAGGCCCATGCCTTCATTCCGCGTGCCATTGAGAGCCAGTTTGCGGGCTCTCGGAAGTCGATGGAGCGAATCGCCAAGGAAGGTCGCAAGTACGGAGTTGGCCTTGCCGTCGTCAGCCAGCGTCCGCACGAAGTGTCCGAGACGGTGCTTGCACAGTGCGGCACGTTCGTCTGCCTCCGAATCACAAATCCGGACGATCAGGGCTATGTTCGCAGTCTCGTGCCGGAGAGCGAAGGGGATTTGGTAAGCGTGCTCGCTGGCCTTGGCCGCGGGGAAGCGTTGGTGCTAGGCGAGGCGGTGCCTCTGCCCACGCGCTTGCAGTTCGATAAGCCGAACCCGACGCCAAATAGTGACGATGTCGATTTCTACAAGGAATGGAGAGAAGGACCAGATGACTTGGATGTTGACGCCATCGTCAAACACTGGCGCAGTCAGGAGCGGTGATTGGTCTTGGTAATACCGCAACAACACAGTGCTCCTCAGAACCAGAATGGATGCCTTAATCAGATCGGCTGCGATATGCGCCTAACAATGGGTTGCAGCGGACGGGCTGTGCCCGCCGCTGAACCCGAGCGTTAGGCAGCAAGGAATCAACTCCACCTTTTCTCAAGGAGGTCCAAATGGCAGAACAATACATTGAGTGTCCACATTGTGGAAAAAGCATCGAAGTTTCAAAACTGCTTGCAGAACAGATTGCCCGGGATCTCCGAAAGGATTTTGACGCAAAGTCCGCGCAACTACAAAAGGAAGCGGACAAACGATTATAGAGAGACGCTTGAGAAAGAAACGTTGCGCATTCAGCAGCAGGCTAAAAAATCCGCAGAACAAAAGCACTCAGCGGAGATTGTCGCTTTAGAAGCAAGACTGCGAGAAAAGGAGAAGCAGGCAATAGACTTCCAAAAAGATGCCGATAAACGATTGCGGGAGGCCGTCGAAAAAGAGAAGCTACGCATTGAGCAACAGGCTAAAAAATTCGTCGAGCAAAAGCACTCAGCAAAGATCGTTGCTCTAGAAACGAAACTCCGTGAGACGGAAAAACAGGCAATCGAGTTTCAAAACCAACGTGCAGGCCTCAAGAAACAGCAGAACGAATTAGTCGCCCGACAAAAACGACTGGATTCCGAAATAAAGAAAGCAGAGCAGGCTGCCACCGATAGAGTCGAGGATGAATTTCGCTCTCGCGAACTTGAACTTGAAAAGAAGCTTAGGGATGCCAGAAAGCAAGCCTTTGAACTCAAGCGCAAGCTCGATCAAAGTTCGCAACAAACTCAAGGTGAAGTTGCTGAACTTGAGTTGGAGAATCTTCTAAGAAAGGCTTTTCCTTCCGATCATGTCGAGCCCATCGCTAAAGGCAAGACCGGCGCCGACATACTGCAAACTGTTTATTCCTCAGATGGCAACGTTTGTGGCACAATTATTTGGGAATCGAAGAATTCAAGCCCCTGGAAAAAGGCTTGGCTTCCTAAACTGCGCAGCGATCAACGGCGCGCGAAGGCACAAGTCGCCGTTTTGGCTTCAATTGTTTTGCCGAAAGATGTACAGCACTTTGCCAACATGGAAGGTGTTTGGGTTTGTGAATTCTCTGTTGCACTAAGCTTAGCAACCGCATTGAGAATCAATTTAATCCAACTCGCGTTGGCAAGTCAGTCAAAGTCTGCACGCGGAAAAATGGAGTTATTGTTTCAGTATGTTTCGGGCACTGAATTCAAACATCGAGTCGAGGCAATCGTGGAGGCATTCACATCAATGAAAGAGGATCTTTCAAGAGAGCGCCAGTCGATGGAAAAACATTGGGCGACTCGTCAAAAACAGCTGGATATATTTGTCGAGAACGTTGCCGGACTTTATGGAGACATGCAGGCGATCGCAGGGCAAGCATTACCAAAGATTCGGAGGTTGGAGCTCCCACAATCAACTTCCTGACGATGGGCTTAGAGCGATAAATACACGCGATCTCAAACCTGCTGCCTAACCAATCGCTTCCCGCTAAAAAACAGCGGGGCCCCGACAGAATAGGTCAGCGTAAACAGCCAAGTTGATGGAAAGTAGGTCAACGAATTCGCCGCGCGACGCGCTACGAACTTGAGGAAACGAACATAAACGTTCGCGCAATGAACTACAGTCAACAGACGGCTCGCCGCCGCAGCTTACCTTCGATCCGTTACCGGGCGTTGCCGAGTTACTATCAATGAACATCTTTGATAACAACGTTAGTCTTTACTTCTTCAGTGCTGTTCTTCAAGCGAACACTGCCTTGATAGCGTTTGCCGCCGTATTTGCTGTCTTTCGGTTTCAATTACTCGTACAGAGCCTCCAGAACAAAGATTCGGAAATTATCCAACTAGTTGACAAATACCTTGCTCGTAAGCCAATGGAGACTCCGGAAGAACTGCGATCACATTACGCACATATTCAAACTCTAGAAGATGCCATTAACGCACTTGTTGCAGACCCTGGCTACCAACCATCATATCGTTCTTGGATTGTATCTCTTGCAAAGAACCAACCACTTGCAAGCCTCTTCCTCGAAAGAAGACAATTGGTTGACAAACAGGCGAATCTTAAAAAGCGATTCAAATGGCCGATGCTTTCTATCTTGTTTGTTATTTTACTTGCACTTTGTGTTTTGCGGTTTTCGAATTATGTGCACACGGCGATGTCGGACTTGGAATTTGTTCCAATTATCTTCACGGCCTCGTTGAACATTTGGGCACTCATACTGAATACTAAATTTGTTTTTACTAATATTAAAAATTGAGGGAGACAATGCCAGCTAACCAGCGGCTCCCCGCTAAAGAACAGCGGGGTTTCGTCCCGCCGGAATATGGCGGGATGCTGAGGAGCGCACAACAATACGCTCAACCCCGCTAAAAAGCAGCGGGATTTCGCGGAGAATCGCTCAACAAGCTGACCCCGCTTAAAAGCGTAGCGGGGCAGGCGGAATGAACGTCCCGTGAAAAGCACGGGGCAAATTAGCAATTCGCCGACATAGTCAGTCTGCGAATTCAATCACGCAATACTTATGTTCGAGGAGGAAATCATGAAGAAACGCACAGGAATGTTCTGTTTGCTTCTGGTGGTATTGTTGGTGGGCGTGGCAGCGGCGCAGTCGCAGCCCGCGCCGATTACAGCGATCAAGGCCGGTCGGCTCATTGACCCGGAAACCGGGACGGCGGCCACCAACCAGGTGATCCTCATCGAGGGCGAGAAAATCAAGGCGGTCGGTCCGAATCTCGCCATCCCCGCCGGTGCGGTGGTCATTGATCTGTCGAAGCTCACGGTGCTGCCCGGTCTCGTTGATGCGCACACGCACATGGCGATAACTTACAAAGAGCAGCCGGAGAACAATTACTACTATCTCACCTACATTATGGAGTCGACCCCATTGCGCGCCATCCAGGCCGCGTCTAACGGCATTCAGCTTCTCAACTCGGGCTTCACCGTCGTTCGTGACGTGGGCAATAACGCGCTCTACGCCGATGCGGCACTGCGGCAGGCAATCGAGCAAGGCTGGCTGCCGGGCCCCACCGTGATCCCGTCAGGACCGATGATCGGCAGCACGGGCGGGCAGTTCTGGCCTACGCCGGAGATGTACAAGTATCACAACATCATGTTCCCTGAGTACATTGACGCGAACAGCCCGGACGAAATAGTCCGCGCAATCCGTGAGAACATGCTGTTCGGCGCGAAGACGATCAAGCTGTGCATTGACTGCAAGCCGTGGGGCTATTCGGTTGAAGACATCAAGCTGGCCATCAGCGAGGCCGCGAAGGGCGGTTGCAAGGTCGAGGGGCATGTGCAGACCACCGATGGAGCGCAGCGCGCCATCGATGCGGGGATCCACATGATTGCGCACGGAAACGCGCTGACGCCGGAACAGCACCAGCAGATGGCCGTAAAAGGAATCTTTCTGAACGGAACCGATACGCCTTTTATGCCTTACCGGGGGAACGAACAGGCGTTCAAACGGACGGTCGCGAATCTGCGCGACGCTTGGGAGAAGAAGGTGCCGCTGACTTTCTCGACCGACCTCGACTACTGGAATGAGCGGATGAAGAACGAGAAGACCGGCGAGTGGTTGACTCGCGGCGACCTGACAATCGCCTTCCTCGAAACTTGGAAGGCGGCCGACATCCCCCAGGCCGACATACTCCGCGCGATGACGATCAACGGCTACAAGTCCGCCGACATCATCAAGGAGCGCGGTCCGATCAAGCCGGGCTTCTACGCCGATCTGATCGCGGTGGCGGGCGACCCGCTCACCGATATCGACGCGTTGCGCAACGTGCAGTTTGTGATGAAGAACGGGATGGTGTTCAAAAAGGACGGCGTGATGACGCCGGAGAAGTTTTTCCACCCCGGCCCGGTCAGGATGCCAAGCGGGAGGTGGACTCGATAGTCCGGCGTTCTCAGCAATGACGTGTGGTGTCCGCCCAAGCCGGCAGGGCGCCTCGCGCCTGGCGGTTTCCTGTGACTCGACTCAGGGACATGCACCTTGGTCTGCCTGTGGGTGAGGCGCATGGAAAGTTCTGTGCCGGAGAACCTCATCATTACCGACCGCGAAGAGGTGCTCGCACTCGATGACCGCCCCGTAAAAAGCACGGGGTAAATGGGTACGTTAAGCATGGCGTGCAGAGGTCTTGTGCAAATGATAAAGCAATCTACGGGGAACTCGTTTCGTTCAGTGCATTTTGAAAGTTCACGTTGTCGCAGCTTGGCTCCGGTCCGTTAGCCAGATAGCTAAGGTTAGAACTTCTCGGAAATGCGGTAACACCTGTCTTGTCGTGCTGGAGATCATTCATCAGCAAGCCATTCATGAAGATCGTGTTCGTTATCTCGTCCAGAAAGGAGATTATTTATGAGTTGGCACGAAGCTTTCAATCAATCGGGGTTCTCGAAATTCATCAACAGTCCGGCGGGCCGCATCTTTCGTTTGGTCGCCGGCACAGGGTTTCTCGTCCTCGGCTATGTGTATCGGGACCATGCGCTCGGTGTGCTGTCCATGGTGTGGGGTGTTCTCCCGTTGAGCGCCGGGGCGTTTGACATTTGCTACATCAGCGCTTTGCTGGGTGGTCCGCTATCTGGCGCAAAGATTCGCGATAAGCACAAGACTGGCTAATGCCCAGGTAGCGCCGCCTAACCGGTCGCTCCCCGCTATAGAACAGCGGGGTTTCGCACAATACGCTCAACAAGCTGCCGGAATGAGCGCTAGTACATTTTGCTTGGCTTGCATAGGTGCAGTGAATATTTGTAAGCCAGAGGCTTACCAGCCCGCTACGCCCCGAATCCTTCGGGGCAAGCGTTCTGGCGGGTGAGCCTCCGGCTCAAAAGATATCAGTTCCGCAGCTTCCTGTCCGCCATGATTCATCTCTTGGCGGAACTTGTCCCCCATCCGTTTGGCTGCTGCGTGTAGAACAATCAAAAAACCTGCTCGTTTGATAAGGAGGACTGCAATGAAATTCAAGACTCTCATGGTAATCAAGGCGGTTGTATGCCTCGGTTTTGGGCCCCTTCTGCTTTTTGTGCCTGGTCCATTGCTGACCTTACTGGGTAGCTCGTTTGGTCCAGGAGCTGCTATCACTGCAAGGGAGTACGGAGCAGCTCTCCTGGGCAATCTCATGCTTACTTGGTTCGCCAGAAACGCGGAGATATCGGTAGCGCGGCGGGCAATCGTCCTGGACCTGTTCGTCTATGATGCCATTGCGTTTGTTGCTGTGCTGCTGATTCAGCTTTCTGGTGGTTTGAATCTGCTCGGGTGGGGCATTGTTGCCATCTACCTCTTCTTCACGCTCGGTTTTGGGTATTTCTTACTGCCGCAGAAGAAAGTTGCATGACATCCAGCATATCCCTGATGTCATAGTGTCAGCTTTCTTGCTAGCGCAGCCGAACAATGCATGCAGGCGACCGCTGCTACGCAGCGCGGGAACGCGGCGCTAATTTTAGCATTTCAGTCGGAGCAAGGCCGCGTCAGGGACAGCACCGCAGCAGCGCCTGATGCCCACGTTAGGCCGTGTGATGCCAACTGCAGGTGAGACAGTGCCGTGAGAAACTCGCTTCTCCTCTTCATTCCGCTACTCGCGTTTGGCTGCGAGGATCTAAGTACGGATCAGCCGCCCACCGAAAGTTGGGCAATCTATCGTCTTCGAGATGGCAGTATTACCGCTTATGATGCATCACGCCAACCTCTAGGCACCCTTGTTCTTGCCGACGAACCGTTCATGACAGTAGCGGATATCAGCGCTTACCACTGGTCATCTCACACCTTTGTGCCATCACCGCGGATCGACAATCAACTCACCGCAACGCGAGATTCGTACGGAAGCTTGTCCGGTATACCTTTTGTCGTCAAGGTCGGTAATGATCGAATCTACCTGGGAGCATTTTGGTACGCGTATTCATCCTTAGCCCCTACGTTTCCTCACATCGATCTCATCTCGAACCCGAATCAGATTCAGGCGTCTTGGATGTTGGGGGACACGGACGTGCGATATGACATGAGGATACACAATGCTCTGAAGCTGGCGGGAGTGCTCATTGAGTGAACCTACGGTGGCCGAGCGAGTGGGCCATTGAGACTGACGGACAACATACGTTCACAGGCTACGACGCTCGGGAGAGGACATATGCACACGTTATCTTGTGTAATAGCTTGGATCGCCGCGACGATCCTTGTCCAACAACCGAGGAATGAATCGCAGGAGTCTGCCCATACAAAGGAGCTTTTTCGACTCGAGAATGTGTGGAACGAGGCTCACGTACGCGGTGATGCCAATGCCCTGGACAGTCTTTGGGCGGATGATTTCGTTGCTACTGTACCGAACATGACTCCCATGACCAAGGCGGAGACCATCGGAATATGGCGGTCCGGGCGAATGAAATTCCTGCGTTATGAAACCTCGGATCTTCGTGTGCGCTTGTACGGCGATGCTGCCGTCGTAACGGGTCGAGTCCACCGGATACGCAATCTCGGCGGTCGAGACGTTGACGACCATTGGCGATTCACGAAGGTGTACGTCCATCGCGCAGGCAGGTGGCAGGTTGTCGCCTGGCACGCTTCTACAGCCGGCGACTAGGAGCGCTTCCAAAAAGCAATCTTGAGTTATCCTAAGATGTATGGTTGGCACTTTCTTTCAAAAGAAAGTGCCACAAAGAAACTTCTCCCGAAATCGAACGCACGATGATGCGGCTACCCGCAAGCCGAAATTTCGTCCCGTCGAGCGATCTGCATCTCCAACGGATTGTCCATCCGGGCCGAAATTTGAACCCACGGTTGGAACACCTCCCCGCTTGCCACGATTTCGGGACTGAGATGTCATTCTCTCCGCAGGTCGAAATCGTCCGGCAGGTGTGTCGGACGGCCTCCTCCCGTGGGTTCCATTTCACCCCCACCTATGACTCGACTTGGAGGTTGGACCTCTCTTGACGGGGGTGAAATGACGGCCCGTGGGTCGGAAGGTTCATCAGTGGGAGTTACGATTTCGACAAAGTTTTCCCGCCACCATAACAACAACCCTAACAAGGCGGGATCCCGTACAGCGGGACTTTCTGCCGCTTTCTTTCCAAAAGAAAGCGGCACATTGATTTCAAAAACCGACGAGTCAACGAGCGACAGAAGCTTCAGGTCAACAGATCGCTAGCGGATAGAGATCGCGTTCAAAACGCAAAAAAGTTAACTTGAAACGGTAGCAGCAATCTCCGCGGGACTGCGGCAGCGTGAAGGAATTTTCAGGCCACCGCTTCATCCTGCTCTCCGTTGAGCACAATTTTAGGAACACTCCGGTACTCTTGACGGGTTTCCCATTCCTGTACAAGAGCGGTATCGAGCTGATTGCTCATGGGACCTTTGCGAGATCGTGGAGCTCATCGCCTCTTCCGTTCGGAAGAACGACAAATGGATGGTATTCTGAAGCTGGATTGGGGTTGAGCAGGTTCTTTGGTCTCTTCCGCCTGGACTACACGTACCGATTTTCCGATCCGCACAATTCATTCGTCTCGCTCGGAGTTGGGCAGCTTCTCTGAACCTGCTTGATTTTCCCCTCGTTCTTCGGTATGTTGACGAAGCTTCGCGAAAGAAGCTCCTGACACTCCTACGTAACCTCTAGCGACCACGTGATCCTCAGTCTTACGATTTCTCTTCTGCTCGTTGTATTTCCCCTTCGATCCCAGCCAAAGATAGAGGTCATCCTGCTGGGGACAGGTTATCCCCGTCCGGACTCGATGCGTGCAGGCCCTTCGACAGCTATCGTCGTCAACGAAAGGGTCTTTGTTGTTGACGTCGGAAGAGGTGTCACGCAACGGTTTGTTGGCGCTCATCTGCCGTTTCGCAGCATCGAGGCCGTGCTCCTGACACACCTGCACTCCGATCACACTTCTGGTCTGCCGGATCTCTTCAACACGAGTTGGATTTTCGGGCGCTACAAACCTCTCCAACTGTACGGGCCAGCCGGGACACAGCAGCTTGCCGATGCGCTGCTGAAGTTCTTCGAATACGATATTCACGTCCGCAGAGACCTCACCGAGAAGCATCCTGGCGGAGGGGCGACGATCAACGTCCATATCGTTACGGAAGGAATCGTGTACCAGGACGAGGAGGTGAAAATCACGGCCTTTCTCGTCGATCACGAGCCCGTCGAGCCCGCCTATGGGTATCGGTTTGATGCATACGGAAAGAGCGTTGTGATCTCTGGAGATACCCGGCCGACCCCCAACCTCGTCAAACACGCGAAAGGTGTCGACATCCTCGTTCACGAAGCGTATCTGCCCGAGCATTTCGATAAAGCTGACTCGCCGGAGGTGGCGGCAAGGCTCAAGCACTATCACACAAGTGCAGATGAGGTTGGCCAAGTCGCGAGGGACGCTGGGGTGAAGTTGCTGGTACTCACGCACCTCATTCCCGCCGATGCAGAACAGACGTTTCTCGACCGAGTAGGAAAGTACTACAAAGGGAAAACCATCGTTGGCAACGATCTGATGCGATTCTAGAGAGTCAGTCGAAAAGCCTTGCCACAAAGTCGCGAAGACACCAAGGCGTGTGAGAACTTTACTTTTTCTCTTCTTTTTCTTTGTGCCTTAGTGTCTTTGTGGCCAATAGTGGGTTTTCGTCCGCGCTTCTAGAGCCGTATCAAACAAGAAAGGTTGTGTTTGTGATTGGATTTTTCAGACCTCCCCTTTTGTCCCCTCCTTGTCAAGGAGGGGAAATTGCGTCGTGCATTTCGGAGTAGCGTGAGATCGTTGTCCCCCTGTGGTCAAGGCGCGCGCGTCCCCTTTCTTGCCACGCAGGAGGTTGCAGCAGCACCAAAACACAAAGAAAAACTCTTTGATTTTATTCCTTTTTAAGAGACTTTGTGACTTCCCCGCCCGCCTGCGTCGTTCGGGCGGGGTGTCTTGCCTGCCCGCCCCCGAAGAACTAAGATGGCAGGCGGGGTGGCACCACTTCTCAACTGGATTCCTCGGAAGATTCCCCAGGGCGCATCATCGACAATGAACCTACAGACCAACAAACCGCCTTCCGTTCTGATCATCGGCTGGGCTTCCGTCCTTGCTTCGGGGCTTATGGTGCTTGTGAACCTCGTCAGCCTGGTCAGCTACAACACGTTTGACACCATGAATCTCAACATTCCCGGGCTGTCGCAATACATACCCGAATCAATGAAGAAAGTCATGGTGTTGTATGGATACAGCCGCATCTGGACCGCGTACGGAATAGTATACTTTCTCTTCGTCTGTGTTGCCGGCGTTCAGTTCCTGAGACTACGAGCCTGGGGCCGCACGGCTCTGGAGATCGCCTGCTGGGTAGGTTTTCTCAATGCCGTGGTTGACACGATGTTGAGCTATATGATTTGGCAGAATATGCAGGAAACGCTCTCCTTGTTGATGAGAGGAATCGGTGGTGGCAGGTACTCGTATTTGCACCCCCTTGGCTTCATAACGATCATTGCGGGATTCGTCCTCTGGGTAGTGCCGTGCGGAGGAATGATCGTGTTTCTGCGCAGGCCGAAGGTGAGAGAGACGGTGAGCCTGCGATAATCTCAGTCAGACAAGTGCTGCGGGTGAAAATGAACAAAGCGACGAAGGCTAACGAGCGGGTACTGTATCATTTGCGACGCCTTGGCGCCGACACTTCGAAACCTCGAGAGGTGGAATTCTTTATCTACATCCCGACCGAGGAGGGCGCCTATAGGGTCGCGGCAGAAATCCAAAAAGAAGGATTCGATGTCCACGTCGAGCTGAGCTCGAGAGGAGACCGATGGCTCTGCTTCGCAACAAAGACGCTTGTTCCCTTGCTTGACGAGTTAAATCAGATAAGCGAACATTTCACGAACCTGGCTGAATCGTACGGGGGGAAATATGATGGATGGGGGACGGGCATCGAACGATGACGACGTGAGCCGGAACAAAAAGAAAACACAGAGGTAAATAGAGAATGAACTCAACCCATCATGAAGTCGAACACACGGAGAATCGTGCTTATGTTCTTCGATTTATCAACCTGATCTGTTGCGTTACAGTCTTCTCCGGCATCGTCGTCGCCTGGACAGATGATTGTTGCACACGTTCATGATGGCAGGTCTGTGACTTTACTTTTCAATGGAGGATCTCTGATGCGAATCGTTCTGCGTCTTTTGCTTATCGCCTGCACGGCGCTCCTCGTGACCTGCACCAGGGCGCCGGAGTATGATGTCATCATCCGAAACGGGACAGTCTATGATGGCAGCGGGAAGGCTCCCGTAGTGGCCGACGTTGCGCTCAAAGGCGATCGGATAGCTGCCGTCGGGAAGTGGGAGGGGGTTCGGGGAAAAGTGGAAATCGACGCAACGGGCCTCGCTGTTGCTCCCGGCTTCATCAATATGCTCAGCTGGGCCACTGAATCGCTCATCGAAGACGGTCGATCACAGAGCGACATTAGGCAAGGCGTGACGCTGGAGGTCTTTGGCGAAGGATGGTCAATGGGACCGTTGAACGACGCGATGAAGAAGGAGACCGAGGAGCAACAGGGTGATATCCGATACCGTGTGGAATGGACGACGCTGGGGGACTACCTTGACTATTTGGTGAAGCGGGGAATCTCCACAAATATTGCCTCCTTTGTCGGAGCGACAACTGTGCGGATCTATGTCGTTGGCTACCAAGACCGTGCACCCAATCCGCAGGAACTGGAGACCATGCGAGGATTAGTTAGCCATGCGATGGAAGAGGGAGCGCTTGGAGTAGGTTCTTCTCTTATCTACGCGCCTGCGTTCTACGCGAAAACGAATGAGCTTATAGAACTCTGCAAAGTAGCGTCTGCCTACGGCGGAACGTACATCTCGCACATTCGAAGTGAAGGCAACCGACTGCTCCAAGCCATCGAAGAGTTCATCACGATCGCCCGGGAAGCAAACATCCCGTCAGAAATCTATCATTTGAAAGCAAGCGGAGCATCAAATTGGCGAAAAATGGATCAAGTGATTCAGAATGTCGAGAAAGCTCAGGCGGCAGGCCTGAAGATTACTGCAGATATGTACACCTACATTGCTGGCGCAACGGGTCTCGACGCAACAATGCCACCTTGGGTACAAGAAGGTGGGCTTAAGGAATGGATCAAGCGACTGAAAGATCCTTCAATTCGCATGCGTGTGAAACAGGAGATGATGACTCCAACGAATCAATGGGAGAATAATCTCCTTGCCGCCGGCTCTCCAAAAAACGTCTTGCTCGTTGGTTTCAAACAGGACAGTCTTAAATATTTGACGGGCAAGACTCTGGCGGGAGTCGCGGCAATCCGCCGCAAGTCGCCGCAGGAGACGGCAATGGACCTTGTCATCGATGATGATAGCCGGGTTGGTACCATCTACTTCTTGATGTCTGAAGAGAACGTGAAAAAGCAGATAGCCTTGCCGTGGGTCAGCTTCTGTTCCGACGCCGAATCGATGGCTCCTGAACGTGCATTCTTAAAGTCCAATCCCCATCCTCGCGCGTACGGGACTTTTGCAAGGTTGCTGGGGAAGTACGTCCGAGAGGATAAGGTGATTCGACTTGAGGAGGCAGTTCGTCGGCTTACCTCTCTCCCTGCGCAGAACCTTAAGATCAAGGAACGAGGGGCGCTTCTTCCCGGATACTATGCCGACGTCGTCGTTTTTAATCCCACAACAATTGCTGATCATGCGACGTTCGACAAGCCCCACCAGTACGCCACGGGAATGATCCACGTCTTTGTCAATGGGACACAGGTCTTGAAGAATGGAGAACACACGGGGGCGAAGCCCGGTGTTGTGGTAAGAGGACCCGGGTGGAAGAGGCAATGAGGTAAATGATGTCCGTCGGCACGCTCGTTCTGATTTCGATATTGATCTGTATCGTTGCTGCGCTGTACTCGTCTGTCGGGCACGGCGGTGCCTCGGGATATCTCGCCGTCTTGTCCTTCTTTGCCTTCGCGCCGGCCACGATGTCATCGACTGCACTCGTGCTCAATATCCTCGTTGCAGGGGTTGCACTTCACTCCTATGCGCGGGCGGGTCACCTGTCGCTCAAGCTCTCATGGCCGTTCATCCTTCTCTCCGTACCCGCAGCATTCGTCGGAGGTGTTCTCCCCGTATCCGATCGAACGTATTTTCTCATCCTGGGCGGTGTTCTTCTTATTGCAGCTGTGCGCCTCGTGATGAATACATTGCAGCCACAGGTCGAGACCGGGCAAAAACGTGTCAGCCTGGCAGTTTCTCTCCCGATTGGTGCGGGCATTGGCCTCCTTTCCGGCGTCGTTGGAGTGGGGGGTGGGATTTTTCTTAGCCCCATCATGATCTTGATGCGATGGGCTGATGCCAAGCGGGCATCGGCGACGTCGGCGTTGTTCATCGTCGTAAATTCGCTCGCTGGGCTGGGCGGAAGATTTGCGAAAGGGGGAGTACAGGCCGAGGATGTTCTTCCACTGATCCTCGCGGCCTTTGTCGGTGGATTGGTTGGCTCGTACTACGGTGCGAACAAATTCTCCGGCTTGATGCTGCGGAGGGTGCTGTCCGTCGTTTTGGTCGTGGCTGCAGTCAAGATGGTAATCACGTCGTGGTAATCCACTGACCGACGCATGCCAACTCCGGATACACTTCATTCCTGAAAAATGACTATATTTTGTTCCGTTCGGTCGGCAGGATAGACTCAAGGGCTGCGATGCTGATAATTGGAACCGGTCACGTTGCTGCCATCATTCTCTTGACCACAAAACTGATCTAGGGAGGGTATGGCCATGCTAGGCATTGTAATCGCAACCATCGTTGTCTTCATTTTCGCGCTAGGGATTCGGATTGTTAGGCCAACGCACCGCGGGTTGATCGAGCGGATGGGAAAATACAACCGGTTCGCCGAACCGGGATTCCAATGGATTATTCCGGCGATCGAACAGCTGTATAAGGTTGAGATTACGGAGCAGATGGTGGATGCGGAGCCGCAGGAGATCATCACGAACGACAATCTGAACGCCAGGGTCGATGCACAGATCTACTTCAAGGTTCGCAGTGATGAAGAGAATGTGAAGGCCTCCCAGTACAATGTCTCGAGCTACCGATATCAGATTGTCAACCTTGCCAGGACAACCTTGAGGAACATCATCGGTACGCTGACGCTGAAATCCGCAAACAGCGAGCGAGGGCGAATCAATTCTGACCTGCAGAAAACGCTGCGGGAGGAGACCGGAAAATGGGGACTGGAGATCGTTCGGGCTGAGCTCAAGGAGATCGATCCGCCTAAAGATGTGCAAGAGACGATGAACAAGATTGTCAAAGCAGAGAACGAAAAGGTCGCGGCGATTGATTTTGCGACCGCGGCGGAGACCACTGCTGACGGCCAAAAACGCGCGGAAATCAAGAAGGCGGAAGGAGTCAAGGCCGCTCGTATCCTTGAAGCAGAAGGCGAAGCGGAAGCAATCCGGCTCGTGAACGAGGCAGCTGAGAAGTACTTCATCGGGAATGCGCAAGTCCTGCGACGACTTGAGGCCACGGAGCGATCTCTGGCTCAGAACGCAAAAGTCGTAATTCCGACCGGCACCGAGCTTGTGAATGTCATAGGGGAACTCGCCGGCGTTACGCCCGTGAAGATGCCGAGCAAAAAGGAGAAGTGAGTGATCTCTCGCCCAATTCGGTGAGCGAATCCGCTCGTTCTGATCTCTGTGATCGACACAACAATCCTCCACATATCACCGACCGATCCAGACCCCGAGGCGATCAGGCAATCGGCGGAGGTCTTGCGGCGCGGCGGGCTCGTTGCCTTTCCCACCGAAACGGTCTACGGTCTCGGCGCCGATGTGCTGAACCTCGATGCGGTGAGGAAGGTGTTTGAGGCGAAGGGACGTCCTCCGGACAATCCTCTGATCGTTCACATCGCGACCTCCAAGCAGCTCGATGACATCGTTGACGAGATCCCGGAACAAGGGAAGCTCCTCGCAAACGCGTTTTGGCCGGGTCCGCTCACGCTGGTGATGAAGCGAACGATCCTCATCTCCGATCTGGTCACGGCGAATCTCGACACTGTTGCCGTGCGCATGCCGAACCATCCCGTTCCGCTTGCCATGATTCAAGCCCTGGGTGAAGGAATTGTTGGCCCGAGTGCGAATCTCTCCGGTCGCCCAAGCCCCACCACAGGTCAGCATGTCTATGACGATCTGCGCGGGCGAGTTGACTTGATCCTCGATGCGGGCCCCACCGCGATCGGCCTCGAATCGACGGTTGTCGATGTGACGGTCGAGCCGCCAACGATTCTCCGATTGGGAGGACTGACGAAGGAACGAATCGAGGAGCTTATCGGCACCGTCGGGGTTGGTGCTGGAAGGGGATTCGAAAAACGATCACCCGGGACGCGTCATCGTCATTATGCGCCGCGAGCGAAGGTTTTCCTGGCGAAGAGCGGGGACGCTGATGCCTTTGCTGCGCTGCTTCAGGTCCAGCGGCAGCTTGGAAAGAAGGTGGGATGTATCGTGAATTCGCCCTTGCTCGCGAAGCTCGAGTCCGGAGACTACTACCGGGTTTTGCCTTCCTCGCTCGATATCCTCGCACGCCATCTGTTTCGCACCCTCCGCGAACTTGATGGACTTGGCCTCGATGTCATCATCGTTGAAGGGGTGGAGGAACAAGGGCTCGGCGCCACGATCATGGATCGGCTCCGGCGGGCAGCGGAAGTGTAGCGCGAGTCTTCTCTCTTTCCCTCCGGATATTTTCTGCTGTTCTTTTTGACATTTTGGTTTATATTTGAACCCCACGAGCATGCAGCACGACGAAAAATCTGGAAACATCGAGATCATTGAAGCGTTCGCACGCCTCGATGTGAGGCGTTCAGAACGAACGGGCATTCCTGAAGCGGTCCTCGCCGAAGGGAAGACTTGCGACCAGGTTGTCGCGGCCCTTCAGAGGATAGCGGAGAAATCCGGAGTAGCCCTGGCCACGCGTGTGAGTGACGACTGTGCAAAAGCGATTCAGAGTTCCCTCGGCTCAAAGCTGCGGGTTGCCCATAACCAGGTCGCGCGGACGGTCGTTGCTTCTCGTCCCGATTTTGAAGGCAGGCAGAGTGGTGGAAGGATCGCCGTGCTGGCGGCGGGGACGTCTGATATTCCCGCGGCTGAGGAGGCGAGGGTTACGGCTGAGGTGATGGGGTGTCAAGTCCTGGCTTATTATGACGTCGGGATTGCGGGAATTCATCGGTTAATGGAACCTTTGAGAGAGACCCTCGCGCAGGATGTCTCGGCTATCGTCGTAGTTGCAGGGATGGAGGGAGCGTTGCCTTCGGTCGTTCGAGGACTCGTGCCGGTTCCGGTCATCGGGGTTCCGACAAGCACCGGTTACGGGTACGGCGGCAAGGGTGAGGCTGCGTTGATGACGATGCTGCAGTCTTGCGCGCCCGGCCTGACCGTTGTCAATATTGATAATGGATTCGGTGCTGGAGCGACAGCCGCCCTCATCGCGAATCGCCTCGCTCAAGCGAAGTCGCCGGCGAAGAAGGATTGAGCAATCAGCAGATACTGGATACAGCAAGAGAATCCCCTAACACAGTTCCCTCTCCTCCAAGGAGAGGGTAGCCAGCCCGCCAGCGGTCTGGCGGGGGTGAGGTCGTTAGTAATGAAGAGACATCTTCCGCAATATTCAAAGTCATTGGTGCCAATTGCACGATTGCTACGCAAGCAGATGACGGACGCTGAACGAAAGCTGTGGGCGTTGCTGAGAAGGAATCAACTCGGCGTAAGATTCCGTTGTCAAGTGCCTTTTGGCCCGTATGTAGTCGACTTCTATTGTGTGAAAGCAAAGCTTGTCATCGAACTTGACGGGAGTCAGCACTACACAGACTTGGGAAGGCAAAAGGACGCTGAAAGAGACAACTACCTGCGAGGAATTGGCCAGGATGTAGCGCGATATTCCGATATTGAACTTCTTCAGAATGAAGACGGTGTAATGCAGGATATCTTTGAACAGGTGAAAGCGCGTGTAGGCGGACTTAAGGACCCCCTGTCCCGCTTTCTGGGATTCCGCTCATGCCGCCACAAACACAATACAAATAAGGCGGCATGCCGTACAGCGGCACAAGCGGGATTCTGGGAAGCGGAATAGTCCCCCTCAGAGGGGGACGGAATTATGACGTGGTTCCTCAACAAGTTGAGAGCGCTTTCAATGATTAGACTGACTAGTTACGGTGAGTGACAGAGAATCGAAACTCAACAAAAACCTGACCTCTATGGCATCAAAGAAATCGGCAAACGAATCTGCTCCCCTCGTCGGCGTCATCCTTGGGAGTGCCTCAGATGTCGGGCGATTGGAGCCCGCGCGCGTGACTTTGAAGGAATTCGGTGTTCCGTTTGAGTTCAAGGTCCTTTCGGCTCATCGGACGCCGGACCATGCTTTGCGATATGCGGAGGAAGCGGAAGGGCGGGGCATCGAGGTCATCATCGCCGCGGCAGGTGGGGCCGCGCATCTCCCCGGCGTTCTGGCCGCGAAGACGGTCTTGCCCGTGATCGGAGTGCCGGTGAAGTCGAAAGCCCTGAATGGTCTTGATTCCCTCCTGTCGATCGTACAGATGCCCGCGGGGATTCCCGTTGCGACCGTTGCGATTGATGGTGCGGCGAACGCCGCGCTCCTGGCTATCAGCATCCTCTCAGGAAAACACCCCGAACTCCGCGAAAAGCTCAAGCGCTACCGGAAGCAACTCGAAGAAAAAGTCCTGGGCGCAAAGGTGTGACGATTTCATTTTCGGACGCAGAGAGAACATATCCGTCGCACTCCTGCAGCCAATTGGATTCATGCAGACCTGAGGTCGAAGAGGTGACTACGCGATGGTAGGAACGTGCCAACAGTGTGGTACTCCCGTGCAGGAAGGAGCGAAATTTTGTCCTCAGTGCGGATCGGCCATACTCAGGACAGAAGTCGAAACGCCTTCACCAGCACAAAAGAAGTCAAGGAAGAAGTGGGTGATCGCCGGATTGATGGTGGCCGTGCTTGCGCTCGGTCTCTCCTCCTACTTCCGGGTTCTTCTACGTGAGTTCCACCCCGTCATCGCTGACCAACCCTCGGTTATCGTCCCGATCGACTATGGCGTCACTCAGAAAATTCCCAGCACAATGGTTGAAGCACGCATGGATCAAGGGTCTATCGTCGTTCCCCTGAAGGCTGTCACGGATCACAAGCTTGTCCGATTCTTCGATCCTGACCACGTCCAGCAGTTTCCCATGATCGCGTACATCACGCCGGAAGGAAAGCTCGTGACAGCGATGAGCATCAGCGAGAATTGCCGGTCGACCGATTTCTATCTCGAAGGTCACAACATCCACTGCGCGGCCTGTCCATCATATTGGAACATGTCGAGCATGGAAGCGTACGCGTGCTGCCAGAAGTTCTATCCAGACCCCATTCCCAGCACTCTGGTGAATGACGAAGTACGGATCGACGCCAGCCTCGTTCGATCCTGGAAATCAAGAATCTGAACGATCGTCCCCCGCCTCGAATTCCTCCCTGTGTGAAGCGAAGAAGGAGCCCCCGGTGGCAAGCAACAGTTGGCTGGATCGCTGGATTGAAGCGTGTGCGCGCCTCACGAGACCGGACCGTATCGAATGGTGTACAGGCTCGGAGGAGGAATACGACAGCCTTGCACACCGGATGCTTCAAGATGGAACTCTGATCGAGCTCAACCAGAAAGCCTATCCCAACTGCTATCTGCATCGAAGCCGTTCGAACGACGTCGCTCGCACGGAGCATCTCACCTCACTGGGAAGATCCTCGCGGCGTTCCAATTTCTGCCATTGTCTGGGGAAGCCGGCGATCCAAAGTTGTGCCTCTAGGAGGTTCCTGAAAAACCCCATCCTCAAAGAGGGACTGAACCGCCAAGGCGCCAAGAACACAAAGAGATTTCTTGAATTTTGATTGAAATAGCAATTCTAATGTCACCTTGGCGCTCTTCGTGTCTTGGCGGTTTTCTTTTTCAGCGCTCTGCTAGTAATGCAGGCGATCGATTGGCAGCATGGCGTTTTCTTAGGTTCGGGAATGGGAGCAGAGACAACTGCCGCCGCCACCGGAGCGGTTGGCATCGTCCGTCGTGACCCCATGGCGATGCTACTGTTCTGTGGTTACAACATGGCTGACTACTTTGCACACTGGCTCAACGTAGGCAAGCAACTGAAGAAACCTCCGCTTATCTTTCGAGTGAGTTGGTTTCGAAAAGACCAAGACGGGAAATTCTTCTGGCCGGGTTACGGCGAGAACATAAGAGTGTTGAAGTGGATTCTCGAACGCGTCGAGGGGAGAGGCAAGGCAGCAGAAACCGCACTCGGATTCCTTCCGACACCAGAAGCGATCGAGACGGATGGGCTCCCACTCATGCACGGTGCAATGGAAGAGCTGACTTCTGTCGATAAGGCTGGCTGGCTGAATGGCGTGAAGGAGATGGAGAAGTTCTACTCGCAGTTTGGTAAGCGCATGCCTGCAGAGATTTGGGATGAACACAGGAAGTTAAGCGAACGGTTGGAGGCGGTCTCGGTCTAGAAGACTCACACAGGAACATCCACCACAACCTATCCTGACTGGACAACGACCATGAGATTTGATAGACTTATTCAGAAGCTGCTGCCTCATGACGCAGCGTTCTATTCCTTCTTTGAAGAGTCGAGTCAGAACCTTGTCAATGCTGCCGAGCTTCTCAGACAACTGTCGAGAACGAAGACGGGTTCTGACAGAGAAAACCTCGTCATGCAAATCAAGGAGCTTGAGCACCATGGCGACAATGTGACGCATGAGATTTTTTCTGAACTCAACTCGACGTTTGTCACGCCCTTCGATCGAGAAGACATCCATCAACTTGCCTCAGCCCTCGATGATATCATGGATCACATCGACGGAACTGCATTGAGGCTTTCTCTGTACAAGCTTAAGAAGTACCCGGACGCCATGCTCCGTCTGGTCGATATCCTTCAACTTTCGATTACGGAGATTCATCGTGGAGTTGGGCTCTTGCATGATTTGCACAAGACCGAGGAGCTCCAAAGGGTTTTTCAGAAAGTCAATGAATATGAGAATCACGCGGACAGCGTTTTCCAGAACGCAGTTGCGGCTCTCTTCGAAGACGAGACGAACCCTGTGCAGATCATCAAATTGAAGGAGGTGCTCGTTGGTCTGGAAACGGCGACCGACAAGTGTGAAGACGCCGCGAATGTGCTGGAAGGGATTTACATCAAACACGCCTAGACCGAATCTCACGAACTGACATGCTTACCCTTGTCATCTGCATCGTTGGCGTTGCCCTCATTTTCGACTTTCTGAATGGATTCCACGATGCGGCAAACTCCATCGCAACCGTCGTATCGACGCGAGTTCTGACACCTCGAAAGGCCGTGGTGTGGGCTGCGTTCTTCAATCTGGTTGCAGCGTTCCTGTTCGATGTTCACGTGGCGAAGACCATGGGGAAAGGTCTTGTTCATCTGAACGCTGTCAATGAATTTGTCATTCTGAGCGGACTTATTGGAGCCATCTCGTGGAACCTCTTTACGTGGTTCTTCGGCATTCCGGTGAGCTCTTCTCACGCTCTGATGGGTGGTTACGCTGGGGCGGCGATTGCAAAGGCAGGTTTTGGCGTTGTGATCCTCGAGGGGTGGACGAAGACGCTCGTGTTCATTGTTGTTGCTCCGCTGATGGGGATGCTGATGGGCTTCATCCTGATGGTCGGTGTGATGTGGATCTTTCACGATCGATCGTCCACAAAGGTCAACAATCTGTTCAGAAAGCTCCAGCTTATCTCTGCTGCATTCTACAGCCTGGGACACGGGACGAACGACGCGCAAAAAACGATGGGCGTCATAACTGGTTTGCTGCTAACGGCTGGATACCTTCAGACGTTTGAGGTTCCTTGGTGGGTCATCATCAGCTGCCACATTGCGATCGCGCTCGGCACGTTGTTTGGGGGGTGGAGGATCGTGAAGACGATGGGGCAAAAAGTCACCAGACTCAAGCCCTCTGGAGGCTTTTGTGCTGAGACCTCCGGTGCGATCACGTTGCTGATCACGGCGTTTAGTGGAATCGCTGTCAGCACCACGCATACAATTACCGGAGCCATCATGGGAGTCGGTGCCACCACACGGCTGAGCGCTGTCCGATGGGGCTTGGCGGGAAGGATCGTGATGGCGTGGATCCTGACCATTCCATGTGCCGCGATTGTCGCGGCTGTTGCCTTTGAGATCGTGCGAGTTCTGCAGGGGGCCTTGCGGTAGGCCATAAAGGATCTTCTCGCGTTCCGGTTTGATCACGCACGGCAAAAAGCAGTTGCTCGAGAGAGTTGCCACGCCTGGGCAGCTCTTCCCTCCTTCCTCCCCATTCTTGAGCGTGAGAAAAGTCCACCCGCACTTCCAACACATTTCCTCTCATTCGCGATAACTGCGAACGCGATTCTCCCGTTTTTACAGAATATTCGGTCATTTGCGCCCGGCATACTATATGAGTATATACTCATATACTGAGATTCTCTTGGAAAGGAGCGATGTTGATGCATCGAGGCCAGGCGGAACGCAAGGCGGGGATACTCGCTGCACTTGCGCACCCAAACCGAATCCGCATTCTTGAGTTTCTTCAGAAAGAAACGAAGTGCAACTGCGAGATCGCTCCGGCGCTCGGATTAGAGCAATCGAATCTCTCTCGACACCTGAAGATCCTCGTTCAAGCTGGTGTTCTCATTTCGTGGAAGGACGGATTACGCGTGAACTTTAAGGTTGCAGACGATCGTGTTTTCAGAATTCTAGAACTTGCCGCAGCCGCTGCAAGGCAGAGCGTGGTCAAGAAAGATGAGATACTTGAAGAAGCCTAGCCGGATCTTGCAGTGATACGGAAATCCCAACGCAGAATGTCTAGGGAGGTTAGCAATGACGATTAGAGTCCTTGGACCAGGTTGTATGAACTGCAAGACGCTTGAGCGACGAACGCGCGAAGCGCTCGAACAGATGAACTTTCAAGCGAACGTCGAGAAGATAGAAGATCTCGATCGAATCGTTTCGTATGGAATCATGAGAACTCCGGGCCTTGTCATCGACGAGAAGGTCGTATGGCAGGGAGGCGTGCCATCTGTGGAGAAAATTAAGGAGTTCATCAGCGCCCAGCGAGGAGAGGCTGGTGCTGCGTGAAAGAGTGGTCTAAGTTCCTCTTTCTCATCGGTGCGTTTCTGGTTTTCTCTCTTGCGCCGATGGACGCGCCCGTTGTCACTCAATCCCTCAGCGCCGGGCTCAGTCTGCTCCAGGAGTACGCCCGCAGACATGTCCTGACCTGCTTGGTGCCCGCATTCTTTATCGCTGGCACGATCGCAGTGTACGTGAAGAAAAATGCCGTCATAAGATTGCTCGGTCCAACGACCAAGAAGTATATTGCATACCCGGTTGCAAGCGTCTCCGGCGGCATTCTCGCTGTGTGTTCCTGCACGATCCTGCCTCTCTTTGCCAGTATCTATAAGCGGGGTGCGGGCATTGGTCCCGCTGTGGCCTTTCTCTTCACTGGACCCGCGATCAACGTCACGGCGATTCTTCTTACGGGTAGTGTTCTTGGCTGGGATTTCGCCATCAGCCGTCTGGCCGCTGCAATGGTGATTTCCGTTGTCGCAGGATTGATCATGGCGTTTCTCTTTCGGGAGCACGACGAAAGGAATTCGGCAACCGGATTTGCGACGGGTCTTGAAGATGATCTTCCATACTCCGGGCTCACTGTCACGCTTTTCTTCATCCTGCAGCTCGGCGTTTTGATATTCTTTGCTCTCTCGGTTTCTCTCGTCGTCAAAGCAATTCTGATCATCGGGTCAATTGCCGCGATACTGGGTATTGTCTTCTTGAGGTTTCGGAGGGAGCACAATCTTGAGTGGATGCGCGAGACGTGGAATCTGACAAAGAAGATTCTTCCCTATCTATTCGTCGGGATCTTCATCGCCGGGATCATGGAAGTGGCCATCCCCAAGGAGTTCATCACTGGGCTTGTGGGGCAAAATACGTTTGTGGCAAACATCGTCGCGTCTCTCTTTGGAGCCTTCATGTACTTCGCGACTCTCACAGAGGTGCCGATCATACAGAAACTGATGGCGCTCGGGATGGGAAGAGGTCCGGCGCTGACGCTGTTCCTGACCGGGAATGCGCTGAGTCTTCCCAGTATGATCGTGCTGTTCAAGCTCATGGGGACCAAACAAGCAAGCATCTACATCCTCTCAATCGTTATACTCTCGGCTTTTGCCGGACTACTGTTTGGTGCCTTCGTTTGATGGCGTACGTTTCTGAAAGGCTGGCCCAGTTTTTCCCAATCTTGGCAATCAATTCGTGCCGAAATGGAGTGTTGTCAGAACTAGGAAATTCGCTATGTCGACAGTTGGCTCCGCCGGGGGATTTGCCGAGGGAAGCATTATCATTGACTTTGTCGTTAGCATTTCATTTGTTGTACGGTGAACAGGAGGCGTGGGATGGCGCGTCTGTGTTGCGCTAAACTTGTCGCGCGGATCATTAAAGTCGCAGACTTTGAAGCCGGAATCGTCGGATTGGAGGAGGCGTTCGTCAACGTTTGCAGAGGAGAAGCTCGCGACGAGGAACAGTTGAAGGCAGAGCTGCTTTCGTGCGTCCGAGAATTCGGCAACTACATTTCACCAAGCCGGGAAGCAGACTACCAAGAGGCACTGCTGAGAGAGTACAAGAAATTTCACGCTGCGCTCCAGGGCACAGCGAAACCCACCACTGCATCGAACCGCGCATAAGCTCATGCGCGGAAACTGAGGAGGTGTGTTATGGTCATCTGGCATAACACAGTCGATGCATCCCGCATTCCGGAATATGTCATTGCCGGACAAGAAGTGGAGCTGTGGATCGGGACGTATCCGATCGAAGGCGAGCAATCCATATGGATCGAGATCACACTCCACAAGGCAGACGGCAAAGAGCTCTCTTGCAAGATGCCTGCGCAGTGGCATTCGAACAATGAGCAACGGAACAACTCATATTGGCGCGCACAGCTGGGATCCTTCGAGTCAGGCGACCGCGTAGAATACAGGCTGTTCGGTTCGCGAGGTGATGAGCTCGTTTCGTGCAACGACACTTTCTCGTTCGAGGTTGGCTGAGAGCGTGCTGCTGGGACAAACCCTTCGCTTTCTCCCGATCGCCTTTGAATCAAGCTGATAGCACGAAGTCCACCGCACGCACTGCCTCTCAACACTGCCAATAAGAGACTTGGTCGAACAATACGAAGTTTCCTCTTCCCACAGTCGTCGTTGCTGGGCAGATCCTAGGTTCTCTGGTGTATCCTATCCAAGAGAACGAGGAGCTGCCCGCGTACTTCTCTGTGTCGCGGCAAAATATCCAAAAGCTGTTTTGGATACCGTTCGCGCCTGACCTCCATACCCCCAAGACAATTCCGGGCGAGCCTCTGTGAATCGATGGGGCCCACCCAAGAAAAAATCCCGACTGGCTTTTGCCAATCGGGATTTTCGCGTTGTAGGACCCCGAACCTTACGACAAGTACAATCATTGATCGCGTCTATGCGATGACGCACCTCCTCACATCGCTTTCAAATCGCCGAAGCTCAAAGTTGCAGGTTCAAATCGGGTCATCAAACAAAAAGAGCCCAATTCTCTTCAGAATTGGCCTCTGGAGTAGCCGGGGCATGCGATGCACGCGATAGAAACTTTAGCTTCATGCTGGCAGAGTTACTCTGTATCCCTGTTTTAGAAGACCTCAGATGACTGTTTTCTCCAGAAAAGCCCCCCAAAACCAAGTCACACTTGCCCCTTGACTTTGGTCGTGTCGAAAAAAAAGCGACTTCCACCTGCGGTCGACATTGCGGTTTTGTACCAGCATCTCGACCGCGGGTAGAGAAGTAGACGCTCGATCTCACAGCCTAGCACCGCGCGCGCCCGTCCGCCGTCTGGTTGGTGTATCGTGGTGCGGTGATTTTCCATCATTGGCCCTCTCAACTGAACGACTATTAAGCAAGACGTATTGGTAGTATTGACCCGTACTATGAATGCCTAATTCAACTCTCAGAGATCGCATCATCACGAATGATTATGAAGGACATTCTCGCGGACTGGTCTGAGCGGACACTTGTCAAGCTTATAATTGACTTGATTAATAACAATACTAATGCCGAAGAGGGGAGTGCTTGAAGTACTTTGAATTTGGTTTTCCTTTTTATCTTTAAGATCAGCAACCCATTTGGCAACATAGTAGCCGAGTACCCCGCCGAGAACATTATCAGATGTCCAATGCTGATCCTGATTCACACGGCAAGACAAGTGCGCCTCATTTCTTATAGTTGCGTTCAAAAGAACGATTCGTTCTTTTGGGGCTCCATCATCTCGAGTGTTATCGCCTTTCCCCATGTTCACGGGCTTTGTATTCCCCATCCCGCGTGATCAGTTCTTTGTATGGACTGTCCCAACTCTTCAGGAATATCCGTGCGAGAGTCCCAGCCAGGCTCGGGCTGTTGCAGACCGCGCCGAGATTGCGTGTTGAATAATAATAGCTCTTTTCGCAATTGCTGCTTCCGAGCCAGAACCTCGTGTTGTCTGCAACGATATATTTGCAGTGTTCCACCCGGGCAAACGGGATATATCCGCCGGACCATTGTGGAATCGATGTGAAAGCGACCTCGATGTTGGGTATGCTACTCAGGTCTTTCAACGCACGCACTGCGGGCGATCCTTTTTCCCAATCGGAGACAATCATTTTGACCTTTACCCCACGCTTTGCAGCATTTCTGATAGCATCATCGATCGCGGTATACGAACCGCGCCCACGCTCGAGTATGGAATACGAAAGGAACTGAAGAGCCAGTGTCTGTCGTGCACCATTGATCAACTTGACGATGACCCGTTCATCCCACAATGAGGAATCCAGGATGAAACCGATCGGACTGAATGTGGGGACAACAAATGCATCATCTCGCGTCCCCGTGGAAATGCGAATTGGCGTTTGGTAGCGTTTTGTGAAGGATGCGGGATCTATGCTCTTCGCTGTGACAGAACTGAGTTGCCAATCCAGATTGAACACATCTTCGTAGACTGCAGCAAATTCTTTGTTGTGGATTCGAAGCCCAAGTTCGTGGATGTGCTCCAATGCCCTCCAGTCGAAATTCTGGCTGCCAACAAAGACCTCTTTTTCGTCGACGATGAAATACTTGGCATGCTGTACACCTCGTGCAATTGCACCGAAATCGATGCGGCGTGTTTCGATGTTGCGGTACCGTCCCAGACTGTCAACGCTCGCTGGATATGTTTTATACATCCGGGCATCGACGATAATCCTGACTTTCACGTTACGGTCGGCCGCAGCATAGACGGCAGCAAGGATATCCTCCAGGAGTTTTCCGGATTCATTGGAAATGTAGAACTGTTCGATGTCAAGCGTCCGTTGTGTCCGTCCGATCATCTCCAGCCAGACTTCGTGAGTATTGCGGACATCGGAATTATCGAGCGAAGTGCCGACAGGAGTGCTCTCGACGATTTCCATATCCGGAAATGGCGTATTTTGTGCATAGACGCATGGAGAAAAGAATAGAACGAGTGCTAGAAGGGTTTTCTTCATATGACGGTCCATTCGTGTCGTAGCAAAGACGTTTCAATTGTGTGCATAGCACATAAGGAGCGCCTGGATGTGCGGGAATGCATCTCTGCACCAACCCTGCAGGCGCTATAGGTTACATGACAACATCATTTCTTCAGCTCGAACGAATCGTACAGGGCACCAGTGACAGTATGCGATTTATAGGTGAGCGTATTGCCGTCGATTGAAATCGTCTGAAACAGCTGAACTTTCTCACCTATTTTCGTCATGAGGTCCTTGTATTTCAAGCTCAATGGGTAGGCTTTCGATCCGCTGACGGAGACAACGTAAACGGTCCCTTTTTCGCTGTCTGGAACCACCGCACCATTCCTGAGCTTATGGCTTCTGGAGTAAACATGATCGTGGCCGGCTAACACAAGGTCCACCCCATACTTGTCGAATAGAGACATGAACGCGTCGCGCGTCTGGCACTCATCACGGTTCCCTCCCATTGAGAACAATGGGTGGTGCAGGCTTGCGATCGTCCATTTGTTCGGGTTCGAGGCAAGCAGCGATTCCATCCACCGGGCTTGTTCGTCGAGCTTCTCCTCTCCGTTCAGCATGATGAAGCGCACTCCCTGATAATCGAAGTAGTAGGAAGTCTCTTCCAAGCCCTTGACACCGTTCATCGGCAGAGTGAAATGTGGCCGCCACAGGGGAACTATCTCCCTTCTGGCGCCGGTGTCTTCATAATTAGGATATTCATGGTTTCCGGGTACTAAGGCGAACGGGATCATCGTCGGAATGAAGCCCAGCGATGTGAAGAGCTCCGACCATAGGCTATCGTGTTGCGGTTCACCGATGATGTCGCCAACGAACAACCAGAATCGTGCTTCGGGCGATTTCCTGAACGCTTCGTGAAACACCCTCGAGCAGTAGCGCACGAGATTGTTTTGCGGATCGCCGAAGTACACAAACGTGAATGGAGACTGTCCTGCTTTGGCGGTTCGAAACTGACTCCAACCGCTCCAGATCGAATCGTGGCCCACTCTATACGCATAGAGAATATCCGGTTCGAGGTTCGACACCACAGCTGAGTAGTGGAAAACGGAGTTGGCGCCTCGGAGCACGACTTCCTCCTTCCTCGCGTTGATTTTGAGAGCCCCTTTCTCAAGTTCTATCCAATCGGAAGCTTTCGTGATCTGCACTTGGCTATTGGGATAATCCCCGAGAGTCCGCCACGTCACTGCGACACTCGTGGCTTGATCCTGGGTAATGTTCAGGATGACACGCTGCGGGGGATCTTTCAGTTCGTACTGCTGTGCGACACAAACAGATATGACGATCAGTAGAAGAGACAGGGTGAATGCGCTGTTCTTTTTCATGAGTTGTCCTTTCCGAATATGATGCTGTGATTCAAGCTGATGAACGGGAAACAAATCACGCATCATTCAATGATCTTTCTCCCGATCGCCTTTGAGTCAAGCTGATAGCACGAAGCCCGCCGCACGCACTACCTCTCAACACTGCCGATAAGAGACTTGGCCGAACAATACGAAGTTCCCTCTTCGCACAGTCGTCGTTGCTGGGCAGATCCTAGGTTCTCTGGTGTATCCTATCCAAGAGAACGAGGAGCCGCTCAACGTGCCTATCCAGCTCACGTGCAAGCTCCGGTGAAAGGTTTCCGAATCCTCTCATGCCTTTTGAGGTGCTGTCGACCAGAATGGTCCAGAGTTGTGCTATCGCTGCTCGAAGAATCCGAGCTTCCTCGCGCTCGGTCTTTTGAAGTTGAAACGTGCAAACCATTTCCTCGTTGACTTTCCGCATTTCGGATATTGCATCCAAGAGATCTTGGCGAGATCGGTCTGAATAACTGGCTCTCACCCTCGATGTCAGTCTCTCAATCCCCCTGGACCGCAGAATGGCCTCCAACTCATCCAAGGTCTGTTCAATGGTTTGCGCCGTTACGGAGAGACTGCGGTGCTGGTTCGACGGTAGTTTAATGGTCTTTCTCATGGTGCGATCACAATTCGGTGTCGGAGTTCATCCATTTTGTGGAGCCGTGCGGCCAGTTCTTCTTTCTTGGCTTCTATTGCCTTCTCCCCGGAGGCTCTGCGCTGCAAGGCGTGTTGCAGGATCACTCTGATCTCGCTGATGATCGTGTCCAATTTTTCACTGAGATCGTACTGAAAGCCCCTATGAGCTTCCTCGAGGCTGTAGGAGTATTCGTACCTTAAGCCCCCACAGTTCTGTTCTACTTTTGGCTCTATGCTTTCGCCGACGCGGTTGAGCAATACTCTCCGGAGTAACCTCTTGGGAAGAAGTGGCGATACAATCTTCAGAAGGTCAAGCTCGAGGAACACCGATTCGTCCTCGACTCTGTAATAGAATCTCTTCTGCCACTTGAACGGTTCGAAATTTGAAAACGGCTGTATCTTGGTATCGAACAGGTTAGCCGAGAGTTGGACAATCTGGCGTATGACTTCGTTTGTTTTCTGAGCGTATCGATCAATGATACTCTCGTAGCGTCGGATCATCTGCTCTTCGTGCTGACGGCGCCAAGCTTCCAAATCGCTTATCAACCTCTCTGCCAGTTGCAACTCCAGCGCTTCAACAAATTGGTCGAAGGAATGCCACGGCTCCACTGATGCCCAGGTCGGGAGGATCTCTTTTAGCACGTTTATTTCATGTCCGGCAAAGTGCTCCAGCCCTTTGTCGATCCATTGCTCAAGGGATTTGACCTCGGCCTGTAACAGGTAGTCAAAGTGTTCGCGTTCCAGAAGCAGCGTGTTCACTTGCAAGTCGAATTCGCGGATCTTTGCCTCGAGCTCCAAGAGCGGAGTTTGGAGCGCTTGAAGTTCAAGCTCCGTGCCAAATCGAGCTCTGGAGATTAGATCGTGCGCTCTCTGCGCAGTCCTCTGCAGGAGTGCGCTCAGTTTCTCATGTTCCAGGAACGACTGAAGCGCCTCATCAAATGACTCGATATTGCTCCGTTTCAACAACTGTGTCTGACCCGTTGTTTTCCCCTGCAGAGCCCTAAGTGCAGACAACGGATAAACCTCCGTCTCACGATGCTTTAGTTTTTCTCTCAAGATGGACTGCGTGTAGGCAACCGTTTCCCGAAGGTCGCTATCAGTCAGGAGATCGGTCTTGTTTAGCACAACGAACAGTCTGTCGACATGCTGGAGGATCTCATCCAGGAATTCGGACTCAATCTGTGTGATGGGAGGATCAGGAGAGAGGACGAGGATTGCCGCGTCTACTTTGGGTATGAAATCCTGCGTTGTCTCCGTGTTGTGGAGAGACAGTGAACCGATCCCAGGCGTATCGACAAGAACCAGCCCGTCCCGAAGGAGATCGGCAGGATAGTGGATCTCTACATATCGAACATTCTTCTGATTTCGCGGATTGCCCTGCTCGGCGACGTAGTCTGCAAGCTCTGAGAGATCAATCTCCCTCCTTCGCAGGTCCGAGAAGATGACCTCAGCGCGCTTCTGTGGTCCGTGGCAAATCAGAGTCACCACAGTGGTCAACGGAAGAACACCAACCGGCAACAGTTCTTCGCCTAAGAGAGCATTAAGCAATGTCGTTTTCCCTCGCTTGAATTGGCCAAGGGCGACAAGGTAAAAACGGTTCTCCCGGAGTTTTTGAATCTCCTCATCGATCTCTGTTGAGAGTGACCCGATGCCGTCGCTTTCGACAAGGTGGCGAAGCTCTTCAAGCACGGAGGCTATTTGTTTGTGACTGAGATGAACCATCTAAACGGAGTTGCAGTGAAAGTCAATTCCTTCGAGCGATCAGGCCTTCCATTCTCCTCTGAGGACTCTCGATAAGCCTTCCTTGCTATCCCGTGAGATTGGACAATCCCAGAGTGCGCTGATTGTCTTGTCCACCTCATACGATATACGCTTCAAGCTGACCATACCGCTTTGAAGAACGGCGTAACAAGCTTGCCATCCATCTCGAGACAGGCCCACGCTACCTGGGTTCACGACAAGCGTATTTCCAACGCGCCGGTGAAACTGGATGTGTGTGTGGCCGAGGAGCACAATCTGCGCCGTGATGCCATCGAGGGCTTGATCAACTTCGCTTTCAAGAAGATAGTGAAAAAGATCGCCCTGCGGAGAAGCGTGGGCAAGGAAGAGGGAATCCCCGTCGATCGAGATTTGAGTGAGAGGCTGCAATGAGCGCAAGAAGGCCAATTCTTCTTTCTCAACGAGACTCTTGTGCCACGCGCGAGTCTCTTCGGAAAATCTTTTGAAATCCCCGCGACAGCCGCAGTCAACATCGTAAGCGAGTGCATTGTCGTGATTTCCGATGACTCCAAAGTCCATCTCTCGCTTCAGAAAAGATATACATTCTTTCGGAAATGGTCCGTAGTCAACGACGTCGCCAAGAAAAAGGCACGCATCGTAGTTTTCCTCCTGTTGCAGCACGGCTTCGAGTGCAGGTAGGTTGCCGTGAATGTCGGAGAGAATCAACGTTTTCATGCGTTACCGATCTCGCGAGATGATGTTGACCTTGATGATCTTGTCCAACGGAAGATAGTGCATTTCTTTGGAGTCGAAATAGTTCAACACGAGAAAGTCGCGCGTCACCTCTTCAATAATGGAGATCGATTTTTCGGGTGGTTTCAAGGGTTTCACATCGACAACCAACCATCCATAGAATTGAGATTCCCTGGGGTTGACGGAGGCCCGCTTTCCCTTGTGCTTGGCTAGTAATTCGGTCAATCCATGCATGTCGAATGAGCCTTCTAACGAACAATCAAAACGCTGCAATGAGCATTTTCGCTCACTTTGTCGGTGGTATGACCCAAGAAGCTGCCCCACAACCCAGAGTGGCCCCGATGGCCCAGAACAATCAGGTCGAAGCCCTTCGCTTTTGCGTAATCCACAATAGTTTTGGCCGGATGGCCAGCCTTCGAGTCTGCCCGAATCTCGATTCCATACCTCTTCGAGAAAGCCATCAAGTCGTTCGTTATTTGCTGAAGAAAGGCAGTGGCAGAGTCATTTTCTTCTTCCACTTCATCAACAGTCTCAGGATAATGAGGAAGTGAACCCCGAACCCAGAGCGCCCAGACTTCTGCGACAAGTTCCTTGCTTAAGTAGATCGCATGCTCTAGCGCTTTCTTCGATCCCTCGGAACCATCGTATCCTACCAGAATCCTCTTAAACATTTGCTGGCCCCTTCGTCTGTTTTTCGACTTTGGAATTCGTTTTCTGTGCTCGACTCCACAACCGGCCCCAGGCAATCATTGTCTCTTCAGACGGCTGGAAGAATTGCTGCGCTATGATTGTCGGGACAACCGCGCTCAAAATTACCACCGTGACCAGAATTGTGTATTGTGTCTGGTCGATAATCTTGTTGTTAAGGCCGAAGAGTGCGGATATCGTTCCGAAAGTCAGCCCAGTTGCCATCAGAAGGGTCGTGTAGTTTGCTTCACGGGTTCGCATCTTGAAAGCTCGCGCAAATGGCCACACGCCAGCGACTTTGCTGAAGATTTTGAGCACAAGAAGCACAAGTACAACTCCTAATGCTGTCCACAGCGCAGGGAGCGATATGTAGAGACCGGCCTTGAGAAAATAGAACGGTGTAAACATCGCGAACGCGATACTGCGCATTCGATGCACTAATGTCTTATCACGTATAAAGACGCCTGCCACAACCAGTCCAAGAAGATATGCTGGAAGAACGGCCTCGCTCTTCGCCATTGTTGCAAGTCCACCGAGAAAAAATAGCACCAGCAGGATGAATTTGACTTCCGGCTCACTAACCCGTGTCGCCCCCATGCGGACAATGACATACCTTGTCCACCGTGGCATAAACCAAAGCACGACTAACAAGACCAGGATGAAGATAACCATCCGGCCGCTAAAGTCTGCAAAGAGAACACCAAGCGCAAGCACTGTTCCAAAATCGGTGATAAAACATGCTGCGAGGATCATCTTTCCGAGCGCTGTGTGGCTAAGCCCCTTCTCGATCATTACGGCGTATACAACCGCAACGGATGTTGTCGAGAGAGCAATGCCGGCGATCTGCGCTTGCTGAAGCTGCCAGCCCAGGACATACTGTGTAAAGAACCATACGCCGAGGAATGGCAGGAGAAAGGAAAGAATCCCGATAATGAAACTAGCCTTAAGATTCGATCTCAATGAGACCGGGTCAATCTCGGCGCCGGCAAGAAAAGTCAGGACGCCGCTTCCAAGCATCGCAAGGAAGTTGATCCATTCCGTAGTCTTGTGAACGCCGAGAAAATTTCCGGCGATAACGCCCACAAGAATTTCCACAAGCGCCACCGACACGCCAAGGCGAATTGAGATCAGGCTGGCAACGAAAGCCAGTCCCATCCAGATGGCTGCTATGAACCAGATGTTTTCAAGCATACCGTGAAAGAGCCCCTCTCATTCGATGTTTTCGAAATAGATCCAATGCAAAGTGAAGCTTGTCGAGCTGACGTTCAAGTAACCCGATCACTTCTTCGGCGGAGAGGTTGTTTTCTGCGGGCAACCAGCTCATGTATTTCGATGGTACGAAGGTGATGCCGAACCGATGAGTACTCTCCTTGATCTCCGGGAGCGGATACACTATTTCTCGGAGTTCCAGGTTGATCACCATGGAGAGATCCTCCGCCAGACGGAACATCTCAAATTCGATTCGCTCCATCAACTGCTTCTTCCGTTTTTTGCTCGGCAGATTACTCGTGACGACGCCCGTCCTGACCAGAAAATGCATGAGGGTCCTGCAGTGTGCCAGGGCATCGTTGTCATGCCGTTGCTCGGCAACTTCGACTATTTTTTTGAGGGCAAATTCAATTTCTTCTCGCCATCGGTCGAACTCGTCCACCATGGTTCTGACTCCTGATCACGAATCAATTTCTCGGCCCGGGCAAGCGTCTCAAAATCATGCTTTAGTATCGTGAGCTCCTGTTGGATGTCAAGTCCGGCGTGCACCATGGATCCTGATTCGTCATTCAGAAATCGTTCAATCGAAGTTTCGATTTCCGAGCGCAGCTTCTCTGTCGGGGCAAGCAAACGCTGGTGTTCGTACAACATCGCTACTTTCAGTCGACTTAAGAAGATGAGCGCGTCCAGCCGAGCATCGTTCAGGAGAATTCGAAGATAAGCGTCCGGTAGCTCATTTCGCTTAGCACGATGTTCCAATCCCATCAAAGCTTCTCTAACGTTTACGAGATTCTTCAGCATGACAGGATTGCATCGCCGTTCGATAATGTCCTCAACCATCTGTATCCCTTCAAGCATGTGGACGCGGAATACGTCGAATTGACTCTTGATCTCACCCTTATCGGCGACGGTGTCCCTTGCGGGCTCCGCTTCTCTATCCGTGTTCGCTCGGTGCTTGCGTGGACGAGCCATTTCGTGGATGCCTTGCTAATGATAGAAAGTGTGTCACTGCGAAAGCAGATGAAAACATGCATTGACAGAAACTCACAATGTACTTATTCGACAAGTTGCCCTCTGAGTGGAAAGCGCCTTCTCTCATCTTGTTTTCATCACGAGCAATGTTCCCGCAAGCATCAACACACCGGCAAATCCGAATGCCGCAACGGGTGAAACAGCCGTCCACAGTACGCCAACGACGACGCTTGCGCCGAAATCGCCAATTCCGTTCACAGTTCCGAGGACCCCCATGCCGATTCCGCGACTCTCGCTCGGAATGAAGTCCGCTGTGATGGCGCCTTCAAGCGTGTCTTCCGCGGCGATGAACACGCCGGCAACTGCAAACAAGACGAAGAGGTACACGAGATTCGTCCAACTCAACAAGAATGCTATCAGAAACCCTCCAATTGTCAACACCGCAAGAAAGTATCCCAGGGCGAGCAGCTTGACCCTGCTCATTCTATCGCTTAGCGACCCGATTGGAAATGAGGCAAGGGCGTAGGTAACGTTCCGCACAACATACATCAATCCGGCGAGTTGTGCGGCGTGTGTAATGCCATATTCCGGAGTGAGCAGCTGTGTTGCAGCAAGAATCAGAAGCGTCGGCGCGAAATCGCCAAGACCGAATATCCCAACACCGAGAAGGAACCGTTTGAAGCCCTTCGGAAGTGATCGCACCGTCCCCCAGAACTGCAACTGATGGTTTGGACTTCGCCGCTTCTCAACAATCATTGCGCCGAACATAACGGCGGCGAGAATGCCCGGGATAAGCGTAATGAGAAATATGTTACGGAACGGTTGTGATGGCTCAACTACAGCAAGCGGCTGCCAGACCTCAAGGAGCCACACAGCGAGGAGCGGACCTACGATTGCACCCAGCGTATCTCCGAAGCGATGAAAACCGAACGCTTTTCCTCGCACAGACGCATCGGCCGAGTCCGCAAGCATCGCGTCCCGTATCGGTCCCCGAAACCCGCGGCCGAACCAACCAACCGCACGACCAACGAGAACGAGTGGCCACGTTACGGCAAAGGCAAACAGTCCCATCGCCAACCCGGTCAGAGAATACCCAGCGGTCACCAAAATTTTCCGATGGCCAAGCCGGTCGGAGATCCATCCGCCCCAAAGCTTCACAAAGCTCGAGAGAGCGTCCGATATCCCTTCGATCAAGCCAAGCGCAGATGGCGGCGCGCCGATCACAGACAGGAAGCCGGGAAGTACCGACGTTGCCATCTCGTGGGAAGCGTCCGAAAGGAAGCTTGTGATCCCCATGCCCATGACGTTGCGGTTCAGCCACGTCCCCGCGGTCTGCGTTATACCAACCTTCGTTTTCTCCTGATCCATGGTCTCATGATTTGACATTGACATCTCCGCGGTTTCGCTGAAAACGTTCGTTTACCAGCCAGACCCCAAGGGTGGTTCCGAGCAGAGCAGAGAACAAAACATCGGAGAGCCAATGCTGGTCGTGGTACATTCTTGATACAGCGGTAATGACAGCCAGAGCATACCAGAAGATCTGCCACCATCGATGCGGGTACATGCCCGCGATAACCGATGACAGCGCAAAGGCAACCGTCGCGTGGCCGGATGGAAACGACAGATGGTCATTCGGTCCCCACGTCAAAGGAAAGAAGGCGAAACTTCCATGGCCTGTGTATGGACGCCACCTGCCGAGTAACGATTTCACTGCGATCGTCAGCACGCCGGAAAGAAGGTACGATTCGGCGATAAGTACCCCTCTTTCGCGGATGGTTGTTACTCCGAACATGATGCCAACGAGGTACAAGCTCGCAAAGACATATAAGGTCGCTTTTCCGGTGCCATACCAGTGTCCGAAGCCGAACACCGCATCCCATATTGCGTGATGCTGTGTCGCCAGCCATTGGTGCACCATGTCGTCGGCAATAAAACTTCCTGCTATTGCAAGTATGAAGAATGTGAAAACACCCCATCCGGTCGCAGACCAACGAAGCGGAGCAGAGTAGAGCATTCGACCGTCCAGGACGAATCGTCTGAGATCTGACAGTATTACCTTCAATCTATTCATCACTCTTTTTCGTTCTGTGTGCTAGGTACACTCTTGGATGACATCATCGCCAGTACTTCTTTCAATGCTGCCCGCTCGAACACGCTCGGCTCGGAATTCGATAAAGCAGCGGTGAGTTCAGAAGAGGTCACACCGCCAATCTTTCCCAGGGCTCGAATCGCAGCTGCCCGCAGGAATGGATCCTGGCTTTGCCCGATCACTTGCTTCAATTCGGGCACAGCCTCCACGGCCTTCAGTTCTCCGAGCACATACGCTGCCCGCACCGGCGTTTCTGGTTCGGGATGATGGAGGGCTCGAATGAGTTTGCGGACAAAGCGCTCTTGGCCAAGCTGCTCTTGGTTCGCTCCGCAGTGAGGACAGGAGGCCGTCGCTTCCCCGATTTCTTGCCAGCACCGTGTGCAAAAGAACTTCATTCGCGCCTCGAAAGCTCATTCGCCCTCACCATGAAAGAACCCCGTTGCCCCTTGGCACTCTTTTCGGGGTAGGCAGCGCTATTCGCGTCCATCGAATGAACCCACGGAACATTCCAGTCACGCTTCATCGCTGCTTGAAAACTCATTTGACATCGGCAGAAAAGAATTCAGTCGTGTGAAGCCTCATCCCATTGGAATTGACAAAGTTTATATGCAGCACGCCCTGCGTGACTGTGACAGAAAGGAACCCCAGAGACCCCACTCCAAATATCACATCATTGCGTTCGGCGACGTCCCTGAATTCCGCACCCCCGCCGCACACGAGAAAATCCATCGAGTCTCGTTTGAGATGCTGTAGGACATGATCGTGTCCGCACACATAAATCGGCACTTTATGCTTCTTGAGGATGGGCAACACTTGATCGATCAGCTCTTTCGTATCTCCGTGTTTTGGTGCGGCTGCGTAGATCGGATGATGACCAACGACCATTTTCCATCGCGTTTTCGACACCGTCAGTACAGAATCCAGCCAATGAATCTGCAAGCCAATGTCCTGCCCTTTCACATGGTACTCAGCGTCCCGCGCGCGATAGTCTTCAAGAAAGGGGGGCGTATCAAGATGTACGATCAGTATGAAGGTGGAGTCATCAATACGTTCTACTTGGGCATAGTATCTGGCCGGGAATTTCCACCGCTCGGAGTACTTCGAGTATCCTAATTCAGCATCCACATTTCCCCGATAGTCATGATTGCCAAGTGAAGGATACCACGGGATCTGAAGCGATCGATCGTTGTAAACATCTTCATATTCTGTTTTCCATCGTGGGTCAGTGCTGGTCTCTACACCATTCCCATGGTAATTATCTCCCGCGGTCACGACAAAACTCGCCTTGATGCGTTGGGCTTCTTTCCCCATTGCTGCCGCAACAGCTTTCTGATCGTTCGAGCTAAATCCGCCCCAATCACTCACAATGAGAAAACTCAACGAGTCGAATCGTTGGTTGCCTTGCGACCACGCAGGCACTACACTTGAGAGGATTAGGAGGAAAAGCAAGGCGATGCGCAGGCCCGACGATCTGATTAACTGTACCGTTCGACGCTGGGTGATGTTTTGTGTAACTGATTTCATTAGAGCTCCTTCCGCTGATTAGATGTGACTTGCTTTGTGTGGCTCAGGTCTTTGGAAGAATGTGCAGATATCCCTGCGAAAAGACACCACTGCCATAAAACAAAAAAACTCCTACACCACTTGCTTTTGGCTTTAGTGTAGGAGTTATTAATTCCTTGCGGAATGCTTTTAGACGAACTCCATCGTCGCTGGTAAAATAACGAAATCCCAAGAGAATTTCAATAGCTCACATAATAACGTTGACGACGCTACAGAAGTTTCGAGCACGCTATTGCTTCCTAGCCGAGCCCTTGAACGCTCTCCTGCCTGCGAACCTTGCCTGCTTCCCAAGTTCTTGCTCGATGCGAAGCAATTGGTTGAACTTGGCCACGCGCTCAGTCCTGCAGCCGGAGCCGGTCTTCAGATGGCCTGCGCCCACAGCGACAGTCAGGTCGGCGATCGTCGTATCCTCGGTCTCACCCGATCGGTGCGACACGAAGCAATTGTAGTTGTTGTGTCTTGCCAGGTCGATAGTGTCCAACGTTTCGGTGACCGTCCCGATCTGATTCAGTTTGATCAGAATCGAATTCGCTATTCCCTGATCTATTCCCCGTTGGAGGATTGCCGGATTGGTGCAGAAGATGTCGTCACCAACGACTTCGATTCTTGAGCCCAGTTCCTGCGTGAGCGTCTTCCAACCGTTCCAGTCATTTTCCGCCATCCCGTCTTCGAGCAGAATGATGGGGTATTGGTTCGCCCAGGAAACCCAATGCTGAATCATCTGCTCGGATGTCATGGACGATTTGTCCGACTTGAAAAAGACATACTTGCCTTCACCCCACATTTCGCTTGTTGCAGGATCGAGACACAGCGAGACATCTTTGCCCGGCGCGTAGCCGGCCTTCGCGATAGCCTCCAGGATCAGCTCGACTGCCTCGACATTAGACTTTAGGCTGGGTGCGAATCCCCCTTCATCTCCAACCCCGGTGTTGTAACCCTTCTTCGAGAGAATCGACTTAAGATTATGGAATACTTCTATTCCCATTCGAATCGACTCAGCGAAGCTGGGGGCGTTGTGTGGCGCGATCATGAACTCTTGAAAGTCCACATTATTGTCTGCATGCTTGCCTCCGTTTATGACGTTCATGCAGGGGACGGGCAGGAGGGACGCGGTTGCACCGCCGAGATATCGGTACAGCGGAAGTTCCAGGGAATTTGCTGCTGCACGCGCCGCGGCCATCGATACACTAAGAATGGCATTGGCACCAAGATTCCCTTTGTTTGGTGAGCCATCGAGCGCAATCATTTTCTGATCGATGAGGCGCTGGTCTGCGGCATCCAGTCCCACGATTTCAGGCGCAATTCTCGTCCTCACATTTTCGACGGCTTTGAGCACTCCTTTTCCCAGGTAACGATTCTTGTCTCCATCACGAAGCTCGACAGCTTCTTTCTCACCTGTGGATGCGCCTGACGGAACGATCGCACGTCCACGTGTGCGGTCCTCGAGCATGATTTCGACTTCTACTGTCGGGTTACCGCGGGAGTCAAGAACTTCGCGGGCCTCGATCGTTGTAATCTTCATTGTTGAGTCCTTTCGTTTCTAATCGAACTGTAATTAAAGCTATAATGCCCGTCTTCCGACAAACTTTTCAACCGTGCGCGCAATGGAACCGCGTGCGAGACGGGATGTGTCATAATACGATTTGGTGGCCACTTGTTCAAGGAAGGGGATTTCTTTCTGCATCCGGGTTCGGTGCACGTCTTCCAACCATCCTCTGACTGTTTCATCCGAGATCAGTGGCTGTATGGTTTCCACGTGCTTTTTGCACAAACCCGAATGGTCCGCGTAGTATTCTCGAAAAGATTCTTCTATCAGCAACTGGCTGATGGCTTTGGTCAGGCGATCTTCGTAGTTCTCCAAGTGACTGCAAAGACGGCAATTGATGGCGAAGTGATTCTGGGGCTCAGCGAAACGCTTGACCATCGCGATCAACAAGAGTGCATTCGTCTTCGCGCTTGCAATCTTCCGGAATTGCCGAAAATGAAATTCGCAAAATCCCCCTTCTTCTGCAACAGCTTCCCGCACCTCGGGACGATGCGTAACCTCGTATTGAAGCTCGGCCAGCATATTGAATTCTAGCTCATCGGTAAGGACACACAGTGGACAGCGCAACGATTGCTCCATTTTCTTCCGGATGCCCTGTTCATATTCCGTCATACGAGTCTCCCTTTTTCAACTTCAGCCACTGTCGCTTCAGCCTATCCGAGATGTTGTAGGTGTAGAGCACTCGAACGTCCACCGTGGTGCTGAGCTCGGGAGCTTCAGAACTGACGCGTGATTTCGACTTGTCTTTCGAGTCAAGAAGATGCTCGATGTGCGCGTCCAGATCCTTCTCGCGAAAGAACACCTCATTACAGTGTCGGCAACGGAATTGGCGTCCGCTGAGCTGCTCGATAGCGTATGGCACACCGCGTCGCCTTCGAAATTTTGCATGAACAAGTGGTAGCATGGGATGCTCCTTGCCGTTCGCTTCCTCAGCGTCCAATGTGCGGCACGCTCGACGTTGTTTGCGAGCTATGTCCTACCGCTTTCGACCTCACGAGATTCACGGACTCCATTCGAGTCCTCGAAGTTGGAAACGTTCACCGAGAAACACCTTGCGAGCGAGATCACTACGTGCGATTTCGACTGGCGTTCCATGCAGGAGAATGGTTCCCTCACTTATGATGTAAGCACGATCCGCTATTTGCAGAGCTTCATGCACGTTATGATCCGTGAGCAACACGCCGATGTTCATCGTCTTAAGTCTCGCCACAATGCGCTGAAGCTCTTCAACTGCAATTGGGTCGATTCCTGCGAACGGTTCATCGAGAAGGACGAATGATGGATACAGAGAAATCGCACGCATTACTTCGAGCCGCCGCCGCTCTCCTCCAGAGAGATCCCGAGCTTTCACCTTTCTTCGTGAGTGCATGTCGAATTCTCGAAGCACAGCCTCGAGTCGCTCATGAATCTGCGTTCTTGTGTACCCATTCATCTCCAATACCGCCATTACGTTCTCTTCCGTTGTGAGTCCCCTGAAGGCCGATGGTTCCTGTGAGAGATAGGCAATTCCCAACCGAGCGCGACGATACATTGGCCATCGCGAGATGTCTTCTTCATCGAAGAGGATCGTTCCATTGTCGGCCTTGATTTCGCCCGTGATGATCCGGAAGGTTGTTGTCTTACCTGCCCCGTTTGGACCTAGCAGGCCGACAATTTCTCCCTGGTTCAACTCAATATGGACCCCGCCAACAGCGGTCTTTTTCTTGAAAGCTTTCGTAAGTCTAGCCGCTCTCAATACGTGAGCCATTGCACTTCTTTCATTCTCCCACGAGAAAGTGAATGGCCCGCCTCCGCGACGATGCTTCCTCTTCTGTAATTTTCTCTCTGGAGAAACGGTAATCGTGTTTTCGAATGAATTCATTCAGTTGTGCGATCCGTCGATCAAGAACTTGCTTTTGCGCTGCAAGAAGGAATTTCTTACGATCGCCCTGCAATTTCACTGTAATCAATCGAAGATGTGGCAGGCAGACACCGTCGGATGCATGGAGAACTTGTTGAAATTCATGATCATCGAGATGGCGATTGGCCGTCTCCACATAGCGTCGTTCCGATTGCTGACGGTTCGTGCACACTGGACATTCAGCAGACGCTTGGGGTAATTCTTCTTCGTCAAGTCTTTTCACAGTTGCTTGAAGGAGATCTTCATAGATAATGGCCACTCCGAAGGCGTCGCCCATCGACAGGAATTTGAAGGAGTGTTCTCGACAGAGACCGAGGGATTCACGAAGCGCCAGGCGTGTGGGAGGGTCATTTACCCTCTCGTACAGAAGATTCTCGAGATACCTGTGCTCAGCCTTTCGCAGTAGGCGACAGATCGGGCATCCATTATTTCTACAGGCATCCCTGAGTTCGAAGTAGGTGGAGAATTTCTCACCAGTTTTTTGTCGGCCGTGATCCATCGGGAAGTCTCAGGATTCAATGTGCAACAACGACTCGGATTCTCTCCAACCTCTGAAAAGCCATAAAACAAGAAAACTCCTACCGCTATCCCTCCAACAGATAAGAGTAGGAGTTATCAATCTCGGCCTGAGGCCGAGACGTGTTCAGGTAAAATGCCTTCGGCGAACTCCATCGCCGATTTCAATGTAGAAAAAATGGATTAGAGTGTCAACCGAGCATTCTCCCCTTTCCTCTGATCGCGCGCATCAGAGCCAGCCGTGGTTTTTGTACCATTCATACGTCATCTTGAGTCCCTCCGCGGCAGGCACGATACACTTGAAACCGATGTGTTCCTCTATCTTTTTTGGGCTGCAGACCCAGTGCGGCTGAAGAAGGTCGCGCGCTTTCTCGATCGTTAGCAATGGTGGCTTCGACGAGAAGAGCGAGAAAAACTCCGAGACAGCCGCCACCGAGTAGACGAGGAACGGAGGGGCGGGCAACGGCACGGCTCGTTTATCCATGAGCTCGGCGACGAGATGAATGAGCTGGATTTGTGGGTAGATCGTCTCATCGGCAGCGAAATATGTCTCGCCCACGGTTTTTTCTGAGATCGTCGCGTCGACGATCGCGCGAGCGAGGTCTGTTGCGTAGATCAGACTGAGGGTTTTCTGCTTGCTGCCGAGGATCGGCGTGATACCTCTGCCCACCCATTGGAACAGCTCAAGCACATCGCGGTCCCTGGGGCCGTAGACCGCGGGCGGGCGGATAATGACTATCGGGACTTGCTGGGAATAGAGTTGGCAGAGCGTTTCCGCCTGGAGCTTTGAAACTGCGTATGATGTACCGGGCTGGCAGGGGGCTTGTTCGTCAAGCGGAGCGCCATTGCTGCTGGGGCCGACCGCGGTAAGGCTGCTGACAAAACAGAATTTCTTGATACCGGAGGTTCGTGACGCGACTTCCAGCAGGTTCCTAGTTGTAGTAACATTCCCCTCAAAAAAGTCCCGACGGTCTTTGGCTCTTGTCACTCCTGCAACATGAACGACGTACTCCGCATCTTTCATCGCTAATTGGAGAGCATCCGGATCAAACAAACTTGCCTGAACAACTTCGACTGGAAGGCCATCAAGCCAGCCCAGGCCTTTGCGGGAAGGGCGGACGAGACACCGGACCGTGAAGCCTCGTTGGAGCAGGAGCTCCACCGTATGGCTCCCGATGAACCCGGTCCCACCCGTGACAAGCGCGCGCGGTATACAACCTCCTGGAAAGAAAACGCTGGATTCGTTGACTTTCTTTTGTTAATGGAGTATATTCAAAAAAGTTTTGACAAGCAAAACAGAGCTATTCTGACCTTTTCTTTCTTTTCATCACACTGGAGCTCCATTGGATCTCTTTGATAAATGTCGAAGCTTTACACGCGCGGACGAAGTAAAGGCGAGCGGATATTATCCCTACTTCCACCCCATCGAGGAGAGCGAGGGACCGGTCGTGCAAATCGAAGGGCGGAAGATGGTCATGGCAGGCTCAAACAACTACCTGGGTCTTACCGCTCATCCAAGAGTCAAAGAAGCCGCGATCAAGGCGGTGCAGAAGTACGGCACAGGGTGTTCGGGTTCCCGGTACCTGACCGGCACGCTCGACCTGCACGTCGAACTGGAGAAGCGACTCGCCATATTTATGGGGAAGGAGGATTGCCTGCTCTACAGCACCGGATTCCAGACAGCGCAGGGGATCATTCCCACGCTCGTTCAGCCGGGTGAATACGTGGTGTCCGACAAAGACAACCATGCGTGCATCGTTGCTGGAAACCTCATTGCGGGGGGGATCGGCGCACTCGCAGATGGTGTGCAGATGGTCGTTCGCTACAAGCACAACGATATGAAGCATCTGGAGACCGTGATCTCCGGGCTCCCGCTCGAAGCGCCGAAGTTGATTGTTTCAGATGGCGTCTTCAGCACGTCGGGAGAGATTGTTGACCTGCCCAATATGGTCACCGTCGCGAAGAAATACAATGCCAAGATTCTTCTGGATGATGCGCACGCCATCGGCGTGATCGGGAAGGGGGGACGGGGGACGGCGAGTCATTTCAACCTCGAAAAAGAGGTGGAATTGACGATGGGAACGTTCAGCAAGACCTTTGCTTCTCTGGGAGGATTTGTGGTGGCTGACCGTGCGGTTGTCAATTTCCTCAAGCATCACGCGCCGGCATTGATCTTCAGCGCGAGTCCCACCCCTGCGTCCGTTGCTTCAGCGTTGGCCGCACTGGATGTCTTGGAGAGCGAGCCGTGGCGGATCGACAAGCTGATGCGCAACGCGCGCAAGATGCGGCAGGGTCTCAAAGCAATGGGGTATCGGGTTGGCGAGCACGATTCTGCCGTCGTTCCGGTGATCATCGGTGATACGGACCACGTGCTCGTGATGTGGAAAGCGCTGTTCGAAGCGGGTGTATTTGTCAATGCGTTTGTTCGCCCCGGTGTACCTCCCGGCATGGAGATGCTGCGAACGAGTTACATGGCGACCCATGAAGACGAGCATCTCGACAAGATTCTGAATGTCTTTTGCGACATTGGCAAGAAGCTCGGGGTCATCAGCTGATCGAACGCATGCTTAATCATTTCGTACAATGAGAGACTGAAAGCCGCTGTGCCGAAGGTGCTGCGGCTTTTCTGTTCGGTACCCGAGCCGCTATCGCCTCTATCATTCCGTTCGTCATCGTTCTATGAGCGTCTTACACATTCGGCCCGTACGCACACGAAGTGACCGGGAGCGGTTCATCAAATTCCTCTGGAAGATCTACGAGGGAAATCCCTTTTGGGTCCCGCCGCTGTTGGTGGATCGCCGGAAATTGATGGACAAAGTAAAGAATCCGTTTTACCGACATTCCGACGCGGAATTCTTTCTCGCCGAGCGAGATGGACAGCTCGTCGGTCGTATCGCGGCCATCGTCAATCACAACCACAACAAAGAGCATGGTGAGAACATCGGCTTTTTTGGCTTCTTCGAATCCATCGAGGACCAGAACGTCGCCAACGAGCTTTTTCATGCTGCCAAGGGCTATCTGAAGAGCAAGGGTGTCACCGCGATGAGAGGGCCGGCCAATCCCTCAGTGAACGATGAATACGGACTGCTCGTCGACGGATTCGAGCTCAGTCCCGTTCTGCTCATGCCGTATAATCCACCATACTACGTGAAGCTCATTGAGAGCTATGGCTTCACGAAAGCAACGGACCTGTACACATATCTCTTGAGCCAAGACACGGTATATTCCGACCGACTGGAACGCGCGAACGATATCGTCAAGAGGAGGAACCATCTCAGCATTCGCACGCTCGATATGAAGAATCTTGATCGCGATCTGGCGATTGTCAAAGAGATTTACAACGCCGCATGGGCGAAAAACTGGGGCGCCGTGCCGATGACCGAAGCGGAAATTGATGCCATGGCGAAAGACCTCAAGCCAATTGTGGTTCCAGAGCTTGTCCTTTTTGCGGAAACCAAGGGCAAACCGATCGGTTTTGCTCTTTCACTTCCGGACATGAACATCGCGTTGAAATACAACAAGAAAGGCCGTTTGATTCCTGGCCTCATACGGTTGTTTTTGCACAAGAAAGAGATTAATTTTGTGCGAATAATTGTGTTGGGCGTGCTCCCGGAACATCTCAACTCGGGCGCCGCCGGCGTGCTCTTCTACGAGACTGCTACCCGCGCAAGGAAGCTTGGCTATCAGTATGGTGAGGCGGGATGGGTGCTGGCAGACAATCTCCGGATGGTCAAAGCTGCCGAGGCGTTGAACGGAAAGATCAACAAGCGCTATCGTATCTACGAAATGCCAATCTCTTAGCTCCGACGTATCTCCATCACTACTTCGTTTTTCTTCACTAGCACGTTACAGAAAAAGGATTGTGCGATGCCAATCAAGAAAGTTGACTCCATCTGGATGAATGGCAAGCTTGTGGCTTGGGATGATGCAAAGATTCATATCTTGTCGCACGTGATCCATTACGGTTCGAGTTGGTTCGAGGGGATTCGATGCTACGAAACAAAACGAGGTCCCGCAATCTTCCGACTCGATGCCCACCTGCGTCGACTCTATGATTCTGCCAAAATCTATCGTGCACCGATTCCCTATACCGTGGCGCAGTTCGAAGCGGCCATCAAGGAAACGATTCGAGCGAACAAGATGAAAGCGTGCTACATCAGGCCCGTCGTGTACCGCGGCTACGGCGAAGTGGGGG